>Ga0302320_10016978_pt1 | contig 14815 bp, 13 predicted proteins | sample Bog_T0_3_FD_202130 | JGI IMG/M metagenome (GOLD analysis project Ga0302320, IMG submission 202130) | Peat permafrost microbial communities from Stordalen Mire near Abisko, Sweden - Bog_T0_3 | ecosystem: Environmental > Terrestrial > Soil > Wetlands > Peat | place: Sweden: Abisko, Stordalen Mire...
CAACCGGCCCGCTGTCTCCATATTTCCTCCTGGAAACAGAAGAACCGTTGCACACTTCAACGAAAAGTATCAAGACGGATGCGGAATCTGCTCAGTTAACACTTCCGTTCATGCGATTGCCCTGTGGCGGCCCGAACCGCCGATGCGAAAACATGGCAGGAAGCATGTCGCCTGAGCGCCATGAGCCTGGCCACCGATCCGCGCGACTTCTGCTTTTCGTTGATTTACGTTGTCGACGATAACAAGAAGCTTGCGATTCTTGCAGGCGCGAGCGGCATCGATCTTGATCACCCGGCAGCGCCCAATGAAATTCCGATTGGCGATGAACGAATTTGGCCGATTGCGCTGTTGCTGAATTCGCACGAGATTCGCATTGTTAAAAACTTGAATAACATCGAAAGTCTTCCATCGGGAGCCTGGGATTGCGGTCCGCATACCGCGGCCGTAGTGCCGATTCCGATTTCCGGGCCGACGGGGCGCGCGGGAGTTGTCATCGTTGGATTGAATCCATACCGCCAGTTAGACAATAGCTACACCAAGTTTCTCAAGTTAACCGCCAATCAGATTTCAACCAGCATCGCCAATGCCGAGGCTTACGAAAATGAACGGCGGCGCGCTGAATCGCTAGCAGAACTTGATCGCGCCAAGACTACTTTCTTCAGTAATGTCAGCCATGAATTTCGGACTTTTTTGACGCTGATGCTTGGACCACTGGAGAACATGCTTTCGGAATCGAAGGACGACGCACACTGCGAACATCTTGCGCAAATCGAGATTGTTCATCGCAACGGATTGCGGCTTTTGCGACTCGTCAATACGCTTCTGGACTTTTCGAGAATCGAAGCAGGCCGCGTGCAAGCGGTATATCAGCCGATCGATCTCAGTGCCGCAACCGCTGAGTTGGCCAGTGTGTTTCGCTCTGCGATGGAGGCTGCTGGACTGGAATTTATTATCTCTTGCAAGCCGCTTTCGCAGCCGGTATATATCGACTCGGAAATGTGGGAGAAGATCGTTTCCAACCTTCTTTCGAACGCGCTGAAATTCACTATCTCCGGAGCAGTCGAAGTAACTTTGAGTGAAGCCAACAACTATGCGCAGCTATCGGTTCGGGATACAGGAGTAGGAATTCCGGAGACCGAACTGCCGCGGGTTTTTGAGCGGTTTCATCGGATTGAAGGAACCCGCGGTCGTACACACGAAGGCACGGGAATCGGCTTGGCGCTTGTGGATGAATTGGTTCGGCTTCATGGCGGCAATGTTTTGGTCGAGAGCCAGTGCGATGCAGGTACTGTTTTTACCGTCCAGATTCCATTTGGGAGTAAGCATCTGGCCACGGGCCGGATTGTAGAAGCTGCACAGGCGCCGGCTTCTACGCTTGGCGTTCTGCCCTATATTCAAGAGGCGATGCGCTGGCTTCCGAGCACTGCTTCAGACTCACAATTTCTACTGAAGGAATCGGCAAATCAGGATCTGACTTTTCTCCACGGACAGGAGGCCAACCATTCCCAAACAGCGCGGATTGTGCTGGCGGACGACAATCGCGATATGCGCGAATATGTAGCTCGGCTGTTGGCGCAATCTTATTAAGTAACAGCAGTGGAAGATGGACAACAGGCACTGGCAGCGATACGCGAAAATCCTCCGGACCTGGTGTTGAGCGACGTCATGATGCCCGGCATCGATGGCTTCGGAATTATCAAAGAAATACGTTCGAACCCGGCCACTGCAACTATTCCCGTGATTCTTCTTTCGGCCAGAGCGGGAGAAGAAGCGCGCTCGGAAGGAATGGAAGCGGGCGCCGACGATTACCTTGTGAAGCCATTCACTGCGCGCGAATTGATGGCAAGAATCGGCGCTCACATCAAGATGCACAAACTCAGATCGCAACTAATGAAAGAGGAGCATGAACTGCGGTTAGTCGCCGAAAAAGCGGAAAGCAAATATCGAATGATCCTCGATAGCATTTCGGAAGGATTCATATTTGTAGGCCGCGATTGGAGGATCAATTACATCAACGATCAGGCCGCTTTCATTGCCGGTTTTCAATCGCGAGATCTGATCGGAAAAACGATGTGGGGCGCCTTCCCGGAGTTGAAACATACCGTCTTCGGAAGAGCCTATCGGAAAGCGATCGAGTCGGGCGAAGTGCAGCGCGTGGAAGATTTTTATGCGCCGATAAATCGTTGGCTTCATGCAAATATATATTCGACACCCGAAGGTCTATCGATTTTCATTCAAGACGTCAGCGAGCAGCGCAGGCAGCAGGAGCAGTTACTCACGACAGAAAAATTGGCAGCGACCGGCCGGCTTGCGGCTACGATTGCTCACGAAATAAACAATCCACTGGAAGCGGTTCTCAACCTTCTTTACCTTGCGAGAATTTCCCGCTCCGCATCGCCCGAGAGTATCCATCAGTACCTGCTTACCGCGGAACAGGAGTTGACGCGCGTCTCCCAGATTGCCCGGCACACACTTGGATTTTATCGCGATACGTCGGTACCTCTGGACATCGAGTTATCGCGCATTCTGGAGGAAGTTCTTTCCGTCTATCGCAGTCGTCTGGCCGCTGCACGAATCGAAGTAGTCAAGAAGTTCGATCCGGTTCCGCTGATTCATGCTCTGCGCGGCGAACTGAACCAGGTATTTTCCAATCTGATTTCAAATGCCATTGATGCGATGCGAGAAGGTGGCCGCCTGGTCGTGCAACTTTCGGCGCTTGAACACGACCGCAGGAATGGAATTGAAGTTATCATCGAAGACAACGGATGCGGGATCGATTCGATCCATCGCAAGAAACTTTTTGAGCCTTTTTTTACCACCAAAGTCAGCGTTGGAACTGGTCTGGGCCTTTGGGTTGTAAAACAATTTATCGAAAATCATGGCGGCACGGTTTCCGTCTGGAGTAGCGTTGATTCTCTCGACCATGGAACGCGATTTACGATCTTCTTACCATCGGATACCATGATTGCGACAAAGCAGCACCTCATGTAACCAAGGAGAATAAATTGTCCGCTCAAGTATGGCTTGGTTTGCGAAATACGCCGCCGTCGAATATGCCTTTCGACTGTGTTGCGGAGGTTCACTCTTCAGGTTCTTCGACGACGGTGTTGGTCGTTGACGATGAGCCTTTGATCGCAGATACAATTACTGCGATTCTTATTGCGCATGGTTTCTTTGCAGAGGCAGCCTACGGTGGAGAAGACGCGATTCGCGTCGCTGAAAATCTGCGCCCGGATATTGTATTGTCCGATGTAATGATGCCAAGAATGTCGGGCATACAGATGGCGATCCAGATCAGGGCGGCTCTTCCCGATACGCGAATTGTTCTTTTGTCGGGTCAAGCATCGACCGCGGAAATGATGCGTCTTGCAGCCGCTGACGGACATGAGTTCGAGCTTCTCGCCAAGCCAATTCATCCCGAGGAATTGATCATGAGACTCAGGGAACCGCAATAGCCGCGGTCTTTCCTTGATGCTTCTGTTTCCTATTTTTATCTAAATCTATCGTGCGTTTTCTACAACCCGCAAGCCAAAATCCGGCTGCGATCTTTTCTGCTGCGCGACTCTCTTGTCGTAAAAAATCATTTTGCGCTCATCTTCCTTTAATGCACAGATACGTTAATGACAGTTATCGGCAATATATAGTTCCGGATTCTTCTTGAGCAGGCAGCGATTGCAGTTTGACAGATAACGAGTGGATTTACGTGCAAGGAGGAAAAGCATGAAAGCGTTTACGAGAAGAGATTTTGTCAAGATCGGCGCGGCAGGCATGGCAGGTGTCGCAACGGCCGCAAGGTCGCAGATTTTTGGAGGGCTGCCTCTGGCCGGCGCCGGCTCAGAGTTTTTTACTATCGGTGTAATTTCCGATACACAGAATTATGTAGATGGCACCCAGCCGCAACCATTGAATAAGGGCTTCTTTGTAGATCAGACCAGTTATCTTGCCAGAAACAGGCGCGCATTGAATCTAAGATTTGTCACGCATGTTGGCGACGTAGTAGAACATGGCGATGGAAGCCCAATCGATTATCCCACCAAATATAACTTGCCCCAAGACATCGAATGGCAGAATGCGGTAGAAGCGCTGGACGTACTGCATGAAGCCGGAATCCCCTTCGGTCTGGTCCCTGGAAATCATGACTACGATAACATGTACTACACCATTGCCGGAGAAGGTTATCCTCCATTGGTGAGCACGGCCCCATGGTGGAAAGAACACTTCGGCTCCGACTCGAAGTATTTTCGCAACAAGCCATGGTACGGCGGCGCCTCGGATGAAGTGGGGTATGTCAGCAGCGGTTCAGTGAGCAAAGGAACGGGTGAGTATCCTGCTGCCGGCACGCGCTGCAACTATGGACTATCGAGCTTTCAGGTCTTTTCGGGCGGCGACAAGAAGTTTCTTCACATCTCTCTTGAGATGGAGCCGAGCAACGACGCAATTGCGTGGGCGCAGAAAGTCATCGATGCCCACAAGGGCTATGCAACGATTGTGACGACGCACTCGTACATCGCGCCGCCGGCGTGGGGCGATAACAATGCGCCTCTCGATCCTTCAGACCCGGCCGTACGCAATGCCGCCACGTACTTGATCGGTTCGCCGAATGGCTACAACGGAGCACAAAACATCTGGACCGACTTGATCGCGCCGAACAACCAGATCTTCCTGGTTCTCTGCGGGCATTCGTGGACTTCTACATCCAACCTCACGACGGTAGTGGAACCATGCGGACCCGGTGTTTCGAGGGGAGAAAATATTCGCATCGATAACAACAACGACGGTAACCCTGTCTATCAGGTTCTGAGCGACTATCAGGGTAACACCAGTCTGGGCAGCGCGGGAGGCGATGGCTGGTACCGTTTCATGCAATTCGATCTGGTGAGCAGGAAGATTCACTTCTATACACTCAACGCGTATGAAACCATCAAGACCGGCAAGAAAGTATTGGCCGGTCAGAAGGAAATCTATTCGGATGGTACGAGCGACTTCGATCAGCCGGAAGGATTCTCCGATTTCAGTTTGAACCTGCCTGTTCAGGTTTTCGACGCGCCCCGAGTCAGTGAATTCGAAGCGCCCTTCATTTCGAGATAAACGCCGACGAGCGGCTGCCTGGAGCAACAGCTTCCGGCAGCCTTGGCTCGACACATTGAAGAAGCGGGCAGGTGGGGCGACTCCGTCGCTTAGTAACGACTCGCAAACTTGCCGCGTTGTTTCTTCGCTGGCATGATCTGCCATGGATCATGGGTGAGCCGCGTTTCCCCTCTTTCAAAAATCGGCGACTGTGAAGCCGGGCCGATCATGGAGTTCCACTTGCGGCCGCGCTACCGCTGCGCCGGCGCGAGCACACGGCGAAAACTGTGCGATGGATGTCGAACCTCGATCTTTGCGCGAATAGCCCCTTGCGCAAATAGCCCTTTGCGCGAATAGCCCGAAAAACTTTTCCTTCCGCCCGGCCTTTGTCATCCATATCAGAAGCAGGCTGGGGTTATAGATCGCTGGTTCCCGGCGATCCATTCAGCCAATTTGCGATGAGCACCGTAACGACCGACGGCGCGCTAGCCAAGGCGCGGATTTTTGCGAATGAATGGAGAAAGGACCGGATTATGAGAAATTTCACAGAAAAAGAAAGGGTTAAGTCTCTTTGGAAGGCCGAATTGCTGTTTCGAATTCGGATTCTGCCGATAAAATCCATATCTTTTGTAGAAGGCAGAAGCGTGAAGAATGAAAAGCCAGTCCGCCATGGTCGAGGAAACTGAGCACGCTCGGCGCCTGAGACAGATTGCCCACATCGATGGCCTGACCGGCCTGCCAAACCGCCGTTTGCTCGGCGACCGGGTGCAGAAGGCGATGGCGCAATCGAAGCGCTGGGGGCAGCAGATGGCGGTGGCGCGCCTGAATCTGGACGGGTTGGAGGCGATTTACGATCGCCATGGTCATGCGGTCGGCGATCAGGTGCTGGTGTTGCTGGCGCGGGGTATGCGGCGGACGCTAGGCAAGGGCGATACGCTGGCGCATCTCGAAGGAAACGGCTTTGCGGTTGTGCTGCCGGGCCTCGATGAGACGGAGCAGAGCCGGCCGGCGCTGACGCGGCTGCTCGAAGCCGCCGCCGAGCCGGTGCGGGTGGGCGAGCTGACGCTACAGGTTTCTGCCAGCATTGGGGTCTCGTTTTATCCGCAAGAGGAAGACACGGACGCGGACCAGTTGTTGCGGCAGGCCGGCCAGGCGCGGCATGTTGCGCGGGCCGCGGGCAAAAATCGGTATCATTTCTTCGATCGGACGGAAGACTCGCTCACGAGCGGGAATCCGGAGACGCTGGACCGGATTCGCCAGGCTCTCGCGACCGGCGAATTCCTGATGCACTACCAGCCGAAAGTAAACATGAATTCCGGCGCGGTGATAGGCGTCGAGGCACTGATCCGCTGGCGGCATCCGGAGCGCGGGCTGATGGCGCCCGGAGATTTTTTGCCAATTATCGATGATCACCCACTGGCCGGGCGTGTGGGTGAATGGGGTTTAGAGACCGTACTGACGCAGATGGATAAATGGCTGGAGGCCGGGCTGGCGATGCCGGTCAGCGTGAATGTGGGCGTGGGGCAACTGCAGCAGCCGGGATTTTTCGAGCATCTGGGCGAATTGCTGACGGAGCACCCGCGGATCACGCCGTCGAATCTGGAACTGGAAATAGTGGAAGGGCGCACGCTGGAGGACGCGGTGCACCTGACGCAGCTTCTGACAAAGGGCCGCGAAATGGGACTGTCATTTGCGCTGGACGACTTTGGCAGCGGTCATCTGTCGCTGAACGATTTGAAGGGGCTGCCGGTCGATGTATTGAAGATCGACCCATGTTTTGTGCGGGAAATTCTGGAAAGTCCCGAAGACCTGACGATTTTAGAAGCCGTGCTGGGGATCGTGGCGGCTTATCGGCGTCACGCGGTAGCCAAGGGCGTCGAGACGGTGGAACAGGGCGTGATGCTGCTGCGGCTGGGCTGCGAACTGGCGCAAGGCCACGGAATTGCACAGCCGATGGAGGCCGAGGCGCTGCCGGGGTGGGCGGCGGCCTGGCGACCCGATCCTCGCTGGGGCGAAGCCTGCTCGGTAAGCCTGGATGACCGGCCGCTACTACGGGCGGGCGTCGAGCATCGGGCGTGGGCGGCGGCGATTGAGGCATTTTTGAGGGGCGAGAGCACGTTTGAACCGCGGCTGAGCCGGCACCAGTGCCAGTTTGGCGCTTGGCTTTATGCTGAGGGACCGGCGGGGCGGAGTTCGCTGCCGGCCTTTCAGGCGATTGTCGCGGCCCATTGGCGGATTCACGCGCTGGCGGCGGGGATTGTGAAATTCCACACGCAAGGCCGCACGGCAGAAGGTCTGGCGCGACTGGGCGAGCTAAAAGACCTCGTCGACAAGCTGGCCGACCTGCTGAACGACTTTGGTCAACAGAAATAGAGAACCAGTCTTCGAAATCCGAGGGAATCGTTGCAAAGAACAACCGCGGGGCCGTCGACTCGCTCCGCTCGCTCAGGATGACAGGCTTATATTCGCTCGGAATGACAGCCAGTTTTGTGTTGCGCAGTTCAGACTCAGGCCGCCTAGAAGAGTTTCAAGCGAATGACGAAGTATTTTTTGGGGTCTTCGCGGATCGCTTTGACGAGTTGCTGGCTCTGGTCCAGGGTCTGGTCGGCGTGATCGTAGAGGGTACGATTTTGCGCAAGCTGGCCAAGAGTTCCCTTCCCTTCGTCGATGCCTTTTAGGAGCGAATCGAGTTGAGTGACGGTGTCGTCGAGCTTGGCGGCGAAGGCGGGATCTTTGGCAAGCAAGCCGATGGCGCCTTTGCCGGCATTGATCTCGGCGACGAGTTGATTGGCGTTGGCGACGGCGGAGTTGAGGTTGTTGTAGAGAGTCTCGTCCTTGAGCAGTTTGCCGGCCGTTCCCTTGCCTTCGTCCAGATCGGTCGTAATGCGATTGAGGCGGTCGACGGCAGAGTTGGCGCGGGTGTAGAGCGTATCGTCGTTGACGAACTTGCCGAGCGATCCTTTGCCATCGGCGATAGCGCCGGTGATGGTCTGAAGGTTGGTGGCGATGGTCGTAATCTTGTGGGCGAGATCGGGATCGTTGATGAGCGAGCCGACGGTCCCGCGTTTGGAGTTGAGCGTGTCGGCAAGAACGCTGATTTTGCGCACCAGCGTCTGGACGTCGGCGATGGAATCCTGACTGGTGCGGATCACGTCTTGAATGGTGGGCGATTCGGCGGCTTTGAGTTCCGCGTTGTTGGTGGGAATCGGGCCGGTCGCAAGCGTGGATTTGAGATCGACGTAGCTGTCGCCAAGGACTCCGGCCTGGGCAATGGAAGCCGTCGTATCGGTATGTAGAAAATTGAGAAACTCATGGCCGATGCGCATGTTGACCTCAACCGGTCTAGGGTTGCGGTCGGGCACGACGCGAATGCGCGTGACGTTGCCGATGGTGACGCCTTCGAGGGTCACGGGCGCGCCATCCTTGAGTCCGGCGGCATTTTCAAAATAAGAGCGGAGCACGATTTTGTGCTGAAACAGCCCCCCGGTTGAGCCGGACATGAGCAGGATGAGGCCGACGAGGACGACCATGGCCGTCAGGATCAGCACTCCGACTCTCAGTTGCGACCACTGAACTTCTTTGCGGCTTGGCACGGCACTCCCCCCATTGAAAATGCAGCGGATGTCGCCTTGAGAATAGCAGAAAGGGCTTGATTAACGCCCATCTTCGAGCACCACGCTGGCCATGGCGAGCTGGCCGGTGTGGGTGATGGAAAGCGCCGCGCGGCGGGCGCCGAGCCGGGAGGCAAACTCCAGGGCGCGGCCGTGAAACTGAAGCGTAGGCCGGCCGCTCGGCTCGCGCACGACTTCGATTTCTAGCCAGTTGACGCCGTGGCTGATGCCGGTGCCGAGAGCTTTTGCGCCCGCCTCTTTTGCGGCAAAGCGAGCGGCGAAGCTTTCTGCGGATTTGCGTTTACGCAGACAGTAAGCCTGTTCCGCGGCAGTATAGACGCGATTGAGAAACCGCTGCCCGTAGCGATCCATGGATTGTTGGATGCGCCCAATTTCCGCAATGTCGATTCCTGAGCCAATGATCATTCTGATTATGAAGCTACAACATTTCTCACGTTCGATGCACGCGCATGGAGCGACGATTGCGGCACAGTACGGGGCCGAACAAAGCGTGAAAGCAAGTTCCTATTACCAGCGCAGGGCGGCATGAGCTTGCATCAAGAGCGAATGTATCAAAGCCGGGCATGAGGCGTTCCAGTCCGCAACAATGGTTACGCTCGGCTCGGGAACACCGATATAGCGAATGTGAGGCTAACGGTGCAGAGTCGCGAGGCAGCGCAAATGATCAGCATCCCCTGGGCGATGCAGATGAAGGCCATCTCTATTGAAGAGCCTTCGCGACTGGTGCAGACGCTGACCGGAGCGATTCTGGGCTGCGGCGGCTGGGTGCTGAGCCGGGGCGCGAACGACTCAGGCACAATCAGCATGTTGTTTGAATTTGAGCGCCAGGCCTGCGTTGATATTTATAGCGTGATGATCGCGGCGGGACTGGAACTGAGCCAGAGCGGTCACATCCGCTTCACGGAACTCTGCCAGTGCACGCGCAGCCATCTGCAGGATTGCGGTACGGAGATTGCCAGCGTCGATCTGGAGATTCAGACCTTCCCTGTTGAAATGGTTCACGGGGCGCGATCGACAGAGGTCGTTTAGCGCGGCTTCATAAATGGTGTAGAGGAATGATCATTCCCTCATGGGCTAAAGCCCAACCCATTTTTCAGGGTTTATGTACGGGCTAAAGCCCGTACCCTTCAAAGCCGCTCTTCATCAAAGTTGAAAATGCTCCAACGGACATGGCGATGCCGGCGGGGATGCCGGCATCGGTGAAGCTATTTCGCGGTCGTTACTTTTTCAAGCGCATCGACAACTTTTTGATAGCGATCGGCAGCGGTCGGATCTTTCATGCTCTTGAGCAGGGCCGGGTCGTCGAGCCCAATCTCATGAAGCGTGGCCGCGATGTGATCGGGGGGAATCTGGGTGACGATGTCGAGCGTAGCGCGGGCCAGAACCAGCGGACGCAACGAAACGGCATTGCCGGTTTGGCCTTCCATGGTTCCCGAGTAGTTGGGATCGGCACCGGCTTTGAGAAGAGCCTGAACGACTTCGATATTGCCATTCCGCGCGGCGTAATGAAGTGCGCTCCAACCGGTCGGCGAGGTGCGGGCATTGGCGTCGGCACCTTTTTCGATCAGCTTTTTTGCTTCCTCCGTGTTGTCGGCTTTAATGGCGGTCATCAGCGTCGCGGCGTTGGGCTTGCATCCGGAAAGCGGGAGAAGAGAAAGTACGAGAGCAATAAGAAGGAATGGCTTGGATCTCATTTTTTGAGTCTTTGTCCTTTCAGCATAACCACAAACGCCGGTCAACATAAATACAAACGCCAGTCGCGACGACAGCAAACACCAGTCAAAACAATAGAAAAAAGGCGGGCGCAGGCCGGACGCTAGACGCGCATTCTCTTTTCGGACGGACAAAACTATGCAGATATCCTTAGAATTAGCCTGTCTTGGATAGAGAATTTCTGCTTGAGTTTATCAACCGCGGGGTTGGCGGGTCAACCGCCAACCCCACTCGATAGGACGCTGGGGACGTCACATTTTCTTTTATGTTCTTTTATCTATTTTGGTTATAGCCGGACTGCTTCCAATGCCGGAATATAAGAGATTGTTCCGGAATTCGAGAAAGCCGACATTGGAGTACCCATCTAGGCTTCTTTGGTAACCTTGGCAAGATCCTGGATGACTTTGCGATAACGATAGGCGGCGCTAGAGTCTTTCATGCTATTCACGACAGCCGGATCGTCGAGTCCCACCTGACGCAGCGTGGCCTCCATGTTGTTGGGGGGAACCTGATTGACGAGATCGAGGGCGGCCTCGGCCACGGTGAGCGGCTTCAGCGAGATGGCATCGTCGCTCTGCCCTTCCATCGTGCCCATATAGTTGGGGTCGGCGCCGGCATTCAAAAGAAGCTCGACGATGTCGGAATTCCCGTTACGAACAGCGTAATGAAGCGCACTCCAGCCATTTGGGGAGGTGCGGGTATTGACGTCGGCGCCGGCGCGGATGAGGTTGCGCGTCAGTTGGGTGTCGTCGGCGCGGACGGCAGCCATCAAAGCGTCTTGAGACGGCGCGGAACTGTCGGCTTTGACCGCCGTCAGTAGCGAGTTCCATGAGAAAGATGAACCTTGTTTGCATCCCGAAATTGGGAAAGACAGCGCGAGCGCAAAAAGAAGAATATGTTTGAATTTCATGGCCGGTATCCTGTCCTTTATGAGTGCTGTAGTATCCGTGACGCAGTACCATTATCGGACAGTTTTAGAAAAAAGTAACGTAAAAGTTTACAAATAACAACTCTTTGGTAATACTTTTTCTCGGAAATGGCTTAAGAAGAGGCAGCGCAAGAGTTTAGCGAATGCGCTGTGCAAAAACGGGCAGTTATCGCCTTGATAAACGCCGTCGGACAGCACCAGAGCTTGTAGGACGGCGGGAGATTTTGTTGGACGCCAACGTGGGCGTGTCTTACGGGCGGGCCAGACTGTAGGGACCGGGGAGGATCGGCTGCTGGGGTTCGGTGGAGTCGACGGGCTGGCCGGGGGCGGCGGTGCGATTCGAGAAGATGCGGAACTGAACGACGAGATCGATGAGGACGGGAACGGGCTGGCCGCCTTTGAGGCCGGGTCGGAAGCTGGCTTTGCGAATCGCGGCAACGGCGTTTTCGTCGAGTCCGAAGCCGATGGGGCGGCCGACGGCGATTTCGGCTGCTTTGCCGTCGATGCCGACGACCGTGTGATAAAGGGCCATGCCTGCGACGCCGTTGGACTGGGCAAATTCATTGGAATCAGGAGCGAACGTGGTCAGTAGTTGCGGCTTTTGGTCAGCGGCGCTGGGGCGTAAGACGGCCGGGTCAGTGGGGCGGTAGTCGGCTTTTTGCGCGGCAGCTTGATAGTAGAGACGCCAGAAATCGGGCATCGATGCGATCATGCGGTCGTCGAGGCCCGGAGCAAAAATATCCGCGAGGGCCTGTTTGAGCAGGTTTGCGGCATGGGCTGGAGACGTGGTGACGGTGACGCTGGCCGCATCGGCGGGGCGCTCGGCCTCGGGCGCGGCGGCAATGTAAGCCTTTAACTGATCGGCATCGCTCGGCTCGGGCGGCTCGGGGGTTTTGGATTTTTTCTCTTTTTTCTTGTGGGTCTTGAGAACGATTTCACGATCGATGGTGATGCGGAGCCGTCTGTCTTTCGGCGTGATGCGAACGCGGTCGAACGAGGTGTCTTCCATGGCCAACTGGCCTAGAAAATGGAGGCCATAGCGCGCGCCGTAGAGTTCGACCTTGTGTTTGGTGAGGCGAACCTTGTCGATTTGGACGGCACTGAGCGTGTAAGAAGCTTGCGCGGGATTGCCGATAATGTGGCCGTGCTCGTCGAAGCTCAGTGAGTTGTCGAGATAGCCGCCGCGCAGGTAGAGGGCTTTGCCGACGAGTTGCTGGCGGAGAAATTCTTCATTGATGCCGTGGCGACTGTCATCGGAAGATTGCGGTCCGGCGAAGAGCGGATGGATTTGGGCGGGCGTCGCCGCGGACGCGGGCTGGACCGGGGGTTGCTGAGCCGGGAATTGCGCGGGATCGGCCGGGATCGGCTGTTGGGCCACGGCAAAAAAAGCCAGTGCGAAGCTAGCGAGGCACAGCCCGGACAGGGCCGCGAAGCGTACCGTATGACCGCGTAAGACAGAGATCCGCATGAAGGAGCCTTTGTCCGACACTCTAACAGAAGCTTCGGTCCGAGTCGAAGCTGACGTTTTGGCCGATTCAAAGCGCCTGTAGGGAGGCGGTCGAGCAGCCCGATTGCCGGTTCTATTCCAATTTATCGTGTGAGAGCGGGTCGCGCTTCAAACGCCAGAGAATTCTGCGAAAGATGCCGAGAATGCGGCGGGTGTCGGCGTGCGAAAGGGCAAGACGGCGCAGGAGCAGGCGGAGGTCGTGGCGATTGGCAGCTTCCATGGCGCGAGGCGAATAGCCGGCCGCCTGCATGGCCTGTTCGACGACATTGGCGAGGATCTCGATGCGGTCGGACGGGACGGGAATGGAGACAGCGGTCGTCGCGAGGTCGGCGGGGGCCGTTTCGGCGAGGACGGTCGCGGCAGCTTGGGAGCGAACGGCAATCTCGTAAAGGCAGACCGCGACGGCTTGGCCGAGATTCATGGACGGCTGGGCGGGGTCGGTCGGAATCTCAACGAGAAGATGGCAGTAAGACAGGTCGTCGCGGGTAAGACCGTGCTTTTCAGAACCGAAAACCAGCGCCACACGGCCGCCACGCTGGATTTCGGCAGCTAGAAGCGGAGCCAGATCGGGCAGGGCGACAACGGGCTGTTCGGGCTTGCGATAGGTCAGGGTTCCGGTACCGACGACGAGCGTGGAATGGGCGACGGCTTCGGCGAGGGTTGGGGATTCAACTGCGTTATTAAGCTGGTCGAGGGCGCCGATGGCGGAACGGGCTTCGCGCCAGGTGGGATCGAAGGCGGCGACGACGGCGAGGTGGTGAAAACCGAAGTTGGCCATGGCCCGGGCGGCGGCACCAATATTGAGAGGGTTGCGAGGGGAGACAAGAACGAGGTCGAGGCGTTCGCGTTGGGCGTCTGTCAGCAAGGAACAATTGTAGTGCGCGGGGCCGGAGCTTGAAGACGCGCGATGGAGATGTAGGACGCGAATGTCAGACGGCGGAGGTGGTCGGACGCGGCGCAGGACGGCTGTAAGACATTGGTTTTACAAGTGTCTTACAAATGTAAGACAGCGGAATCGGGGACGTAAGACGGGGATTTTTATGTAGGACGAGCGGATTTCGCTCCCAGCTCTCGACTGCTGTGAAATCAACGGGGCTTGGTCACGAAAAACGAACCCTGCGAAAGATTTGTTCACCGGCCTAGTTCTCCGCAGCACACCCGGCTTTTTGTTTTTTTAAAGAATCTGCGATCCTAGTATTAAAAACCTTCAAGCACATCGGCAACCAACTGCCGCGCAAAGGCTCGCGACAATCTTTCGACGGCCGCCGGGTTCTCCTGCAAGAAAGTTGGCAGGTTCGCCGTCGATTGAAATTGTTCGCGAAAAACATAATTTTTATTTTCGTAAAGCACATTGCCGTCGCGCCCGGTCAGCGTGACCGAAACCACCAGGGTGATCAGAAAGCTCGACGACTGCTCGGTCGAAGCGTTATACGTCAACGGCGCAACCATCTCTTTCAAAATCGTTCCCCGCAAGACGGCATCGGGAACCAGGCCGGCATCCGCGCTCGGTACGACGCGCAGCCGTGTACGCTGGGCAAATTCGCGGATCACCGCCTGGGTCATCACCGTTTCCGTGCGATAGGTTTCAGTGTTGGTGGCGAAGACCGGCACAGCCAATACATGCACATCGGGCGGCATGTGAGTCGCCGCTCCCAACGTGTGATATCCGCAGCCCGATAGACCGAGCAGTCCAAAAATTATCGTCGCCAATCCGATCGCACGCATAACTCATCTTACCGCGCGGGTGCGCGATCGAAGGTTAGCTTCGGTCGCCCCGCAATGAGGACGAAGGCTCTGTCAAGAGAGAGATTCGGCGTAGTGCGTGAACCGGACTTCAATTTGTAGAGAGTTGGTGCGGGAGAAGGGACTCGAACCCCCACGGATTTCTCCGCTTGGACCTAAACCAAGTGCGTCTGCCATTTCGCCACTCCCGCTAAGCTGCCCTTTGTGGTCTTCGTCTAGTTGAAC
>Ga0302320_10016979_pt1 | contig 14814 bp, 12 predicted proteins | sample Bog_T0_3_FD_202130 | JGI IMG/M metagenome (GOLD analysis project Ga0302320, IMG submission 202130) | Peat permafrost microbial communities from Stordalen Mire near Abisko, Sweden - Bog_T0_3 | ecosystem: Environmental > Terrestrial > Soil > Wetlands > Peat | place: Sweden: Abisko, Stordalen Mire...
CCGACTCGAAGCCGAGGCGCATCCCACCGATTCCGCAAAAAAGGTCTACGAACGAGAATCTTTTCATGTTGCACCCGCCTTCAAGTTACCGCGAATCTTCCTAAAACGGAATACTGCATTGGATGGAATTATCCACAGCCTCGCGTGGGCGGGATTCCTGAAGGCATCTCAAGCGAAAACGCATCTGGTGTGGAGGCGCAATGGAAGAACCAGCGTTGTATCCGCCCGGTGCCCCGCATCTGCCGCAGTCAGCAGATGTGGGACGTAGACTGGTAGGGCATTTTCCGGCCACCCTCTATAATCGAATCTCCGGTTTCCGGCGCTGCCACCAATTGGCGCCTCGGGCATCCAATCAGTTGTGAACAAACCTATGGACAAACGATTTTTCTTTGAGAAGTATGGACTCAGCGAGGCTGACCTCGAGAAGTACCTGGGCGCGGCCTTGGGAGCGGGCGGCGATTATGCCGATCTCTATTTCGAGTATGTGACTTCAACGTCGCTGTCGCTCGATGAGTCGATGGTGAAGTCCGCATCGCAGGGAATCAGCGCGGGCTGCGGCGTGCGCGTGGTGACCGGCGAGCGCACCGGCTACGCCTATACCGACGACCTTGCGCCCGAGAAGATTCTGCACGCGGCGCGCACCGCGGCGCTGATTGCCAGCGGCCCGGCGCGGACTCCGGTGGTGAGCCTGAAGGATCAGGCGCGTCCCAGTCTTTATCCCGTAACTAATGCGGCGGCCGACGCCGAGCTGGCAAAGAAAGTGGAGTTGATCTTCCGCGCCGACAAGGCCGCGCGCGCCTACGATTCGCGCGTCAGGGAAGTGCGCGCCAGCTATGCAGACGAGCTTCGCCGCATTCTGGTGATTGGCTCCGACGGCACGTTTGCCGAAGACGTGCAGCCGCTGTCGCGGATGAGCGTGTTCGTCATCGCGCGCGACGGCGCGCTCAGCGCGAAGGGAACTTCGGGCGGCGGTGGACGCCACAAGTTCGAGATCTTCTTGACCGAGAAGACGCCGGAACATTTTGCTACCGAAGCGGCGCGGCAGGCGATTCTGCAGTTGGGCGCCGTGCCTTGTCCGGCGGGCGAGATGGAAGTGGTGCTGGGACCGGGCTGGCCAGGCGTGCTGCTGCATGAGGCAATCGGGCACGGACTGGAGGCGGACTTCAATCGCAAGAAGACTTCGGCGTTCTCCGGACTGTTGGGCAAGCGCGTGGCCAGCGACAAATGTACGGTGGTCGATAACGGCACCCTGAATGAGCGGCGCGGCTCGCTCAATGTGGACGACGAGGGTAACACCACCAACAACACCATGCTGATCGAGAAGGGCATTCTGAAGGGCTACATGGCGGACAAGCTTTCCGCGCGCCTGATGGGACTGCCCAACACCGGCAACGGACGCCGCGAGAGCTACGAGCATATTCCCATGCCGCGCATGACCAACACCTACATGCTCTCGGGCGACGATCTGCCGGAGGACATCATCAAGAGCGTGAAGCGCGGATTGTATGCGGTGAACTTTGCCGGCGGGCAGGTGGACATCACCAACGGCAAGTTTGTTTTTGCCGCCAGCGAGGCTTACCTGATCGAGGACGGCAAGATTACCGCGCCGGTGAAGGATGCGACGCTGATCGGCAGCGGACCGGATGTGCTGAAACTTGTGAGCATGGTGGGCAACGATCTGCAACTCGACGAGGGCATTGGCACCTGCGGCAAAGACGGACAGAGCGTGCCGGTCGGCGTCGGTATTCCAACCTTGAAGATCGACCGCATGACGGTGGGCGGCACGGGGAGCGCACAGTAATGGCAACTACAGTGACAGCCGTGGAAGTGGATCTGCGCGGGTTGGCTGCCGAAGCGGTGAAGCGGGCCACTGAGCTGGGCGCCACCGCGGCAGAGGCCGTGATGAGTGAAGGTTCGGAGTTCTCCACCGCGGTGCGCCTCGGCGAAGTGGAGACCTTGAAGGAAGCAGGCTCGCGCGCGCTGGGGGTGCGGGTTTTCGTGGGACAGCACACGGCCAACACCTCGACCAGCGACCTGTCGCCGGAGGGCGTGGAGCAGTTGGTGCGCGCGGCGATTGAGCTGGCGAAGATTACCTCGGAAGACCCGATGGCGGGCATTCCCGAGGAGGCGCAACTGGGGCAACTCGAAGGCGATCTGGGCCTGTACTACGACGACGTGTACTCGCTCTCCGGCGCAGAGCGCATTGAGCAGGCGCGCCGCGCGGAGAAGGCGGCGCTGGCCGTCGATGCGCGGCTGACTAACAGCGATGGCGGAACCTTCGACGCGAGCATCTGGCGCAAGGTGCTGGCCAACTCGCATGGCTTCGTCGGTGAGTACCGCTCGTCCTACTGCTCGATTTCGGCGGTGCCGATTGCCAGCGACGAAGCGGGCAACATGCAGCGCGATTACTGGTACTCGGTGGCGCGCACGCTGGCCAAACTGGAGTCGCCCGAAGAGGTGGGACGGATTGCCGCCGAGCGCGCCCTGAGACGGCTGGGCGCGCGCAAGATCAAGACACAGAAAGTTCCCCTAGTCTTTGACCGGCAGACGGCGGGAGCGCTGCTGGACCACATCTTTGACGCCGTGAACGGAGACGCCATCTATCGCCACGCCTCGTTCCTGGCGGGCAAGCTGGGCGAAAAGCCATTCGGGAGCAACCTGACGGTGATCGACGATGGCACCATCGCGGGTGCCTTCGGGACGCGCCCGTTCGATGGCGAAGGCGTGCCGACGCGGCGCACCACGGTGATTGAAAACGGCGAACTCAAGAGCTACCTGCTCAACACCTACACGGCCAGGAAACTGGGCCTCGCGACCACGGGCAACGCCGCACGAGGACTGGCCGGAACGCCCGGCATCGGCAACGGAAATTTCTATCTGCAGCCGGGAGAAAAGTCGCAGGAAGAAATCATCAAGGACGTGAAGCAGGGACTGCTGGTGACCGAGTTTCTCGGCTTCGGCGTGAACCTGGTGACGGGAGATTTTTCGCGCGGCGCCAGCGGCATGTGGATCGAGAATGGCGAGCTGGCCTATCCGGTGGAAGAGATCACGGTGGCCGGAAACCTGGGCGACATGTTCAGCAACATCGCGGAGATCGGCAGCGACCTGATCTGGCGCGGCTCGGTGGCGTGCCCGACGCTGCGTATCGAGGGCATGACGATCGCGGGCGAGTAGCGCGTGCCGGAAAATTCGAGCAACCTCGTGCGACTTGCGTTCATCCAAGAGCAGCATGTTTGAACGTAAGGAGGTGTGATGAAGCGCTCAAGGATCACCGCGGTGGTTTTCGCCGGCTTGCTGGCGGTGGGTACTGCGCCTATGGCCTGCGCGCAGCAGGCCGCGCCGGGCGCTACCCGGACAGTGCTGGACAGGCAGGATCTCAGCGTTCCGGGACGCGAAGGCGTGCTGGTGCGGACGGAGTTGCCGCCGGGCGCACAGGAGCCGAAACATACTCATCCCGGAGACTTCTTCGCCTACGTGCTGGAAGGTACCGTCACCCTTTATCAGGACGGACAGCCGACCGTGCAGCGGAAGGCGGGCGAATTCTTTTTCGTTCCGGAGGGAAGAGTGCATGCCGCGTCGAATGAAGGAACAACGACGGTGAAACTACTTGTCACTTTCTTTGTGGAGAAAGGCAAGCCGCTGACCTCGCCGGTGAAGTAAACGCGATGCGAGTTGGCGCAGCAAAAACGGGAGGCCGCGGCCTCCCGTTTTGCGTGGGTTCGTCAACCAATTCGGTGGCCACCCAGCACAGCGGAATCAGATGGTGCCCCGTTCGGGCGATCAGTTCAGTTCGCCGCTGGCGTCGGCGGAATTGGAGCCTGGACGGGCGCAGGCGCCGAATCTGCCACTGGAGCTCGCGCCGGCGCTGGAGCCGGAATGTGATCACAAATGTCTTTGATCGACTTTTCGACCGTGTTCTGCTTGGTGGCATAGATCATATCGCCGGTGTTTTCGAAGAGCGATGCGCCATCGACTTTCATCGCTGCCGATATGGCCAGCCCCGCCAGTCCTCCGAGCGCAAACATTGAGCTGCGCGAACCACCATGACGACGGAAAACAAGCACGTAATCCGCCCGGTCCGGATTATTGGAGGCGACGATGTTTGCATGGCACACCTTCACAATGTCGGCTTGCACCTCCACGGTTCTTGGGTCGTCTCCCGATTGCGAATGGGCCACACCCGCCGCCGAACCACCATGCCGGTTTCCCGATGCCTGGACGATTCCAGTCGATTCGAAGAATGGGTGGTCGGTGACATAGATGCGTACCTTCCCATCGGTGGAATGGTAAGGCGGTGGTGGCGGCGCGTCAGGCGCGGGAGCTTGCGCGGCAGAGGATGATGGTGGAATCGTTGCCGCGTCGGACGGCGCGGGCGCATTGGCTTTTGTCACAATCGCCGCGACCACTTTGTCGCTGACGCCGGCGCTCTTCAGGGCGATCAGTCCATCCGCGGACGTGTCAAAGTCCCCATAAGAGCCGTTGATGGTGGAGACAATCAGATCCTCTGACAAGCCAGCCTTGGACAGCTTGATGACGGCACCGTTGGTAAGTGCCTGCTGAGCTACCAGCAGGGGACACACTACCAGCAATAAAAGGGCGAGCATACTCTTGCGCATAACGTCCTTCCTCTGAAGCTTTTAGATGTGAGCTCGATTTGACACAAAAATTAGACCATACCTTGCAGACTCGCGATATGAAAATCACCACAGCTCCCAAACTATGGGAATAGGAGCTCCTTGAGGTCCACGAGGATTCCGCGTATTCCCCTAAGTGGAAAAGAACGCCCGCGCTGCTAGAATGAGCCTGCAATGAGTAAGCCGAACGAGACGACGCCCGGTCCGCAACGCGATGCCACGCCCAACGATGTGGGGATGTTTGGCGTGCATGAAGCGCAGAAGGAGCCGCGCAACTGGACTCCGCTGATCGTGGGGTTCGTGCTGATGCTGGCCATTGTGGTGGCCATCGTAGTGCTGGGGGGCAACAAGACGGATGTGGCGAAGACGGCCGACCCGTACGCGCCGAATCTGGTAGTGGAGCAAGCGAGGCTCAGCCAGGCGGACAACTTTGTGGGCGCAACCGTGACCTACATCGACCTTACGGTACGCAACCAGGGGCAACGCACGGTGGTCGGCGGCCTGGTGCAGGCGGTCTTCCGCGATACGCTGGCGCAGGCGGTGCAGACCGAGAGCCTGCCGCTGCGCGCGCTGGTTCCTCACGGGCTGGGCGGCGAGGATGAGGCAGGCGATCTGGCGCAGGCGCCGCTCGGTCCGGGACAGACACGCATCCTGCGGCTGACCGTGGAGCACATCTCCAGCGAGTGGAACCAGGCGCAGCCGGATCTGGAATTTCGCGGGCTGCGCTTCAAGTAGCGGCTGCGCGCCTTCCAGTTCCGCAACAGAAAGTGCGGCACCGAATGCCGCTCCGGCCGCGGGCGCAGGGTGAAATAATAAAGTGTGAAGTCCGGGCACGAACAGCTCTCTGCCATCGGCATCGATTTCGGAACCACCAACAGTTCCCTGGCGCTGGCCACCGGCGGCGCGGTGGAGTTGGCGCGCTTTTCCTCCGCTGGCGGCAACACGGAATCGTTCCGCTCCGTTCTCTACCTTGCGCAGCACAAGATCGCCGGCCGCCGCCATGTGCAGTCGTGGACGGGGCCGTGGGCCATCGAGCAGTACCTGGAAGCCGAGCACAAGGGGCGGCTGATCCAGTCGCTGAAGAGCTACCTGCCCAGCCGGCTGCTGACCGGGACAGAGGTTCTGGGGCGGCACTACACGCTGGAGGATTTGATCTCGCGCATGTTGGCCGACTTGCGCCTGCATGCCGAGCGGCAGTTTGGGGTGCCGGTGCGCCATGCCACGGTGGGGCGTCCGGTGCGGTTTGCGGGCGCGGAAAACGCGGCGGACGAAGCCTACGCGCTGGGGCGGCTGCGCCATGCCTTTGCCTTGGCGGGATACGAGCAGGTGGAGTTTGAGATGGAGCCGGTGGCGGCGGCGTACGCCTACGAATCGACGCTCGACCACGATGAGCTGATCATGATCGGCGACTTTGGCGGCGGCACCAGCGACTTCTCGCTGCTGCACGTGGGGCCGGGCGTGCGCGGGCGCGGACGCCGGGCCGGAGACTTGCTGGGCAACAGCGGCGTCGGGTTGGCGGGCGACGCCTTCGATGCGCGCATCGTGCGCAAGCTGGTCTCTCCGGCGCTGGGAGCCGACAGCATGGCGCGCTCGGGCAAGAAGATTCTGCCGGCGGTTCCGGCGTGGATTTACGCCAACCTGGAACGCTGGCACTACCTCTCATTTCTGCGCACGCGTGCAGTGATGGAGTCGCTGAAGAGCGCCCGTGCGAGGACCTTTGAGCCGGAAAAAATCGAAGCGCTGATCATGCTGGTGGATGAAGACATGGGATATCAACTGCACCAGTCGGTGCAGCGGCTCAAGTTCGAGCTCTCACGGAGTGAGCGCGCCGAGTTCCGCTTTCAGGAGGGTGCGCTCGACCTGCGCATGGCGGTCACGCGGGCGGAGTTCGAGAGCTGGATTCGCGACGAACTGGAAAAGATTGCGCAGTGCGTGGACGGCCTGCTGGCCGCCAGCGGAGTGGATGCGCGGGTGGTGGACCGGGTTTTTCTCACCGGCGGAACGTCGTTTGTGCCGGCGGTGCGGCGGATATTCGAGACGCGCTTTGGCCGGGAGCGGGTGCGTACCGGCAACGAATTCACCTCGGTGGCAAGCGGGCTGGCCTTGCGGGCCGAGGAGACCATGGCGCTTCGGGAGTAGGGCGGCCTCACGGTGGAAGTACGCCGTGTAGGTCTTGTTCTTCCTCCCCTCTTATTTCTTCGCCTTAAGAACCGCGCTACCCCACGGCTTCGACGAAAGCTCCCATCTTGCGTTGGGCCAAGCTGAGGGGTTGGCAGCGTGCGTCGAGCGCGGCGTACAACGCACCGAACTTCTCCTGGAAATTTGTGAAATCCTCTTCGCTGGACCAGCGGTCGATGGTGAGATATCGAGTTGCGGCTTCCGAGGATTGCAGAAGTTCGGTGCCGCGGTATCCCGGGGCCTGGGCGAATAGCTGCGCCCACTCGCCCTGGGGTGAGTAGATGGACCCGAACTCGGCGGCCCGGTGCGGCGCGATCTCGAACTCCCAGAGGATGACGTACATAGGCGGCCCGCGGAACCTTTCGCCCGGATGCTGTCTCCCGGATGTTACACGGTCAGCACGACCTTGCCGAAGTTCTTGCGTTCAAAGAGCAGACGGAGAGCGTCTCCGGCGGCCGAGATGGGGAACTTGGCTCCGACGGTGGGGCGCAGTTGCCCGCTGAGGATGTAGGGAGTCATCGAATCCAGGGCCTGGCGGGTGAGCGCGTGATTGGCCGAGAGCTTGCTGAGCCAGAGTCCGTGGGCGCTGAGGGCCCGGGCGTACATGGCCGAGGTGTTGAAGCGGGCGCGCTCACCGGTGGCGTTGCCGAAGAGAATGATGCGGCCGAATTCGGCAAGGCAGCCGAGGCTCTTGAAGGTGTGCTCGCCGGCCAGGCTGTCAAAGGCGGCGTCGACGCCTTCGCCGGAGGTGAGCTTGCGGATGCGTTCCTCGTAGTCGTCGTTCTTGTAGTCGATGCCGTGGGTGAGGCCGAGCGCGGTGAGTTTGGCGAGCTTCTCCTGGCTGGAGGCGGTGCCGAAGAGTTCGAAGCCGAGGATGTGTCCCAGTTGCACGGCGGCGGTGCCCACGCCACCGGCAGCGGCGTGGATGAGGACGCGCGGACGGGCCTTTTCGCGCGCCGGTGCGGGCTCGATGGATTCGGCGAGCAGGCCGGCCTTCCAGTAGAGCAGCCATGCGGTGAAGTAGTTGACCGGAAAGGCGGCACTCTGGGCAGAGGACCAGCCTTCGGGCTGCGGCCAGTAGAAGCCTTCGGGCACGGCGACGTATTCGGCGCAGGCCGAGTGCTGGGCGTAGCCCATGACGCGGCGGCCATCTTCGGTGACCCCGGCAAACTCGCGTCCCATGATGTAGGGCGGAGTGGGGCCGGCGGGATAGCGGCCAAGGGCGCCGAGGACGTCGGCAAAGTTGATGCCCACGGTCTCCACCTGCACCAGGATCTGATGAGCGGCGGGAGTCGGTACGGGAACGTCGCGGAGTTCAAGTCCGGCGGGGCCCTCAAGCGAAGTTACGACGATGGCCTTCATGTGCAGGATTGTATGAGCAGGGAGAGAGAAATGTCATCTGGCGGGGAGGCGGGCGGAAGGACAAATAAAAAACCGGCGCGTATTCTCCCCCGAGAATTTTCTGCGCCGGTCTTTAGTCTCCCAAAGCTGCCGGGAGAACTTAGCCGCTCATCTTCCCCTTGCGGGGCGGCTACAGTTGTACAAATTACGGGCGCCCCGATATCTGAACTGGGTGTTGGGGCTGCCTTCTCAAGGTGACCTGTGCGGGACTGTTTTACAATCATAAATGTAGGCAAACCCATTACCATTGAGATACTGTTGCAGAGCTATGTTCCGCCGGGTTGCATGGCGGCCCGCGGTCTGAGAAAGTGTTGAGCCCGGTTGCGGGCAAGACGAGTTGGCGAACAGAAGGGCTTGCGCTGGTATATACTTCCACTACTTTTGTGTGCGGTGCAGGCGCACCGATCCGGCGGTTTCAGGCATCATATCTATTTGCCGGGGCTTTCATAGCGATACATGTATGCCGGTAGATTTCTTGCTGGTGATAACCGGGAGAAACCGATTGCGCGCGCGACTTCGCGGAATCCGATCTCACGTAAGTAGTTGATACAGGGCCTGCAGGGAGGTCCTCCTTGGATCTGGTAATTATTCGCAGTCTGTTTGTCTTTTTTGTGGGCTTGGCTTGTTTTCTGCTACAGCCCTTCGGTCAGCCCAGGTTGGTGGATACGGCAGTCGGCCTGGTGCTGGGTGGTGCGGTGATTCTGTTCGAGATGCGCCTGCGCACGATTAGCCTGAAGCGGCTGATTGGCGCGGCCCTCGGCAGCGTCCTTGGCATTCTCGGAGCCTACCTGTTCAGCGTCGTGATCCGCAACGCGATCCCCGCGGGGCATCTGCAGAGCTTCCTGCAACTCATGGTGATGCTGGTGATGGCCTACGTGGGCCTGATCGTGGGCGCGGCCAAGGGCGACTTGCTGAACCTGTCGGCGCTGGGCGGCATCTTTGGCGGAGAGAAGCAATCCCGCCGGAGCTACAAGATTCTGGATACATCCGTCATCATCGACGGGCGCATTGCAGACATCGCCGAAACCGGCTTCCTGGACGGCGTGCTGACGATTCCCGCGTTTGTGCTGCGCGAGCTTCAACTGGTTGCCGATTCCGCCGACTCGCTGAAGCGCAACCGCGGCCGTCGCGGGCTGGACATCCTGCAGCGCATTCAGAAGCTCACCCACATCCAGGTGACGATCGTCGAAGACGATTTCCCGGCAGTGCGCGAAGTGGACATGAAGCTGATCGAACTTGCCAAGCTCTATGAAGGCAAGATCGTGACCAACGATTTCAACCTGAATAAGGTGGCGCAACTGCACGGCGTGGATGTGTTGAACATCAACGAGCTGGCCAACTCGCTGAAGCCCATTGTGCTGCCCGGCGAGATCATGAAGGTCTTCATCCTGAAAGAAGGCAAGGAGTACAACCAGGGTGTTGCCTATCTGGACGATGGGACCATGGTGGTGGTGGACAACGCGCGCAAGATGATCGGAAAGACCATTGATATCTCGGTGACCAGCGTGCTCCAGACCACGGCCGGTAAGATGATTTTCGGTAAGTTCGACGAGCGCGGGCAGACCGGCATGGCGAAGCCCGAATCGCGTCCCCCGGACCTGCGCAAGAGCAATCCGCAACCCGCCGCGCCGGATCAGCTGCCGGCGCCGGCCGGCACCATTACGCACGACGAGGAACCGCGCTAGGACAACAGCTCCGGGCGAGAGGGAACCAGCAAGAGCGCGAGCCGCGGCTCGCGCGCTTTGCTGCCCGCCGCCAACTTGCCCGGCGAATTTGATGTTGAACGCGGCGCTGGTTATACTGACAAGCCGCTATGAAAGTCTTCGTAATCATCCCCGCAGCTGGGTTGGGCACGCGCATGGAAGTCCCGCACGCCGGAAGAGCTCCCTTGCGCTCCAAACAGTTCCTGGAACTCGACGGAGTTCCCATTCTCATTCACACGCTTCTCAAGTTTGCCGAGGCCCCGCAGGTGGACTCGATCTGGATTGCCATGCGCAAGCCGGAGATCGACAGTTTCCGTCCGATTCTGGAGCGCGCCGGACTGGCCAAGCCGGTACATCTCGTGGAGGGCGGCGAGCATCGCCAGGAGTCGGTGGGCAACGTGCTGGACGCGCTTCCGGCCGAGTCCGGCGACCTGGTGCTGATCCACGACGCGGTGCGCCCGTTTGTCTCGCAGGAGACGATTGCCGGCGTCATCGAGCAGGCCCAGCGCTACGGCGCGGCGATTGCCGGGGTGCCCGCCATCGACACCATCAAGCGCGTGGAGCGCCACCCGGAGGGCGCCGTGGTCGAGGCGACCATTCCGCGCGAGCACATTGTGCAGGCGCAGACGCCGCAGGGCTTCCGCTACGGACTGCTGCGCCCGATCTTCAACGAAGCGCGCGCCGAAGGTTTCCAGGGAACCGACGAAGCCAGCCTGCTGGAGCGGGCCGGACATCCGGTGCACGTGGTGATGGGCTCGGCGCGCAATTTCAAGATCACAACCCCGGCAGACCTTGAGTTGGCCGAGTTCTTCCTGTCGCAGGAACGCCGCCATCTCCAGGGCATAAGCAAATGAGTATGCGCATCGGATATGGCTACGACTCGCATGAATTCCAGGAGGGCGTGCCGCTGGTCATCGGCGGAGTGAGACTGGAACACACGCACGGTTTGGCGGGACACTCCGACGGCGACGTGCTGCTGCATGCCATCACGGACGCCCTGCTGGGTGCGGTGTCCGCGGGCGATATCGGTACCTTTTTCCCGCCCAGCGATCCGCAATGGAAGGGCGCCAACTCGGTTGCCTTTCTGGAAGAGGCCATGCGGCAGATCGAACTGGCGGGCTTTCGCGTGGTCAACCTCGATACGACCATGATCCTGGCCGCGCCGAAGATGGTCCCGCACGCCGAGCGGGTGCGCGCCCGCGTGGCCGAACTGCTGAGCGTGGAGCCGTCGTGTGTCGGCATCAAGGCCAAAACGCCCGAGGGCACTGGAACCGCGCACGCGGCGATTGCGCACGCCGTGGTGCTGCTGGAATCGATCCCTCTGGAGACGCTGCTGGAGGAAGCCGCGGTCGCGGTCAGCGTGGAAGACGGTGAAGTCGGCAAGCGGATCGATGGCAACGGCAACGGAAGCGGCCATCACTGAGAAGCTCCGCGCAGCCGCAACGGATTGCGAGCCAGACAATCGCGTCCGTACTAGAATGTTTCATGCTACGTTCCTTCCTGTTTGCGTTTCTCACGGTTTCCTGTTTTGCGCAGCAACTCCCCAACGCAAATTTGCTGGAGCAGCCGCCGCGTCCGGCGACGGCGGCAAAGTGTCCGGCGGTGGATGCGTGGAGCACGCCGGCCGAAAAAAGCTGTTACCGCACCACGCCGCGCTACGCGGAGACCATGGACTATATCCACCGCATCGCCAAGGCCGCACCGCGCCAGGTGAAGCTGGAAAACTTCGGCAAGACAGGCGAAGGGCGCGCCCTGGTGGCCGTCGTGGTGTCGCGCGATGGAGTGTTTTCGCCCGCCGCGCTGCATGCCGCCAAGCGCCCCGTGGTGTTCATCCAGAATGCGATTCACGCCGGCGAGATGGACGGCAAGGACGCCTGCCTGGCGCTGCTGCGCGACATTCTGATTACCAAAAAGCGGGCCCCGCTCATCGAGCGCGCGGTGCTGGTGATCGTGCCCATTTACAACGCCGACGGACACGAGCACTTCGGGCCGTTCAACCGCATCAATCAGAACGGGCCGGAGCAGATGGGCTGGCGCGCCAACGCCACGCAGCAGAATCTGAACCGCGACTACATGAAGACCGACGCGCCGGAGACGCGCGGCTTCTTGCGCGAGTGGGATCACTGGCTGCCGGACTTCTTTGTCGACGACCACGTGACCGACGGCGCCGACTACCAGTACGACGTGACGTTTGCGATCGAGACCGACGGTCCCGTCGAGGGCTGGGTGCGCAAGACACTGGAGCCGGAGTTGTTCCAGCGGGTGACGGCCTCCGGCCACGTGATTGCGCCGTACCTGGATTTTGTGGGGCGCACGCCCGACACTGGCATCGTCAACGGTTCGGCCCCGCCGCGCTTCTCCACCGGCTTTGCCCGGCAGCAGAACAGGCCGGGAATGCTGGTGGAAATGCACATGCTGAAGGATTACCAGACGCGCGTGACGGGGAATTACGAGTTGCTGCGCGCGCTGCTGGAGGTGGTGAACCGCGACGCCGCCAAACTGGTGGAGGCAAACCGCCGCGCCGACCGCGAGACGATCGCGCGCGGGCGGGCGCACAAGGGAAAGCTGGCGCTCAACTACGAAGCCACGGGCGAGACCGAACCCTTCGAGTTCAAGGCATACCGCTGGAAGATCGAACACAGTGACGTCTCCGGCGCCGACTGGGTGCAGTACACTCACGACCCGGTGACGATCACCGTGCCCCGGCAGACCACGATGCGAGCCACGGCGGAGGCGAGGATTCCGGCGGCCTACATCGTCCCCGCGCAGTGGACCGAAGTGATTGCACGGCTGGAACTCCACGGGTTGCGCCTGGAGCGCCTGACAAAGGAGTGGAAGGGCGAGGTCGAGACCTACCGTTGCACCACGCCGCAGTGGCAGGTTCAGCCGTTCGAGGGGCGCCACGTGGCCGCCTGGCGCGATGCCGGAGGCGCCGCGCCCTGCACTCCGGTGCGGATGAAGATGAGCTTTCCCGCCGGTTCGGTGGTGGTGCCAATGGAGCAGCGCGCGGCCCGCATTGCCATGCAGTGGCTGGAACCGCTGGGACCGGATTCGGCGCTGCAATGGGGACTGTTCGACACCATCTTCGAGCAGAAGGAGTATGGCGAGGGCTACGTGCTGGAGCGCCTGGCGCGCAATCTGCTGGAGGCCGATCCGAAGCTGAAAGCCGAGTTCGAGCAGAAGGTTGCGGGCGATGCCAGGTTTGCCGCCAGTCCGCGCGAGCGCCTCAACTGGTTTCTCGAGCGCTCGCCGTGGTGGGATGAGCGCATCGGTTTGTATCCGGTCGGAAAGATCGATTCCGTACGCGGTCTGCCTCTTCCCAAAACTCCGGCGCCGAAAGAGGCGGACCAGGACCCTGACTATGAACCGGACATTCCCGACCGTGCATGAATGTTTCCGGGATGAATCGTTGCCCTGGCTCTTACATTTTTTCCCGTCTCCATTTACCCTGTTTCTCAACGTTTACCGGAAAATCTCTAGGAGGGGCCGCTCGGTGGCTCTGTCCTTCTCGAACATCCGAACGATTGGAATCGAAGCGCGAACGCATGAGCCGCATTCGGGGCAACGGGCTGATGCAGGCTGATCTGACAAAACTATGGGAACCAACGCTGGGAATCTGAATTCTGTAACCGCGAAGACCGGCACGCGTCCGGCGATCAAAGTGTTTGTTGCCACCACGGTGATGCTGAGCTTCATCAGCTTCTGGCGGGCGGCGGCCATCGTGCTCAGCGACCTGGCGTCGTCGGCCTACTACGTGGGCGGCGACGCGGAAAACGTCATCGGCAAGAGCGCTCCCTGGTTTGTGCTGGCCGTCATGCTGTTCAGCTACGCGGTGCGCTCACTCTACATCGAGTCCAGCAGCATGTTCGTGCGCGGCGGCGTCTATCGCGTCGTCAAGGAAGCCATGGGCGGCTCGCTGGCCAAGCTCTCGGTCTCCGCGTTGCTGTTCGACTATGTTCTTACCGGCCCGATAAGCGCGGTTTCCGCCGGACAGTATCTGGCAGGGTTCGTGGGGGATCTTTCCGCTCGCGTCGGTCACCCCGTCAACCTGCTGGGCTGGCGCGGCGACTATTTCGCCGCCGCATTCGGCATCCTCGTCACCATTTATTTCTGGTGGAAGAACATCCAGGGCATACACGAATCCAGCGAAAAGGCGATGCGCATCATGCAGATCACCACGGTGATGGTGGTGATTCTGATCATCTGGTGCTCGGTCACGCTGATGCTGCATCCGGACACGCGGCACCTGCCGCCGCTGCCTACGCAACAGTCGATCATGGCCGCCAACGTACACTCCCACGGCGACACCCTGGGCTGGCTCGTCCATATGCCGCTGCTCACGATGCTGCCCTGGGTGCTGATGCTGGTCGGCTTCGGCCACTCCGTGCTGGCCATGAGCGGCGAGGAGTCGCTGGCGCAGGTCAATCGCGAGATCGAGCATCCCAAACTGAAGAACCTGGAGAAAGCTGGAGCTGTCATCTTTCTCTACAGCCTGTTCTTCACGTCGCTGGTTTCGTTCTTCGCGGTCATGATCATTCCGGACCACAAGCGGCCGGAGTACTTTGCCAACCTCATTGGCGGCCTGGCCATGTACATGGCCGGCCCCTACAACCTGAGGCTTGTCTTCCAGGGCTTCGTGGTGCTGGTGGGCGCGCTGATTCTATCCGGCGCGGTGAACACGGCAATCGTGGGCGCCAACGGCGTGCTGAACCGCATCAGTGAAGATGGCGTGCTGACACCCTGGTTCCGCAAGCCGCACGGCACCTACGGAACCACGCACCGGCTCATCAATCTGATTGCCTTCCTGCAGTGCCTCACCATCATCGCCAGCCACGGCAACGTGTACCTGCTGGCGGCGCTGTATGCCTTCGGCGTGATCTGGAGCTTCGCCTTCAAGT
>Ga0302320_10016980_pt1 | contig 14813 bp, 14 predicted proteins | sample Bog_T0_3_FD_202130 | JGI IMG/M metagenome (GOLD analysis project Ga0302320, IMG submission 202130) | Peat permafrost microbial communities from Stordalen Mire near Abisko, Sweden - Bog_T0_3 | ecosystem: Environmental > Terrestrial > Soil > Wetlands > Peat | place: Sweden: Abisko, Stordalen Mire...
CACGCGCGAGGAGTGGCCGTGAGCGGAGTCGATGGCCAGGGCGTCGACGCGCATGGCAACCAACTCGGCGGCGCGTTCCAGGAAGTCACCGGTGGCGCCGATGGCGCCGGCGACGCGCAGACGGCCCTTTTCATCCTTGGAGGAGTTGGGATACTTCAGCTTCTTCTGGATGTCCTTGACGGTGATGAGGCCTTTGAGTTCGTACTCGTCGTTGACGACGAGGAGTTTCTCGACGCGGTGCTGGTGGAGGATGTCCTCGGCCTGCTCCAGCGTGGTACCGACGGGAACGGTGATGAGATTTTCCTTGGTCATCACGTCATCGATGGGAATGTCGGTGCGGGAGACGAAGCGCAGGTCGCGGTTGGTGAGGATGCCAACCAGGCGACCTTTGCGGGTGACCGGGACGCCGGAGATCTTGAAGCGGCGCATCAGCTCGAGCGCGTCGGAGATGGGCTGCTCGGGCGAAATGGTGACGGGGTCGACGATCATGCCGGATTCGGAGCGCTTGACCTTGTCGATCTCGCCGGCCTGCTGCTGGATGGAGAGATTGCGGTGGACCACACCCATGCCGCCCTGCTGGGCCATGGCGATGGCGAGGCGCGACTCGGTGACGGTGTCCATGGCCGACGACATCAGCGGCGTGGTCAGCGTGATGCGGCGGGTGAGCTGGGTCTGGGTATTGACCTGGGTGGGGACGACCTCGCTGTAGGAGGGGACGAGCAGGACGTCATCGAAGGTGAGGGCTTCCGGGATCGGGGTGGTAATCATAGTTGCGGGTTGCCTGTTGCAGATTGTCTGCTGCTGGTGGTTGGTTGGGGCGGGGGTTGGAGGTTGGCGGGTTTGGTTGATTGTAGAGTGGCGCGGGTGGCAGAGCAAATTCAGCAAGGTCCAAGGTGCGAGGTTCGAGGTCCAGGGAGAGGGACGCAACGGCCTGGAGGGTGGGGAGAACCGTTGTTGGTTGTTCGATGTTGGTTGTTGGTTGTTCATGGTCAGGGACGAGCGCGGGAGACGCGATGCACGCGGAGGATTCTGTGGGGGCAAGTCCTTCGGCGGGTCTGGGAGCCTCGCTGGGTCGGTCAAGCTCGGCCGGGTCGGACGGAACCAGTTCCTCGATCTCGACGGTGCGGCCGGGCGGGGCGATGTGCGGGCTCTCCGCGCCGAACGCGGGGTCGATGAGGACCTCGCGGGCGATCCTGGGGTTGCAGTGGCCGATGCGGAGACCTTTGGCGTTGGTCGCGGAGAGTTGGAGGCCGTAGAGGAGGACGGCGGCGCGACGGTCCTCGATGAGGCCCAGAGCAAGCCCGCTAACGACTTTGGAGAGAGCGATCTGGATGGCTTCCCGGTCTTCGAGCGGAGGGAGCGTGATCCAGTTGCCGAAGGCTTTACCGGGCTCACTGGCGACGTGATTCCGGAAGCGGGCGTGGGCTCCGTGGAGGCGGGCGTGGAAGTAGCAGAGGACGTTCTGTTTGAGGGCGACGGCGCGGCATTGCAGGCCGTTGGTTTTGATGTGACGACAGAGGTCGACTTGCATGGATACTCCTTTGGCCCCCCTCCCCCCCCGGGGTGGGGTGGCGCTAACTGGCTTTGGATTCTTTCGATTAGCGAAATGAACCCGGCTAAATATAAGAATCCATGACAGTTACTGTAAAAATAAGAAAACAAAAGAGAAAAGCCCCGGCGGAGGGCCGAGGCTTGCGGGTTTGCGCATTTTCTAACACTTCAATACAAAGACGACCACGGATAAACGCGGATGAACACGGATGAAGAAAATGAAGATAACTTCTTGTTTGTTTCTCCTATCCTTCTTAAGGATAGCAGGTTGCACATAACTAGTATGCCAAGTTTCTTTAAGTCTATTCTCTTTGGATTGAGGGAGTTGAGGGTTGGGGGGGGTTGACAAGCGCGATTTGGGGCGGAATCGCGCTTTGAAGGCGTCAGGCGTTGAGTGGTCTTGAGTCGGGTATTGACGAATTCGCGGAGGATGCGGACGGTCTCGCGGATTTGATCTCGTTCGGTGGAGGTGAACTCCCTTGGAGTGCTATAACGGAAGACCCCGGCAAACTCGGTAAGCTCAGTGAACTTGAAGGGTGTGGGCCGACTCCCCCAGACCCTCAGCTGTGGCACGAAGTGCGCTGATGTCGTGGATGAAGGCGTGACGTTGGCGATGGCCGAGGATCAGCATTTTGAGGAGCTTCTCGATCACCTGCTGCCCATGAAAGCCGAAGATACGGTCGGGCACGGGGAGTGACAAGACAACCTCATCGTCCAACGAGGCGAGCAACAGCTCTTCGATCTGGGCGTCCATGCTCACGGTTATACAGCACCACGCCGTGCAGGTCGATTTCGTTGTTGACGCTGCACAGCTCATGGCGAGCAGTATCGAAGACGAGAAGATCGATGGGCATGACGATGTCGTCGAGGGTGCCTCGTGTGACCGGCCTCCGGGCTACGGGATCGAGATGGTCGACAATGACGGCGAGGTCGAGGTCGCTGTTGGGGCGGAAGTCGCCGCGGGCGCGGGAGCCGAAGGCGATGATTTGGAGGGGGTTGGCGGCTGCGACGATGCGCTCGATTGCGGCGAGAATCTTCTCCTCGGTGACGCGGATGTCGAGTTGGGTGGGCGCGGTGGCCATGCTGGAAGTTTATACCTGGGGGCGCGCGCGGCGGGGTAGAGAGGCGTCGAGACAACCGATCAGTGCCGGTGGGGATTGAATTTCGCGGGCTTGTGGCGTATCCTGAGATGGCGAGCAAGTTTGTTCCGCTGTTCGGTAAGGAGCCGTGTACGCACCGGCGAGCGGGTCTCAACCGGAGATTGGTGGGGGCTCGGAAATGGCGGAGGAGATGAGTGGGCGGAAGCCCACTTTTTGTTGCTCTAAAGGCACTTCGTGCCGTTCTCGACATGCTTTGCATGTAAAGGACCGAAAGACAGCGCCAGGGGCGGCGGATGCGGGACTGTTGCCCTTTGCGGTACTCAGGGTCAGGGCCAGAATGACAGGCGAGGGCAGGAACCAAATACTGAGATTCTGACCCTATCGGGCCAGATGACGAGCAGGAACGAAGTCAAATGCGGGGATTCTTCGCTCCGCTCAGAATGACAAGCGTATCGCAGGGTTTATGGCGTTGCAGATGGATGAAATTCGGAGGCTGGCGGAGCGGGTTGCCGCATCTCATCATCTGGAGATTGTGGATGTGGAGTTTGGCGGCGGCGGGAAGTCGAGGACGCTGCGGGTATTTGTCGAGAAGGATGCGGCCGAGCGCAAGCGGTTGGCGGAGCGGGTTGCGGCTGGTGAGGAAGTGGATCTTCCGAAGGGCGTTCCGGTGGAGCTGCTCTCGGGCGTGACCCATGAGGATTGCGCGGTGTTTGCCGCGGACTTTGGCACGCTGCTGGATGTTGAGGATGTGGTGCCGGGCGCGGAGTACACGCTGGAGGTCTCGTCGCCGGGGCTGGAACGAAGGCTGACGCGGGCGGAGGAGTTTGAGCGGTTCGCGGGCAGCCTGGTGAAGGTGAAGACGTTTACGCCGGTGCAGGACAGCCGGATGTGGACGGGACGGCTGACGGGATTTGCGGATGGCGTATTGAGGATGGATGTGGCGGCGGTGAAGCAGAAGGGGAAAACGAAGAAGGCGGCGGTCGCCGAGCTGATTGAGATTGGGCTGAAGAATGTGGAGAAGGCGAATTTAGTCGCTGAGATTTGAAAGACAGTTGTTAGTTGTTCGTTGAAACGGATTTGCGGCGAAGGTGAGAAGAGTATGGCGAGTGTTCTATATCAGTCGATCGAGACGTTGAGCCGGGATAAGGGCATTGAGGCCTCGGTGGTGGTGGGCGCGGTGGAAGACGCGATCGCGCTGGCGACGAGGAAGTACTACAAGACCCAGGAGAACATGCGCGCCGAGATGGACAAGGAGACGGGCGAGATTCGCGCGTACGTGTTCAAGACGGTGGTCGAGGGGGCGGAGCAGGTCGAAGACGAGATCAACCAGATGACGCTGGAGCAGGCGCGCGCGCTGGCGCCCGAGGTGGAGGTGGGCGGCGAGCTGCGCTTCTACAAGGACACCAGCCCGTTGGGTCGGATTGCGGCGCAGATGGCGAAGCAGGTGATCTTCCAGAAGGTGCGCGAGGCGGAGCGGGACACGGTGTTCCTGGAGTACAACCACCGCGCCGGCGAGGTGCTGAACGCGACGGTGAAGCGGCTGGAGCCGATGGACGTGATCTTCGATCTGGGTAAAGCAGAAGCCCGGATGCCGAAGAGGGAGCAGTCAAGGCTGGAGCAGTTTGCGGTGGGCGAGCGGGTGCGGGTGGTGCTGCTGCGGGTGGATCGCGCGGCCAAAGGACCGCAGGTGATTGTGAGCCGCGCGGCTCCGGGGCTGGTGCAGAGTCTGTTCCAGAGCGAGGTACCGGAGATCTACGACGGGACGGTGACCATCCGCGCGATTGCGCGCGAGGCGGGCGAGCGGACCAAGATCGCGGTGCAGAGCCGGGACAAGGACGTCGATCCGGTGGGCGCGTGCGTGGGCATGAAGGGGATGCGGGTGCAGTCGATCATTCGCGAGCTGCGGGGCGAGAAGATCGACATCATCGAGTACTCGGAGGAGATCACGACGTTTGCCGAGAAGGCGCTACAGCCGGCGAAGGTGAGCCGGGTGTCGATTGTGGACCTGGCGGACAAGCAGATCGAGGTGATCGTGGACGACACGCAGCTGTCGCTGGCGATCGGCAAGAAGGGCCAGAATGTGCGGCTGGCGGCGAAGCTGCTGGGTTGGAAGATCGATATCAAGAGCGAGGAAGAAAAGCGCCAGGAGGTCGAGCAGCAGATGCAGTCGATGGGCGTCGGGCCGACGACTCCGGTGGAGCAGATCGTGGAGTTGGGCGAGACGATTCTGGAGAAGCTGATCGCCGCGGGCATTACGACCGTGGAGGAGTTGGCGGACATGACGCCGGAGCAGTTGGAGGAGATTCCTGGCATCGGCGAGAAGACGCTGGAGAAGATTTCGGTGGCGGTGCGGCACTACTTCGGCCAGTACGAAGAGGGCGAGGAGCGGCCGGCGGCGAGCGCGACCGAGGAGCATTCAACGGTAGAGACGGCCGACGAGCCTGCGGGCGAAGGCGACTCAACCGAGGTGACCGAGGCAGAGGGCTCCATGGAGAAGACGCCGGAGGAGATTCTGGCGGCGGAGGCGAGCGCGGCGGGGACGGTGAAGCAGGTCCACGGCGTCTCGACCGAGGAGATTGCGGACGCGGAGGAGGCGGCGTCAGAGACCGACGCGCTGAGCGACGCGGATGCACGCGAAGAGAAGATCGAGCTGGCGAACGACGAGGTGGATGGCCTGGTGAACGAGAGCCAGGAGGTATCCGGCGAGGGCGTCGACAGCGATGAGCAAGACCGTGGCTAGTACGTTTTGTCACGCACGCAAACGGATTGCCTGGGTCGCGATGGATGGTTTTGGACAATGCGATTTCAGGGATAATAGGGTTGGCATAAATTCAACCTTCGATGAGGCTGATATGAACAGTTAAGGCCGCAGAGGAAATGAAAAGGGACGGATGAGCAAAGTTCGAATCAACGATCTCGCACGGGAACTGGAAGTCAAGAGCAGGTCCATTCTGGATGCTCTGACGGCGGTTGGGGTGACCGAGCCGAAGACGCACTCCAGTTCAATCGAGGCCGACGAGGCCGAGAAGGTGCGCAACTATTTCAAGAACCGGCGCGGCGGCGCTGTGGCGAAGCCGGTGGTGGAAGCAAAGCCGGCGTTTGACCTCTCCCACATTTCGAAGCCGGGCGACGCGATGAAGGCGATCCTGGCGCGGCGGCAGGCCGAGGCTGAGGCGCGGAGCCATCCGGCACGTCCAGCGGCCGTGGCTGTACACCCGCCAGCGGCCAGCGCGGCGACGGCACCGGTGGCGGCCAAGCCGGCCCCGCAGGCGAGCGCTCCGGTTGCGGCAGCACCGGTCGCGGCTGCGCCCCGGCGCATGGTGGTACCGCTGCCCAGGCAGCAAGCGCAGATTGTGGCTCCTACACCGGCACCGGCGATTGCGAGCAAGCCTCCAGTGGGCCCGGTGATCGGGCGGGCGCCCGTGGTGGTCGCTCCCCCGGCCTCTCAGACGACCGCGCAGCAGGCAGCGGCGGCGCATCCGGCTGCGATACACACGCCTGCGCCCCGGGAGACTCCGTCGCAGGCGGCGACTTCTGTGGCGCCGACCGCGCCGGTCAAGACGGTCCCGGCGGCGGAAGTTGCTCCGGCGAGCGCGCCCGCAGTGGCTGCTCCAGCGATTGCAGATGCAGCGGCCCCGGCGGCGACCGAGGCGGTCGCCGCGCCAGCAGCTTTGGCCGACGGTGGTCCTGCGGCGATGGAACCCAAGACCGATGGAGCAGGCCAGGAGACGGCAACCGAGCCGGTAGCGGCAGCACCGGTTCCCGCGCCCCGCCGCGTGGTAATGCCACAGACTGGGCCGCGGCCGATCTATTCTGCTCCTGCGGGGGCTGCGGGCGGCATTCAGCGAGGCCGTCCCATCTTCGAGCGGCCGCGACCAGGGGGGCCTCCGGGTGCTCCGGGCTCTCGTCCTTCGACCATGGCCCCGGGTGCACGGCGTCCGATGCATCCGACGCGCACGTTCCCGACGGGCGCTCCGGGCGGGCCGGCAGGTCCTGGCGGACGTCCTGGCTTTGCGCCGGGCGGAGCGCGTCCGGGAATGGGCGCGCGCCCGGGTGGGTTGGGAGTTGCACCGGGTCCAGGCGAATCGCCGACCGGAATGCGGCCGGCCGCACGGCCTGGACAGCGACGCGGAGGGCAGCGCTACGAGAAGGTGAAGGAAGGCCCGATGAAGGGCTTCCAACCGCCGCCGCGGTATGGCGGTGCGATGCTGTCGCGCGAGCCGCTGCCGATCACCAAGACGATCACGGTGACCGAAGGGATCAGCGTAAAAGACCTGGCGGAGAAGCTGGATGTGCGCGGCAAGGACCTGATCGCGACGCTGCTGATGAAGGGCGTGTTCGTGACGGTGAACCAGTCGCTGGACGGCGAGCTGGTGAAGGACGTGGCGCGCCAGTTTGGCGCGGATGCGCAGGTGATCTCGGTCGAGGAGCAACTGGAGAACGAGGCCATCGAGGGCTTCCTGGAAGACACCTCGGGGATGGTGGAGGTTACGCGCTCGCCGGTGGTGACGGTGATGGGCCACGTGGACCACGGCAAGACATCGCTGCTGGACGCGATCCGCTCAACCGATGTTGCGGCGGGCGAGGCCGGCGGCATTACCCAGCACATCGGCGCGTACAAGGTGAAGATCACCAAGCCGGACTCTCCGGCGTTTGGACGCGAGATCGTGTTCCTGGATACGCCGGGTCACGAGGCGTTTACCCGGATGCGCGCACGCGGCGCGAAAATCACCGACATTGTGGTGGTGGTGGTGGCGGCGGACGATGGCGTGATGCCGCAGACGCTGGAGGCGATCGACCACGCGAAGGCGGCGAACGTGCCGATCATCGTGGCGGTGAACAAGATCGACAAGCCGGAGGCGAATCCGGACCGGGTGAAGCAGCAACTCGCCGACCGCGGGTTGCAGCCGGAGGCGTGGGGCGGAACGACGGTGTTCGTCGATGTTTCGGCGAAGAAGCGGACCAACCTGGACCTGCTGCTGGAGATGATCTGCCTGGTAGCCGATATTGGCGACCTGAAGGCGGTTCCGGACCGTCCGGCGGTGGGCACGGTGATCGAGGCCAAGCTGGACCGTGGACGCGGCGCGGTGGCGTCGGTGCTGGTCCAGAACGGGACGCTGCACACGGGCGACAGCTACATTGTGGGCAACACGTTCGGCAAGATCCGGGCGATGTTCAACGACCGCGGGCTGCCGATTACCGAGGCCGGGCCTTCGACGCCGGTGGAGATCCTGGGTCTGGAAGGGATGCCGGATGCGGGCGATACGTTCCTGGTGATGGCGGACCGCGACAAGGCCAAGGGCATTGCGCAGTACCGCAAGATGAAGGAGCGCGAGGCGCAACTGGCGAAGAGCTCGCGGGTGTCGCTGGAAGGACTGGCGGAGCAGATCAAGCACGCGGGCATGAAGGACCTGAACCTGATTGTGAAGGGCGACGTGCAGGGATCGGTGGAGGTGATTGCCGAGGACCTGCAGCGGATGTCGACCGAGAAGGTGCGGGTGCGGGTGCTGCACTCGGGAGTGGGCGCGATTACGGAGTCGGACGTGCTGCTGGCGTCGGCGTCGAACGCGGTCATCATCGGGTTCAACGTGCGGCCGGACCGGAAGTCGACCGAAGTTGCGGAGCGCGAGAACGTGGAGATCCGGCTGCACTCGATCATCTACGAGCTGCGCGACGAGATCGAAAAGGCGATGTACGGACTGCTGGACCCGGTCTTCAAGGAGAACTACGCGGGCCGGGCCGAGGTGATGACGGTGTTCAAGATCACCAAGGTGGGGCAGATTGCCGGCTGCCGCGTGACCGATGGCCTGATCACGCGCACCGCGCAGGTGCGCGTGATGCGCGAGGGCGTCGAGGTGTGGCGGGGCAAGATCGGCTCACTGAAGCGCTTCAAGGACGACGTGTCCGAGGTGCGCCAGGGCGTGGAGTGCGGCATCGATCTGGCGGGCTTCAAGGATATCCGCGTGGGCGACGCGATTGAGTCGTTCACCACGGAGAAGCTGGCCGACGAGCTGGGGCAGAACTCGATTGCGGCGCGCAAGCAGGAGAAGGCGGAGAAGGAAGCTGCGGCCGCGGCTGCGGCAAGCGCGGCGGAGGCAGAGACCTCGGCGGTCGCGAACGCGTAAGCACTTCGTGCCGTTCTCGACGCGCCCGCGCGCGTGAAGGGCGACAGGTTCGAGGACAGAGGAGAGGCTGGGAGCGATCCCAGCCTCTTTTTCTGCGCCGATACGCATCAAACTCCACATTTGCATCAAAATAATAAATGATGCATAATAACTCAATGAGAACCACGATCACAATTGATGACGATGTTTACGAGCTTGCCTCGATGTATGCGGCTGGGCGCGGGATCACGCTGGGCGCAGCGGTTGGGGAGCTGGTGCGGAAGGCGAATCGAACTTCGGGCTCCGCCCCGGGCTCGACCGGGTTGAAGACCTTGCCGAATGGACTTCGTGTTTTTGCTGCGCGCGGCAGGGTCATCACTTCCGAGATGGTGAAGGCTGCACAAGAGGACGAGGTTGCGTAAGGTCAAGTATCTTGCCGATGTCAACGTGCTGATCGCCTTGTTGGATGAAGACCACTTTCATCACAAGCTGGTTGCGAAGTGGTTTGAGTCTTCGAATGAAGACGAGTTCGGCGTATGCGTGTTCACGGAGGCTGGCTTCCTGCGGGTGACGACGAATCCGAAGGCGGGTTCGCGTTCACTTGAAGGTGCGTTGGAGGCGCTGGCAAGTTTAGACAATCATGCTGGGTATCGCTTTTGGCCGATGACTGAGGGTTGGGTTGCCCTCGTCGAGCCATTTCTCGAACGCGTATATGGGCACCAGCAGATCACGGATGTATGCCTGCTGGGGCTGGCGGTTAAGGAAGGTGGGGTGCTGGTAACGCTGGATAAGGGAATCCGGTATATGGCGGGGACGCGTTACAGCAAGAACGTACTTGTTCTGGAGTAGTGAAACGGCGCAGGGTGCCAGGCGCCAGGCACAAGGAGAGGCTGGGAGCGATCCCAGCCTCTTTTTTTGTGGATGCATCGCGGCCATTCGCTGAGCAGATGTCGCAAGGGACTCGCCCGGGATCCCTAGGCCTCGCGGTGCTGGTAGACGCGGGCTGCCATCCAGTCGAAAGCCGCTCCGGCTGCTTTCTTAAACGGGCCGAGTTTGGCTGGGTAGTAGTAGGGAGAGTCGAACCAACCGTGATCGCGGTAGTGCGTGTAGTCCCGATTGTCTTCGCCGAGGGTCAGCTTCATGCTGGTGCGACTCATCCTGAACGCCATGATCTGAAGGATCGACGGCGAGGGATGGGTGGGTCTCGCAAGTTGCTTGTGAAAACGCCTGCTCTGGCGGGCGAGGGCCTCATCCATCTTGCACCGGTCCTTCTTCACCATGGGTTCGAGCGCGGTGATACAGGAGCCTTTGACGACGTTGAAACCGAGAGCGCCTCCCAGGAAGTCGAGGTACTTGACCACCTTGCCACCTCCGAAGATTCCCTGGGCGACGATGCTGGTGAATGTCTTCCCGTGGAATCGTGGACGGTGGCAGACGAAGCCGAGCCTGTCGAGGAAGGTCTTCATGATGGCGGAGACCTGGAATGAGTAGTTCGGCGAGGCAAAGACAACGCCGTCGGAGGCCATCATCTTCTCAATGAGCACGTCCCGGTCGTCCTTGAGCGGGCAGCGCTCCTCCCCCTGTAGGAAGCATCGCTTGCATCCGCGACACAGGCCAAGGTTGTACTCGCTGAGAAAGACGATCTCGCACTGGACGTCACCGAACGACTGGAGGTTGTCGAGGAACTGGCGCGTGGCGGCGTAGGTGAGGCCGCTCCGGCGGGCGCTGCCGACAAAGGCGGTGATGATCTTCATGTGCGTCCTCTCCGCACTGCTTATTCTTCCGATTCCTTGAAGGAGATCCGGCAGGGATGAGAGCCGGGTTCGCAACTCAGGCGTTGAGTGTACTCTCTGGACTTTGACGACTCCGTGATGAGAGTCACTGGCTGTGATGACGGGATTACTAGAGAGGGCTTTCAGCCCTTGGCGGTTCTCCTGGCTGCGACCATAGGACTGCGCCCCATGCTGGTATTGAACGCGCCGCTGGCGCTGAGCATGACGAGGGCAAGAGATAAAAGCAAAATACAGGGGTCCTTCACGACGTTCAGGATGACGACGCAAGCGGAGCGGGTGCGGTATTCTGCGAATAGATGTTTTCGTTCTTCAAGCTGGTGTTCGTGTACATGACGCTGGGTGCGCCGTTGGGAATCATTGGCATTCCCTACTCGCTGCTGGTGGGCAATGTGGGGCTACTGTACCGGTTGTCGGCGCGGTGGCTGGTGCCGCTGGGATTGCGGGTGGTGGGCATCCGGGTAGAGGTGACGGGGCGGGAGCATGTGCCCGTGGGGACGAGTTGCATCTACCTCTCAAACCATCTGTCGAACCTGGACCCGCCGGTGCTGTTTCCGGTGCTGCCGGGGCAGTGTTCGGTGCTGCTGAAGAAGAGCCTGATGCGGATCCCGATTCTGGGGACGGCGATGCGCCTGGCGAAGTTCGTTCCGGTGCAGCGGGGCAGCCGGCGGGATGCAGCGCAGGCGAGCGTGGCGGCGGCCGCGGCGGCGCTGAAGTCGGGGCTGAACATTCTGATCTTTGCCGAAGGGACGCGGTCGAAGGATGGGCGGCTGGCGTCGTTCAAGCGCGGGCCGTTCTACCTGGCGATGGAGACGGGCGCGCCGGTGGTGCCGATTGCGCTCTCGGGAACGCAGAAGATGATGCGCAAAGGGAGCATGGCGGTGACGCCGGGGACCGCGAAGGTGGAGTTTCTGGAGGCGGTCTGGCCGAAGGATTTTGCGACACGCGAGGAGCTGATGGCGGCGGTGCGGGGAGCGATTGCGGCGGCGCTGCCCGAGGAGATGCGCCCGGTCTAGGTTGCGGCTGTAATGCTCGATAACCCACCCTTTCGCGATGAGGCCGCGAAAGGATGGGGCACCCAGCGTGGGTGCCTACTGCGCTTTGCCGATCATCAGAATGGTGAACGAGCCCGGCACCGTCACCCCTTGCGGGCCGCGTCCGCCCGGAGTCGGTGCGGCGGTGGCCGCAGGCGCAGGGGCGAGCGCAGGTCCGCGCTCCTGCGACATGGTGAACAGGTGGCCGGTCTTGCTGTCGAATGTGATGGTGCGGGCACCGTTCATGGTCTGCAGGTTCTGCTCTACCGCGAAGCTGGTGGGACTATTCTCTTTGACGATGGTCATGGTGCCGTTGCCGCCCGTGCTGAATGCCTCCATGGTTGCGGGATTGAAGGTCGCGCCGTCGGACCCTCCGGCAAGCGGAAGGGTGGTGAGGATCTTGCCGTCCTTTGCGCTCATGACGACCATGGTGGGCTGCGGGCGGCTGCATGCGGCGAACAGAATCTCATTCTTGGCGTCGATCGCAAGGCCGTTGCAACCGCCTTTGTCGATGAACGAGTAGTGCGCAACCGTTTTCATCGTTTTTACGTCGACCACGGCCACGCCGCCGACCGCGTCCTGCATGACGTCGTACAGCATACCCTTACCATCGCCAACGCCCTGCTCCGGCGTGCCGCCCAGGTCGACGGTACCCAGCACGGTGCCGTCCTTGGCGTCGATGACGGTCGCGTCCTTCGTGGGATGGCTGAAGACATAGACATGCTCGTTGAAGGGGTCGAAGTAGATGCCGTCTGGCCGTGCTGCTGTGCCTACATCGATGCTTTTGATCAACGTCATCGTCGTGGTGTCGAACATGGAAACCTTGGGATGATCGCTGGTGAAGCCGTGATTCACCTTTGCATCGACCGCCGTGCCATTGCCGCCAATGCCGGAGATTTCGCCGAGAGGCTTCAGCGTATCGAGGTCGAAGATGGTGAGGCGTTCAGGAACGGCCGCCACCTCAGGTGTGGTGTCGGTGGCCGGCACAGCACGCGTGGCGCCGCGAGGAATATAGAGGCGGCGGCTGTCCGCGTTGGCGTAGATGTAGTCCCAGCCTCCCTCGCCGCCGACCCGCGCGGTTTTAAGAACTTTGTACGGACCATCCTGCGGAGCAGCGGTCTGAGCGAGGGTGAGTGGTGCGGATGCCGCGAGAACGGCTGCGATAAGAACGAGAGCTGGGCGCATAGGGGTATCTCCACGGAGCAGTATAGTCAACGGAGGCTTAAGGTGAGGTGAGGACTGTGATTGAAGGTGGGCTTGGTCACTTCACGATGGCGTTGAAGCCGTCGGCGAGGACGCGGGCGCGCATGGCCTCGGCGTCCTTGCGGGAGGTGAAGGGACCGATCTGGACGTGGAGGAGCTTGTCCTGGGGCTCGTGGCGGACGGAGACGGTGTAGCCTTTTTTCGCGAGCGACGAGGTGAGAATGTCGGCGACGTCCTGGCTGGAGACGGCGGCGATCTGCACCACGAAGGAAGTTGTTGGTTGTTGGTTGTTGGTTGTTAGTGGAGAAGCCGAAGTGGCTGCGGGTTGGGGCGCGGCGGCGGCAGGCTTTGCTGCGACGGGCTTGTCACCGACAATCATGGTGTCGGCAGGGTTCACGGCGGACTTGGCTGGGGTGGGCGTGGGGGCCGAGGCAGCGGAGGCGGTATCGGTCTGGGCGAGCGGCGAGGAGGAGGCGTCCTGCGCCGGTTGCGGCGCGGGCGCAGAGGGCGGGCTGAAGAGGCCGGCAGCAGGCTTGGCCGATCCGTTGCTGGAGGTGGCGTCGGACGCGTTGGCTGCCGCGGTGTCGACGTTGGCGGACTGCGCGGACCTGCGCCCCAGGGTGTAGCCGAATCCGAAGAAGCCGGCGCAGACCAGGGCGAGCGCGAAGAAGATGCCGAGGATGGCCGGCGTGCCGAGCGATATCTCACGTTCGGCGTCGCTCGAAGCCGGGCTGGACTGACGCTGGCGCGCGTAGCTCCGGCCCGGCGGAACGGCATCGTCATCGTCGTCATCGAGCAGATGATTCACAGTCACTCCTTGGGCTCGATTGCGGGCGCGACGATGGGTGAGGCGACGGCTACAGTCTTATTGAACAGATTAATAAGTTCGAGCGGCAACGGGAAGACGATGGTGGTGTTCTTCTCGACGCCGATCTCGGTGAGGGTTTGCAGATAGCGCAGCTGCAGGGTCATGGGCTGAGTGGCCATCAGCGCGGCGGCGTCGACCAGCTTGGCGGCGGCGTTGAATTCGCCCTCGGCGTGGATGATCTTGGCGCGGCGCTCGCGTTCGGCCTCGGCCTGCTTGGCCATGGCGCGCAGCATGTTCTCGGGCATGTCGACCTGCTTGACCTCGACCGAGACGACCTTCAGGCCGAAGGGGGCGGTGTGGCCGTCGATGATGGTCTGGATGCGCTGGTTGAGGCGATCGCGGTGGGCGAGCAGCTCGTCGAGGTCGACCTCGCCGAGCACGGAGCGCAGGGTGGTCTGGGCAAACTGCGAGGTCTGGTAGACGTAGTTGGAGACCTCGATGACGGCCTTGACCGCATCGACCACGCGCATGATGATGACGGCGTTGACCTTGAGGGTGACGTTGTCGCGGGTGATGACGTCCTGCGAGGGGACCTCCATGGCCTCCTGGCGCAGGCTGACGCGGACGATCTGGTCGATGGGGCGGAAGACCAGGATGATGCCGGGGCCGGACGCGTCGTGGCGAACCCGGCCGAGGCGGAAGACGACAGCGCGCTCGTACTCCTTGAGGATCTTGATGGAGTTGAGGATGTAGAGCAGGATGATGACGACGGCGATGATGAGGGGGAAGTTCAGGTCAGGCATTGGGCGACAGCTTTCCGGCTGGAGAACGTTTGGCAGCCGATGCGATTGTAAATGGAGCGAGGGGGGTAGCGGGGATTGGCCGGCCTGGTTAGTCTCGATCGCAGTGGAAGCAATAGCTCCCGGGCTCGATTTTGTGAGGGCAAAGTGGCCAGAGCCTGTTGAACTCGCGGGCGGCGAGGTTTGCGTCTTCCTCGTTCCAGGCTTTGCGGCCACCCGCGCGCATGGCGCGATTTGCGGCGTCCCGGCTTGCGGCTTGGGCCAGTTCTCTGGTGAGGACAATGCGAGCCATCGATCAGTCCTCCCTCTCTTCCGGGTCCAGGAAGAGGAGACGCAAACGGGTTAGACAGCCCTCGTGAGTTCGTCGATGTAGTCATTCCATGCGACCTTCAATTGTCGGGGCATGGCCTGATCGCTCATTAA
>Ga0302320_10016982_pt1 | contig 14813 bp, 15 predicted proteins | sample Bog_T0_3_FD_202130 | JGI IMG/M metagenome (GOLD analysis project Ga0302320, IMG submission 202130) | Peat permafrost microbial communities from Stordalen Mire near Abisko, Sweden - Bog_T0_3 | ecosystem: Environmental > Terrestrial > Soil > Wetlands > Peat | place: Sweden: Abisko, Stordalen Mire...
CACCATGCCTTTTACGTTAAGATCCTCAACACCAATATGAGAATAAGTCGTGGCAAGAAAAGACGTCACTTTGTGCAACGTATCTTTCCTGATATTTCCTATTCTCATATGCAACCTGGCAAGGTTCTGAATCTGCTTTTTAGAATTATTTGAACCTAATGCTTTTCTGGAAAGCTTTCTGGATTGTCGTTTCAATCTCCAAAGCAATTTCTTCAATGGCTTTGGAGCCTCAAAAGCGATGCCGTGAGAGAGCGTTGCAAGCTTATTGATGCCCAAATCAATCCCTACTGACACTTGGTTTTCATGTTTTGGGAATTGAATAGGGGTATCAACCTGAATTGACGCAAACCACCTATCTGCTGTTCGAGAAACTACAACCGAGTTGATCTTTCCCTGAAATCTCAGCTCTTCTCTCATTCTGACCCAACCTAAATTGGGTATCTTGATCCTCCTCTTCGTTTCGTCTCATTTAATCTGGTCCCCACCGATATAAAAAGAATCATGGGATTTTCCCTTTTTTTTAAATTTAGGCTTGCCACCAAGTTTCTTAAAGAACCTACTAAATGCGTCTTGAAGATCCAGAAATGGCTGCTGTGAAGCATACTTGGTTACTTCATAAGTCCAAGGATACTCTGCCTCTTTGATCGCATTGAATTGCTTCTTAAGATCCATTCCTGAGGACTTAAGGCCAGCTGTGTATCGCTCATTCCACTTTCCCAGTGCCCAATTCCATGTGAAGCGTGAAATTCCGCAAGCTTTCTTAAAATAAGTTTCCTGGGTATTATTAGCCTTCAATTCGATCTTATGAGCGATCTGCATCTTCGACTGCCTTCTTCATTTGATCGATCATTCTTTTGTTCTTATGGCTTCTGGAGCCATAGAGCCTTGCAGAAAATACAGTGACAATTTCAAGAACATCTTTGGCAAGGTCTTCTTCAAAAGTAGTGTCTTCTCCTTGGTTCATAATGAGAACTTCAACATTTCTTGCCTCACAAATAGAAAAAACTAACTCAGCACCAAATCTAAGTAAACGATCTTTGTGAGTAATGACAAGTCTTCCAATCTGACCACTCAAAATCGCCTCAAGAAGTTTACGAAGTCCCTTCTTGTGATAGTTCATTCCTGATCCAAGGTCCGAAATTACTTCAAATTGCCAACCATGAGCTGAGCAAAACATCTCAAGCATTTTCCTTTGGCGGTCTAAGTCTTCCTTTTGATCGTGTGATGAAACACGCGCGTATGCAATTGTCCGTCGTTTCCGGTCGTTGCTTCTAACCATCTCTGGCCGAATAGATGATAGTCTATATCTGCGTTGATTACCTTCGGTCCTCTCATCAGGAATCCGTTTTCCTTCGCGCTCCCAGCGACGTAAAGTATTGCTACTCACTCCAAGTAATTCAGCTGCTTCTGCTACACTCAATAACTTATCCACTTTGGGTATGTTTAGTATAGTTTAGATAAGTTTGCAAGCGACTGTTTACATCCCAGTGTCCGTAACGCAATTAAAATTGTTTAAATTCCAATATTTCTGTGAGTTTTCGCTGAAGCCTTTCAATGGTAAGAGCCCTATCTCAACTAAGATCAGGGGCTCTTACCTATCCTACAAGCTACATGAGCATTTACATTAATATCCAGGCACGCAATCAACTAAAGTACAGGCGTTGTCCCCACCAGACTCTGCATAGCAGCGATCCAATGCAGCTTCCTCTATTTCGGTCATTCTTTCTTGATAATCAAACCCAAAATACCTATTCTCTGTTACAGGATAATAACGACCAGCAGCATCTTCTGCAGTACATGTCACAGTATGAAGCCGTGCCCATTCAAAAGAGAACACTGGAGGAATAAACCCAGGATGACCCCAATGAGGCCAGCCCCAACCCCCATGTCCTGGATAGTAGCCCCCATGTCCTGGATAGTAGCCCCCATGTCCTGGATAGTAGCCCCCATGTCCTGGATAGTAGCCCCCATGCCCTGGATAGTTACCACCATGCCCTGGATAGTTACCACCATGCCCTGGATAGTTACCACCATGCCCTGGATAGTTACCACCATGCCCTGGATAGTTACCACCATGCCCTGGATAGTTACCACCATGTCCTGGATAATTACCGCCATGTCCTGGATAGTTACCACCACCGTGAGACCCTCCCCCTCCAAAGCGATCCGTATTAACAGGAGCTGACTCAGTATCCGTCGAGGTATAGGTTGAATCTTCGGTATTTTCTGTCACGTTTTCTGCTGACAAAGCTGAATGTGCTGCAAAAGAAAAAACTCCTAAAAGCAATGTTGCAATAACACCATTTCCTATTTTCATTTTTATATTCCTCCAAGAATATATAGAATATTTTATCCCTTATAGGACGTGGACTTCATAAATAGTGCCAACCACAAATATGTAAGTAATTTCAACTTTCACTAGAAATTACGAAGCATTACAGTAATGGAGTTCAACAGTAGATAAAGTCAGCATCCAAGCATGGTGACACTTGTCACCCAAAAAGAATCAAAGTGACTCTAAAAATAACCAAAATGGCACCTGGACTAAAGGCATTTCAAATTGCGTCAAAAAAGAATCAACACATCAAATATATTAGTTCTTTAACATGACTTGGATAGTTTGAGTCAGTATTGAAAGATCGGAACCAAACCTGAATGAGTTCTAAGTCCTAAATCAATAGAAATTTATATTTGACGTACTGATTTCAAGATGATATCACATCGATATCAAATGAGGTGTCGATGTATGTTGAAAGAGAAAATAGGAACTAGTATTTCAGGTTGGTGGATCATTTGGTTTGCGGTAGCAGTAAGCATAGTAGGATCATTCAGTGCCTACTACTGGATCCAGGCCGGACAAATTCCAGTTTTTTCGATTCTTATAGCTTTATTAAGTCTTGTTAATCTCCTTGGCCTTTTCACGATGAACCCTAACGAAGGAAAAGTGCTTCAATTTTTTGGAAGCTATATAGGGACAGTAAGAACACCGGGGCTCCGTTGGAGCATCCCATTTTTTTCTCGCCGATCTATATCGTTGCGAGTACGTAATTTTGAAAGCTCAAAGCTGAAGGTAAATGACTCCCATGGGAATCCAATTGAAATTGCATCAGTAGTCGTTTGGCGTGTAATAGACACAGCTCAAGCACTTTTTGAAGTAGATAGCTATGAAGACTTTGTGAAAATTCAGTCAGAATCAGCAGTTCGAAACTTGGCGATGAGCTACCCTTATGATGCCCATGACGGATCTGATTTGTCGTTACTAGGCAGTCCAGAAAAAGTAACGGAACATTTAAAAGCGGAGATTCAAGAAAGATTGTCTAAAGCGGGGGTACAAGTGATAGAAGCTAGAATTAGCCACCTGGCTTATGCTGCTGAAATAGCTGCCTCTATGCTACAAAGACAGCAAGCTAGTGCTATAGTCGCTGCAAGACAAAAAATAGTCGAGGGTGCTGTAGGTATGGTGGAGATGGCCCTTAACATGCTCTCCAGCAATAAAATTGTTGAACTTGATGAGGAAAGAAAAGCTTTGATGGTCAGTAATCTTCTTGTCGTGTTATGTGGTGAACGATCAACGCAACCCATTGTGAATGCAGGAACGATTTACTAGTCAGGATCATGGCAACTAACCGTAAACCATTTTTGCTTCGAGTAGACAAAGAAATATTGAACGCTCTCCAGCGTTGGGCGGATGATGAACTCAGAAGTTTAAATGGACAAATCGATTTTGTTTTAAGACGAGCGTTAAGGGAAGCAGGGAGAGTCCCTAAGGGATCTATTTCGAAAGTTGACGTTAACGAGAACATGCAACCTTCAGATCAATCCTTAGTTGAATAGATCTCCTAGGAGGATTTTATTACTTTTAAGCACCTCAACTTAATAAAAATTTAATTCTTGCTGATATTTAGCTAGAAGAAGTATCAAAGGCTAAATTGAACACTACGCATCTACGATGCGATAGAAGCAACGCATTGAAAACGAAATCATTCTTAGGTTGCATGTTCTTTGGTGGATTCTATCGTAGATTTCTTCTGGTGAACTATTCTGGACCTCATACGCCTTCAAAAGTGAGCCTCAATCATCCCTCATCGGGCAACCCGATGCCAGTTTCTTTGGACACCTTTGGTTAATCTACTCGTTCCCTCCTTCATGGTCGAGGCTGAGATTCCACCAGCTAGTAATTACCCATACCAGGCGCCTCTCTATCATAAAAAAACTGTATTCAGAGCTATTGTCGTTCGAATATAATGAAGTTACAATTAAACTACTCTTGAAGAACTCCTGCATTAATGGCTGGAAATTCTTGACTCATTTATCTCACAATAAATGAAGCGGATTGCACTCATCTGTCCGTTCAAATATTTTTAAATTAAGGAAATTACTTATGACATCTCATTTACAGAAAAAACTTAACCCAGAAAAAAGAAAACAACTGCTTATTATGCCAGAATTTCAAAATAAATTCATAATTTACACGTCTCTTATTTCTATTATAACCATTTCTGAATTCTTTATTATTAATTGGATTTTCATTTCGAAGTTCATTAAGAAAGGTCAGGACCTTGGAATTCCCAGTAACCATATCTATTTTACGTTTATTTATCAACAGCGTAATTTTCTTGGCACAATCTCATTAATTTCTGCCTTAGTTCTTGTCTCTCTTATTACCTGTTTTGGACTTTATATTTCAAATAGAATAGCAGGACCAATTTACAGAATTCAAACTTATCTTATTGAATGGAAAAACGGTAAAACAACGGAGAAGCTCAAATTTAGAGACAGCGATTATTTTAAGGAACTTGCTTCTGCTGTAAACGATTGCCTTAATAACTAAAAAAGTCTAGTAATTTAGTCTGTTTACTAGCGCTAACTTACTAGTAAACCTCAAGCGCTTAACTCAGTGTCATTACTGAAATTTTTACGGTGAAAAACTATATTGAATGTTTGGCGCGGATTCTGGACAGTAAGTGATGACATAGCTAGCGTTATTGATGCCACCACCGTTACTACGTCCTGATGAGCAGACGAAAGAGCTACTGACATCGTCATAGGGATAGGTATAGGCATTAGGGCAACCTGCCTTAAGCCAGTATAAAGTTGGAAAAATCTTTTGAATCCAAGTATCATTATGGTTTTCACACTGAGCAGTCGTCGATGGTACTGTTAGATTGTCATAAGCTCCTGGGGTGAATAGTGTACTCACCTTATCCCAATTTACACAGCCACAACAGTTACTGGGTGCACTAGCTTGGTAACAGCTAGCTATTGAGTTAGTGCAACCAAACAATTCAGGATATGTACCTGTACATGAGTAAGACAAAGGAATTGGTGATCCAATAACAGATTCAATACTGCAAATATGATTGGCTGACCAAAAACCAAGAAGCGTACCACAAGTCTTTTGAATCAAAGCCTGATGTCCTGGATTGTAGCTTAAACCGCAAATCGATGGAGACACGCAGTCTGAGGTTGATGTGCACGACAATCCTCCATTAGTCACCCAGCTATAGTCAGATGGAACAGGGGGTTGAAATTGCCACGTACAGGCTCCTAATGAAGGTGAAGAAGGCGAAAGCGATCCTGGAGCTCCACAATGATATGGATCTGAACTCACAGGTTCGCCAGCGTTACGAACTGCAGTAATTGAAATCCCAAGATTAAATCCATCAATAATTTCTACATCATAGTAGTCCTGATCAGTCTTGAGAGTAAATTCTGCTTGGGTTGCTGGGGCACTCATCCCACTTAAGCAGTCCCCTATATTACTATGTGTATCAACTCCGCAGTCTGCTGTTGCGCACTTACCTCCATGACAATCGGTTCGCCCACCAATAGCACCACTCCATATTACACCATTAATATTTGTTCCCAGAGGAGTAGTATTTGTCCCTCCATTGGCAGAGAGCTGGTAGTTCCCATCGTTTGGAGTTGGATTATTAAAGTAGCACACATTATTTTTAGTGTTACAGCTGGATCCAGTTGGGCAAGGGCAATTTGCATTAGGAACAGATCCAGCAGTAATGCCAAACCAAACCGGATAGGAGCAGTAGTTTACAAATATAAAGCTTCGCTTGGGCACGTGCAAACTGATAGAGGCACTGGGGCTCGCAGAAGAACTTGCAGTCGGTTTAGGATTTGCTGAAGGATTTGCTGAAGAAGTTGATGCCGCCTCGACTCCTAAACTGATTACAGCACTGACAGATCCACCACTATTACTTGCTATAACTGTATAGGTTCCCATAGAGCTAATTACAGTTGGAGTGCCTGAGATCGCCCCTGTCGACAAATTCAGACTCAAGCCTAACGGAAGGGAAGGAGAAATTGTAAAACCTGTAGGAGCCCCTCCTTTTACTTCTGGAACATTATAATTCCCAATATCAACACCGACATAAAAAGAACTAGGAACCAATAAGGAATGATAGACAATGCTCGCTGGAGGCGCAACTTGAACAAGAGGCTGTCCGCCACTATTTATAACTATTGAATCATTATTAAAATTCACTGGAGAACATCCAGAAACCCAGCCCATAATTCCGAAAATAGTCCACAGAAGAAAATTCTTACCATTTTTATTCATTAGATTAATTCAATTTTTTTATAAATGACATTTATTAGTTGCATAGATATAATCTATCTATAGTAATTTATAATACTTAAAACCGATAGAACTTATTAAAATAAGTATTTATTTTTTTAATTCACTACAATTTAAGCAACGCATGAACTTAATTAATCAGCAGGAACTTTTGCGGGCCTTCAATAACCAATTCCTGAAAGGAACGTCAACTCTGATCATAGGACCATCGGGCTGCGGCAAGAGCACTCTTTTTCAAACTATTTCCGGACATTGGCCTTTTACTGACAAGACTTTGATCCATCTTTTGTCGCTTGTTCATTTGAGCCACCTTCAGTCAAAATTAAGTGATTACTCTTGTTATATTTCGAGTTCTTGTCATACTCTCAAACTTTTTCTTCGTAAAGTGGCTGGATATATTTAAACTCGTTATTAGAGTTCAGTTATGGACCATCCCTTTTGCCGAAGGACCTCTTTCACTCCTTGCGCGTGGGCTAATCCTCCTATGGCCCATGACTGCCCTTCTGGAGCTAGCTCGAGCAAAGTTGTCACCTGGTTTACATCACGTGTCTGCAGCCCTTCCTGTGATGTAACGTAACGGTCCTCCTCTTCCCAGAGGGCACCATACTCTTCATCAATCTCTTTCTGGTAACCACCACCCTTTTGTTTGCGAAGCAAATCTAACTCTTTCAATCTTGCATGGATGGCTCGGATGGATTGAGGGGCTTGTGGTTCTAAATTAACGAAATTAATAGCTACAGACTTAGCAGAGTGTACAGCGCGAGGGAGAGAATATATTATACCAGGGTAGTTCACTAATTCTACGGAGCCTTCTCCAATTAATCTTTCGCGCAGCTCATCTAGTACTTGCATTTCTTTTACTAGCTTATCAAAAAATATCGGTCCCGATGGGGGTGCTACGTCGGAGGCTGCGGCGTATTCTATGAAGATCGTACCCCTCACCTTGACTAATTCTTGAGCGACATTCAATGCTTGGTTTGCCGTTTTCGTGTCCTTTGTGCTATGAACTTCTGGTAAGTATGTCACTCGGTGAACCTGCCCATGAATGACCTTGGTTGCAACAAAAGCGGGGGGAAACTCAAACCCGGGGGGCAGCGTTGCTACTCTGCGTATTTCCTCTACATAACGTTTGTAAGCAAAAAGAATCTGGTTTTCTAATTGAGTATCCATTCCTTCAGATCTAGGTGACTGAGGCTTTTGAAGGAGACCTGCTGCGCCCACTGCGTGTAGCGTTTCGTGATGCGTAGATAGGCCGGAAAGCAACGTTGTACCCGAAGAACTTCCACAATCCCGGCGTAAGTCACTTTGGAAATCAGCACTTGCCCTTCCTACCGTCCCTAACATAGCGAATGTCGAAGCCATTACAGAGGTTGTTTTTTTTCGTTCTAACTCGTTCCGGACAGTTGTAAAATATCGTACCAGCTCCTCATCACCTTGTTCTTTGGCAATTGTCAAAGGAGTCCTGCCGGCAGCGTCTAATTCTCCGATAACGAAAGGATCTTGGGATACATAATACTCTATAAGTGAGCGATTTTTTACGGTTACAGCATCGTGAATCGATCCAGCGAAACTGAACACTGGGTAGGCAAGGACAAAAATATTTGAAAGGATGAATACTGATAAAAAGCCACCATATTTTCTAATACTAGAGCACTTCATAGGATTATGACCTCTCAAAACACATGCCAAAACGTATGAATTTGTATATTTATCAGCAATTTCCGTTACTAAAACAAATATTCGTATATATAATGTTTATATATAGCAAGAAAGCTGGATTCTAGGAACTTAGGGTAAATACCAGATGGAGTCAACAACTGTCAAAAAAGTTGGGTCTTTATCAAAAAAGCGTAAGTACTTGAAATCACAAGCTAAGCTACAAGAGTCCAATCTCATAAATTCAAGTAAGTAGCTGTTTTTGCACAAATATGAGGGAGATTCCACTTTCGAAGATTCACGAAGCCTTCACGCATTTGAATCTCACCATCGCAACTTAACGATTTTACTAAACAAACAAAACTTTCAATTCTGATTTTATCCTAAAAATGGCTTTAAATTTGCTAGCTCTTATAGAGGCATGTTGATAGAAAATGCTCTGCCACCACCGCTTAACAGCGAAATTTATTTTGGTGAATGAATATGAATAAAAAGAACTTGATTCTCCTCCAATTGTTGATTTCCATACTTACCTTTGCTCTTCCATTGGCCGCAAAAGCAAATCCAGAGAAAGAAAGAGCTGCTGCAGAAAAAAGATTCCTAGAAAATTATGAAGAGTTTTTTGCTAAATCCTCAATCCTTAAAAATTTCTCATCTGCCGAGCAGATTCAGATGCGTAATAGAAAGACTATGAAAAGAGTAGAACCAAAGAGTAGAACCAGAAAATGGCGTGCCCGAGAGGAGTCGAACCTCCGACCTTCAGCTCCGGAGGCTGACGCTCTATCCAACTGAGCTACGGGCACAGAGTGTGCTAACCTAGCAGAATGAGCAGTATTTTTCGAGAAATTTCTCTGAATTAAAAAACCCTAAGGCAACTTGAGCAGTAGCTTTCTCGCTGGAATAAAATGTACTCGGCCTCCGTGTAAAGCAGGCCCCAGATAGTTCAATTTTCCATAAAGGCTCACCTGAAATGCTTGAGGAATACTCAATCGCTCAAGTAAATATTTAATTCCCGAATCTAAAGGACGGTCATCAAGTTTGACTTCTACGGCAAGCTGAGGTTTTCCATTTTTGAGAACAATGAAGTCGACCTCGTGACCGACAGTGTTTCGAAAGTACCGCAATTCGTATTTTTGACCTAAAACATCCTGCATCCAATGCACCCAACGTAAAAGATGGACAGCTACCAGGTTTTCAAAGCGAGCACTTTCACTGGCCGCCTGGGCCCAGTCCCAAAAATAGAGTTTTGCCTCCTTTTTCACTGCTTTAATCTTACTCGGGCCAAACGGGTAAATTCGAAACACTCCGTAAAGCCTTTCGAAAATTTCAATCCATCGTTTGATCGTGTTGAAACTTGTTTGAAGATCCTCTCTCAAACTATTGATCGAAAGGACAGACCCAACTGTCTTTGAAAGCTGATCATACAAAAGCTCCATGCTTCCCAAGTCCTGAACTTGCTCTAGAGAAATCACCTCTTCTCTCACCAACCTAGCTCCGTAGTTGAACCGCCATCGACTCGCTTGGGTTTCAGACCCTGAAAAAAGAGGCTCAGGAAAACCCCCTAAAGTTAAAAGATCTAACAAGAGTTTCTGACTCTTTTCTTCTGAAAGTGAATTAACCCCAAAATTAAAACTTTCAATATCCTCTGTTGTAAATGGAACCTGAGCAAATTCAGATAGTGTAATCGGATGAAGATGGTGGGCATAGTACCTCCCTTGGAGAGAATCTCCGCCTCTGGAATACAAGTCCAATCGAGCGCTTCCTGTAACCAGGATCTGATGGGTATCATTTTGATCATCATAAATCCCCTTCAACCAGTTTCTCCACCGTCTATATTTGTGGATTTCATCCAATACCCAAATGGAGGCTTGATCATTGAGCTGAGAATGTAAAAGCAACTTCCGATCCCCATCAATATCCCAGTTATAATAGGACTTTATACTTGCTGGTGCAGAAATCAGTCCTTTAGCAAGCGTCGTTTTGCCGCACTGCCTTGGACCTGCAACAAAAACCATTTTCTTTTTCAGATCCTGCTCAATCACAGTTGCTAAACGCCTAGGTAATTTCATTAGTTGTAATTTTACCACTACTGAAAAAAAAATCGATGTTTTTTTCAGTAGTGGTAAAATTAGTTACTAGGTGCATTATTAGATTCAAGCTGAAACCTGCTTCCGCTGATACTTGAATTTTTTTTAGACTCGGTAATGCCTCTAAATACGAAAACTAAGAAATAGCTTTTTTATTGTAAATGTACTTAAAAAAGTAGCGAGGCCAATTTTTTACTACATTTGCTAATTCGAATCTGCTATTTTACATTCTTCTATGAAGTTAGTGCAGCTTGAATCCATTGTAAAAATATTTGTTATCACCCCTATTGTTCTGAGTTTGATCTTTATCGCTCCGAAAGCATTTGCTGGAAAGAACCGCCAACGCCGAGCGTTAAACAAGACTACGTTTGCTGTATCAAGTGATACAGCGGTGATTGCGCCTGTATCGAGGCTAGAAGGGTCTGAAAAAAAGCCCATTTCTGAAAGCGAGCGTCGTACTTTCATAAAGTCTGTTCATCATAGACAAGCTTACAAACGTTGGTCAGACATCCAGTGGTCCCCAATAGTCAGTTCCGCACTAATTGAGACGATCAGATTTGCTCTTTCCAAATCTGAGTACCTGCAAGGAACTTCAGCAAAAAGCGCGGTAGCCATTGGCACCTTTGGAAGTTTAGGAGCAATCTGGTAACCCCATAAAAAAAACAATGAAGCAGGCTTATTCCGCATTATTGCACTACTGCAGTATAAACCAGGAGCCCGTTGAGCAAGACACCCAAGAGCAAGCGCTCATTGACATGGAAAAACTAGAAGTGGAATTTGAGCTTGTAAAACTTCAAGCCTTAGCGAACAGAAAGTGAAGGTAATTGAAGCGGAGCTAGAAACTCTTCGTCGTAACATTTCATTTTTTGCCAAAAGTGAGTGGGGAGCAGCTGATCGAAAGTTCAGCAAGGATAAAATAAGAGCTATTCTAGATCTTCCAGAATGGCCGATTACCCAATTATTTTTATGGATGAAGCACACTATCTCCTCAACCAAGATACGAGTGAAGTAAAAGCAAAGTTACAAGAAATATTTGAACCCAGTGCAACTATTTTTTACGAATATGGGCTCGGAGTGGATATCGACATTTCTGAAATCACTTGGATCTTGAATACAAACGAAGCCATTAAAAGTTCTAAGGAAATTGTACAGGCTGACGTACTACCTGGCGTACGTGCTCTACAGCTGACTATTGGAGATTTCATTGATCACCAGATGTTAATTAAAAATAAAAGAATAATCGATCAGTATAATGCGAAAGATCAATTGCACCGATTTTCTACAAATTTACAACAGTCAGTCGGAAGAACTATTGGCCCTTGCCAATTAGATATCGCAGATTTGGAATCTGTTAGATCTGAATGTGAAAGGTATCATAAACTTGTTGAAATTTGCGAAAAAGTGTTAGCAGATAGCCTAGAGGACTAAGATACATATCATGAAGCTATTTAAACTAAATCAGAAACTAAAGAGACCATTGCAAAAAATCTGCTCGGAAGATTCTGCGAAGGACCTACCCTCCAACTTTATGACGGTTATGAGTTTATTTCTGTTTGTTTTTGCCTCGTTATTATATTTACCTATAGGCTATGCTGAGCCTGCTCAGGATTTTTTTAATGATTCTTATGATAAAGCTAAACAAATTTTTGCTATTGGAGAATCAAATCATATTTCGCTCACGTCTTATCGCTACCTTTCTAGGCTATTAAACAAACGTGGAATAGATCCTGACCTTAGATTTATTATTATTGAGAGAGCTCATGACCAGGATGAATTTTATAAGACAATATCAACTAGCTCCAACGGAGACCCAAGGAAGCTAAATAGCACTTTTTGGAATTTACTTAAAGCACAAGAACACCCCCTTCAACTTCTAGGAATTGGCGAAGAGTACATGGCTGCAGACCCTTTTTTGATTACCGAAATCATCCCTCAAATACAGGAGTTAAACCGTAGGCGCCTAGGTCTTGGTTTTATGCCGATTGAGCTTAGATCGGTTGATGGATTGACTCGATTCTCGAACTTCGATCAAGCTAAGGTATCAGAACAATTAGCTCACAGTAACGTCCTAGACCTGCAGTCCCGAATTAGTCATCTTAATCTAAGATTTAGCGATGAAAAGCCGGTGTGCCTGACTAACGGGTCAATGAGAGCGCTATTGAAAAGTTCGATGAATCGGGAAATAAATACAGCAAATCATTTCAAATCCATTTTCAAACAAGCTCTTGATGACGAGGAGAGAGCAAAGATAATCATCTTATACCACATTGGCCACCTGATGCCGGGGGTAAAAGGTATTCTGCCATTTGATGAAAATCAAAAATCAAACCAATGGACTTTTGAGGAACGTCCCTATGCCAATTGGATCGGTTTGTTGATTCACGAAAAGTTATTCAACAGAAAAGATATAAGAGTTGTTCTTTTAGATGAAGCTTCTGCCATTGGGTCTCAAGATGGAGTCTTAAATTTAAGAAGGTTCAATATTCAACGCGACGTTCGACACGATATCGGATTTTCATTAGAGAATGTACCCCAGAACGATGTAGAACCTACTTTTTTTTCTGAAAATTGCTGCCTAGCTTTTCGGCTTTACAATGAGCCTGCTACACCGATAGATATTGCAGATGATGTGATTGTGGTTCGTCAGAGGCGGAACCGCAATCCAATGGACTTATTTAAGTTTTGGAAAAGTAATTTTCACTATTATCGTAATAATCGGATATTAAAAAGAATTAAAGAAATATCTGACCAGACTGGTTGTGAGAAAGATGAACTCAGTCAAGACATGCTTACAGTCCTTGACCCAGAACGTTTTAAGATTAAGAAGCGAAAAATTACCGTCGATTAAGATTTTTAAAAAGAGAGAAGAAAATATACAAATTCACTTCTCTCTTTCTTCCTCCATACAACTTCGCTGTGCAAAGAGCTGCTTCACTGATCAGCCTTCGATTCTGCCTTCTTCAACAACCAACTTAGCAGCTCTAGGCACAGCCTCCATACCACGTATATAAAAGCTACTTACTCTTAAGCAACAGACGTGCCAGACTATAATAAAGTAAAAAATTTTATTTAAGCTATGAATTCCATGAGACATTTCCATTAAATGATGGGTTAAAAAGGATAAAGTTCCCCGAATGCGCCTATTCTTGTTTGGAAAAATTTTTTACAAACGAGAGCTGGACTCTGCAATTTTTTTTACTCTATCAAGATAACAGCTAGATAATGCGTTGACACTTCAACTTTCAAGCTGTATTATCCATAGATAAATTAAGTTCTTATATAAAAGCATAATTTTATGAACCAACTCTGTAAAATTACTGCGTCTATTATAGGCGTAGTTCTGTTGTTGCTCATCATTCTCCATAGTCTCCCTGAGAGTAGTCAGAGCATTTTTACAGTAATCATTGTTGGCACGCATTCTTTAATAGGAATATCCCTAAGTGGGTATCTCCTTCTCAAATCGAAAAATAGACCCATTGAAATTGGGAAGCTCAGCTACAGACTCCTTTGTTTAGGTTTTCTTACCTGGGCTTTTTCGGATGTTTTCTGGAATTACAATTATTTAATGTTACGTCAGAATTGTTATACTAAAACTGCAAGTTATTTAGTCACATTCCCTTGTAGTATTGCTTTTTACTTCCTGTTTGCTGGAATTTTTTCTGCGATACATGACAAGCGTTATTATTTTTTAAAAAATAAATTTATAACTCTTCTTTCACTTGCAATTACTTTAGTGATTTACTTAGGACTCTTTTATTCAAAACTTTCAGAAAAAAACCAATTAGAATTTCAGCATTCTTTTATCGTAATTGAGCGCTTTGCCATTACTTCGGAAGTGTTGCTCATGGCACTCTCATTGATAATCTTTTTTTTAGCAGAAGATTTGGACTGGTCACTTTTTACTGCTGGTCTCATGCTCATTGTTCTGGGCGATAGTTCTTATCGTGTAGATAAACTCACTAAATCCACTGAGGTTTTAGATATTAATACCTTTCTAGTTTTAACAGGATATTATACTGCTCTTGTGTCACTCTTCCTATTTCAAAAATGCAAATTAACCACATCTCAAGCCACTAATTTGTTTGTAGAAAATAAGTTAGCGACCCTCCTTGGTTCGGTCTTTTTTATGGCCGTTTTTATTGGTTTGGTCTACGATCTCAATGTTTTGAGATTGCTTTGTCCGGTTTTTGCTATGTCTATTTTAGTGGCTCTTTTTTTTAGCAATACCATCAATGAACATGAAATAAAACGCAGAAACGACGCTATTTTAGTTTTCAAGAAATTAGAATCTTTTTTCATCTCCAAACAAAAATCTGACGCCCATAACGTGAGTTGGCAAGTTGAATCTGCTCTAAAAATCGTTCAACTTCCACAAGTCCCTAAAAAAGTTCAAGAACTACTTCTTCCACTTTTAAGACAGATCTCTCATTGCGTAAACGACCCTATCGCTAAATACAAGGTATATGGTACCCCTATCA
>Ga0302320_10016985_pt1 | contig 14812 bp, 10 predicted proteins | sample Bog_T0_3_FD_202130 | JGI IMG/M metagenome (GOLD analysis project Ga0302320, IMG submission 202130) | Peat permafrost microbial communities from Stordalen Mire near Abisko, Sweden - Bog_T0_3 | ecosystem: Environmental > Terrestrial > Soil > Wetlands > Peat | place: Sweden: Abisko, Stordalen Mire...
TCCGTGGAACCGGCCTTCACGATCGAGAAATTCTCAATCGCATCGATGGGAAAGATCACTCCCGCGATGCCGTTGACGCCGGTCTGATTCACGGCCGGAATATTCCACCACAAATCGTTATTGTCGGTGCCCTCAATCTGCCAGTTGATGGCGTTCGAGCGCGAGCCATTCACGCTGAAGTTGTAGCCGCCGCCACCGGTTTGTGCGCCGGCAAAGCCTGTGGTCTGACCGATCAGTTGCGTATAGTCGCGTCCGCTGTTGGGCAGGTTCTGCACCACTGTCTCAGGCAGGACGGCCGATTGCTGGTCAGAGGCGGTGTCTAGCGCCAAAGCATCGGCGGTAACCTCAACAGTTTCGCCTTCCGAGGCAACAGACAACCGCACTGGAAGTGTGTAGGTAGATCCTGCAGTAACAGGGATCTTTTCGACCTTGATGGTCTTGAAGCCGGAAGCCGTCACCGTAATGGTGTAGCTGCCCAGCGGCACATTGGCGAAGACAAACTCGCCAGCGCTGGAACTCACCGACTTATACGAGGTGTTGGTGGCAACTTCAACTGCAGCCACTTGGGCTCCAGCCACTGCGGCGCCCGATGGATCGGTGACTGCGCCGCTGATGCCGCCGCGGAAGGTCTGTCCAAAGCTGATCGAGGCCAATGATAAAAGCGCGGCGAACCCCAGCAACAAGGCAGTAGATGCACTTCTGGTACGTAAATAGGCCATTACGTCTTTCCTCCAAAGAATGTGAGTAGAGTTGTCCTGTTAGCCCCGAATAGCAAAAGAAACGAGCACGTATGAGCGGGCGCTCATGAACGCACAAGAGGGGCTAGATTGTCGGGATGGGTGTCAACAACAACAGCGGAATGGAGTGGGTATAAATCCCATGACGGAGATTTTAAGATAAAACCTCAATGATTGCAAGAAGCCATCGAGTACCTCGATTCACATCAAGCCAAGGCGAAGAGTCCAGTGCAGATGCTCACGCGTTTGGCGGTGAAACCAGATTCCGAACAGCCCTGATCCTTCCTTGCACCTACCGCTCGGCAGCGGAAGCGAGGGAGCAAAGGGATTTCGAGCGCTTATGGAGGTTCCATTCGGCACTCTGGATTTGCTCTTGCTCGATGGGAAGCGCATGAAAGCACAAGGAACGAAAGCTGAGATTGCGTGGTCCAAAAACGCATGTGTCTCACATCACAAGAGCTCTCAACAGATGCTGGTGTATGCTGAATGCATCGATGATGCCGTTCACCTTCCAATTCGCGTCGGGCAACAACGACCGCAGGCTGTCGTCGATCTTCTGTTGTTGCGCTTGTTGTTGTCGCTTCTAAAGCGCAACACACATGCCTGATTCCTCTCATTTGTAAAAACTCAGACAGCGAATCATCTTCGTGCGTTGCGTGACCTCTCATCCGCCAGCGGAGAAAATCTGTGTTGCCCTCCGCCAATTCATTAACATGTTTCAACTTCAAGGAAAGAACCTTCATGAAAGTACGGTCCCTGAAGATCACCCCGCAGTTTGGCGCTATCTGTGCAAAGCAGACGGCGCACCCGCCTTGTTGTTGCTGACGCAATAGTAGACAGCGATTCGAAATCAAAACATACCACGCCTCTCATCCGGTTCAGTGCGGATCTAAACGATCACGCTTCGCGATGAATGCGCATTGAGATGGCACATCTGCACGACTTTATGGAGGATTTATGTCAGTTATGCATCGACTGAACCAAGCGACGATGGCTTGGTTAACGCTTCTGTTGCTTCTCGCACTTCCATTGCCCTACGCGCATGGTCAGGTTGCGGGTGGCGCGATTGTTGGAACGGTCCACGATCCATCGAGCGCTCTTGTTCTGGGAGCTAAAGTTATTGCGCGTGATCAAGCGACAGGCGTAGTTCACCAAACAGAGACGAACGCGGACGGACTGTTTACCCTCCCGAATCTCCCGCCTGCATCTTACAACGTAAGCATCTCCGCGCCTGGGTTTGCCGATTCGGAGGCTAATGGGGTCCTTGTCGGGGTTGGGGATCAAAAGGTACTGAACATCAAACTTGCGGTGGCAACTTCGACTCAGACCGTCGCAGTGAATGCAACGGCTGATCAAGTGGAGTTGGCAAATCCTGGAGTGCAAGAGCGAGTTGACCAGAACACCCTGCAACAATTGCCTTTGAACGGTCGCGACTGGACGCAATTGGCGTCCCTCCAGCCAGGCGTAAATATCGTTCGCAATCAGGCCTCAGTCGGCTCCAACGGTTCGAGTGACGCCACGAAAGTTACACGCGGCTTCGGTACCGAACTCAGCGTCTCCGGAACGCGATCCTCCCAGAACAATTACCGCCAGGATGGTATCAGCTTTAATGACTACACCAACGACGCTCCAGGAAATGTGTTGGGAGCACAGCTCGGCGTGGATGCCATTCAGGAATTCTCGGTACTGACGACAAATTACTCCGCCGAGTACGGAAGAACATCGGGCGGCGTGGTCAATTCAGTAACCAGGTCTGGAACCAATTCCCTCCACGGCAGTGCCTATGAGTTTGCGCGAAACGCAGTGTTTGACGCAAGAAACTACTTTGATGGGGCCACCAAACCGCCATTCAGCCGCAACCAGTTTGGCGGCACAGTCGGCGGCCCCATCCGGCAAAACAAGAGCTTCTTCTTTGGGAATTACGAAGGGCTCCGTCAGGCTCTCACCGTAACGCAAATTAGTTCAGTTCCCTCTGACAACGCTAGGCTTGGCATTCTCTCTACAGGCAACATCACGGTCGATCCCAGCATCAAGCCGTTCCTTGCCTTCTACCATTCTCCCAATGCCGGATTGGCGAGCAATGGAGACACCGGCTATTATTCGGTGGCGACCAAACAGGCCGGAACCGACAACTTTTATTTGACGAAGATCGACCATCTTTTCTCTGACAAAGACCGAGTCTCTGGCACATTTCTTCTGGATAGCAGCGACCTGTCTCAACCAGATCAACTCAACGACATTCTCTTCCACCATAAGCTTAAGAGACCATTCTTTGTTACTGAAGAAACGCACACATTCTCGCCTTCGCTGGTTAACTCGTTGCGCTTCGGCTTCAACAGAAACTACGCTGACCTGACTGCCAATGATGCGATCAATCCGCTCGGGAACGACACTACATTAGGGTCGATTCCTGGACGCCCCGCCGCCAAAATCAGCGTGCCGGGATTGGCTACCTTCCAGGGCGGACCCGGAGCGTTTGCCAACTTTACCTTTGGATGGAACTCCTTCCAGCTTTATGATGACGCCTTCCTGATCCGTGGCAAGCATGCCTTGCGCGCTGGCATTGCCTTGGAGAGAATGCAGTCGAACAATCTGTTTCACTTCTCAGAAGATGGAAGTTTCTCTTTTAGCTCGCTGAACGACTTTCTAACCAATCATCCGCACCGCTTCTCTGCCACTCTGCCCAGTACTGCGACAACGCGCGGACTCCGCTCGACGCTGCTTGCGGGATACGTTCAGGACGACTGGCACCTCATTCCGCGCCTCACTGTGAACCTGGGCTTGCGTTATGAGTTCTCCACCGTGCCCTCGGAGGTCAATGGCCATATAGCCACTCTCACAAGCCCGACGGCGACAACGGCTCATTTGGGCAGTCCATATTTCTCAAATCCAACTCTCAAGAATCTGGAGCCGAGAGTCGGATTGGCCTATGATCCGTTCGGCGATGGAAAAACATCCGTGAGAGCCGGATATGGCCTCTTCGACATCCTGCCTCTGCCTTATCAGTTCCTTCGTCTTGCTTCCGCGGGTGCGCCCTTCAACATCACCCTCGCGGCAGGCGGGCTTCCACAGGGAGCATTCCCTCACACCGCCTATGACCTTGCGCTTGCAAACTACAATCCGAACACGCTAGCCGGCGAACGCACTGTGTGGATCGAGCAGACGCCAAAACGCAGTTACGTGCAGCAATGGCATTTGCAGATTCAACGCGAAATAGCGCCGAACTCAACCATAACTGTTGGGTATGTTGGATCACGCGGCATTCACCTGCCTTATGCCACCGACGACATCAATATTGTGATGCCTTCCAAGGTCAATGGAAGCTATTACTGGCCGTTGCCCGCATCGAAGCCGACGCTGCTGAACCCTGCTGTCGGTCAACTGGATGCACTCACCTATAACGCGAACTCGCACTATCATGGGCTGCAGGCTGGCATACGGGTCAATCCGACTCACGGACTTCGTCTGCAAGGATCCTATACCTGGCAGAAGACGATCGATGACGGGTCTTCAACCCTTGCCGGTGATCAGTACCTCAACTCCGCATCTTCGGTTCCGCTCTGGTTTGATTCGGCGACCCGCCGCGGCGTCTCCGACTTTAACCTGACTCAGAACGGCGTACTCAGCGGAGTCTGGACGATTCCGGGTTCTAAGGGAGTGACTGGGCCTGTGAGCTGGATCGTTAATGACTGGGAACTGGGCGGCATCGTGCAGGCTTCGTCCGGAGCGCCGTTTTCCGTATTCATCGGCGGCGATCCTCTGGGCATGGGCAGTACTGATCCCTGGGATTACCCGGATCGCGTCGCCAACTCCTCCTGCAAATCTCTCGTGAATCCCGGCAACGCAGGTCAATACATCAAGACATCGTGCTTTGCATTTCCCTCGCAGGCAAACCGGTTGGGTAACGCAGGCCGCAACACGCTAGTGGGACCGGGCAATGCGTCTCTCGATGGATCCATCTATAAGAATGCCCATTTGGATCGCATCAACGAGAGGCTGAATGTGCAGTTCCGAGCAGAACTTTTCAATGTACTCAACCACGCCAATTTCGCTCCGCCACTTGATAACAACTTTGTGTTCAACGAAGACGGAAGTGCAATCGGCGATGCTGGGAAACTGACATCGACGCAGGGCTCATCACGGCAGATCCAGTTCGGTCTGAAACTTAGTTTCTAACGATGCGCGGGACCGGAGATTCATAGAAGACCTCCTGTCCCGCCCCACACTTGCAACAACATAATCAACTTTTTGGAGGAATCAAAATGTGTAATGTTCTTCGCAGATCGACTGCGTGGGCGATCTTTGCCTTAGCTGTCCTATCCATTTTTGCGTCTTCAAACGTCAGCGCACAGGCAACCATCGGAGCCGGAGATGGAAAAAATACCGTATCCGTCGATTTCTACAAGGTTCCGCCGGGCAGACAGGATGAATGGCTCGCTCTGTACAGGAAGTACCATTATCCGATCATGCAGTATCAGAAAGCGCATGGGCAGGTGATCAGCGAGACTGTCTACACAAGAGCCATTCACCAACTGAGTCCTTCCTGGGATTTCGCGATTGTAATCATAGCTCCACCTGCAGAAAAACGGCCCAAGGCAGAGCTCAACCGCAGCCAGATCATTCGCAAGCTTTTCCCGGATGTTGAAGACTATGTGAAGGGGGAGAAGGCGCGCTGGTCGTTGACTATCGAGCATTGGGATGAGAGTTGGACGGAAGTCGACATTGACAACCATCCTTCGCTTTACGAACCGTTCTAGTCAATCACGAGATATGGATGCGACAGGTGAATCCCTGTCGCATCCAGACAGGACTTTGCTATGAGATGTCGCATCTCCCGTTTAAGGTCATTGGCCGTGCTCGGTTGCCTGCTGGCCGCCAGCTGCATCTATGCTCATGAAGTGACACTGTTCCCGGAAGTGAGTGCGGACTCGATCACTGTGGCCGCGCGATACGGAGACCCAGGGCAGTACGAGAAGATTTATAAGATTAGGCTGCTCTCTTTCAATGCAATTTCTCCGGACAGGGAGACCTCTTCGATCTTGCCAACGGTAAGAACGGAGCCGGACGAATTGAGCCTGATCAGTTCGTTTCATTTGAAGGGCGGCGCCGAAGGGATTTGGACGTTTGCATCGACCTATGACAACGGCTTCTACGTTCACGCCGCTGACGGCCATGCAATAGCAACGACACTCGCCGATTATCCAGCGGCGGTTGATTCAGCGCACTACTTTAAGTTCAGCAAGGCGCTGCTCCATATTGGCCAATCAAATAAAGGATTCGATCGCATTCTTGGCCATCGTTTGGAACTGATTCCTAATGCCGATCCTTTTGCTGTTGCGGTCGGCGGCTCGCTTCCAGTAACGGTGTATTTCGAGGGAAAGCCCCTGGCGAATGCTACTGTCGAGATCGGAGACGATAAGTCGGCAGGGCGAAGTCCAGAGCAGAAGACAGATTCTAGGGGCGTGGTTCAGGTTCCGGTTGACCACCGCGGTTGGTATCGATTGGCTGTTACCTATCGCGCACCTTCAAAATATCCCAGACTCTTCAAGTTCGACGATCTGAACGCCTCGTTGATATTCCAGAACGATTGACCCCAAATTCCGTTTGGCTCCTCCTTGAGCGATCATCAAGCAACGGGGAACGGCCGTCAGCGGTTCCTAGTACTGCATCGACTGCCGACCCTTTGCTCTTTCAGACCAGATAATACTTTGGCTCCCGGTCTGGCAACGCGGTTCCGTTTCTGCGACAGTGCGAGCAACTGTTCTCTTCAATCAGCTCATGAACGCGGCGAACAGCCTCGAGTGTTGCCGAGAATCGGTCGTCCTCCTCGGGATAGACAAGATCAACCGGAAGCCAATCGCTGAAGCGTAGATTATTCATTGCCCGTGCCAGATCAGGACGAATTCCACACAACAGAACCGTTGTTCCTTCAGATTTCATCTCATGGAGAAAGTGGTCGAAGTGTTCGAGCGCCACCATATCTGGATTGCGTGTGCGTTTGAGGCGCAGAGCAACATAGTGGATATCATCGATTCTTGTGCGCCGCTTAAGTTCATCGAGGAAGCGGTCCAACTCCGGCGCGGCGCCAAAGAACAATTCACCCTCGAGATCATAGAGCAGCATCGAGGTGCATGGCGGATCTTCCGACAGGCGCTCGCGGACCACACGCTCGTTGCTGACAACTAGCTCGGTCCAGCGCAGCAGCGCGGCGCGGGGAACAAACAACAAGAAAGACAGCGCGACGCCAATGAGGATGGAGAACTCAACACTAATGAACACCGCCGAAAATGCGGTAATGAAGACCAAGCCCGCGTCGTAGCGCGATGCGCGTACGGCATAGTTCAATCTCTTCCAATCGATTAGTCTTGCAGCTGTCACGAGCAGTAATCCTGCCAGCGCAGCCTTGGGGATGAATCGCGCATACGGCGCAAACAAGAGAACGACAACGGCAACTGTACCTGCGGCAATCACTCCAGAGAAGCGGCTGACTGCCCCCGCTTGAAAGTTGATGGCCGAGCGCGTTAGCGAGCCTGATCCGGGCAGGCTTTGGAAGAATCCACCGGTGAGATTGGCCAGTCCTTCGGCAAGACACTGGCGATTGTAATCCAGTTCCTGACGTGTGTAGGCCGCGATCGACTTGGCGATAGCCAGCGCCTCCAGCAACCCGAGGAAGGCAATAGCCAAGGCGCTACCGGATAGTTGCTTGATCCATCCGAATTGAATCGCAGGAATCTGCGGACGGGGCAGGCTGCGGGGAATGCTGCCGACAACAGAGACCAACGATTTTCCATTTGTGCCAGGAATGGTCCAGCCAAGCCGAGCAGCGATGATGGCCGCGATAATCAGGGCTGCCAGCATGTCGATCTGCGGCAACCGATACCTTCGCGCAATCTTTCTCAATCCGACAACCATGAGGATGGTTGCCAATCCAATTCCCAGCGCACGCTGGTTGACAGGTCCGCCCGTAAGCGTGAGCCACAAGCGATAAAGTACGTGCTGCTCTCCGGTGCCGCGCTCTCGCAGGCCGGTCAGGTTGCCGAGTTGCCCGAGTCCCACCAGCGCGCCTGCGCCAGCCATGAACCCGATCACGACTGATTCTGAGATGTAGCGAGTAAGATCGCCTAGTTTGAAAACGGCAATCAATATCTGAATGATTCCCACCATAATCGCGAGCAAAAAGACAGCCTGATACGCATCGAAGCGAGCGTCGGAGTCAAAGAATGCGAGAGCGCTGAAGACCACCAACGAAATTGCGTTGGTGGGTCCATTGATCAGGTGCGATGAGGAACCGAAGATGGAAGCGACCAGTGTGACGACGATGGCCGAGTATAAGCCGAAGCGCGGATCGATGCCGGCAATGAGCGCATATGCCATGGCCTGAGGCAATGAGATAGCCGCAACAGTCATGCCAGCCAAGAGATCTTTGCGAGCGCTATCCAGGGAATAGTCGATCTTCATTATTGTGCATCTCCTCAATAGTGCAGATTTTCAAGAGTCAATTCAATCCACTGAAGAGTTCAGCGCAACCGGCGCTAGCGAACCGCGGCTTGATTCTGTTGGGAGTTGGGAGAACGAATTGAGTCATAGATGCCGCCCTCGGCAAAGAATCTCTGTTGTGCTTCTTCCCAGTTCTTGGCAAAAAGTGTGACGGGGAAGAGTTCGAGCAGAGGGAACTGGGCCGCATGATTCTTCAAAACATCAGGATTGATCGGCCTGTAGCCATGCCGTGCAATGATCTCCTGTGCCTGATCGGTGTAAAGATACTCGAGATAGGCCTTGGCATAAGCTTGCATTTTATGGCTTGCAACATTGGCATCAACCCATGCCACACTTGGCTCCGCGCGGATGCTGACCGGCGGATACACGATCTCGACATCTCCTTTGTATTCGGCTGCCTCAAGCAAGGCCTCGTTCTCCCAGGTCAACTGGACATCGCCCACTTTTTCCTGTGTAAAGGTGTTGGTTGCATCGCGAGCGGCAGTGTCGAGCACGGCTACATGGCGGTACAACTGTTTGAGATAATCGAGAGCCTTTTCATCGTTGCCGCCGCGATCAATGACAGAACCCCACGCAGCCAGAAGACTCAGCTTGCCGTTGCCTGAAGTTCTCGGGTTTGGAGTAATAATGGAAACGTCGCGGTGAATCAGGTCGGGCCAATCCTTGATGCCTCTGGGATTGCCTTTGCGAACCACGAAAACAATCGTCGAAATGTATGGTTGGGAACTGTTCGGCAACCGCTGGTCCCAGTCTGCGGCGACCAGTCCGCGCTTGCGCAGTGCATCAACATCAGAGGGAAGCGCGAGAGTAACAACATCGGCTGGGGCGCCATCAATTACAGATTGCGCCTGACGTGTAGACCCCCCGTGAGATTGCGTGATTGTCAGCCGTTTGCCAGTCTCTTTGAAGTACTGCTCGACAAAATGAGGATTCAGATCCTGAAACAATTCCCGAGTCGGGTCATAGGAGACATTTACGAGCTCACTCGATGCATTCCCCGATACGTTTTTGGCGGCAACTAGCACAACCGCAAGGGTTACGGCAGCCAGCGCACCCGCATTCAACCATGCTGTTCTCATCGTTGACCTCCGTGCTGGAGATATATCTTCTTTTTGATCTAGAGATGCGCCGGCATAATCCTTGTGCGAAATTTGCAGCGCATCTCACGCTGCGTCTCAATGTCTCTGCTGAACGGGGAACGGCTTACGGCAGGAGTAGTGCTCACACTGAGGTCGCTCACCCAGCTAAAGGATGCGGGAACAACAACAGTTGTAAAGAGCCAAGGCCACGGAGCAAAGATAATCGATCAGTACCAACGCGTCAACAACAGTTTCCTCCCTGGAGGGGCTCAGAGGCGGCTAACCCGCGAGGGAGCAATAGTGGAATTTGGGGATCATTGTCGTGCCGCCCAGGCAAGTCCATCGGGTCCCTTGCCAACGTCTATCTGAGCGGTCACTTCGAGCGCATTCAGGTCAATGACCGCGACAAATCCATCAAGGCCAGAAGCGACAAAGGCGCGAATGCCATCCGGCTGAACCTGGATTCCGCCCAACCCATGGCCAACGGACAACCGTTTGATCTCTTTGTGGGTTGCCACATCCAGAACGACGAGATAGAGGCCGGCTGAGACGAGGACGCGGCGCCCATCGGGAGTGAATTTCAACCGGTTCGCGCCGGGCACATTGGCCGGCAGGGTTGCTGTGACCTTCTTTTCTGCGATATCGACGATTGAAATCGTCCCATCGCCGGCATTGGCGACCCACACCTCCTTGCCATCTGGCGAAAGATCGAAGCCCTCTGAACCTCGTCCGACAGGGACGACCGTCAGCACCCAGTCTTCACTGTGCGAAGGAGGAGCCAGACTGTTTGGAAGAGCGCCCGCGTGCCCTTCAGACTTATCGATGATTGACACTGTTCCGGAGTTTACGTTGGTGGTCACGATTTTCTTGCCATCAGGAAACACGTTTAACATGTGGGTTCGGTTCTGACCCGTTCCCATGATCCAATCAATAGAATGCGTGGAAGGATCATAACTCCCGACTGCCTTAGCCGCCTCAGCCGTAAACCACACTTTTCCTGCAGCGAAGGCCAGACCATGCGGCCCGCGCAGAGCCCCAAGATCAATCACGCCCAGTGATCTTTGTCCCACTAGATCAATAACTGTCAAAGTATGAAAGGCGCCAAAACCGTAATTCGATATATAAGCGGTCTTTCCGTCCGCCGAGGCCATCACTTCATGAGGATCATCGCCGACCGGAATGCGTGTAACCACATGCAGATCGGAGGGATCGACAATTGCCAGTGTGTGATCCTGCTTTGATAACGCAAGCAGCGCCGGGTTTGGCGATTGTTGAGCCATAGCCAGTCCGGTAAACGCGGCAATTAACAGGAACCAGAGAGGACGCTTCACGGGCAATTCTCCTTATTTGTAGAATGAGTTATCTACGGCCTCGTTCTACTCGGCAAACGCGCTTGTCAATCATACTTGCCACTATGAGGTGCCGGAGGACGGTCCATTCGATGGATCTCCGCCGCAATCATTCTTGCTTTGTTCCCGAATCACCGACACAGAACCTTGATAAGCCTTGCGGGGTGACTTCATTCTCATTACGCGGCGCCTAGGTGGGCGTGCAGCGCCGTCCGCTGATCTGGTCTATCTGATGCGAAAAAGCTAATTCTTCGGACCGATCATCGGATAATAGGGCGAAACCAGAGTCGGTAGGCCCTGTTAGTTGATACATAGAGGACGAGGCTAGATGCGAACTGCGCGATGGTCTATCACACAAGCCTCGTCCCGGAGTTTCGGTACGGCGTTGGCTATCTCTTTCCGTTGTCTTTGAAGTTCAGCGCAACGAAGTAGGTCGTGTAGGAGTGGCTGGTTGTCACATTCGTCAGGAACTGGCCGCCGCCGAAGTAGGCGATGCCACCCCCCAGGTTGAAATGCTTATTCAGTTCATACCAGGAGTAGCCATCGATCTCCGCGCCCACATGGCGGCCGTGGTCGGTCTTGTTGTTCATGATCGCGCTGCCCGAAATGTTGTAAATCGAATCCAGCGCATCAGCTGCCCAAAAGTCCAGCCCCTGCGCCGTGAAAGTGAGCCGCCGGTGCGGCTCAATGGTTGCGCCGGCGCGCACCGCCTCAATGTTCTGCAAGCCGAACAAGTCAGAGATCCCAAAACGGTCGTGGGTTGTCGGATACATCGTATCGAACGTGGTGTGCGATGCGTTCTGCGCCGGATTGCTGTTGCCCGTGGCGTAGTCAAACTGCGTGAAGACGCGCGGCTTGGCCGCTACATCGAGGAACTGGTAAGCCGCGCCTGCCTGCACTGCCGTGGCTCGAATTGGCTGCGGTCCCACTGTGCCGGTTTCGAGGATCACCTCGCCTGAGTAATCGAACGCCGTGTGGGCTTGCGCCTTGAAGCGCACACCAAAGGCCTTCTCGTCTTGCTTGCCGGTGGTCTTGCCTTTGGCGGCTTCGACGACCGCTACCGGCTGAACGCGCCACAGGAAGAAAGGCTCAAGGTTCGAGTGCGGCACAAGAAAATCGTCGATGCGGCCGTAGGCTCCGTAGATGTTGTTGCCTTCCTGATGCGGGCTTACACCATAGGCCTGCGGCACCACGGCCGAGGCTGCGAAGATGCCCAGATGTTCGCGCTTCGCATTCAGGTTCAGCACTGCCGCATCGTAGGAGCGGCCCTGGTTGCGCCATTCGGAGTTGGCGATGATGGTGTTGTTGTAGTTGATCATCTGCCGACCCACGCGCAGGCTGATCCAGTGCTTCTCGGGCGCGCCGATCTCAACGTAGGCTAGTTTCAGATCCCAGCGAACCGTGCTCGGCGGGCCGATCGGCGGGTTTTGGAAGCCCGAGCGGGCGTCCTGCACTTGCGCTGAAACCCGGAACCAACTAGCTGTGTGCAGATTCACTTGGAACCGGAACCGGTTCAACACATAGGAGTCGTCGACCTTCGCCTTAAAGCTATTGTTGTCGTAGGCCTCGTACCGGAACCGCTCCTCGGCCTGCACGTCGATCCAGTGGGGCAGCTTTGCGTCAAGCTCGGTGAACGGAGCAAAGTCGTGAAAGTCATACGGCGCAGGGTTGCCGGTGGTGCGCCAGGCCGCGCCGTTCAAGAAGCTCAATGGGTTCGCGGCCGGTCCCGTGATATATGCGCCATTGTACCCAGACGTCGCGTTTTGCGTGGTGATGTCATCCTGCGCCGCCAGGGGCAGGCCGGCCGCTATAGCAAACAGAAAGAGCACAGCGGTGATGGACTGCGAAAACCAGCTCAGGGAAGCAGACGGGACAGCAAAAGGAGCTTTTTGCACTTTGGACTCTCCTTGGGATTTGGGGAAGCTGTGGATGGCTAGGACTTTGGCCCCAGGCCCGCATAGGGTGGCAAGCTCTATCGACAGGTGGGACGACAACAAGTCATATCAATATATTAGCCAAACCTGAAGATGAACGGCAACAGCTGAAGGCTCAAGCAAAACCACCGCAAGACCGTTGTGATCGGGCCGTGGCGGGAGAACAAATGCATCAATCCGAGCGGGCTGCGCAGGCGGCCATCCGCTCCAGATTGCCAGCTGATATTTTCACGACGGGGAAGAGAAGTTGCGCTTGACAGGCAATACACCAAAGGTTATTTTCAACTGGTGAGTCGTATCCCGCACATCTCGTGTTGTTGTCGCATGGCATTTTCATGGCGAACCGGGATATGTATGTCTACATAAGCTTTCATCGCATATTGCGCGTTTGAGAGAGGCCCCTTCGCCAGTTCCTGGGAGCGGGCCTTTTCCGTTTGCGGTCCCTTCCTTCTCCAGTCACTCCCCTAGTGGCCACCCATTTGACGATCAGGACTACTTTGATGAGGATTCGCCCCATGCTGAGATTTTTAGCCCTCGCGCTATTCATAACCTCTTCGGTTAGCCAGCAAATGCCAGCCCAGACGCCAGTCTCCAACACGGATGCCGCCACGCAGAAGGAACCGGCATTCAAGGCCAAGAAGTTGAGCCGCGCAGAGCTGGACGCGCTGTTGGCGCATCCGGATCAGATCCTGCTGATCGATGTCCGTAGACCAGACGAGATTGCGTCGATCGGTGGCTTCGCGGTCTATCTCAATGTGCAGATCAACGATCTGAAAAACCAGCTCGCATCCATCCCGAGAGACCGTACGATCGTTGCCATCTCCAACCACGCGGCTCGGGCAGGGGTTGCTGCAGACCTACTCACTGCCAACGGGTTTCATGTTGCAGGAGCCGTGGGAGCGCAAATCTACGAAGCCGACGGTGGAACGCTTGTCAAAATTGCTCCGCCAAAGCCGCGCGTCAATGCAACTACTTCCGCGAATTGATAATAAGGAGAATTCTAGGCATGAGGATCACTTCCCCATTTCGTCCCAAACTCTTCATCGTTGCAATGGCGGCGCTGATGCTTGTTGCCGGGCCAGCCCTTTGCAGAGCGCAAGGACTTCTAACTCAGAAAGCTCTCTCCGAGCAGGCAGCATTGACCATTACCCAGGGCGCGCTCGATAAATGCCACGCCGACGGCTATCACATCAGCGTCGTGGTTCTCGACGCCAGCGGCCTGGTTAAAGTGCAGATTCGCGGCGACGGAACCGGCCCGCACACATTTGAGCACGCCCGCCGCAAAGCATACACGGCGCTAACCTTCAAACGGACCTCTGCGGAAACGGCCAAAGCATGGGCGACATCTCCCACGCCGGTTCCGGTGATTGAAGGAACCGTGGGCGCAGCGGGCGGTGTACCGATTAAGGCAGCCAACGATGTGATCGGCGCGATTGGCGTCAGTGGAGCCCCCGGCGGCGACAAGGATGAGGCCTGTGCGAACGCCGGCATTGCTAAGATAGAAGATCTGCTGAAGTGATGCTCATGCGTTCGCGAATCAGAGTAATCTTTATTGGCTTGACATCGACTAGAGGTCATGTTACTTCTGTACGAGAAGCGGTGAAAATGGTGACTCAAATCACAGCTCGTGGCCTTGTATCGACCCCAAACTCAATTGGCGGTCTACTAGGGTTTTCGCCTCAACAACGGGCTGCGCTTCGCCGCCGTTGTTGTTGCTAATCTCCTGAAGTTCAAATCCCTGACAAATTCTCTTTGATTCCGATAGGTGCCTTGCGGCGGCTGCGCGCTCCGTGCCCTTGTCCTCGGAGTCTCTTTCTTCCCCAACGCCAGGATTGCTAACTCATTTTGCCCAAAGGGTCTTGCATGCACACACGACGGAAGATATCCCTACCTTACTGCCTGGGTTTCACTGCTGGAGTGTTGGTGGTGGGAGGTATTCTCTTTTCAAAGCCTCTTACTCCTGTGACTGCCGCCCTTTCTGAGCAGCAGGCTGCGGTGCAGGAACAAACACCTACGCCCGAGCAGGCGGCCTTCTTTCAACAAAATATTCAACCGCTTCTGGCCACGCACTGCTTTGACTGCCATTCCACGCAGACGCGTTCTGCCGGGCAGCTGCGCCTGGATGATCGCGATGCGATTCTTACGGGTGGCAAGTCAGGCCCGGCGATCGTTCCTGGCAAGCCGGATGAAAGTTTGCTGATTCATCGCGTTCTCGG
>Ga0302320_10016988_pt1 | contig 14811 bp, 10 predicted proteins | sample Bog_T0_3_FD_202130 | JGI IMG/M metagenome (GOLD analysis project Ga0302320, IMG submission 202130) | Peat permafrost microbial communities from Stordalen Mire near Abisko, Sweden - Bog_T0_3 | ecosystem: Environmental > Terrestrial > Soil > Wetlands > Peat | place: Sweden: Abisko, Stordalen Mire...
CGCGTGCCTGGCGGAAAAGGTAGATCGACTGGCGGGGATCGCCGACCAGGAAAACAGTCTGTGAATAGCCGTCCCAACTACCAGTGAGTAGTTCGATGAGATGGTACTGCCCGGTGGAGGTATCCTGCATCTCGTCCACCAGGAGGTGTTGCAGGCGCGCGCCCAGGGCCGCGGCAAGGTCTTCCGGGCCGGAGTCGGCGTCCAGAGCACGGCGGGCGAGCAGGTTGAGTTCTGTGAAATCACATTGATTTTGGGCGGCGAAGACGAGTTGCAGTTCTACCAAAGCTTTGCTGAGAACGCGGAAGAGTGACTTGGCGAGCGCCCACTGATCGCGCGGATAATGCGCGGGGGGAAGAGCACGGATATTTTGCAGGGCCAGAAGAAGATCGTCGCGGCCGTTGAGTTGATTGAGAAGGCGGACGAGGCGGTTGTGATGAGCCGATTTTCTATTGTAGTCAAACTTTAAGTTTTTGCCGGTAATACCTCTTTCTTTACGCAATTCTCCGCTCTCAATTAATAGCAAATGAATTAGGGAGAGCCAATGATCCAGGTGAGCCGCAAGGGGCTGGGGCGGGGTGCGCCAGCCGGCACAGCAGGCGATCGGAGACGGTACATCTGGATCGTAAGGCGATGCATCGGAGAGATCTGCTGCGAGATGAGTAAGCTCCTCCAGGAGGTCGGCGGGGAAGGCTTGCGCGAGCGGAGCGAGGGTGGACTGAATAGCGCGTTCTAGGGCGAGGTCGAGACGAGGCAGGACGTTTGCATCCAACCATGCGTCGTCCAGCTGGGTTGGAGTGAGTGGGACCAGGTCGCCCCACTGGTCGCGCAGAGCCAGCATCTCCGCGAGCAGCGACTCGCAATCGTCGAGGTTGCCGTCGCGATGCAGAAGAAGGTTGCGCAAGGCGTTGTCGAAGGCCTGGTCGCCCGAGCCGAGGAGGAGCAGGGTGCGGCGGGCGGCCTCCCGGTGGAGGGGCGCGGCGTCGTCGGCGGGAATGAGTCGCCCCCCCGAGCCTGAGAGGTAGGGGAGGGTGCGAGCGATCTCGGCGCAGACCGAATCTATGGTGCGAATGTTGAGTCGATGGGGGTGGTCAAGAAGCTGCCAGCCAAGCTGACGGTCTCGTTGCAGTACGGCTTGGGCGAGGGCTAGCGTCTGGGATTGGAATTCGCTGGGGGCCGGTTCCGTTGCGGCAGCTAGCTGCTCGAGCACGGCGGATCCGGGGTGTTGGCTGGATTCGCTAGTTTGCGCAGCGGCAAGGTTGGCTAGCACTCGGTCCCGCATCTCGGTGGTGGCCTTGCGGGTGAATGTGATGGCGAGAACCTGCTCCGGCTGCCCGACGGAGGGATCAGCCAGAAGCTTGAGCATGCGCTGGATGAGCAGGCCCGTTTTGCCGGAGCCGGCGGGGGCCTCAACGATAAAGGAGCGGCGTATGTCCAGGGCCTGACGGCGGGCAGCTGCGTCGGGTGGCTGGCTGGAGGGAAAACGACGGAGTTCAGCCACGTTTGTCCTCCGAGCTGTTGTAATGGATGCCGGATGAGTCAGCGTCGCCATCGTCGTCCGCAGCACTGGCACCGAGGCTGGCAGGATTGAGGCGGCAGAGCAGACGTTGCTCGCAGTAGCTGCAGGTGTTGGGGTAATCCTTGGGATCGACACTGGCACGGCCAAAGTAGAAGTCTTCCGCGAGCGCGGTGAGGACATCGCGCCATGCCTGGACCTGAGATTGCAGGCTTTGGGCTTTCAATTTGGCTGGCTTGGGCAGAACACCATCGCGCGATTGGTAGCCCTGCAGCCCCATCTCCTTGCCGGGGCGGACGCTGGCAAAGGCGATGGCCGCGAGGTCCGCGGCTTCTTTGGCAGCCGTTTCGGAGACAACGGCATAGAGAGGAAGCTGTGGCTGGTCGGGCCGCTCGCCGAGCCAGTCGGCGGGGCGGGCGGGGCCAGTCTTGTAGTCGAGAATGATCTCGCCGTCGGGCTTGCCGTCTTTCAACGCGAGATCGACGCGGTCGATACGGATGCCAAGGCGCAGCGGACCGATCGGAACATCCTGCAGCTTCTCCTCGCGCATCTGAACGGCAAAGGGTGAACGCTGGTTGGCTTCGTAGTCGAGCCATGGACTGAGCAGCTTGTGTAGCCGCTGAATTTCCATGTTCAGGTAGGCGCGGGGCCAAGCAGAGACAGGCCGGAGGTAGTTTCTTTTGATGGCCTGGTTGATCGATTGATGGAGCAAATGATCGCGCTCGTCGGGCGACAGCAGCTTGAGCGCGGCCTGGGTCTCGACCTTCGCCCAGAATCTCTCCAGTACGGAATGAACGAGGCTTCCGCGTTGCTGGGGATCCAGCCCGAGAGAGGCGGATTCGAGCTTCGTGGCGAAGAGGCGTTTCTCGGCGAAGGCGCGGAATCCGCAGGCTGCCTGCGATTGCAGGATGGATGCGCCTCCCTGCAGAACGCGGTCGGGCGGGGGAGGGATAGGTGCATCGTCGAGGAGGGGTTCAAGCTGGATGGGCGGAGGCTGATCGCCAGGCGGCGCAATGTCGTCGGCTCTGCGGCATTCCTGGTCAATCCCACTTGCGGCTAAACCGGTTACCAGAGGGGAGGGACGCTGGCGGCCTTCCTCGGTGGACTGCTTTGCATAGCTAAAGACGACGGTGGGCGAGCTGGCGGCAATACGCCGGGTGATGCGATCGGCGTAGGCGCTGTCCTGTGCGGGATCGGCCCCGGGCATCGATAATTCATGTTGCAGAAGCCAGGGCAGAAGGGGGTTGGTCGAGGGTCTGGCGGGCCATGAAAGGTCGTCGGCACCGATGAACCAGAGGGCGTCGAAGCTGGAGCCCGCGGATTCCAGCGGCCCCATGATCTGGATGGGAGCGTGACGCGATTCTGGCGCGAAGTTGCTTTGCGATGCGATGCGAACCAGTGCGGCCAGCGCGTAGGCGTAGGGAATATGCGCGCCATCGGGACGGGAATCGAAGGCTGAATCGAAGTCCAGGCTTGCCAGTTCATCGAGCGCGCCGTCCCACTTGCGGCGGGTCTGATACTCGGTGCTGTCGAGATGACTGAGCGTGGCCCATCCCGCAGCCTCGAGTAGTTCATGGATGGCAGCGGCCCAGTCGGAGTAGCTGCGTTCGGCGCGGTTGAAGCGGGGGTATAAGGCGCGCATGGAATCGATATGTTGCAGCAGGAATTTCAGGTTCGACCTGCCATACTCCGGATGGGTGGCCAGTGTATGCAGCTCATCGAGCGAAATCTGCGGTTGCAGCAGTGGCTCGCAGCGCAGGACAAAGGCATCGAACTCCGCGCGCGCGAGGTACTCTGCTCCAGAGCTATCCGCGGCAAAGTACGGGGAGAGAAGAAGTGCACTGACGCGGTCGAGTGGCAGCGGACCCATGGCCCAGCGCAGAATGTCGAGCGCGGCGGCGGCCATGGGGGTGCGCGCCAGGGGCACGCCTAGTGAGAATTCGTAGGGGCCGGAGTTGGTGGCGGCGGCAATGTGATTGAGTTCAGGCGCAAGAATCTGGCGGAAGACGCGGTCGATCTCGGCACGGATGGTCTCCATGGCAGGAACGATGACGGCGATGCGGGAGGTGGGATGCTGGCTAAGGAGGGCGCGCAACCAACGTGTGCAGGCAGTGAGCTCGTCCCGCCGGCATGGCGCGTCGACCAAGGTGAGGCTGGAGGCTGGAGAGGCGTGTCTCAACTCTTCGACCACAGTTCCAGCACTGCGGAGGGTGTCCAGCAGCGCGCTCTGCGCGGGAGTAGTCGAATCGAAACCGACCAGCAGAAGCCTGTCGGGAGGAGCAAGGCGCCCTTCAGCAAATACGGCGCGCAGAGCCTCCGGCAGTTGCGTCTGGGTGATGAACTGCGCGCGCCCACAGCGGCGGTCGAAATCGTTGGCCCAGCGGGCGAAGGCGCGGGTGTCCGAGTTGGAGACGGCACCTTGCAGGCGGCGACGGGCGCGGTAGGCGTGGAGAAGACTCCATGCCTCGGCGGTAAGTTCGGCGAGCGCATCGATGGGGCGGAGGCTGAGTTCAGCGCCGTCCGATGCAGTGTCGGCGGCAATAAGGTCGCGCCAAAGAGTGTGCTCCTGGGTGGAATTCAGCAACATGTCGGTGGCAAGGCCATCCAGCAGAAGACGCTGCCAGATGCTGGTAAGCCATGGTTCCCACGCGAGAATATCCGGAGGATGCCAGTGGGTGCGGCCGAGAGCGCGTTGCTGCAGATCGTACCCGTGGTGCAGGGTCCGCGCGGCGCGCTGGTTGGCGGTGACGACGGTCCCGCCTTGCTCCAGTGTCTGCTGAATCTGCCGGGGCAGCGTTGTCGGATCGTCCATACGCCTTTTATACGCCTGCGGGATGCGGAAAACGTGGCTGGTCAGCCGCAGGCAGAAGGATGCGGGGATTGCCCGCAAGTATGATGGAGGAGGGAGACGCGTATGCGATTGGCGGGGCGAGCGGCCGCTGGGTTGATTCTGGTTGCAGCGTTGATGACCGGATGCAAACATTCCAGCAAGGACGCATCGGTCGCGACGTCCGCTGTTGAGCTGAAGAGCTTTCCTATCCGGGGCAGGATTGTCAGCGTCGACGCGGCCAAGGGAATGATCATGCTGGACCATGAGGCAGTGCCTGGCTTCATGGATGCAATGATCATGCCGTACAAGCTGAAAGATGCATCGGTGGCCAGCGAACTCCATCCAGGCGACCGCATTACGGCCAAGCTGCTGGTGCGCAAGATGGGCGAGGACGACTACCAGGACGCGATGCTGGATGAGATTGTGGTGACGGCGCAGGCGCGTCCCGACTACAAACCGACGGTGCAGTACCATATCCCCACCGCGGGCGACGTGGTGCCCGACTTCAAGCTGACCAATGAAGACGGCCGCGCGATCCATCTTGCTCAGTTCAAGGGCAGGGTGCTTCTGCTCACCTTTGTGTATACACGCTGTCCGCTGCCGGACTACTGCATCCGCATGAGCAGGAACTTTGCCCAGATCGACAAGGCGCTACAGGCCGATCCTGCGCTGTATGCCAGGACCCACCTGCTGAGCATCAGCTTCGACCCCAAGAACGACACTCCGGCGGCGCTGAAGAGCTACGGCGAGAGCTATATCGGCAGCGATGCCAGGCGGGCCTTCACCCACTGGGACTTTGCCGCTCCGTCTGCGCATGAGCTGGCACCGTTGACACTGTTCTTCGATGTTGGAATCACGCCGGGCGACGGGGGTACGCTAACCCATTCGCTGTCGACGGCGCTGATTGGCAAAGATGGGAGAATCCGCGCCTGGTATCCCACCAATGAGTGGACGCCGGATGACGTGCTGGCCGCGATGAAGAGCGCGGCGGCAGCGTAACGCAATATGCTTTGGGCTTGTTGACCGAGGAGAAGGAGTTCACGAGATGGCAAAGTTGACCATTGCATTTGGGGTTGTCTTGATTGTGCTTGGTGTCTGGGGATTTGCGGGTACGGGGAGTGCGCATCCGACGGCGCTTATTCCAACCTGGATAGGACTGGCACTGGCGGTTGCCGGCGGACTGGCCCTGACCGAGGACGCAAAGCGGCGCATGATATGGATGCACGTTGCCGTCACGGTGGGCCTGCTTGGATTTCTGGGCGCTGGGTCGCGGGCGATTGTGGAAGTGGTGAAGGCGCAGGGTAGGCCGTTCGAGTATCCCGTTGCGGTGGAGGCCCAGGTGGCGATGGCCGTAATCTGCCTGGTGTATGTGCTGCTCTGTGTGCGGTCATTCATTGCAGCGCGCAGGACGCGCAATGCCGCTTAGCGAATCAACTCGTGTGGTTTGGGTATGCAGTTGAGAAGTCCCTTGCGCAGGGCTGAGCAAAGCGTTTACTGCGTCTTGTCGTGGATAGACAGAATGCGGATCGCCTCCCGAATATACTCGCGCACGGTCTCATCGCCGTCAATCTCCAGAGCATGACGAAGCGTGTCGATCGCGCCCGTTGCATGCAGGAAGCGCAGCGCCTCCACCGATGCAATACGAACGTTCGGATCGCTGTCGGAGAGTGTGGATAAGGCGAGGGCCTGGGCCTTATCGCTCTGCCCGCGATACGACATCGCAGTCTCGAGTGCCAGCACGCGCATGCTTGCGTCATGGTCTGTCTGGGCAATCTGCTCCACCATCGGATAGCAGCTGGCAATCTCTTTATTGGACACGTAGCGCGCTGCGTCCAGTCGCGCCGAGGAGGGCACATTCAGATTCTGGCAGAGCAGTTGCAGGCGGTCGAGCGCGCGTTGCGAGTCGAGCCAGGTAGCCGCGCCCGCCATATTCACCTGCACCTGTACGTCGCGTTCGAGTTCCACCGCACTGAGGATCGCTTTCAATGCCGGGCGGTCATCGGTGGCCGCCAACTGCGCTGCCGCCAGGCTGCGTACCTCGCCATCGGAATTCTGTAGTGCGGCAATCAACGCCGCCTCGGTCAGTTCGATGTAGTGACGGGTGAGGCCATCGGCAAAGGTCTCCACCGCCGGAATGGGCGTTCCCGCCAGCCACTTTGGCGCCAGCGGAGCGACCTGGGCAGGGAGTGAAATGCCTGCTGTGAGAAGTGTTCCCAATCCCAAATGGAGCAGTAAATGCCGTGCGTTGCCCGCCAGACCCTTTGCCATGCAAGTTTCCTTTCCTTATACCCTAGGGACGCATGGACCGCGGATTGGTATGCCGATGATCCTGATTTTGTTCTGCAAAACGCCAACGATCTGTTGCGGGCATCGTCGCCCCGGCTGCTTATAGCACGGCCCAGGCCTATGGAACCCAGCATAGACAAGGTACACTTCTTAGATATGTCTTCTTCGTTTGGTTCGCATGGAATGGGTGGTGGAATGCCGACGGGTGACCGGCCAAGTCGCGGCACGGGGCGCGCGCTGACCGCGGACCTGACCAAGATGCGCCCCAAGCCCAAGCTGAAGAAGGTTCTGCCTGAGGTTTGGAAGCTGATGGCGCCGCGAAAATGGCTCATCGCGGGCAGTTTTTGCCTGATGGTGGTGAACCGGCTGTGCAGCTTTGTGCTGCCGGTGTTGTCGGGCCCATTCATGAACCGGGTGCTGATCGGGCACGACATGCGGATTTTGTCGCGGATCATCGCATCGGTTGCCGCGGCTACGTTTGTACAGGGGGTGACCTCGTATGCCCTGACACAACTGCTGTCGACCGAGGGACAGAAGCTGATCTCGCAGTTGCGCATGCAGGTGCAGGCGCACATTGGACGTTTGCCGGTGTCGTTCTACGACGAGAACCGGACGGGCACCCTGGTGGCACGCATCATGACCGACGTGGAGGGTGTGCGCAACCTGGTTGGCACCGGGCTGGTGGACTTTGTGGGCGGTGTGTTGACAGCTGTGATTGCCTTCTTCTTCATGATTCACTTCAATGCGCGAATGACGCTGATGACGTTCTGCATTATGGCGGTATTCGGGTTGATCCTGCAGAAGGCGTTTACGACGATTCGGCCGATCTTCCGCGAGCGGGCCAAGATCAATGCCGAGGTAACGGGACGGCTGACGGAATCGCTGGGTGGCGTGCGGGTGGTGAAGGGCTATCACGCCGAAGCGAGTGAGGCGAAGGTGTTTGCCGGGGGCGTAACCCGGCTTCTGAACAACGTGATCAGCTCACTGAAGGCGCAGAGCCTGATGACGCTCTCGTCGACCATGGTGCTGGGTATTGTGGGCGGACTGATTATGTATATGGGCGCGCACGAGAGCGCGGCACATCGGCTGAACCCAGGCAGCTATCTTCAGTTCACCATGCTGCTTGCGTTCATGATTGCGCCGATTGCGCAGCTGGTCAATATCGGTACGCAGTTGACCGAGGCTCTGGCCGGCCTTGACCGCACCACGGAGATCTTGAGCGAGCGCGAAGAAGACTCGGAACCTGCGCGCACCCACACTTTTAAGGTCAACGGCGATGTCGAATTCAAGAATGTGGTCTTCGAGTACGAGAAGAACAAGCCGGTGCTGCATGGCATCAGCTTCGAGTCGAAGCCGGGGACCGTAACCGCTCTGGTGGGTTCGTCTGGATCGGGTAAATCGACCATCATCAGCCTTATCTGCGGCTTCCATACGGCCACTACGGGGCAGGTCCTGATCGACGGCGTGGACCTGGCGACAATCCGGTTAAGCAGCTATCGCGAGCAGCTTGGCGTAGTGCTGCAGGAGACGTTTCTGTTCGATGGAACGATCCGCGAGAATGTGATGTTTTCTCGTCCCGCAGCGACCGAGGCGCAGTGGATGGAGGCATGCCGGATCGCGCGTGTAGATGAATTTGCCGAGAAGTTTCCCGACATGTACGACACGATTGTAGGCGAGCGCGGAGTGAAGCTCTCCGGCGGGCAGAGGCAGCGGCTGTCCATTGCGCGCGCCATCCTGGCCGACCCGCGCATCCTGATTCTGGATGAGGCCACCAGCTCGCTCGACTCCGAATCGGAGGCGATGATCCAGGGCGGATTGAATCACCTGATGCAGGGTCGCACAACGTTTGTGATCGCGCACAGGTTGTCCACCATTCGCCGCGCCGACCAGATATTGGTGATAGAGGGCGGATTGATCGTGGAACGCGGTACCCATGAATCGCTGTACCGGATGGGTGGACGATACTTCGACCTGTACACACGCCAGCACGGCCTGGAAGCCAACCTGTTTCTGGCGCCGGGCGAGGGCGATAAGGTGGAAGATGCGGAAGAAGCCACGACGAAATAGGCCGGCCAAGCAGCGCGTGGAGCCGCTGCTCTTCCAGGGCGACGACTTCAGCCAGACCGACGTTTTGGTTGTATAGCTGGCCCACGATAGACTGAACTCCATGCTGCGAGTTGCCTACGACGATCTGATCCAAGCGCTGCATCGCGCGACGGTACACCTCGGACTGAGGGGTGAGCGTGCCGAGCTGTGTGCGAGGCTCTTTGCGGAGACCACACGGGACGGCGTCTATACCCACGGGCTCAACCGCTTCCCGCGCTTCGCGTCGATGATCGCCAATGACTGCATTGATGTGGCAGCCGAGCCTACTCGGGTGGCGGGTGCCGGAGCACTGGAGCGGTGGGATGGACATCTTGGGCCCGGCAACCTAAACGCCTACGCGGCCATGGAGCGTGCCATCGAGCTTGCTCGGCTGCATGGATTGGGTGGTGTCGCCATGGCCAACACCAACCACTGGATGCGTGGCGGCAGTTATGGATGGCTGGCGGCGGACCACGGCCTCTTTGCCCTCTGTTGGACCAACACTCTGCCCAATCTTCCCGCCTGGGGAACAGCCGCGCCCACCCTGGGCAATAACCCGCTGGTGGTCGCCATTCCACGCCCGGACGGTGCACATGTGGTGCTGGATATGGCGATCTCGCAGTTCTCCTATGGGTCAATCTCGGCTTATGCCGCGAATGGTTTGCAGTTGCCGGTTCCAGGTGGATACGACGCAGCAGGCAATCTGACCGCCGACCCTGTTGTGATCGAAACCACAAAGCGCGCGCTGCCGATCGGCTACTGGAAAGGCTCGGGCCTTTCGCTGGTGCTGGACATGCTTGCTGCGATGCTCTCCGGCGGGCACGCTACCCACCAGCTCCCCCGCGATCCCCTGCGGGAGTCTGGAATGAGCCAGATATTTTTGGCCATCGATCCGGCAAGCTTCGCGGACCATGCAGAGCTGGATCGTATCGCCCAGGGCATTTTGCAATCGCTGGAGGCAGCGGTCCCAATCGATCCCGCATACCCGGTGCGATACCCCGGCCAGCAGACGTTCTACCTGCGTGAAGAGAACCTGCGCCTTGGAGTTCCGGTCGATGCAGAGGTTTGGAAAGATCTGCTCGCGCTTTCGTTCTAGGCTTCGCACACACTCGAAGAACTGGTGTTCTGGCCGCACATCTTGAGGGCGTCTGCTTGCGCAGAAGATGACAAAGCCGGTTGGGACTGGGGTGGGGTGGGCTTCATGACCTGCTTGGCGGGCGGAGTGAGCTCGATTTTGCTGAAATTGAATGCCATGCCTGCCAGGCTCCGCGGAATACGGCGTGGGGACGGCAGACTGCACATGTCCTCCTGCGATCCCACGACCTGGAATCGGATCATGGCAGGCCCTTTTGGTTCGCATTTGTCTTTGGCCCGATGCAGTGACGTAGCCAATCTAATTCTGAAAACACCAAGATATGCGACGGCCAAATAACCATTGCGTACAGCTCCAGTGCGAACGGTTGGATTACTTTCCAACACCATTATGCAACGTATGACCACGACGGGCCATAGCACTTGCTTGCCACGGGGTGCAGCGCAAGTTGTATTCACTAGCCTCGGCGCACGCTATTGCGCGGGCTGGGCGCAGAACTTGCAGCGATGGGCCGCAAGGGGAATCTCGGAGAGGCACTCATTACAGGTCTTGGTGCTTGGCGCGGACGGCTTCTCGATCTTCGCCAGAAGATAGTTCACTGGCAAAACCAGCAGGAAGTAAACCACGGATGCCTGAATGAAGAAGTCGATGACGGCGGTAAGAAAGCTGCCGTAACCGATCTTGCCCCCGTGCAGGGTGAGGACGAGATAGGAGAAGTCCGGCTGGCCCACGATGGCGCCGATCAGTGGGCTGATGATGTTGGCGGTGAATGCGGTAATGATCTTGCCGAAGGCCCCGCCGATAATGACGGCGACCGCCAGATCGACCACGTTGCCGCGCAGGATGAAGGCGCGAAATCCGTTAAGCATGGCGAGCTCCTTGGTTGAGATACGCAGGGGGAGTATAGCGTACGAAGCAGATGCGCTAGTTGTCGGCGCGAGCGCATTTATAGGGCGAGGCAAGGCGGGCGCGAGCTTCGTTGATGGCCCCCTGGGTGTTGTCGTTGGTCTGCACGGCCAGGCGATACTCGTTGACGGCGCGCTCCCGCTGGCCAGTGCAATCGAAGATATAGCCCAGGTGGATGTGGCTACAGACCTCGGTCCAGCGCGGGTCGTCGTCACCCCGCAGAGCGTCGCGGAAGCTGTTGGCGGAGGCCTGGTAGTTGTGCTGCAGAAAGAAGACCTCTGCGATGCGATAGGCGGCCAGCGAGCTGGATTTATTTTCGTCCAGCGCCTTTTGGTACTCAGCCAGCGCGCCGATCAGGTCGCCCTGCGCCACCATCTGCTGGCCACGCAGCACGGCTACCCGGATGGCCAGATCGGGCGTGCTCTTCAGCAGCCAGTTCTCCGGGTCGATGGAGATGCGCCGCGGGCGGCCGAAGGTCTCTACCGTATAGGACGAGTCAGTACCAGCCACATCGATGCGCCGGTCTTCCGTCTTGCCGTCGGTCTCGATGCGCAGCTCCACCGGCATGCGAAACAGGTCGAGGTCTTCGCTGATGGAACCGACGGTGCGGAATCCCTTGTTGTTGCCCAGGCGATATACGGAGTACTTGTCATTGAAGGCGGGCGCGCCGGTGCCATCGATCCACTGCGAGAAGAAAGGTGTCAGTTCCAGATGTGCGCTCTGGTTGTTGGCTCCTTTGACTGTTTGCGCCTCGGCGATGTCCTGTACCTGAGAGCTGCGTATGCCCTGGTCGGTGTACTGGGTAAGAATGTCGCGCAGAAAGTGCTGAAAGGCGTCGTCCCCCATCTGCCAGCGGAGCATGTGAAAGACCATGGCACCCTTTTCCAGGGTCATGGACTGGAACTGCGGCGAGAAGGGATCGAGGCGGCCAAGCGTGCTCAGCGGCTCCGTATCGTAGGCCAACGCACCGGCGGAGACATCGCCGATAGCGGTCTGGAAGGCGTTCTTGCCGGAGGAGTCTTCCAGATACATCAGTTCGCCGTAGCGGCTCATGCCGTTGGTGATCCACGCGTCATTGAGCGTGGCGGGCGAGACCTCGGAGCCCCACCACTGGTGGGCCAGCGTATTAGCCAGCAGACGCTGCGAGTTGCGATCGACGATGCGGTTCCCGGCAATGCAGGCCATCTCCGGCGCCCACGAGGCAGAGACGGCGTCCTCCGGCAATTCGACGACGTTGATGCGGCCTGACTCAGGCTGACCGAAGAGGCTGGTCATGAACTCGAACTCGCGTCCGGCCAGGGCGGCGAACTCCGGCGCACCTTCCTTGCGCTTTTCCGTCACATAAACATGGATGTTACTGATGCCGGATGCGGTGATGGGCGGCAGAAATTTTCCGGCGACAATGGTCCCTGGAAATCCCGGCTTCGACCAGGTGAAGCTGAACTCGTTGCGTCCGTCGGGAAGTGTCTTCTTCGACGAGACGCCGCTGCCTATCGCGGTGAAATCTGCCGGCACTCGGATGTGCATCTCGGCAGTGAAGCGGTCGGTGAATAACCCCGTCATGGGAAACCAGCGGCCCGGGTACAGCAATATGCTGATGGGGTCGGCGATGGCGGCCAGCTTGATGCCGTCGACCGGGCTGGTGTCTGAGCCGGTCAGCGTGCCCGAGTAGGCAAAGTGGAAGGTGTTGCTGGAGCCTTTCGGCAGTGGTGTGGGCAACGTAACCCGCACGGTAAAGTTCGAGGCCAGCCGCTCGGAGTTGAGCGCGGCGCCGGAGTTGTCGGTGAGAGACGTGACGTTGAGGCCGTTGTTCAGCTCGAAGCTGGCCGTGGTGAGGCCTTCGAGAGCGGTGAAGGTTACATCGGCGGTCGCGGAAAGCTTGCCGGTCGCGGGATCCAGATCGGCGTTGATAACGTAACCGGTGATATGGATCAGAGGAGGCATGGGCGCGGCGTAGGCATGTAGACAGGGCCATAGTCCGCAGACCACAAGCACAGCCTCGACTAGGATGCGCCGCCCGGCCGCATGGCAGACAGAGGCTAATCGGGTTCGCGAGAGGATTGCTGGACGGGTTCTGATTTTGGGGCTAGCGGACATGCGTTGTTGATCCCTAAGATGCAATTGAACCTCAAATTGTATGGTAAAGCTTTTGCCCGATTCAGGAGATAGGATGCGGAAGCGGTGAGGCTGGCTCTTATTGAGGCCCAAAAGGTTAGACGTTTGTTGCGCTGGTTCGGGGTGCAGCGGATTCGCAAGTTTGTAGCAGCTCGATGACAGCGTCCGAGACGCGGCGGATGGGGTCGGCGGGTTGCCCTGTTGGGGCGGGCGCGGGCAGCAGTTTGGCGCGGGCCTCAGCGAGGTCTGCGATCATCTCCGGGCGGGTAGGCGTCTCATCCAGCAGCGGGCGAAGCTCGGCGATCAGGTTGGCGGCGGTGAAGCGCCGGTTGAGCAGTTCGGGAACGATGCGTTTGCCGGCGATCAAATTGACCATCGCGATGGGCAAGTTGCCGTCGGCGTCCGGCGCGGCAGGGATCTCGGCGGGGTAGTGAATCATCCGCTTAGCCAGCGCGAAGGTGAGCGCCGAGACGCGGTAGACCACAACAAACGGCGTGCCGATGGTCAGCGCCTGCACGGTCGCCGTGCCGCTGGCGACAATGGCAGCGCGGGAGTGAAACAGGGCTTCGCGTGCATCGGGGACCAGGGTAATGGATGATGTCGGCCATTGGATGCGAGGCAATAACTCCTTGAAGACAAGGTCGCTGACTTTACCCGTAACGAGAGTGTTCGCTACCGGGATCAGAAAGTCGTATCCAGGGCCGAGAAGCGCGGCGGCCTCAAGCATGATCGGCAGATTGGCGGTCACTTCATTCCATCGGCTGCCGGGTAGTAGCGCGATCCAGGGCCTGGCGGCGTCAAGGCCATGCTGCACTGCGTACCCCTCGCGCGTTATAGTGGGCAGCGGAAGCCCGGCCAGCGGATGGCCTACAAACTCCGCATCCACTCCGCGCGCGCGATAGAACGGCGCTTCGAAGGGGAAGATCACCATCATGCGGTCGACGGTTCGCTGCACCTGGCGTATGCGTCCTCGCTTCCAAGCCCACAGTTGCGGGCTGACGAACCACAGCACAGGAACGCCCAGTCGTTTGAGTTTTTTGGCGAGACGGAAGTTTACCTCGGGAAAGTCGATGAGAATGGCCACGTCGGGTTGTTGGCGCTGGATGGAAGCCACCAGCTTGCGATACTGCGCGTAGATGTAAGGCGCATGGCGGATGACCTCGGTGAAGCCCATGTGGGCGACATCCTCTGCGCGGACGATGCGCTGCTGGCCTGCATCGGCCATCTCGGTTCCACCCAGACCGGTGAAGGTTGCATCGGGCATGCGCGTTCGCAGTTCAGCAATGATTCCCGCGCCGTAGTGGTCGCCTGAGGCCTCCCCGGCGGAGAGAAAGATGCGCGGATTGGAGTGGGTAGCAATTGCTATGAGTTTAGCGCGACCATGCAGCGCTGTGCCGACTCTATACGATAGTGGCATCGGGAGGGGCATGTGGCAGATCGAGCCATAAAGTTCAAGGCAGCACTGGAGCCGCTGGGCGACGGGCTGGGATGGGTCGTCGCGTGGCTGCCGTTCGATGCGGCCACGGCGTGGAAGAAGATGGTGAGGCAACGCGTCACGGTGGAGGTCGGAAGCGAGGTCTTTCGAACATCGCTGTTTGCCGGTGCGCGGCGCGCAGGCCAGTTTCTGCTGGTGAACAAGAAGATGCAACGGGCAGCCGATGCGCGAGTGGGAGATACCGTGGAGTTTGCCATTGCTCCGGACCTCGCCCCGCGCGAGGCGGAGCTGCCCGACGAGCTGGCCGCGCTGCTGGACGACATTTCACAGACGGGGGTGTCGGGGCTGCGCGAGTGGTACGACAGCCTGACAGAATATACGCGGCGCGAGATCGGCAAATGGATGATGGAGCCGAAGAGCGAAGAGGCTCGCATGCGGCGGGCCGAGCAGATGGCGGAGCGGTTGCTCGCGACCATGGAGGGCGAACGCCAGCTTCCGCCGGTGATGGAGGCCGCGTTTCGACTGAGGCCAAAGGCACGCGCTGGATG
>Ga0302320_10016989_pt1 | contig 14811 bp, 16 predicted proteins | sample Bog_T0_3_FD_202130 | JGI IMG/M metagenome (GOLD analysis project Ga0302320, IMG submission 202130) | Peat permafrost microbial communities from Stordalen Mire near Abisko, Sweden - Bog_T0_3 | ecosystem: Environmental > Terrestrial > Soil > Wetlands > Peat | place: Sweden: Abisko, Stordalen Mire...
GATTCTGGCTGCGGCGGGCATTTCCGAGGTCCGATTCCGCCTCGACTACCACAACGATCCCATGGTGGCCCCGCTCCTCGCGGAGGCCGGGGTCAAGATCCTGAAACTCTGAGGCGCGGAATCCGGCGTTCAACCATGCGGGTGCGAATCAAAGGCGGACGGGAATCCCTGGCGGGCTCGCTCCTGCTCGCCCATCCGGTCCTGCGGGATCCGAATTTCAGGCGTTCCGTCGTCCTCATGACAACCGACAACGACGAGGGCTCCATTGGCATGGTGCTGAACCGCCCGCTGGACAAGCGGCTGGGCGAACTGGGTGGGGATTTTGTCCTGGGACCGCTTGCTTCCGTGCCCGTGTACAGTGGCGGGCCCGTTCAAACCGACCAGCTGATGCTGGTCGCCTGGCAGAAGAGGCCGGATGGGTTCCAGCTTCACATGGGGGTCGAGCCGGAGAAGGCGGCCGGCCTGCTGGCCGACGGGAACGCCCACCTGCGCGCCTTCTTCGGCTACGCCGGGTGGGGGATCGGACAGCTGAAAAAGGAGCTCAAGTTGCACACTTGGATCGTCGCGGATGCGCCCCGCGACCTTTTTGACAAGCCCGCCGACAGGACCCTGTGGCGGACCGTCCTGAAGGGGGAGGGGGCCGAATGGCGCCTCCTGGCAGACGAGCCCGACGATCCGGCCGAAAATTGACTGAGAGCCGATTGGGTTTGACAGCCCAGGGGGCCGGTCTGTGAGATAGAACGTTTATGAAAGTGGTATCCTCCATCAAATCCGCGAAGAAGCGCCACCCCGACTGCCAGGTCGTGCGTCGCCGCGGGAAGATCTACGTGATCAACAAGACCGACCCGCGTTACAAGGCGCGCCAGGGCTAACCCATTTACACACCGTGAAAGCCGCAGGACATCCCGCGCTCAACAAAGTCTGCTTCATCGACGTCGCCACCGGGAAGCGATTCCTGACCCGCTCGACGATGAAGGGCACCCGCAAGGAAAAAATCGACGGCGAAGATTATTTCATCGTCCTTCGCGACATTACGATGGACTCCCATCCGGCCTACACCGGAGAAAAGCGGCTGGTCGACACGGCCGGCCGGGTCGAGAAGTTCACGACCAAGTTCAAGCGCAGCGCCAAGAAATAGGATGCGGATCCGCGCGTTTCGGGGCCTGGTCCCCGTCCCGGCGCATGCGCCTGAGGTGGCGTGCGTCCCCTATGACGTGGTGGACGCGTCGGAGGCCGCGGCCCTTGCCGCGGGCCGGCCGCGAAGCCTCCTGCACGTCGATCGCGCCGAGATCGACCTGCCGGCCGGGACGAACCCCTACGGCGCCGTTGTTTACGAGAAGGCGCGCGAGAACTTCCTGAAACTGCAGCGCGAGGGAACCCTTGTCCGCGAGGGCGCGCCGTGCCTTTACCTTTACAGGCAGGAAATGGGCGGCCATCGCCAGCACGGGCTTGTGGCGCTTTGCCACGTGGATGACTACGACCGGGGGATCATCAGGAAGCATGAGAACACCCGGCCGGAAAAGGAGGACGACCGGACCCGCCTCGTCGATGCCCTGGGCGCGAACACGGGCCCCATATTCCTCACCTACAGGGACAGTCCTGCCGTTTCCGGTCTTGCCGACCGGCAGGCCCGGGATGCGCCCCTGCACGACTTCACCGCGCAGGACGGCGTGCGCCACACCGTATGGCGGATTCCGGGCGGCGGGGCCTGGACGGCGGCGTTCGAGGCCGTCCCCGCGGTGTACATAGCCGACGGGCATCACCGGGCGGCCAGCGCCGCCAGGGTGGCGCGCATGCGGCGGGCGCGCAATCCAGGCCACACGGGGGCCGAGGACTACAATTGGTTTCTTTGCGTCCTGTTTCCGGCCAGCGAGGTGAAGATACTTCCCTACAATCGGATCGTCTCGGATCTCAACGGCCTGGCGCCGGCCGCTTTCCTTGAAAGGGTGCGGGAGGTGTTCGGCCTGGAGGGCGGTGCTCCGCCATCGCCAGGAAGCACCGGCCGGATCAGCCTCTATCAGGGCGGGCGTTGGTATGGGCTGCATTGCCCGCCGGACCCGGCGGCCGATCCGGTGGCGGGTTTGGATGTGAGCGCCCTCCAGTCGAAGCTTCTCGGTCCGGTCCTTGGAATTGACGATCCGCGAACGGACAAGCGCATCGATTTTGTCGGCGGCATCCGCGGCCCGGAGGAACTTGCGCGACGGGTCGATGCGGGCGGCGGGGCGGCCTTTTCCCTGCATCCGGTCTCGGTCGGCCAGCTTTTCAACATCGCCGACGCCGGGCAGATCATGCCGCCGAAGAGCACCTGGTTCGAGCCGAAGCTGCGCTCGGGGCTGTTTATCCACACGTTTTAGGAAGACCTCAGTCTTAGGAAGACCTCAGGCCGCCAGTATTGAATTTCATTCAATACTGGCGGCCTGAGGTCTTCTCGGATGTCACGGGAACAGCCCACGGCTCTGTTTCGCCTCGGCGACACGACCGATTCCGAGGGTAAGGGCGGCGAGGCGGCGGCTGAACTTGAACTTTCGCTTCTGGTATTCGACCGAGTCCTTCGCCTTGTCGAGTATCGCCGACAGCTTGGCCATCACCTCCTCGCGGTTCCAGTAGTAGTGCTGCAGGTTCTGGAGCCACTCGAAATAGGAAACGATGACGCCGCCGGAATTGCAGAGGACATCCGGGATGATCTCGATGTCGCCCCGCCCCTCGAGGATCCTGTCGGCACCGTTTGTCGTGGGCCCGTTTGCAGCCTCGGCAAGCAGCCTGCACTTGAGCTTGGCCGCGTTCCTTTCGGTGATGACGCGCTCTAGGGCCGCCGGCACGAGGACGGTGCAGTCGAGCTCGAGCAGCTGCTCGTTTGAGATCGGTTCGCCTCCGTCGAAATCCTTCAGGACCTTCGTGTACTGGACGTAATTGAGCGCCTTCTTCACGTCGATCCCCTCCGGGGCGAAGACGGCGCCCGTATAGTCGGAAATTGCGATGATCTTCGCGCCGTACCCGGCGAGCGCGACGGCCGTCTCGCTTCCGACGTTGCCGAATCCCTGTATCGCTACGGTTGCCTTTCCGACCGGGATCTTGAGGTCTTCGAGGTACTTGCGGGTGAGGTAGGCCACGCCCACGCCCGTCGCCTCCCGCCGCCCCTGGGAGCCACCGAGCGAAAGGGGCTTGCCGGTGACAACCGCCGGTTCGACGTGCCCGACGTGGTTGGAGTACGTGTCCATCATCCACGCCATGATCTGCTCGTTTGTCCCGACGTCCGGTGCCGGAATGTCCAGCTGGGGTCCCACAAAGCTGATCAGTTCCTGCATGTACCGGCGCGACAGGTGCTCGAGTTCGCGGAGCGAGAGCTCGCGGGGGTTGACGATCACGCCGCCCTTGGCCCCGCCGTACGGCAGGCCGACCAGGGAGCATTTCCAGCTCATCCACATGGACAGGGCGGCGACCTCCCCCAGGGTCACGTGCTCATGGAAGCGGACACCCCCCTTTGACGGACCCGTGGAGAGATTGTGCTGCACGCGGTAGCCTTCAAAGACGGTGACGCTGCCGTCGTCACGCTTGACCGGGAGCGCGACGGCCAGGCAGCGGCGCGGGTACTTGGTGCGGTCGCGCAGCGCCTCCGGCAGGTTGATCGCATCCGCCGCCTTGTCGAACTGGCGGCAGGCCATGCGAAATACGTCCGAATCGTAAAGTTGCGATACGATGGCTTTGGACATGGGTTTTGTTGGGCGTGCCCCTAGTCTAGGGTCTAACAAATACCGTGACAGTTCCGAGGCAAAAAGCGGCCGGTAATGGCATGGTTACTTTTGCGACAATGGACTGAGATGATCGGCATTCCGCCGGTTTATGCAACGCTTACCGGGCCGGCTTGCCCCGGCCGCCCAAGACACGGTTGCGCGGCGGCTGAAGCTCGTGTTTCATGCGGCGTGCCCTTCACCCTCAAGTCGGACTTCCCGCCCACCGGCGACCAGCCGGAGGCGATCGAGCGGCTGACGGAGTCGCTGCTCGCCGGCAACCGCCACCAGACCCTCGTCGGGGTGACAGGTTCGGGCAAGACCTTCACGATGGCCAACGTGATAGCCCGCCTCGGGCGGCCGACCCTCATCATCTCGCACAACAAGACCCTGGCGGCCCAGCTCTACTCCGAGTTCAAGAATTTCTTTCCGGAGAACGCGGTCGAGTACTTTGTGAGCTACTACGACTATTACCAGCCGGAGGCGTACGTGCCCTCAAGCGACACTTACATCGAGAAGGACTCCTCGATCAACGAGGAGATCGAGCGCCTGCGGATTTCGGCCACAAGCTCCCTCGTCAGTCGCCGCGATGTCATCGTCGTGGCCAGCGTCTCGTGCATATACGGGCTGGGCTCCCCGGAGGATTTCAAGGAGCTGCGGATCGTGCTGCGGCGCGGCGAATCGCTCGCCCGCGACGCCTTCCTCGAGAGGCTCGTGGACAATATTTACGAGCGCAACGACTACGAGCTGAAGCGCGGCCGCTTCCGGGTCCGCGGGGAGGTGGTCGACGTCATGCCCGCCTACCTGGAGCACGGGCTGCGCGTGGAGTTCTTCGGCGATGAGATCGACCGGATCAGCGAATTCGACCCGCTCACGGGGACGGTGCTCAGGCAGCTGGACGGGTTCGACCTGTACCCCGCGAACCAATATGCGACTACGCGCGGGAGGCTCGAGCCGGCGATCGCAACGATCAGGGCGGAGTTGGAGGAACGCGTGGCGTGGTTTGAGAAGGCGGGCCGCTATCTCGAGGCGCAGCGCATCCGGATGCGCACCCAGTACGATCTGGAGATGCTCCAGGAAATGGGATTTTGCAGCGGGATCGAGAACTACGCCAGGCACCTGACCGGCCGCAGGCCGGGCGAGCGCCCGTTCTGCCTGATCGATTTCTTCCCAAAGGATTTCCTGATGATGATCGATGAGAGCCACGCCACGGTCCCGCAGATCGGCGGAATGTACAATGGCGACCTGGCCCGCAAGCAGACGCTAGTCGATTTCGGCTTCCGGCTGCCGTCGGCCCTCGACAACCGCCCGCAGAGTTTCGCGGAGTTCGAGCAGATCACCGGGCAGACGCTCTACGTTTCGGCGACGCCGGCGCAGTTCGAGATTTCCCGCTCTTCGGTGGTGGCCGAGCAGGTCATCCGGCCGACCGGGCTGCTCGACCCGGAAATCACCGTCCGGCCGACGACAGGCCAGGTGGAGAACCTGATCGGCGAGATCAGGCGCGCGGTCGCGGAGAAGGAGCGGGTGCTGGTGACGACCCTGACGAAGCGCCTGTCCGAGGACATAACCGCCTACCTGAGGGAGGCGAAGATTCGCGTCGAATACCTGCACTCCGACATAGACGCCATCGAGCGGGTCGAGATCCTGCGTAACCTGCGGCTGGGCAACTTTGACGTCCTGGTCGGTATCAACCTGCTGCGCGAGGGGCTGGACCTTCCCGAGGTCGCGCTCGTCGCCATCCTGGACGCGGACAAGGAGGGATTCCTTAGGAGCGAGACCAGCCTGATCCAGACGGCGGGGCGCGCCGCCCGGCACGAGAAGGGCCGCGTCATCTTTTACGCCGACCGCGAGACGGACTCGATTCGCAAGACGCTGGAGGTCACCGAGCGCCGCCGCGCAAAGCAGCGTGCCTACAACCTGAGCCACGGAATCACGCCGCGCAGCGTGAAGCGTTTTGCTCAGCAAAGCCTGCACGTCTATGACGGCTCGGGCGACCGGGCGGAGGAGGCGCCGCCCTCGGACACCGCGGACGAGGTTGCCGCGGTCATCGCGGAGCTCGAGGAGGAGATGCAGGAGGCCGCAGGCCGCCTGGAATTCGAGCGCGCGGCCCTTGTCCGGGACCAGATAAACGCCCTCAAGTCCGGCGACTACCGGCGGAGCGCCTCGGTGGCCAAGGCCGCGAAACGCCGGAAAACCTGATCAGGCCCACTCGGGCGGATTCTGCAGCTCGGGCTTGAGGACACCGATGCATGGCAGATTCCGGTAGCGCTCGGCGAAATCCAGGCCGTAGCCGACGACAAACTTGTCCGGTATCTTGAATCCGACGAAGTTCGCCTCATACGGGACCTCGCGGCGCCCCTGCTTGTCGAGAAGCACGCACACGCGAAGGCTGGCCGGATCCAGCTTCCGGATCAGGCCGTCCACGAGCTTGATCGTCTTGCCCGTGTCCAGGATGTCGTCGATCAGCAGGACATGGCGCTTCGAGATGTCGAGGGTGAGGCTGTGCACGACCTGCGGCGTGCCGACCGACTGGGTCTTCTCCCCGTAGCTTGAAATCCGGATGCAGTCCAGCCGCACGGGATTGTCGATCTCGCGCATGAGGTCGGCGGTGAACAGGACCGCCCCGTTGATGATCGATACGATCGTGAACTCGCCGTCGCCGTAGGTGGCCTTAAGCTCCCTGCCGAGGCCCTTCACGCGCTCCTTGATCTCCCTCTCCGTGAACATGACGCTCTCGAGATCGTCATGTATGTGCACCGCCCTTTTCGTGGTCTTGTTTGGCATGGATGCGAGAAGCGAGCGAGACAAACACGGGCGGGCGATGCAACCAATCAATTTCCTTTGACTCGGGTGGTCGCCAAAACCTTGATTGCGCAACACGCATGAACGGAGCGGCCGGGTGCGACGCATGATCTCCATTCGGATTGAGAAGCTTACGAAGCGATTCGGGGCGACGACCGCGCTCCGCTCGCTTGACCTGGAAATCAACCCCGGGGAGCTCTTCTTCATCCTGGGCCCGAGCGGCTGCGGCAAGACGACGCTCCTGCGCACCCTGGCCGGATTGCACATCCCGGAGGAGGGGAGGATCCTCTTCGGGGCGCAGGATGTGACCCGCCTGGCGCCCCATAGGCGAAACACCGGGATGATGTTTCAGAGCTACGCGCTCTGGCCGCACATGACCGTCGCCGAGAACGTGGCATTCGGTCTTGAGGAGCGGCGCGTGCCGAAGGAGGAGGTGCGCCGCCGCGTGGCCGAGACCCTCGAATCGGTGCGCATGGGTTCATTTGCCGGGCGCCGCCCGAGCCAGCTGTCCGGAGGGCAGCAGCAGCGGATCGCCCTGGCGCGGGCTCTTGTCGTGCGGCCGAGCTGCCTTCTTCTCGATGAGCCGCTTTCAAACCTGGACGCCAAGCTGCGTCTCGAGATGCGCGCCGAGATCCGCCGGGTCTGCAAGGAGTGCAATCTCACGACAGTTTATGTGACCCACGACCAGAAGGAGGCGCTGTCGATCGCGGACCGGATGGCGATTCTCGAGGCGGGCGAGGCGCTCCAGGTGGGGGCGCCCCGCGAGATCTACCGCCGGCCGTCCCGGCGCAGCGTGGCCCGCTTCATCGGGGAGACGAACTTCATAGACGGGCGGGTGCTGGCCTCGGGGGGAGGCCGGGCCGCGGTGGACACGCCCGCCGGGCGGTTTGAGGGAGTCCTTGGGAACCCCGGGGGGACGCCGGCGCCGGGGTCGGCGGCTACGGTTTCGGTGCGGCCCGAATGCTGGAGGCTTTGCCGCGAGGCTCCGGCCGGGGCGAACGTCGTCCGCGGCCGGATCGGAGGGGCGCTGTACCTGGGGGAGCTTGCGCAGTACGAATTCGAGTCCGCCGGGGTCGCCCTCAAGATAATCGAGCTCAACCCGCGCTTGCCGGAGGCGGGCGCGCAGGGCGAGTTGTTCGCGGTTGCCGAATCCGAGGACGTCGTGATCCTGACGGAGTGACGGCGGATCAGAGCCGGCCGAACGCCATGGCCATCGCCCCCCGGTCGGCCGCCTTGAAGAAGGAAGTGCCAGCGACGAACGTGTCGGCGCCCGCGGCCCGGCATTCCGCGGCGGTCCCGAGGTCGACGCCTCCGTCCACCTCAAGGCGGAAGCCGAGGGCCCTGCGCCGGCGCTCCGAGTCGATTGCGGCGATCTTTGGCAGCATGTCCCGCCGAAACGACTGGCCCCCGAACCCGGGCTGAACCGTCATCACGAGCACCAGATCGACCTCCCCCAGGAAGGCGTCGACGGCCTGGGCGGGCGTGCCCGGGTTGAGGACGATGCCCGTCCTGCAGCCGAGGCGCCGGATGTGGGCGAGGGTGGCGGCGTGGTCGTAGGCAGGTTCGATATGGATGCTGATCTGGCTCGCGCCTGCCCGCGCAAAGGCCTCCACATAACGGTGGGGCTCGGAAAGCATCAGATGCGTGTCAAAGAAAAGCCTCGATCCGGCGCGGCGCAGGGCGGCAAGCACCTCGGGGCCGAACGAGAGGTTCGGGACGAAATGGCCGTCCATGATGTCGAGGTGGAGCCACTCGAGGCCGGCCTCGGCCACAAGGGCGGCGCTTGCGCCGAGCCTGGCGTGGTCTCCGGCAAGGAGCGAGGGTGCGAGGATTGGGGAGTGCACGGGAGGACTTCTGCGGCCCGGCCTCACCACACGTCGAGGACCGCGTGCGAGACCTTGTCGGCCAGCTGCTGGGCCAGCAGCGGCAGCGTGTTGTATTCGGACTGCAGCTGGTTTCCGACGCCCGTCGACGCAGGAACCCCGTTGTCGGTGAACGCCTCGCGGGTCGCGTAGATCGGGCGGCCCTGGAAATAGGCCCGGTGGGCGCGGTTGTCGGTGAGGGCGCAGACGGTGGCCAGGGTCAGGTTGAACTTGCTCGCCAGGCCCGTATCCGTCTCGCGCACCGCGGCGACTTCGCGGTGGTAGTCGGTGATTACGACGGTGAGGGTCGCATCGGCCGCCTCCGGCGAGTTGACCAGGGTCACGCGCCCGTCCTTCTCGAAGGCGTCGCGCAGCTGGGCGGTCACGATCGCCTGGGCCTGCGGGATGGAAGCGCGATTCTCGACCGGCTCGACGTAGATCGTTGAGAAGGCCAGGCGACCCCCAGTGCCGAGGACATAATGGCCGCACCCGGAAAAGAGCGGCCCCAGGGCCAGCAGACCCGAGCCCAGGACAGCTGCCAAAGCCGCTCGCTTGATGGGGGCTCGCATCGCGAACTGCATGGACCTAGAAGAACAGGAAATGCTTGGTCTTCTTGACGGGGCCCACCTGGGCCGCGGCGCTCGCCTTCTTCTCCACCTCGGCGAGGCGCTGGCGCGCCTCCTTGGCGATGTCCGAATCAGGATAGGAGGTGATCGCCTCGTTGTAGAAGACCCTTGCAGCGGTGTAATTGTCGCGCTTGTAGAAGTAGAAGTCGGCGATCTTGATTTTGCTCTCGCCCAGCATCTTTTTCATCCTGTCCAGCCCCTGGGCGGCCTCGGCGATCTTGGGGTCGCTCGGGAAGAGGATCATGAAATCCTCGTCGTAGGTGATGGCCTGCTTTGTCTCGGCCTGGTCGTATGAAGGGCCCTCGACAAGCGACGCGTGCAGCTTTGCCAGGCGCAGGTAGGCATCCGGGGCGACGACGCTTTGGGGATAGTTGTTGACGAGGCGGTCGAGGGCGTCGATCGCCTCATCGATATTGCCGAGGTACTGGTGGCCGCGGGCGATGTTCATCAGTACAAGCGGCGCATAATCGCTGTAGGGGGCGTTCCCGAGGATGATCTCGAAGCATCCGATCGATATCTCGCGATTCCTGAACCCCTTGATGCCGAGCCAGAGGCGGTTGCGCGCACCGTCTAGAAGGGCGCTGGCGATGCGGTACTGTTCGTCCACGAGCTCGTTGAATCGCCTGGTGTTCGGATAGCGGGTGAGGATCTGCTGGTAGGAATCGAAGGCCTTGTAGTAGCGGCCGCGGGCCAGCCAGATCTTCCCCGTGTGGTAATAGGCCTCGGGGGAGTAGATCGAACTCGGGTAATTCTTCACCACTCTTTCGTAGGCCTTCAAGGCGGTGTGATAGTGGCGGCCTTCCTCGGCCTTCCGGGCCTTGTTCATGAGGATCAAGGCGTCCCGTCCGTCAGCCCCCGTCAGCCCGGAGAGGATGCCGCCCTCGATCTTCCATCCCGAGTCGGGGCTCCAGACGAGGTCGGCACGCGCCACGCCTGCAAGCAGACAGGAGACCATGGCAGCCAGGCAGAATGCGCGCAAAGCGGAAGCGGACGGGAGAAGCATGTGGTATTACAAGCGAATCAGCGGGCCAACGCAGGTCAAGCCCGCCCCAAAGAAGTTCGGCTGGGCCGGTTCCGAGGCCATGGCCTCGAGGCGGGAAGTGGCCGTGCGGTTTTTCACCAGACCGGTCTGATTTGCCGGGGGCCGAAGATGTTCCAGCATTTTGCGAGTCGAGTTGTCCATGGCCGGGATTTTGCCTTCCTCGCGCGCGCGGCCCGCGGCTCAGGCGATCATCTCGTTGGCCCGGGCGATGTCGGCCTCGGCCTGGCGGTTCAACTCGGCCTTGATGATTGCGTGGGCGCCCATCACGGCGCTCTTGATGGCCTGACGGTTTGCCGAGCCGTGGGCCTTGAGGACGATGCCCTTCAAACCCAGCAGGGGGGCGCCGGAGTAGCGGTCCGGGCTGATCCTGTCGCGCAGCGCCCGAAATGCGCCCCTCGACAGCAGGGCGCCGGCGGCCCGCAGTGGATTGGCCTGCAGTTCGGTGCGCAGGACATCCGAAAAGAAGCGCACCAGCGACTCCCAGCTCTTGAGCATGATGTTTCCCACAAATCCGTCGCAAACGACGACATCGACATGCTCGGCAAACACATGGAACCCCTCGATCGGCCCGGCGTAGTTGACCAGGGTCCCGATCCGCTTGAGCAGCTCGCCCGTCTCCGCAATGAGCGCGTTGCCCTTGCCCTCCTCGGTTCCTATGGTCATGAGGCCCACCCGGGGCGAAGCCACGCCCAGCATGACGCGCGAGTAGTGGCTCCCCAAAATCGCGTTGTGCACCAGGTGCTCGGGCCGCGACTCGGGATTGGCGCCCGCGTCGACGAGCACAAAGTGACCGCCCTCCCTGGGGACGACGGCGGCGAGCGCCGGCCGCAGCACTCCTTCGAGCGTTCGAAGGCGCAGGGTTCCCGCCGCCATCAAGGCCCCCGTGTTCCCGCAGCTGACGACGCCGGCGGCCTCGCCGGATTTCACCAGCTCGATCGCGTGCACCATCGAGGAATCCTTCTTGCGCTTCAATGCGACGAGCGGCTTGTCATCCATGGTGATGACATCGGGCGCGTGGTGCACCGAGAGGCGCGGGCCGGTCTTGAGGCCGAACTGGGCAAGAAGGGGAATCAGGATGGCCTCATTTCCCACGAGTGTCACCGGATTCAGAAGGGCGTCCTGTTGCAGCGCAAGATGCACGGCAGCCACAACCTCCGCCGGACCAAGGTCACCGCCCATGGCGTCAACGGCGATCCGCCCGGAAACCCCGGAAGACATGGCCATCCGCGAAAGCAGTCGGGAATCAGGTTTCGACCGTCAGAACTTGCCGGCCCCTGTAAATGCCGGTCTTTGGATTCACGCGGTGGGGCCGGAAAAGCGAGCCATCCGCAGGGTCGGTGGCGAACTGCGGAGCTTGGAAGGCGTTGGCAGCGCGGCGGTTGGCACTGCGGCGCTTGGACTGTTTGCGTTTCGGATTGGCCATGGATGGGAGATGTCTTGACTGCCTGCGCGCGGGACGGGCACGCCTGCTGAATGGGATTAAAGGTGACGGATTAAAGGGCCGCAGCGCGGCGGGTCAAGCGTCAACCCTGTGGACGGGGTCCAACGACCAACGAAGCGTAAATTGGATTGCGAAGAATCGACCGGGGGCTGAGTTAAAAGAAACGCATGACCAGCCTCGAAACACTCACCGCCCGTCTCGCCAATGGGGATTCCCTGGGGGCGGAGGAGGTGGGTGTTGCAGCAAAGGCCCTGTCCTCGGGCGAGGTTTCCGACGGCGCCAAGGCCTCCTTCCTGACGGCTCTCGCCTCGAAGGGGGAAACGGCGGAGGAGGTCGCTGCATTTGCGCGGGAGTTCCGCTCGCGGGCGGTCGATCCGGGTGTCGAGGCGTGGGCGCACGATGCGATCGACCTGGTCGGCACGGGCGGCGACCACGCGGGCGGCTTCAACGTTTCGTCGCTGGTGGTGCTGGTGGTCGCGTCGGCCGGCATCATCGCGATGAAGCACGGCAATCGCGGCATCACCTCGCGCTGCGGCAGCGCGGACCTGATGGCCGGGCTTGGCGTGAGGATTGAGGCGCCGCCCGATCTTATTCGCGCTTCCCTGCATACGCTGGGATTCGCGTTCTTCTTCGCCCCGGCCTACCATCCGGCCTTCAAGCACATCAATCCGGTTCGGAAGCTGCTTGCCGCAAAGGGGCAGCGGACGATCTTCAACATTCTCGGGCCCCTCCTGAATCCGGGGCGCCCCGCGCACATCCTGCTCGGAGTCTATGCGGCTCCGCTGGTGCCGCGGCTGGCCGCAGCCCTGGATGAGCTCGGAACGAATGCGGGGCTCGCGGTGTACGGCCAGATAGATGAGAGCCGCGGAATCGATGAGTTGACAACCGCCACGCCCAACCACGTTCGCGGCGTAGGCCGTCTGCGGGACGTCGATGCCTGCTGGCGGGCCGAGGACTTCGGCCTCACCTCGGCGCCTTTCGCCGACTTGATGGGAGGCGATCTGGAGCAGAACCTGGCGACCGTGGAGGCAATTCTTTCGGGAAAGGGGCCGCGCGGGCTGGTGGACACAATCGTTCTCAATGCCGCGATCGCGATGTGGATTTGCGGCCGCTCGCCAAATGTGAGGGACGGAATCGAGCCTGCCCGCGAGATCCTCCTTGGAGGGCCGGTCCGCCGCAAGATAGCGGCGGCGAAGGAGTTTTTCCAAGCCCAATGAATCGCACCTATTTCGGCACAGACGGTATACGGGGGCCCTATGGTGGACCCATTGTCAACGAAGTGTTTACAAATAGACTCGGGGTCGCTGCCGGCCGCTGGCTCGATCGGCAGGTCGCAGCCGGCAGGCAGCCCCGGAAAGTCCTTGTGGGCTGGGATACCCGGAGTTCCGGCGAGTTGCTTGCCGATTCGATCGCACTCGGCCTCGCCCGGGAAGGCTGGCTCCCGGAGCCGCTTGGCGTTCTGCCGACTCCGGCGATCGCCAGGGCGGTCGGGAAATCGGGTGCCCCCCTGGGGGTTGCAATTACCGCCTCGCACAATCCGGCTTCGGACAACGGATTCAAGCTGTTCAGCCGAGGCGGCCGAAAGTTGACCGATTCCGAGGAGGCGGAAGTTGAGCGGATGCTGCCGGGCCCCGGCGAAGAGGTTGGTCCGGGTTCGAACGATCGTGGAAAGGCGTCCGGTGGCAGCCAGTGGAGAGCCGCCGACAGGAAGGAAGCAGGTTCTTCGCGCGCGGCGGATTTCAGGAACGACTACGTGGCGGCGGCGTGCTCGATCCTGCCCCCCGGGGCGCTCAAGGGCTGGCGGATCGCCCTTGACACGGCCAATGGAGCGACTTGCGCGACCAGCACGGCTGCGTTTCAGGTATTGGGAGCGGACGTGATGGCCCTGGGAAACACCCCCGACGGAAGCAATATCAACGCCGGCGTCGGCAGCGAATTTCCCGAGCTTTTGTGCAGCCGTGTGATCGCCGGGGGCGGACGAGTCGGCATCGCCCATGACGGCGACGGCGACCGCTGCGTCGTCTGCGACGAGAGAGGGGAACTCCTCGATGGCGATGAGCTGCTCGGCATCCTGGCGATTCGCGCGCTGGAGCGCGGGACCCTCGCCGCAAGGACGCTCGTGACCACAGTCCAGAGCAACCTCGGGCTCGACATGGCCGTAAAGGCGGCGGGAGGGCGCGTGGTCCGCACTCCCGTCGGCGACCGTTATGTGATCGAAGGCATGCTGGCGGAGGGAGCCACCCTGGGCGGCGAGTCCTCCGGGCATGTGATTTTCTCCGAAATAGGTCCGACGGGCGACGGACTGGTCGCCGCGCTCAAGCTGATCGAAGTCATGCTCGAAACGGGCAAGCCCCTTTCCCAGCTTCGCCGCGGAATCGCGAAATTTCCGCAGGCCACGGCATCCCTCTTCGTTCGCGAAAAAAAACCGCTTGGGGACCTGCCCGCTCTCTCAGCAGCCGTCGAGGCCGTGGAGTCGGAATTCGGGACCCTCGGCCGAGTCTTGGTCCGCTATTCGGGAACCCAATCGATGCTTAGGCTCCTCGTGGAGGGTCCCGACGTGCAATCGGTCCGCTCCGGCCTGGATCGCCTGGTCGCCGCTGCGGGCAAGGAACTCGATCTCACCTAGAATCTGAAGACCTCAGGCCTCCAGTATTGAATGAAATTCAATACTGGAGGCCTGAGGTCTTCAGCTCGTTATGCCTGTACAACGACCGAGACTTTTCGGTGGGCCTTGTCGAATTGGACGACGCCCGACTTGAGGGCGAAGAGGGTCCAGTCGCGGCCGACGCCGACATTCTTCCCTGGATGCAGCTTCGTTCCGCGCTGGCGGACGATGATGCTGCCTGCGGGGACGGATTGACCGCCAAAAATCTTCACGCCAAGCCGCTGGGAGCGGCTGTCGCGCCCGTTCATCGACGTTCCCTGACCTTTTTTGTGTGCCATGGCGGTGGACTCCTAAGCTTTGATTGCCTCGATCTTGATAACGGAAAGTTCCTGGCGGTGGCCCTGCTTGCGCTCGTATCCCTTGCGCTTCTTCTTCTTGAATACGATGACCTTGTCGCCCTTCCTGTTTTCCAGGATCTTCGCGGAAACGATGGCCCCTGCGAGCAGCGGGGTGCCGATCTTGAAATTCTCGCCTTCGCCGGCTGCGAGCACGTCGGTGATTTCGACGGTCGCGCCCGCTTCCGTGTTCGGATAACGGTTCACCACGAGGATGTCGCCCTCGGAAACGGTGAACTGCTGGCCCTGTGTCTTGATCATCGCTTTCATATGCAAAAGGGAAGAGTTAAGCAGCCGGCTTTGGGGCAAG
>Ga0302320_10016993_pt1 | contig 14809 bp, 16 predicted proteins | sample Bog_T0_3_FD_202130 | JGI IMG/M metagenome (GOLD analysis project Ga0302320, IMG submission 202130) | Peat permafrost microbial communities from Stordalen Mire near Abisko, Sweden - Bog_T0_3 | ecosystem: Environmental > Terrestrial > Soil > Wetlands > Peat | place: Sweden: Abisko, Stordalen Mire...
GACACCCGCGTTCTCGACCTGACCGGCCCCATTCGCATCGACGGAGAGGATCTCAGTATCTGTTGCGATCACGGTTCCCGCGGCGAGAGCTCCTGTGAGCACCTCTGTCGTGGCCTGGAACCCATAGTATTCGAGGAGGGACGTGCTGAAGTTTCCAGAAGCAACGACAGCCGAATTGTTGGCCACAGTCACGTGAGGTTGGCCCACGATGAACTCCCCGGCGAAATGAATCGTCGCCTGGGTGAACTGAGTGGACGTCTTCATCAAAGTGATCGTGTTGGCGGATAGGTTCACGCCCACGACCAGGTAGATGTCGATCCCCGCGTTCGGGTACGGACCCACGGACACATAGTTTCCCGAGGTGAACTGAGGGGCTGTGGTCGTCAAAACCGTTACCTGCTGCCCAACGGAGGGAGCCGTGAACTGGGCCGCAAGCTGGCAGATCGTCGCGTCAGGGGCGATAGCGTCCGTCGTGACGGTGAGGATCGCAGAGTTGTTCTCGAAATAAAGCTGACCTCCTACCGTATAGGGGATGAAGGTGTTGACGAAAATGTCCTGCGTCGCCGCGATGGGAACCATCTGAGAAAATCCGGAAACCTGCCCTGACTCCCCCGTTGCTGGGATCGTCGCCGTGACCGAGAAATAGGTCGTGGTACCCCCGTAGATCATGCTCATGAACTGCCCGACCGCGAGAAGCGCAGCCGTGGCGGAATCGACGTAGATCCAGCCGGAGGTCGTTATCCCGTCCAGCGGGGGCATCGTGAAAGGCTGCGTCGTGTGAAGGAGCGCGGAGGTCGCGGTTGACCCGACCGGAATCCAGCAGGTCATATCGTCCGTTGCGCACCACTGGAAGATGTTCCCGCTCCAAGCGACGACGTAGTTTCTGAACACGTTTACGCCCTGAAATCTCTGGTTTGGGTCCAAACCGATCACGGGCAGCATGAGCGAGTTTAGCCCGTTCCAGAAGACCATCTCAGAGTTGGGCTGCGCGAACACGCATTTGTCGTAGAACGAGCATCCCACGATCCGATTCCTTATTCCGGCCACGTTGGAGCCGTAGTCGTAAAGCTGGAAAAGGCTCGCCTTGCTCGCATCGCCCGGGGTCGTAATCGAGTAGATCTTCCTCGCCGTGCCCACGATCCCCACATTAAGCGACGGCTGGTAGAACTGCGTCTGAAAGATCATGTTCGCCGCTGAGTCTAAACCAGGCGTTAGCGTCATGGTCTTCATCCCTTGGGCGTTCTTCGCAACACCCTTCTCAAAGCGAACATTTGATGCCACGGCCGCCGAGCGCACGTCCGGCTCCTCCGAGCTTACCCGGGTGATCAACCCGAGTGTCGGAGCTACAATCGGTACCTCAAAGCCTCCTGATGCACGGCGCATGAACTCACGTCTTGATGATGCAGTTCATCCCAAGGGACGGCTGCAAATTGTTGTGCGGGTCCGTCGTGGAAGGGGTGATCGTATTGCCGCCGACCGCCGTCGAGCTCGTGCTGCCCTCGCCGGTCACAACCGGGTACACGCCCGACGGCTGGGAACCGTTCTGATGCTGGCCGCTGTACTGAGCCCACGCGTAGCTGTGCGAGTGGTTCGGGATCTGGTTGATCGTGAGGGTGTCGGTCTCCGTGCCGGTCGTCCGGCCCACGGACCACGCAGTCGCGTCAGAGGCCGTGCCCGTTCCGATGCCCACAAGAACGCGGCCGCGCGAATCGGGAAGCCCGAAGGTCGTGGTCCCGTTTCCACCAAAGGTAACGCCCAAGAGTGCCGCCAGGGCCGGATAGGTCGCGATCAGGGGCGTAGATCCATCGCAGTTGAGCCAACCCGCAGGCGCTGTTGGTGCAGGCCAGTGTACGACCATGCCCGTGATCAGGGTACCCGGCACATTCCACGTGGGAGAGGTTGCCGAGCCTGTGGACGTCAGGACCGTGCCCGCTGAGCCGTAGGGAGTCGGAAGGCCGTTGGGGACCGCTGCCGGGTTCAACTGCCCCGTCGTCATATTGAATGACACCGACAGGAAATTGATGATCAGCTGCGTGAGATTTCGAATCGCGGCTGCTCCCGCGGACACGAAGCCCGTATCCGGCGGCTGGGTGGGATCGAAGGGAGTGAGTAGCATGGTAGTCTTAGAACCCCATCATGCGGGAGGTTCGGCCGCGAACCGCGTGGGAGTTGTCGTCGGCGGAGGCTTGCCGGAAGTACCCGGTGAACCCCGGGCCACCCTCGATCATGCGCGATGCCTCCTGTTTCATCGCAATGGAGTCTGCATCAGAACCCAGCGAAAAGACGAGGAATTTGCACATCTCGATAACGAGCATCGGGTACCGGGAAGTGAGGTCGTTCGAGTCCGCCGGGTTCACCAGAGGCGCCAGATACGAGTACGTGTCCACTTGGAACTGCGAGTCCGGCGGCAGCGACCCCTGGTCCATTGGACCCGGAAAATAAATCGTCCAGAGGTTATTGTTCGCCGGGTCCTGCTCCAAGTACGCAGTTCTCTCGGCTACGTTTACCCCGATCTGCGTGAGGCGGTTTACTTCCTGGCGTGTGAAGATCCTCCACAGGCTGTTCCCGTACGGGGTTCCATCGGAAGCGTAGAGCGAGTTCGCCCCGCTTTGGAGTTCCTTGAACGTGGCAGGCAGAACATACGTGAATGGACCCGGACCAGTCACGTTCAGCGTGAACGGAATCGTCAGCTTCATGCACTGCCACGAGCGCCTCTGGCACAGCTGGTTTATCCCCTCATTGATAAGGGTCGGAATCGTACCCATGTACGGCTCCTGCGCCGACTTCAGAGCCAGCGTAATGAGCGTCTGCATTAGGCCAAGGTTCATGTGCGCTTCCCCGTGATGTCGGCCTGGGACGCCTCGAGGTCCTCCTGAATGTACGGGGCTAGGATCTTCTGGTAAGCTTCCTCGTGGACGAGCCCGGCCGGGTCAGTGATTGAGTCAAACGCCAGGGCGGCGGACTTCTGGAAAACCATGTTGAAGTAGTACGTGATCAGGGGCGTCGTTAGCGTCGGATCAGTCACGGCCGCCGGGTACGCGAAATAATTCATCGTCACCAAATGCGATACCGTGTCGGGAGCCGGAAGATCCAGATTGAACGTGGGGGTGCCGGCCGTGAAGTCCTGCGTATAGATGAAACTGTTTTTCGGAAGCAGCCCGAGAGCATTGCTCTGCCCAAGAAGTTTCTCAACTTCCGGACGCGTGAACACCGGGACCAGACTGTTGGCCACTGAATCAAACACCGGGTACCGCCCGTCCTGAAGCTCCTTGAAGTCCGCGGGTAATGTGACACGCGTAGTGCCCACTGCAACCGCACCCTGCCCAATCGACTTCATTTGCTCGAACGAATGCGCCAGGGCAATCTCGTGGATCGCCCGGTTCACGAAGTCCAGGTACTGGGGAACCAGATCGTCGCGCTGGATCGTATCCGTCAGGCGGTCGATTACGGTCTTGAAGGTAAGGGCCATGGGCTAAAAGAAAACGGCGGCGGTTCTCGCGCGAGCAAGAAACCGCCGCCGGTAAGCAGGCGCGTCGTACGGAAAGAAAAGGATCAGACGCCGTGAACGGTGTCCGGCGCGGCTCCGCGCTTCTTCGGGTCGTTCGAATCGTTGATGCCGCCCTTGCCGGTCTCGGTCTTCTCGGGCGGCATGCCGCCGATGGTTGAGATCTGCTCTTCAGGCGTGCGGGACGGCGAATGGACCTTCCCTGAGGAGGGGATCTTCACGCCGCTCTTGCCGCCGGACGGTTCATTGTAGGCTTTGGCCATGGTCGTAGTGGGTTGAGATTAACGTACTGAAGGGTGATTACTGCTCGACGATGTTGTATCGCGCGGCGACTGCGAGGATTTTCTTCGCCAGAGCCGTGTCGCGGACAATGGTCAGACCCCCGCGCATGACGTAGGTCGTCTTGTCCTCGAACACGAGTGTCTCGCCCGGGTGGATGTTCTTCACGAAGTTCCACTGGGTCTTGACGCCTGGGGCGACCGCCGGGGCAGGAGCCTCGACGACTGTCGGCTCCGAAGGAGTGGTCGTCTCAGGCTTTGCGGGCTGGACGTACTCCCTGGCAATCGTGGGTGCGGGCGCGGACGGCGGAGGTGCCGATTGCGCAAGTGATCCTGATGCCGTCAGGACCTGAGCCGCAGACTCGGGCTCCTCCACGGGCGGAGGCGGCGCCTCGAAGCCTGCTGGGGCTGCGGGGGCCGGCTCGGGAACCATGTCGGGTTCCGGTGCGGGAGGAGGGGCGCTCGCGACCTCGGGAGCCGCGCTTTCCGGCGCAACGTCTCCGAGAATCTCGGCTGCGGACTTGATTTCTTTCGGCATAGAAGACCTGTGCGGCGGCTACCGGCCGCTTAGTTGCCTGAGATCAGCTGGAAGTTGTACGCGTGCCCAAAGGCGTTCGCAAACTTGAGCTTGACGCCGAGCTTGGCGCGGAACTGCTCCTGATACGCGTCCTGGCCGCGGGTCTGGATGTTCCTCTCGAGGAAGAGGGGCTCCATCGTCTTCTGGACGATGTTGGGCATGTCGATCACGAACATCGACGCCTGGTAAGCCGTGAGCTCTTGCAGGAGCGGGTGGAACGTGAGCTCAAGGATGCCGAGCGGCGTGACGATGGTCGTCACGTTCATCCCGAACACCGTCTCGTTGTTCATGATCCTGAAGCCCGCGGCCGCCGAGTTGGCGTAGTCGGACAGCGCCTGGAAGGCGAGGGGGCCGCAGAGCCCGAGCTTCTGGTTCGAGCCGAAGACCATGAAGGAGCGCAGCCACGCCTTGGTCTGCGTGAGGGTCACGCCGCCCGTGCCGCCGCCGTTCAGGATGTTCGTAGAGGCGAGGCCGGCACGGGTGATCGCGTCGCGAACGCCGCCGGTCTGATAGATGTATCCGTTGATGCCAACCAGGCGATTGCGCCGGCCGAGCAGGAACGCCTTCTCGATGTCGCCGCAGATCTTTTCCAGGGCGTAGATCCGCCTCTCCCGTAGCGGCCCCTCCATGTCGGAGCGGAGCACGGTGCCCTTGAAGGCGTTGGTGAGGAAGACCGAGCTATTGAACGTCTCAACGAAGTTCTTGAGCTCCTGCGGATTCTCGTACACGGCCCGGGTGGGCAGCGCGCCTTCCTCCGCCGCGATGAACAGGCGGGACCAGAGGTCGCCCGCATTGATCGCGGCCGGGGTCGTGCCGGCATGGCCGCGCTCGACGGCGACCGCCGACTGCGTGGCGTCACCCGTCACACGGACGTACTCGCCGGTACGGATGTTCTCGAGCACGGTGTTGAGGGAGAGACCGGCCCACACTGCGTTGGCGGGCGTCGCGCCGTCATTCCAACCGATCGTCGTGACCACGGACGAGTAGGCGTTGTCCGAGTAGAAGTTCTGGCGAACCGGATCGCGCTCGAACCAATTATACTCAGTGCTCTCAGCGTTCTCCTTGCGGAGCATCGTCATGAGGGCGAAGAGGACGGCCCCGTTGCCGATACCCTTGGCATGCCTCACCGTGACGTGCTGCTGCCATTCACCTGTGAGGTCGTCGGTGTCGGCGTTCTGTACTGCGAGGAGGCCAGCGATAAGGGACATTGAAGTAGGTGGTTAGTTGACGGTTGATGTAAAACTTTCCTTTTGGACAGGAAAACTTTCCATCCGTCAATTATTTTCTTAATTTGTGTGCCACACTAATTACCAGAGCGACTCAATTATCGAGGAATCCCCGCTTTTGCCCTTGGTTTCCTTGCCGGGCGTGGCGGAGGGCAGATTGGCCCCTGGGGGCTTGACGACTGCTCGAGCGGGTGCCGCGGCTCTCGCCGGGGGAGCCCCGACAGCTGCGGCCGCCGGCTTGGCTCCCGGCGCCGCTGCGGGCTTTGCCGGGGTCCCCGCCACCAGAGCCTCCAACTCCTCGCGCGTGAATTCCTTGTCCCCTATCTTGATCTTCGAGGGCGCGAACCTGTTCTTGAAGATCTCAACCTGGTTGTGGACCTCAGCCTGAAACTCCTTCATCGAAAGCGTCCGCATGCGATCGGCCTGATTCTGCACGAGGGCGAGCGTCGCGTTGTTCACAAGATCCTTGTCGTCCTTGTGCTCTGGATACGCGGTGATGTAGTTCTGCCACTCGCGCTCGTTGGCCGCCTCAGCCTGGGACTGTACGATCGGCGTAAGCTGCCCTCGGAAATCATCCAGCACGGGCTGGAGCTCGGCGTACATTGACTTCCTCGACATGAGGATTGCCGTGGCCTGCGCCTGCTGAAGGAGCGCCTTAAACGTGGCGACCCCCTCTTTCCCCCCGTTCAGCATCGTGTCCAGCTGAGCCTCCGTGACCTCGGGCACTGGAAGCTCGGGGGCGAGTTTCGCGATCCACGCGCTATCGTTCTTTCGGATCTCGGCACGCTCGGCCGCGACCTCATCGGCCGTCTTAGCCTTCGGCTCCTCAGCGACAGACTTCACGGGTTCCGCAGCGGCCGCGGGCGCCGCTGACTTCTTCAACGCCTCAGCGAGTTCCTCCTGGGTGTACTCCTTATCGCCCACCTTGATTTTCGGTGCAACCGCGGGAATTTCTACCTTCGCCGGAGCGGCTGCTGTAGGTTTCGCGGGGACGACAGGCTTGGCACCCTTGGCTGGGGCTGCGGCGGCCGGCTCGGGCTTGGCACCTTCGGCCGGGGCGGCTGCGGGCTCCTCCCCTGCGGCGGGAGACGCCGGAGCATCGCCGCCTGGGAGTTTAGGCTCCTCCTGGGTCTGGACCTGCGGAGCTTCCTTTCCGGGGACGCCCGCAATGGCGTCCCTCATGTTCCAATCAGCCGGAAGACCAAGGGCTTCTGAAACTGAGACTGTGGGTTCGGCAGGCGTGCCTGCCGGGGGAGATGATAGGGCGCGTGGCATAAGTTGTTATCCTCGACCCATTTTCTGTGGGTCCTTCCGAGCGAGAATGCCGATTGCCTGCTGCAACCCTGCCGCTTCTCCTTGATGTTTAAGGATTAAGGCCGGATCACCGATAGCGCACTTCTCTTGGGCTCGGACCAGTGCCTCTTCGAGGTAATACTGGACCAACTTTCGAAACGGAGACTCAGGCATCTTGTGCCAGATCTCACCTTCCTCTTGCTCTGAGATCGAAGTCGCCTCGGCTAGGGTGCGCTTGATGATTGCCACAAGCGCATTATTCCGCGCGAAACAACTACGTCGGCAACACGAAAATGAATTAACGTGCCACGTTAATTACGATTTTCGTGATCAAGTATTACCCGGGTGGGCTCGAGGCGGGAGGGCTGTGGGCTGTGGCCCCTGAAGCATTCCGAACCCCGACGCGAGCCCCGGCTTGGGTCCCGGCCGCTGTCCGGCCGCCTGCCTATGTATCGGTCCATTAATGGGATGATGAGATGGTCGGTGTCCCGGGGGCGGTGGAGGAAGTCCTCCTGGCGTCGCTGGTCCGCCTGGGTGGGGGATCGGCATTCCAGCTGGGAGAGGACCGCCTGTGCCGGTCTCGTTGATGCCGATGTCTCCCATGAGTTGGAATCGCTCGGCCGGCGTAAGCTCGTTGATGTCGCCCTTGAGAGTCAGGCTCGGCTTGACCTGCGGGATCGGCTTCGCCTGTGCTGCCGCGGCCGCCTTCTCCTGCTGGATGATCGCCTGGGCTTTCGCGATGTCGGCTTTCCTCCACCGGATCTCCTCGGGCTTTCCACCTCCCGCGCGTATCAGTTCCAAGAATACATCCCTCGGATTAATGTTCCCGGGCGCTGGCTTGAACACGTCGGGGAACTGCTGCATCCCCTCGAGGGTGCGGGTCAGCGCGGCCACCTTCTTCGCGTCGGGGCCGGGAAGCGCGCCGTCGTGAGCCCTGAAGCTGAATTCCCCCTGGATCACGTCGTTCGAGATCACGTACGGGGAGCCCTCGTCCATGTCGTCGCCCCCGAGCTCGTCCGAGCCCGAGATCTTGCGGTAGAGCGTGTCGTCGAAGAACTGCTGGAAATTGGCGACGAACCTCTTCGTCTGTGGGACCAAGGCGGAGACTGAGAGGAGTCTCGCGATTGCCGAGAGTCTCCCCGCGGCCATCTGCTGCGTGCCCGTGAATGCCGTGGCCGTCTGCCCGGCTTCCCCGGCCTGCCCCTGCAAGTTCTGATTCGCGCCGCTCGTCGCTTCCGCGAATGAGATGAACCCCTTCATCTCCCCAAGGAAGTTGGCTGTCATGTCCACCATGGGAACCTGCTTAATGATCGAGTTCAGATCCATGTTCTGGCCCTCGGGCAGGATCGAGATGAACTTGCCCTCCTTCTCCGGGTCCTCGAAATCCGAGATGTCGATCAGGTTGGACTTCGCGATGAACACATTGCCGATCGTGCGCGTCACCGCCTCCTGGTGGCGATTTTTGAGATAGTCCACGTAGTCCTGAATGTTCTTCAGGATCATGACCCACGACGGGGAAAACTGGTAGAACGGGGACGGGCGCGCCTCACCCACCGAATACGGGAAGCTCGAGTGCTCGTACGTGCTCTCGTTGCACGACAGCGGCTCCTTTTCGTTCCCGAGGGTGATCTGGAATATCTCGGGGTCAGTTCGATCGTCGATGTCGTAGTCCTTCGGAATGATCTTCACCCACAGTTCCACAAAATCAATCACGCCCGGGTCTTTGGCGTCGGCACGTGAATCAACCGGTGTTGCCACCTTGCCGCGTTCGTACGCCGTGCGTGAAATAAGATCCTGTCCCGTGGGACCCGTGGCAGTGCTCGAGGTCGGATACGCGATCGACTTGCTCGGCTTCTTCTTGAGCTCGTTCACCCCGCGCGGGGACAGGTACATCGGATCGCCCGGGTCCAAGAGGGAACGGTTCTTTATTTCCGCCCACGGCTTGTTCATCCGGTGCCCCGCGAAGCGCCCCTCCTGCATGCGGTAGAGCGGCATCAGGGGGTCCATGTAAAAATCGTACGGCGAGACGAGCTCGATACGGTTGTAGCCCCCCGTCCTCGTCTTGATCTTTTGGGCCGTTATGACCGGCTCACCGGAGTCGGGATCAAGGACGGGCTGCCCCTCCTCGTCCAGCTGAGGGGTGTTCTGCCACCTCCCTTTCGTAATCGGGGCAAAGCAGTCGTACATGATCCCCCGGTTGTACGTGAGCGAATTCTCGATCCACATGAACCCCAGCTGGTACATCCCGGCCGGCTGCTGCTCCGAATTCCACTTCAGGAGCTCGTTCATGTAGCGCGCCGGACCATCGTCGTCGGGACCGCCCGCATCCACCTTGTGGGGGCAGTCGTCACCGAAGAGCGTCTGCGCCAGGAACGTCGTCATCGTGTGGACGTGCGTCGCCGTGATCGGAAGGATGTACCGGCGAAGCGCACCCTTCGCGAGCTTCACGTAGTCCTGCTTCGTGAGCGTCGCGTAGCACATGAGGACGTCATGGGCCGCATCAAAATCCGCCGTGTAATAGTCGAGTGTGGCCCGCGCGTGGGTCACATAGTCCTGCCCCAGCTTGAGGATTCGCTTGCGGAATTCCTCGTCGAGATCGAGACGGCCTGTGAGCGACTGCGGCATGGCAGCCTGCCCTTAGTCTTCCTCGTCGTCGAGTCCCGCGTCTTTGGGCGAGAGGGTGTCCTTTGCCTCGGCCTTGGGCTTGGTGTCAGCCTCCTCGGCCGCCTCGTCGCCAGAGTCCGCCTCCTCGGCGCCGCCTGTGTCGTCGCCGTCGCCCGTCTCGCCGTCGTCGGAAGCCTTGGCATTTCCGTCCTCGCCGTCAGTCGAGACCTCGCCGTCCTCGGGTGACTTGCACTCGGTATCGACGTGCGTCAGGGAGACCGTGACCTTGGCCTTCGTATTCTTGCCCGGGAGAGTGTCGCCGTACGACTCTCCGGCAGAGCTCGACTTCACGATCCCGTGGACCGTGACGCAGAACTTTTGACCGACCTTGGCCCCGTCGAGACCCCAAGCCTCAACCTGGGCGCCGGTCAGATCCACCGTGGGGGCATGCTTCGGCTGGTCCTTCGCCTTCCCCTTGCCCGAGGTGGCGATCATGGCTCCCATGGAGTTGTCGCCGCCGTATTTTTCCTTGTCAGAAATGATCAGAGATTTCTTTGCCATGGGAGTAATGAGTTGACGGACTGGAAACTCTTTAGAGCCAAAACTTTCCTTCTAGTCAATTATTTTACTGAGAGCCGTGGACCCGGCGACCGTGTTCAGCGAGCTTCTGGAACGCATGAAACCCGAGCTTTTTCCGGCCGATTGAAGCCGCGAGAGCGCCTGGATCAGTGACACCCGGGCGTTTCGAGAGCTTTGCCTTGAGGGAGGCAAATCGCACTCCTGATCCGAGTTTTGCTTCCATTGAGCTACCAATCCTTTCGAGGTGGGTTTATTTTGACGACACGCTGGGCGAGAACGCCGGTCTTCGGCTTCATCTCCTCCATAAGACGCTTTGCCAGCCGCAGGCAATTTATTTTCGGGTACCGGCTGGCGTCCTCCAAGTGGTCGGCCCCGTTGGCGACCGGCCCCTTGATGGGCTCCCCGGTCGTGTAGCCCGCCTCCCCGGGCTTCGGATAGCGGTATTCCCCCAGGTGCGCCGTATAGAGCCTGGGGCAGTTCTTCTTGTCGATCCGGTACACGTACCGGCCGTTCGGGTCCCTCGACTGCATGAGGCGGTTCACGATCGTAATCGTCGTGTCCAGGGACCGGACCTTTGTCTGGTACTGGGGGTAGAACCCGTTCTTGTTCAGAACCTCTATGGAAGAGCCCTTGTCACTTTTCTGAGCGCCGGCCGGATCGCAGAAGTCGAGGACGCCCGCGCACACCGAGCGGTCGTTCCAGAAGGAAAACTCATTGTCGGTGATGTCCCGCACGTTGTCGCACTGACGATCCACGTCGCTCATCTCGGCGTAGTGTTCGCGCAAATCCCACCAGTATTCGACTGGCACGGTCTCCCGCCCCACCTCGAAGTCCAGGCGGAAGTAGGCGGAGAAGATCACCGCATGCGTGGACCCGAAGTCCCAGCCGCGCACCAGATACGCCCCGCTCGGCCACGGGATGTCCTCGAACACATGCTTGTCCTGGCGAAACGCGTGGAAGACGGGCTTCCCGTCGAAGAGCTCGGCGTACTCCCCGAGGAGGTACCGCTTCCGGTGCGCGGGCTTCCCCGCGTACTGGCTCTCCAAGGACTCGATATAGCCCGGCCTAAGGTTGTGCCGATTCTCCTCGGTCTTGATGTGCCAGAACTTGAACGTTAAGTCCTTCTCGTCGGCCTTCTGCTTCTCCAACTTCGCGATCCAGTGGCGCGGACCCGGCGGGTTCGTGTCGAGAATGATCGAGTAGTCGGCAATGTAGTTGCCCTCGTAGTCCTTCCACCTAAGGCACGGCCGGGCGAGGTCCAGGTCCGACTCCTGCAAGAGGTCCGCCTCGATCATGATGAACATCGAACACTCGAATCCGCGAAGCTGACCCTCGCTCTTGTCCTCGTCCTTCAGCCCGCGGAACATGATGTAGCCGCACATCCTGTCCCCGATATTCTCGATCCAGTTCTTGATCTCCGCCTTGCTCTTCGGACCCTCGGACCGGAACTCATTGTACGCCTCCATCGCCTTGAACGACGGAATGCGGACCGTGAGCCCCCCGTTCCATTTGCGGAAGAGCGACAGGTCCTCGTCAATGTCCACCGTGAAGCCCCACTTGGTATAGGTCTCGTTGAATGTCATGACCGACGTGTCGTCATTGGCGACCTGGGTCTTGCGCACGCACAGGACGCGCGCCCCCGCGTAGTGCTGGCAATGCTTCACCGCCTCGACGGAGACCGAGGTCGTCTTGCCGGACCCTCGGCCCCCGAGGAGAACCCTGACGTCGGCCTGGCTTGTATGAAACTCGGCGCACGACGGACCCGGACGGTACCAGCCTGCCCCGTTCATCGTCTCCTCCTTCGCCGCCAGCACGTGCGGCTGCTCAGCTATTCCGTGAGCGAATTCTGAATTGTCCTGAAGAGGGTGAAACGGCGCCATCATGTCAGCCAATGACTACGACGCCTTTGCAAAGTCAGGGATTCCAGTCCCGGGTTTCGGCAGGGGAACCGACTGGACCTCCTTCGCCAGCTTCTTAAAGTCGATCGTGGACCGGCCTCCGCCCGTCTCCACGACGGGACAGTCCTCGTCAGCCTTCCCCTCAGCGGAGAGCTCCACCTCGCGCCTTGGGGTCGGCGTCAGCACGGCATCGACCTGGCGACCGGCCACCAGCGGCGTCTCAACGAACTCACCCACCCGCTTCTGCACCCGCGGAGACATCGCCACAGCCGGCGGGTGAATGTGAAAATGAGTCACCGGCCCGTTCGGCTTCTTCTCGTCCGGAACCTTCGCCCCAGCACCCGGCATCAACTTCGGCGCCGGATCATCCCCCAAAGCCTGCATCGCACACGTGTCAATCTGAGCCGCCGCCCTCGCCAAAGTCGCAATATCCGCCGGAGCCAAAAACACGTTCCCCTTTGAATACGCGTCCAGAGTCCGCCTGATGTGGGAGCGCAGGCCACTCGCCACGGACAATGCCTCCTCCCGGTTCGCCTCAATCCGCTTCTCCACATCCTTTAACTTCACCGCCGAAAGAGGTGCCACCGTCGAATCCGGTGCCCGCAACACCAGCGCGTCGTTCAACCTAATCATCCCGTCCCAGTCCTCCTTCCGACAGCGATCCTTCAACTTGTTGAACGCAACCCCCATCTGATCGGAAATCTCCCGCAACGTCGCCTTCTTCGCGTATAACAAAAACGCCGCCGTCCAGTTCGTCCCAGCCGTCGTTCTCGCCGGCAACTTCAACTGATCTGTAATCTCACGGCTCACTGCGACGCAGGCTCCTCGGCCGGCGGTGTCGGCGGAGGCAACGGCTCCGGATTCATCCACGTCGTCTCAGCCGCAATCACCGCCGCCAGCTTCTCAGGCACGTTCTGCTGGATCACCTTCGCCAACTTCGCAGCCGCCTCGGCCTGAGCCGCCCTCTGTGTCATCGGTGAAGACATCGCTCAGCCCTCGATCCAAAGCCCGTTCTGCGACGAGATGTCCGCGTTTACCTTCGTCACAAGCGGGTGGTCCGCCCCCAATTCCTTGATCAGAAGATCCCTCGTCGCTGACTGCTGGCGCTCTAGGACATCCACGTGACGCTCCCTCTTCTCGACCAGCGCATCGTAGTCCTTCACGTGCTGCTGCACCGCCGGGTGCGCGTCCGCAAGCTCCGCCGGTACTCCGAACTTCAGCTTCCGTCGAATGAAGGCCATGCCCAACCCGTAGAACCATTGTAAAATTTTTGCCAGAAAATTTTCGCGGGTGGGGGCAAACAGAGGGTCCCTACATTGGTATGAATGGCGGCCCCATGCCATGGCCTGGATGGAACCTCGAAGGTATTCCGCTTCGGAGATCCTAAGCGGTTTTGAAACCCTCCTTGGGATGGGTCCTCCTTGGGATGGGTCCTCCTTGGGATGGGTCCTCCTTGGGATGGGTCCTCCTTGGGATGGGTCCTCCTTGGGATGGGTCCTCCGCAACATTGCAACGCAATTATAGTGTTGACAAGTGTCAATGATTCGTTGACGTTCGGCGCCGATGAAAACTATCAAACCGTTATTGTTCTTCCCTGGCGTGATGCTGGGAACATCGTTCGGCCGCCAGTACTTCAAATGTACCGGCGCGGATCAGATACTAGGGAACGAGGAGATCTTACCGACCGGCGCCACGCTAGAGCCTATTGCGGAGGTCTTGCCGAAACGGTGGCTTGTGAAAGTGTCCGGCCGGACGCTATTCCGGTTTGTGGGTATTGATGACGTAAAGTTGACGGATGGAAACATTTCCTAATTGGCAAATTTGACATCCGGACCGATATTTGACGTTTGGAAAGTATCGGCGGAGGTGCGGCCGGATGTTGGCGGCCGCAACCCTCTGAAACGTCTAAAACGGAGGTTTGACCTGGCCGCCGGTTTCGTGCTGGCACGAATAGCTAAAACGGCCCATTTGTCAAACCTTGCGCCGTTTGTGTGGACTCGGAAAAGGTACCTAGGGTAAAGTGTAGGTATACTATTAGACACTCCTTTTATTATACCTACACTATACTCTATACCTATTTCTTTGGTCATAAGGCTTCACTCGACCGAACCCATTTTGCCTCCGTTTCCCTCGTTTCTCCGTAGGAATGCGTTGACAGCGTTAAGTTTCATTGAATTCCTAAGGCCATGTCACAATTATCCGAAGGAAAACACACTATATTTGCCGCGCGTCATTTGCTCGGAGGCAATCTAATGTTGACGCCTCTTTTGATCACGCGTGATGACGCTACGTTTGAAAAAGCCTGCGCAGCTGTTAAGGCCATCGGCCAGGACGCTCCAAAGCTTAGGCGCCCTACTAATGGAAGCGCGCGTGCTATTCGGGTCATTGGCTTAGAAAAGCGCGATTTGGTCTTTAGCGCCAAGAATGCAGGTTATCTAAAGAGGGTCCCCATCCCCGGGGAGACTTTCGAGAGTGTTGGCCGTTGCGCCGAAGATTTAGGACTTTCGGCCAAATCCCTCCGCCAAGTTCTCTATCTGGCGCGCCGGGCCAATGCCGGGCAAGACTCCGATGCGATGCACTTGGGAATTCGGTTTGAGTATGTTGAAAGTTCAACCTCCGTTAGCATTTAAGGCCAAAGCTTAGGCGCTTTTCTTCGCTCACAATTGCCGTTTGGTCAAATAGTTGACTGGACGGCAATTTTTATTTGTTGCAATGTTGCGAACCTTGGTACACGCTTTGCACTGTTCAATCGAAACCAAAAACAAAAACAAAGGACTAAAGTGAACACATCAGAAGCAATCAAACGCGCGGCCGAATATCCGGCGCTGTGGGAAGCAGTTGAATCATTG
>Ga0302320_10016995_pt1 | contig 14809 bp, 10 predicted proteins | sample Bog_T0_3_FD_202130 | JGI IMG/M metagenome (GOLD analysis project Ga0302320, IMG submission 202130) | Peat permafrost microbial communities from Stordalen Mire near Abisko, Sweden - Bog_T0_3 | ecosystem: Environmental > Terrestrial > Soil > Wetlands > Peat | place: Sweden: Abisko, Stordalen Mire...
TCTCAGAATCGATATGTGGGGCACCCATTTTCATGCTGGTTTGAACGGGGTAGGTGGGGTTTGTGCTTTCCCACATCTCAGAATCGAGATGTGGGGCACCCAGATTCATGCTGGGTTGAAAGGGGTAGGTGGGGTTTGTGCTTTCCCCGGTCCCCAAAAGCGAGGGACCGGGGGCACCCGGCCGACTCGGATTGTGCGGTTCCGGTATTAGCGCAGCAAGTCTTCGAGGGTGGTGCTGAGGTCGGTTTTGTCGTCGCGGTATTTGACGATGGCGGGGGCGTAGAGACTGAGGCCCCAGGATTCGCTTTGGGGATGGCTTTTGCCTTTGCTGATGGCGCGCGCGCCGGGGACGACGACGGCGTTCTCGGGAACGATGAGCGGAGTTTCGGCGCTGGCGCGGAGCACTTCGCCTTTGACGAGATCGAAGAGCGGCGTGCCGCGGGTGAGGATGGTTCCGGCGGCGAGTACTGCGCCCTTGCGTACGAGGGTTCCCTCGTAGACGCCACAGTTGCCGCCTACCAGCACATCGTCTTCAATGATGACGGGGCTGGCGTTGACGGGCTCGAGTACGCCGCCGATTTGCGCCGCGGCGCTCAAGTGCACGCGTTTGCCGATCTGGGCGCAGGAGCCGACGAGGGCGTGGGAATCGACCATGGTGCCTTCGTCGACGTAGGCGCCGGCGTTGATGTACATGGGCGGCATGCAAACGACGCCGCGCGCCACATAAGCGCCGGCGCGGACCGAAGAGCCGCCGGGCACCACGCGAACACCGTCAGCCGCGGAGAAGAGGCGCGGAGGAAAGGTGTGCTTATCGACAAACGAGAGAGCACCGGCGCTGGAACTTTCGAGTGCGCCGAGCCGGAAGCCGAGCAGGATACCCTGCTTGACCCATGCGTTGACGCGCCATCCCGAGGGCGCTGCTGGGTCGGGCTCGGCGGAGCGGATTTCGCCGCGCTCGAGGCTGGCGCGGAGGGCCAGGAAGGCGGTCATGGCCGCCGGATCGCCGGCTGCCGCGGGGCCAGCGGCAAAGTGGCGCTGAATTTCTTGTTCGAGCTCGCTGAGGTTCATGCCAATCCGAGTGTAACAACTGCAGGGACCGAGGGACTAAGGGAACGAGGGAACGAGGGAGCAAGGGAGCGAGGGAGCAAGAGAGCAAGGGAGCGAGGGAACGAGGGAGCAAGGGAGCGAGGGTGCGAGGGAGCAAGGGAGCGAGGGTGCGAGGGAGCAAGGGAGCAAGGGTGCGAGGGAGCGAGTGAATGAGTAAAGACGAGAAGGAGAGAACAGGGAACTGATGCGGAGATCAGGCGGGGTTGAGGGCGGGGATCGTGGGCTTCGATTTCGGTCGAGGGTTTACGCCGACGGGTTGCAGGCGGAAGCAGTTTTTTCCGGAGGGAATGAGCGCCAGAGGGATGGGAGCGTCGCCGGGGCGGCCATGGAAGTTTTTTGACTCGAGCCACGCGCATAAGCGGCGGTCGCAGATTTGCGTCTGGCCCTGCCAGAAATCGGGATTGAGGCCGAGTTGAATGAGGAGGTGGTCGAGGTGCAGCTCGATGACGTGAGTGTCCCTGGGAAAATAGCGGCGCACATTGCCTGCGCCGACTTCGACGCCGGTAATCTCGCGTCCTTTGCAATGCGTTTTAACCACCATGAAGGCCTGCCAATCAGCGGCGAAAAAGGTCTGAAGGAATGTGCCCAGTCTAAGAAGAAATGGGTTGAGCGGGATACGGGCAGGGAGAGAAAAGCGGAGGCGGGTTCCTGATTTGAGACGGACGAGGAGGGGGCCCGGAAATGGGAAAGCTTTTGTGTTGGGCCGGTTCCGCAAAGGCGGCGTGGGCACAGCGCACTTTGCGGCCCGTATGCGATACTCGAAGCGGAATGTACAAACGGATCGTATTAAAGCTATCGGGCGAGGCCCTTGCGGGAGAGCGAGGGTTTGGGCTGGATGCCGAAAAAGTTTCGGAGATTACCGGCGAGCTCGCGGAGATCCATGCACTGGGTGTCGAAATCGGCATGGTAGTGGGCGGCGGGAACTTTTTCCGCGGCGTAGAGGCGCAGGCCAAAGAGATGGACCGGGTGAGCGCCGACAACATGGGCATGCTTTCCACGGTGATCAACGCGATTGCAATTCAGGACGCTCTCGAACAGCGCGGCGTGCAGTGCCGGGTGATGACGGCGGTCTTTATGAACCAGATCGCCGAGCCGTATATTCGGCGGAGGGCGGTGCGGCATTTGGAAAAAGGCCGCGTGGTGATTTTTGCGGCGGGCATCGGGAATCCATTTTTCTCAACCGACACGGCGGCCAGCCTGCGCGCCATGGAGATTAAAGCCGATGTGCTGCTGAAGGGCACCAAGGTGGAGGGCGTTTACAGCGCCGATCCGGTACTGGTGAAGGACGCCGTGAAATACGACGAGATCACCTACATGGATATTTTGCAAAAGGGGCTGAAGGTGATGGACCTGACGGCGGTGAGCCTTTGCAAGGACAACAACCTGCCCATGATCATCTTCAATATGAACCGTCCGGGGAATATTCGGCGCGTGGTGATGGGCGAAAAGGTGGGTTCGCTGGTGACGGCATAAAGGCAGGGGCCAAGGGAACAAGGGACCGAGGGAACAAGAAAACGCGCCAGCAGCTTCTAGCTCCTGGCTTGTGGTGATGCGAGCTTCCGATTCACAATACCCTTTCCACGGCCCATAATCCCCGATCTCTTGTTCCCTCGGTCCCTTGTTCCCTGTTTTTCCGGAGCGTCTAACTGTTCGTGGAGACTCGCAAGCCAGCGCCGCTTAAGGCTTTGACAGGGTTGCGCTGCTTCGCGGCCATCAACATCGTTCTTTTTCACTTCTCCAATCCCAAGTGGTTCAACTTCAATTTCTATTTTCCCGCGCCTTTTATGGCGGGCTCGATTCACATTCCCCTTCTGCTGGCGCCGGTGGTGAATGCCGGATTCATCTCTGTCAGCTACTTCATCCTGCTGTCGGGGTTCGTGCTCGGCTACAACTACAACGAGCGGGCGCGCAACGGGGAACTGGATCGCAAGCTTTTCTGGGAGGCGCGGTTTACGCGCATCTATCCCATATACTTTCTGAGTTTGCTGTTGAGCGTGGGGAACCTGAAGTCAGAGTACGGGACGCACACGCATGCAATGTTCTGGACGGGCGTGGTGCTGACGCCGTTGCTGCTACAGGGGTTCGTTCCGGCTGTGGCCACGTTTCTGAACACGCCGGCGTGGACCATGTCGGCCGAAGCCGCCTACTATGTGCTTTTTCCCTGGCTGGCGCGCTGGAAGAAGCCCGAGTACCTGAAGCCGTACATCCTGAAGATGGCGGGTGTGTGGGCGCTGGGGCTGGTGCCGGGCGCGCTGTACATGGTGTTCAACCCGGACGGCATCGTTCGTCCGGATCGCTGGAGCTACGGGCCGTGGCTTTGGGCGCTCAAGTACACGCCCTACTCGCATGTTTTCAGCTTTGTGTTTGGCGTGATGCTGGCCAATCTGGATGCGATGATTCCGCGCGCGAGCCAGGTGCGGCTGTGGCTGGGCCTGATCGGGTTCGGCGGAATCTACGGCATTCTGACACTGGGACCGCTGGTGCCTTACGCGATCATTCACGACGGCCTGCTGATGCCGCTGTTTGCCTTTATAGTATTGGGACTGGCGGGCGAGAATCTTCTGGCGCGTGCACTCGGGGTGCGGCCGCTGGTGTTTGTGGGCGAGGCCAGCTACTGTCTTTACCTGCTGCACTTCACGTTGTGGAATCTGATTCACGACTCGCATGTGCTGGACAGGCTGGGCCTGAGCAGATTCGATCCGTGGATCAGCTACGTTTTGCTGATTTTGATGGCGCTGGTGGCGCTGCATTTTATTGAGAAGCCCGCGCAGCGCAAGTTGCGGGAGTGGATGAAGGCGACGAGCGTGGTGAAGGAGCGAAGTGAATGAAGGAGCGAATGGTGTGAAAAGAGTGAAGGAGTGAAAAGAGTGAAGGAGTGAGCGCGTGAATCAGTGAAGAGGTCCGCGAACCTGAGCGACGCAAAATTCGATTCGAAAATACTTGCGCAGCAAAAAGCCCAACCTGACCGGCTGGGCTTTTCACTTCTTCACTCACTTCACTCTTTCACTTCCCGATCGCGAATTACTCTGTATACAACATCTACGGAGTGATGGACTGCGTGGCATGATTGCCGTGCGGAATCGCGATGATCGCCATGGGGTAAGCGCCCGTGGGGTAGGGCGTGGCCTGGGTGACGGACAAAGCGCCCGTGTCAGGATTGAGCCTGAAGCCAGAGATCGAGTTGCCCAGGCGATTGGCAGTATAGACGAAACGTCCCAGCGAGGGCTCGACGGTGATTGACACCGGATCGGTATCGGTGCCGTTTCCAGACCCCGAGGCAGCGTTCACGATGGTGGAAGGCGTGCCTGTGGGCAGGGCGATGGAGTACTCAGAGAGCGAGCTATCGAGTGAGTTGGTGACGTACATGTAAATGCCGCGCGGATCGATGACGATGGCGGTGGGCTCGTTGCCAGTCCTGAACGGCCCGTTGAACATGAAGCTGAGGACGTTGGTAGACAGCACGGTGTATCCGATGAGCTGGTTGGAGGCGTAGTCGGTGACGTAGATAAAGCGGCTGGTGGGCTCAGTTGTGAGCGCGGAGGGCTTGACGCCGGCCTGATAGGGGCTGCCTGCGACGGCTGTGAGCGCGCCGCTGGAGCCGATCGAGTAGCCGAAGATCCAGCCGGGGTTGGCGTTGCTGGTCGTCGTTCCGCCGGGATTGTAGGCGGATTTGTCGACTGCCGTCACAAAGACCGCAGAGTTGTTGGCGAGCACGGTGACGCCGGTGGGGATGAGGGTGTCGCTGGTGAACGCAGAGTTGACGGCGCTGAGGTTAAGCGTTACCGTGGCAGTCGGCGAGCCGATGACGCCGTTGCTGAGGGGGTACTCCGCGAGCGTCGCGGTGTTGGCGGCGCTGGTCGGCAAGTAGGAAATCACGTAGAGGTAGGTGTTGGAGGAGTTCACCGCCAGATAGACCGGGGTATTGGTGGAGGTAATTGATTCCTTCTGCGTCAGGGTGCCGGAATCAGCGACGCTGAAATGCACCACGGAGTTATTGCCCTGGTTGGCGACATAAATGTTGAAGTAGTCCGAGGTCTCGGCCATGGCCACGGGGTTGGTTCCACCGGAGGCGATGGGCGTGATTGCCGAGCGGATGGCGCCGGACGAGGCATCGGTGGCGTAGCCGTAGATCTGACCTGCGCTTCCGGCGGAAGTGCCCGAGGAGGCGGCCACGTAAACAAAGTCGATGGTGACCAGCTGGCAGGCCGTCAGGAGAGTGGCGACAGTGAGGCCGATCGCAGAGACCAGAGCGAGCTGGCTCAATTTACTGAACTTCATGCGCTTCCTTCGTCATGGGCTCTTTGGTTCGAAGCCCTCAAGAAATCTCGTTTACGTTGCCCCGTGGTTATTGTAAAAGCCGCTTGCGGGGTATTGCCAGAACCGGCCCGGAACGCGAGCCGGAAGAATATGTACTCTCGCTACGGCTGGATGCCGCTTCCTGTGCCGTTGTGCGGAATGGCCGCCGCAGCCACGGGCTGGGCGTTGGTGGGGTACGGTGAGAACTGTGCGTCGAGCAGCGTTCCCGCAGTCGTGCTCAGCTCGAAGTCGGAGACGGTATTGTCGAGAAAGTTGACCGTAAAAAGAAAGTGGTTGGTCGAAGGGTCGATACCGATGGCGATGGGCTGCAGGCCGGTGGCGAACGTGCCGTTCGTGAGGCGGGTGAGAACGCCGTTCGACATCGAATAGGCGGTCACGGTGGCGTCGGTCGCGTTGGTGACGTAGACGTAGGCATAGGTCGGATCGACGACTACGGAACTGGTTCCGTTGCCGGCGGGGTAGGGGCTGCCGCTCAACGCGGTGAGCGCGCCAGCGCCGCCGACGCTATAGCCCCGCACGTTGCCGAGGGCGGAATCGGTCACGTAGACGTAGGCGCTTTTTGCATCACTGGCAATGCCGGAAGGCTGAGCGCCTGCGGGAAAGGGCGTGCCGGAGACGGCAGTGAGCACGCCTGTCGAACTGACCGCGAACCCGAACACATAGCCGACGCTCGGCGTGACAGAAGAATCGTAGGCCGTGACGTAGACATAAGCGCCGGAGGCGAGCACATTGACAGCCGTGGGCACCATGATGTGCGAGGGGGCACTGGGAAGCGTGAGCGGCCAGTACTGGGTGCTGAGCGCCGGGTTGGTGGCCGGCGTTCCCAGCCCAATGGGCGCGCTGCCGGTGGCGGCAGAGAGCGGGTACACAGAGATGGAACCGGAGCAAGGGGCGGCGTTGGAGCACAAGGGAAGCGGCTGGTAGGTATCGACTACGAAGACGTTGGACTTGTTGGCGGCGATGGCCAGCGGGAAGATGCCCGGGGTGTTGACGGTGTTGAACGGATAGAGCTTGCCATCGTTACCGATGACGAACTGGACGATGGTGTTGTCGTCATGATTGACCACGAACAGATTCTGGTTATCGGCGGAGACGGCCTCGGCGACGGGGTTGCGGCCCTCGGAAGGAAAGGGAGAGGTGGGAATCTGGCGCATACGGCCGGACTCGGAGTTGATCTCGAAGACGTCGATCTCGCCGTAGTTGTTGGCGCCGGCGGCTCTTGAACTGATCACGAAGACGAAATCCACGGTGAGCGTTTCGCAGGCGGTAATGAGCGAAGCCGCCAGGAGACTGGCGGCGGCGACCAGCACGAGGGCAAAGCCAGAGTGAATGTAGCCATTTTTTGCAGTCTTCGAGGGCGCCGCTCCCAGTTGGCCGCGGCGGCGTGGCTCTTGTGACTTGGCGATCAGCCCACTCTGCTCTTGCGATCGCCGGCTCGATCTTGAAAACTTCATGCGCATCTTTCGTCAGCAGGGCAACTCAAGGGCCCCTCAAAAAACTGGTTTGTAAACAAATCCATTTTCGATTAAATCCCGGCGCGCGCAACGAGCGGCCGTGCCGGGATTCGGACAATGTTCTCGCAGACTCCGAAGCCTTCGGAACCTGGCACTGCCTGGCTCTATCCGGTACGTCCGTCCATGAGGCACCAAGTTGCAGGACCCTGGAGCGAATAGGTTGACGTGGAGCGCATAGGATTGAGGTCGCCAGTATTGGGATCGAGGGTGCGACCGGTGATCGTCGAGTCATATTGGTTGGCTTCATAGACGAACTGACTCGAGGGATCCTCGACGATGCACTGCGGACCGGAACCAGAAGGAAACGGCTGCTCGGGAATGAACTGCAACTGGTACGAAGGCGCAGTGAAGATTGTGTAGCCGGCGATGCCGCTCTCCGGGTTGTTGCCGGTGGTGTTGTTGCCCAGATTGGCCACATACAAATGACTGTTCTTCGACTCGATCAAGATCTGGATGGGGTTGGCCAGCGTAGCCGTGTCGGGGAAAACGCCACTCGGTTCGGCCTGCAATGCGCCGCCGTTGCCAACGGTGTAGGGCAGAATCTGGCTGGGGTAGGCGCCGGCGGGAAACGGACACGTGGTGCTGCCGCAAACGATCGTAACGGGCTCATTGTCGAGCACGTAGATCACGTTGTTGGCATTCACAATGGCATTTGCCTGTGCGACAAAGCCGGAGGTGGTTGAGGTGGTGATGAGTCGTTGCGCGCTGTTCTGGCTGAGCGTCAACTGGCCGTTGCTGCCCGAATACGAGTACGGCCAGACCGAAGTGGCGCTGGTGTACGGGTAGGAGGCGGGTGTGGGCGCTCCGGTGAGGGTAAGAACGAATTGGCCGGTGAGAACGAAATCTACAGGATTAGCCGGAACCGGGAAGTAAGTGAGCGCAGTGCCGCTGGCTGCCGTTACCTGGGAATTGACGACCAGCGACAGGCGGCCCGTGGTCTGGTTGATCGAGAAGACCGTAATGTCGCCGCAGGTTTGGACCGGGCTGCTGGTTCCCAAGGTTCCCAGGGCGCGGGCACAGTTGTCGGTGCTCGTTGGGCTGACGTTGTCCGGTGCGTCGTGGTCCAGGACCATCAGATAATTGCCCGTGGAGTCCACGATGAGCCGGAAGGGATTCAGTCCCTGCGTGTAGAAAGTTTCCTGGGGTGTGAGGATGCCATTGCCGCCGACGGCAAACTCCGTGATGTTGGCGTTCTGGCACGAGGCAGTGGTCACGCCGTAGCAATTGCCGTTGCCGGCTGCGTTGACGCCACGATTGAGGACATAAAGGAACCGGCTGCCGATGGTGAGGACGGCGCGAACCGGGTTGGCGCCTCCGGAAGAAACCGGCAGACCGTTAATGCTGGTGAGCTTGCCGGTGTTGTGGTCGATCTTATAGCCGGAGATGATGCCGTTGCTCCCGGACGAGGCGGTGACGGTTCCCGTTACATAGAAGTAGCCAACCGTGTAACTCTCAACGCAAGACGTTACGCCACAGATGACGCCCGCCGAGAGGGCGCCTATCGAAAGCGCCTTGCCGAATTTCGTGAACCTCATGCTATTCCTTCATCCTGGTCAGGCGTGCGCCGCCAAGTTTGGTCTTTCCCGAGCAGTGCTGGGTTGGGATGGAATCCCTGATGAATTGTAAAAGGCGAGGGCAGGTTGTGCCTAGTTTCCGTCTGGAACGGGTCAAAAGCCGTGATTTCCAACACTTCGCCGCCCTGACCCGGCCCCTCGGACCATTTCGTTGCCCGGCAAACCCGCTCTCTGGATGTAATCGCAGTATAGACGTTCGGAGGGCGGTAATGGGGAGCGACGGTTGTCAGGAATTTTTGCCGGGCCTGGGACGGAGGATTTCGTTCGTCCCGGCCCGGAGTGCATAGCGACCTGTGCTGCCCTTACCAGACGCGGCAGGAGTTCTCGGGAACCATGGGCTGACCCTTTTTGCAGCCAAAGGCGTTGCCGAATTCGTCGAAGTTCTGCACCGCGCCATTGACGCGCCAGCGGCCCGGCGAATGCGGGTCAGTAAGCGCCCTTTGGCGAGCGATGGCCTCCGTCTGGTTTTCGCACCATACCTGGGCGAAGCCGATAAAGTAGCGCTGCGCCTCGGTGTATCCGTCAATCTTGTCGCCGATGCTTTTGTGCTGTTCGGCAAGGGCGTCAAGCAGCGCCTGATAGGCGATATGCAGCCCTCCATTATCGGCGGTGTTCTCGCCGAGCGTAAGGCGACCGTTGACATTTGCGGCGGGTGTATCGCCGTGGGCCGGCGCGGCCACAAAGCCGCTGTACTCGTTGGCTTCGCAATCGGTGCGCTCGGTGAATGCCTTGCGATCGGCGGGCGTCCACCACTCGCGCAAGTTGCCTTTGCCGTCGAAGTGCGAGCCCTGATCGTCAAAGCCATGCGTCATCTCATGTCCGATGACGACGCCAATGCCGCCGAAGTTAACGGCCGGATCGATGGTGAAGTCGAAGAAGGGAGGCTGCAGGATGCCGGCCGGGAAGTTGATGTCGTTGAACGAATCGTTGTAATAAGCGTTGACCGTGGGCGGCGTCATGCCCCACTCTTTTTCGTTGACGGGCTTGCCCAGCTTGGCAAAGTTGTAATTGCGATGGTAGATGGATACCTGCGCTTCATTTTCAACAAACGAGCCGCGGTGGATCTTGATGCTTGAGTAGTCGCGCCACTTTTCCGGATAGCCGATCTTGTTGCGGATCATGGCCAGTTTTTCTTCAGCAGCCTTTTTGGTCTCGTCGCTCATCCACGGCAAGTCGCGAATGTCGTCGGCTAAGGCTTTTTCGAGAGCGGCGACGAGCTTGTCCATGCTGGCTTTGGCTTCGGGAGGAAAATTCTGCTTGATCCAGTCCTGACCGACGGCCTCGCCCAGCGCCCGGTCGGAAGTTCCCGTGCACTGCCTCCACCGCGGCAGGGGTTCTTTCTGTCCGGACAGAGTTTGTCCAAAGAAGCGGAAGTTTTCGTTAAAAAAAGCGCTGGAGAGATTCGAAGCTTCACCGTGCAGCGCCTGCCAGCGGAGATAACTCTTCCAAGCCGCCAAAGGCTGGTTTGCGAGGAGCGTATTGAGTCCCTTGAAGAAATCGGGCGCGACTACATTGAGGGTGTCAAAATGGCCGATGCCGATGGTGCGGAAGTATGGCTTCCAGTCGAATGCCGGTGTCAGCTTCTGGAAGTCATCCACGGAGTAAATGTGGTACACCTTTTGAGGATCGCGGCGGTCAACACGGGCCATGGAAGCTTTGGCCATCGCGGTCTCGATTTCCATGACCCACGCGGCCTCTTTGGCGGCCTGCTCGGGCGAGTCGCCGGCGAGGACGAACATCTTCTTCATGTGCTCCACATAGGCGGCGCGGATCTGGGCAAAGTGCGGTGAATCCACGATGTAGTAATCGCGGTCGGGGAGGGAAAGGCCGCCCTGGTCGGCTTCGGCGATCTGCTGCGACGAGTCTTTCTCGTCCTGGGAGACGCCGAACTCAAAAAAGCCGTCGGCTACGCCGTGATTCTCGAGCCAACTGAGCAGCGTGGGAATGCCCTGGACGCTGTTCAATGCGGCGATCTGTTTCCATGATCCCTGGATGGGCGCAAGACCGAGCTTTTCGATGGTGGCAGTGTCCATGCAGGAGGCGAAGAAGTCGCCGTACTGCTTCTGCAGGGGAGACTTCGGGGCGCTGGCCGCCGACTCCAGGTCCTTCCAAAGCAGGTACTGATTGCGTAACAACAGCTGGGAGAAGGAGCGCGTCCAGCGCGTCTGGTCGTTGGGAATTGGATTCTGCTTCATCCAGTTGCCGCAGGCGTACTGGTAGAAGTCGATGCAGGGATCGGCGGTGGTATCCATCGCGGAGACGTCGAAGCTCCTGGTATCAGGAGGCGGAGTGGGTTTGGATGTGACATCCTGCGAGATGGACGGCTGCCCGGCAGCGGTGGGCGCAGACGGGGCTTGTGCGAGCGCGGTTCCTGCGGCAAGAATCAGAATGATTGGAGCGATACGAAGAAAGAGCATAAGTAACCTCAAGCAAGCAGCATGATCCGGGCGATTTGTTGAGCAAATGCCGGCCGGGACGATTTGAGAGATCTCGCGCGCCCCTTGGCTGCGACGGAGATCAGGCTACCACAGGGTTCGAGGGATAGTGGAACGGGAGAGGGCAAAAACATGCGGATGAGATTGCCAATTGCTGTGTGGGTTGTGGCAGCGGGTTGCGTGGCGGGCTGGATACAGTTGGAAAGCGTTGCTCAAGCGCAGGACGTGCACGTGCGCGTTTCGCCCGACGTGAAGACCGGGATCGAGGGCGCGACTGCGTTTCCCACGATTCAGATGGCGATGGACCACCATCCGTTTGCGGGGCAAGGCGCGGATGGCAAGCCCGGCCGCGTGTATATCGAGATTGCGCCCGGGGTTTATCACGAGCGTGTGATTGTGACGCAGAACCACACCAATATCACGCTGGTGGGAATGGGGAAATCGCCGTCGGACGTGGTGATTACCAACAGCCTGAACGCCAAACAGGCGGGCGGGACATTTTTCACGGAGACGGTGGAGATCAACGGAGACGGATTCGAGGCCGACAACGTGACCTTTGAAAACACCGCGGGCAACACCGGCCAGGCAGTGGCCGCGGCGGTGCGGGCGGATCGCGCGGTTTTCAACAATTGCAGGTTTCTGGGCCACCAGGACACGCTCTTCGCGGATTACGGCCGGCAGTATTATGTCGACTCGTACATTGAAGGCGGCGTGGATTTCATCTTCGGCAACGCGGCGGCGGTGTTCGACCACTCGGAGATTCACGCGAACGGTCCCGGCTATCTGACGGCGCAGTCGCGGACGTCGGCGGATCAGGCGACGGGTTACGTAATTATCGACAGCAAAGTGACCAGCGGCATTGCGGCCGGTGCGCCTCGCGACACCATCGCTCTGGGGCGGCCGTGGCGGCCTTTTTCGCGGGTTGTGTATATCGATACAGAATTACCCGCGGATTTGAACGCGCAGGGCTGGAACGCGTGGGGAAGAGGCAACGAGACGCCGCAAGCGTACTACGCAGAGTTCGAGTCGAGGGGGCCGGGGGCGCATGCGGCGGCGCGGGTGGCGTGGTCGCATCAACTGACGGCGCGCGAGGCGGCCCGGTACCGGCCGCGCGCGTTTTTGGCGGGGAAGGATCATTGGAATCCTGAAGCGGCGGCGGCGAAACTGCCGTAGGGCGAGAAGTCGAGCGATTCCAGATAATTGACCGAAGCGATTTCCTCCAGGCGCATTTTCGCTACGAGTGATTGTGGTCACATTAACCGACAAGAAAAAAGTCTAGGAGTATGATGTTGGCGGGTTCCTGCCGTGTCGAATTGCTGTGGGGAAGCAGACACGCGCAGCCGGGAGCCGTATATGATCGCTATTATTTCCTGGCCTTTTTCGGGCTTGTTTCGTTTTTGCGTTTGCCGCCGTCTGAGCCGCGCAGTTTTCGTGTTTGCATTGCTGCTTGCCGCCGGCGTGCTTGCGACCGCGCAGACCGCGACCGCCAACGTGAGCGGCACGGTGTACGATCCGCGCACCACATCCAGCTCGCTCCCACTGCCGCATGTGCTGGTCTACGCCACCACTGCGCCCGTTGACCCGCTGCCGGCGGGCGTGCAATGTCTGACCTACGAGGCGCCGACGGGTGTGGTGAGCTATACCTATACCGCATTCGACGGCACCTTCACGCTGAGCAACGTTCCTCAGGGCGCCAGCTACACCATCGTGATCCAGGCTGGAAAATGGCGGCGTCAGTTCCCCAACACGATCGTTGGAACCTCGGACGTGACCGGGCTTCAGTTGCACATGCCGGCCGATCACACGCAAGGGGACATTCCGCTGATTGCGGTCGCCACAGGCAACCTGGACGGCTCGGAGTGCGTGCTGCGCGACATGGGCGTCGCCGACTCGGAGTATACCGACGACAACGGCACGGGCGGCGGGCGCATTCATCTTTACGTCGGCACTGACTATAGTGGGTCAACATCGTCTGGAGGGGCTGCGATCAATGCTTCTACCCCGGCAGATCCCGCGTTAATCCTGAACCCGGCGAAACTTGCCCAATACGACCTGGTGATGCTGCCATGCCACGGTATTTATACCGTTCGGACGACGGCCGAGCTGAACGACATTCTGAATTACACCAGTCTTGGCGGGCGCATGTTTACGAGCGACTACGGTTACGAATGGCTCGATCCGGACACGACGTACAAATCACCGTTCCCGCCGGTTGCGAACTGGAACGTCGGCGAGAACGATGGAATCAACACCGCGGCGGCCACGGTCAACACGGGCTTCAACGACGGCGAAACCATGGCGGAATGGCTGCAGCTTGCCGGCGCCACGAACCCGGGCACGAACAATCAGATCCAAATCTACACGGCGTATGTGCGCCTGGACACTGTGATTGCACCCTCGCAATCGTGGCTGACGCTGAACAGCGGTACTTATGGCGGGCAGAAGGGCAACCCGGTGATGCAGTTCACGTTCAATACGCCTGTGGGAGCGTCTGCGGCCAACCAGTGCGGGCGAGTGCTGTACAACGACTACCACGTGATCCCGGTTTACGCTCACGGAAAGAACTTCCCTGGAGAGTGCCCGTCACTTCCCGCGGCAATGAAGCCGCAGGAGCAGATGCTGGAGTACGCGCTCTTCGATCTCTCCTCTTTTGTGCAGCCGGTAGTGACGCCTACAATCTCGATTGCATTTACACCCAGCCCCTTGCCCGCGAAATCCGGCGACACCGGCGACACACTGGTTGTGAACGTGACCAACACCAGCGCTACGACAGCTATCGATAGCTTCGTATCTTTGAGTTTTGTCCCGCCGCCGCTGGTGACGATCACGGGTATCACAGACGCGACGGGCGGCTGGACGTGCACGGTGGGGACGCTGACCTGCACGCGCACCACGCAGCTCGCCGCGAGCGCCAGCGATTCGGTGACGTTGACACTGAGCGTGGGACCCTACTCTACCGCGCCGAGCGCCGGGCAGTTGACCGCGACGGTTTCGGATGCTTCGTTCTCGACGAACCCATCGGCTTTCGATACCGTTATCTACCAGCAACAGCCAGTGGTCAGCTGGGCTACTCCCAAGGCAATTATTTACGGCACGGGGTTGAGCGCGACGCAACTGGACGCGACTGCCAACGTGCCGGGCAGCTTCACGTACTCTCCTGCGGCCGGGGCCGTACTGCCGGTGGGCCCGCAAACGCTGAATGTTACGTTCACGCCGACCGACAACATCGACTACACATCCGCCACGGGAACAGTGACGCTGACGGTGTTGCCGGCAACGCCGCTGGTGACGGTGAGCTCGAATGTCAATCCTGTCTTCATGACCAGCGCTGTGACCTTTACGGCCAACTTCCCGACGATGGCGGTAGAGCCTACCGGTTCGATTGCCTTCATGGATGGCAGTACGCAGATTGGCACGGCAACAATTGCCTCCGGGACGGCATCGTTCACGACCTCGACGCTCGCCGCGGGAACGCATTCCATCACCGTAGACTACTCCGGAGACAGTTTCTACAATTCGGCAACGAGCCCCGTGCTGACGGAGAATATCCAGGACTTCACGCTGACGGTGAGCGGATCGAGCGGGGCGACGGTGCCCGGCGGAGGCACGGCGACGTATACGTTGATCATCACGCCGGTGGGCGGCGCAACGCTGCCCGCAGCGGTGAGCCTGAGCGCCAGCGAACTTCCGCTCGACGCAACGGCTACTTTTTCTCCGGCTACGGTTTCAGCGAATTCCGCGGCTACAACCGTGACCCTGCAACTGAAGATGCCTGGCTCCGCCGCAGTGCAGCGTCCACGCGGTCTGTTCGGGAATCCGGGCATTCCTGTGGCCCTGGGGCTGGTTTTGCTGCCCTTCGCGG
>Ga0302320_10016996_pt1 | contig 14809 bp, 15 predicted proteins | sample Bog_T0_3_FD_202130 | JGI IMG/M metagenome (GOLD analysis project Ga0302320, IMG submission 202130) | Peat permafrost microbial communities from Stordalen Mire near Abisko, Sweden - Bog_T0_3 | ecosystem: Environmental > Terrestrial > Soil > Wetlands > Peat | place: Sweden: Abisko, Stordalen Mire...
AAGTCATCGAGAATGCCGTTCATGAGCTCGCGTCCTTCCTCAGCTCAACGCGGTGGCGACGGTATAGGTAATCCACGACCCCATATAGGCGAGCGCAAACATATAGGCCGCCATGATGATCGGGTAGCGCCAGGAATTGGTTTCACGCTTCACGGTGGCGAGGGTCGACAGACACTGGGGCGCGAATACGTACCACGCGAGCAATGACAGCGCGGTCGGCAAACTCCATGACTGGGCGATCAACGGCGTCAGCGCGCCGCTCACGTCATTGCCCGTGGCCGACAGCGCGTACACGGTGCCCAACGCACCCACGGCAACCTCGCGCGCCGCAAGTCCCGGCACCAAGGCAATGGATATCTGCCAATTGAACCCGATGGGAGCGAACAGCACGGCGAGCCAGGCGCCTATGTGCCCCGCAATGCTGTATTGAATCGGTGGTCCGGTGGCTCCGGGAGGAGGCGCCGGGAATGAACTCAGTGCCCACAGGATCACCATCAGCGCGAGAATGATGGTGCCAACCCGGCTCATGAATATTTCGACCCGCTGCCACAATCCGATGATCAGATTGCGCAGGTTCGGCCAGTGATAGGCGGGCAATTCGAGCATGAGAGCCTGCAGTCCCGCACTCTTGCCGCTGCGTTTGAGCACGAAGGCCACGGCCATGGCACTGGCAACTCCCAGGATGTACAGCGCGAACAGCACCACCCCCTGCAATTCCAAGCCGCCCCACAGGGTACGCCTGGGAATGAACGCGCCGATGATCAGCGCGTACACGGGCAGACGCGCCGAACAGGTCATCAGCGGCGCGATCATGATCGTCGCCAATCGATCGCGCGGATTCTGTATGGTGCGCGTTGCCATGATTCCCGGTATGGCGCAGGCGAAACTCGACAGCAGCGGAATGAAGGCACGGCCCGACAGCCCCACGCTGCCCATCACCCGATCCAGCAAGAAGGCGGCGCGAGGCAGATATCCCGAGTCCTCGAGCACCAGAATGAAAAAGAACAGAATGATGATCTGCGGCAGAAACACCAGGACACTGCCGACGCCGGCCAGAACGCCGTTGATAGCCAAGTCCTTCAGAAGACTGGCCGGCAACGCCGCTCCCAGCCAATCGCCCAGTGATGCGACGCCAAGCTTGATCTCGTCCATCGGCACTTGGGCCCAGGCGAATACCGCCTGGAATACCAAAAACAATATGACTGCAAGGATGAAGGGTCCCAGCACCGGATGCAGCACCACGGCGTCCAAGCGATCGCTGAACGTCACGCCGTCAAGACGGTCGCCACCCACCAAACCCAAAATTCTGCGCACCTCGGCCTGATCGTGTTCTATATCCATCGCGCTCAAGGACCGCCATTCCGCGGCGGCGCGCACGCCCGGCGGGGCCACCCAGCCATCGAGTACTTTGATCAATGCTTGGACGCCGCTGGTTTTCACGCCGATGGTCTCGACCACCGGAACACCCAATTCCATCGACAGGCGTTCGGCGTCGATCGCGATACCTTTACGGCGCGCGATGTCGGTCATATTGAGCGCGACCACCATGGGCATTCCCAGTCTTTTCAAGCTCAAGACCAACCGCAGATTCTGCCGCAGGTTGGTGGCGTCGGTGACGCAGACCACGAAGTCGGGTTGAGTCTCGCCGTTGCGGCGCCCGAGAAGCACATCCGCCGTCACCTGTTCATCCGGAGTCAGCGGATCGAGGGAATAGGCGCCCGGCAGATCCAGTATGCGCACGCGCAGGCCGGACGGGGTGAGCAGCGAGCCCTCTTTGCGCTCGACCGTGACGCCGGCGTAATTGGCCACTTTTTGGCGGCTGCCGGTCAGAATATTGAATAAGGCCGTCTTACCGCAGTTGGGATTCCCAACCAAGGCTATCAAGGGGCTTGGAGTGCTTGGCACAGCCTCCATACGCTCACGCGGGCAGCGACCGCTCCGGACACACGCGGATACAGGCAGCCTCGAATAGTCGCAACGCAAAAGTACCCGTGCCGATGCGCACGGCAATGGGTGCCCGCGCCATCAGGCCTCGAGCGACGATACGAACCGCCTCTCCGGGCAAGAAGCCCAATTCAGCCAACCGCCGCTCCAATTCCGCGGGAGTGGACGCATCCGCGGCCGCTACGGAGACCACCCGCGCCCGCGTCCCGACCCCTAAATCCGTGAGACGGATGTCGGTGGGCATCGTATCCGCGGGACTGGTTTGGGATCTCGTCGACATGAACGCAATTCTATATGAGAATCGTTCCCATTACTATTACCGGGTCACACTGTCATCATTCAGCGGCGTTGGCGCGGCTTCGGCTTCCCCGGCAAGCCGAGTGCCGGCACCGTTCCTGGTAATCTTGGGGCCCTTTAAGGCCACGGAGGCGGTTGAAATGCCTACGCTTTTCGAGAAGATCATCGCCGGTGACCTGCCGGCTACGGTGCTATACCGCGACTCCCGCGTGATAGCTTTTTTGGACATCAAACCGGCCGCCCCGGTACATATACTCATAGTCCCGAACAAACCCATTCCCACCGCTAACGATGTTGCCGACGAGGATGAATCGTTGATTGGACACATGTTCATCGTGGCTCGCGATCTCGCGCGCGGCCAAGGTATCGCCGACAAGGGTTATCGGCTGATCATCAACTGCAATGCGGATGGCGGCCAGGAGGTCTATCACCTGCATATGCATCTGCTCGGCGGCCGACCGCTCGGGCCCATGGTTTCGCGGGTTTGAATTCCAAGAAAAAAGGAACAGCGATGAACAAGAAAAAGAGCGCGGCGGTCAAGTCACGCGCGACGCCGAAACGCTCCGATCTGAAGCTGACGGTAACCCGCATGCGCGTGGCGGCAAAGAAGAAACCACCCGTCAGAGCTGCCAAAGACACGCGGCCCGCGGCAGCACGCGACGAATCCAACTCCACGCAGCGCAGTCCCTCACGGCGCGAACTCTACCCGGCGCTCGAACCTTTTCGGCACGGCTACCTCCGAGTCTCGGAAGTCCATGAGATCTACTATGAAGAATGCGGCAACCCGGCCGGCAAGCCCGCCGTGTTCCTTCATGGCGGTCCCGGCGCGGGTTCAGACAAGCGCGCGCGCCAATTCTTCGACCCGCAGCATTATCGCATCGTAGTGTTCGATCAACGCGGATGCGGGCGCAGCAGGCCGAGCGCAAGTCTGATCGAGAACACGACCTGGCATCTGGTCGCGGACATAGAACGATTGCGCAGGCATCTGGGGATAGAGCGTTGGCTGGTATTCGGCGGATCGTGGGGCAGCACGCTGGCGCTCGCCTATGCGGAGGCGAATCCCGAGCGTGTCAGCGAACTCGTGCTGCGTGGAATTTTCCTGCTGCGCCATGGCGAAATCCGCTGGTTTTACCAGCATGGTGCATCCGAGATATTTCCCGACGCGTGGGAGAGCTACCGCGACGCCATCCCTCTCGATGAACGCGACGATTTCCTGAGCGCCTACCATAAGCGCCTGATCGGCGGCGATCAACGGGCCGCATTGGCCGCGGCGCGCGCGTGGTCGGTTTGGGAGGCTTCCGCGAGCTTCCTATACAGCAACGGCGACAACATCAAGAAATGGGGAGAGGACCACTTCGCGCTGGCGGTTGCCAGAATCGAATGCCACTACTTCGTCAACCGCGGCTTCTTGCGCAGCGAAAGTCAATTGCTCGACGACGTGCCGCGGATCAGGCACATTCCGACGACCATCGTTCAGGGACGCTACGACATCGTCTGCCCCGCCACCAGCGCCTGGGACTTGCACCGAGCGTGGCCGGAGGCGGATTTGCGTATCGTACCGGACGCGGGACACTCGGCATTCGAGGCGGCCAATGCGCACGAACTCGTTCTTGCGACTGATCGGTACCGCAGCCGATAATCGCGATAATCGTGTTGGAGGTGATGAGCATGTCGGAAATCGCCACATTGGGTCTGGCCCGCGCGTCGGATGCGCGAGAAATCGCGGAAATGTCGCGTGATCTGATCGAACAGGGATTGACCTGGTCATGGACGCCGGCGCGCGTGCAACATTTCATTTCCGGGCCCGAATCTTCCGTGGTGGTCGCCCGCCGCGACCGGCGCATCGCGGCGTTCGCCATCATGCATTTCGGCGACGAGGTGGCACACCTGAATCTGCTCGCCGTAACTCCTGAACATCGGCGTCAAGGGCTCGGGCGCCAACTCATGGATTGGCTGACGGCGACCGCGGTCGAAGCGGGTGTCTTTCGCATCAACCTCGAACTGCGCACTCACAATGCGCCGGCGCGTATTTTTTACGAAATGTTGGGCTTCGATCAGTTGGGAGTGGTGCAGGGATATTACCAAGGCCGAGAGGCGGCTTTGCGCATGTCGCGCCGCTTGGCGAAGAACCAGTGTTGAATCGCAAACGCGGTGATGCCTAGGCCAAGGCCGTCGTGCATGACCGCCGCGAGATGCTGCCACCGGTCATCGCTGACGAAGAACAACGCGAATCCGCTCAAGCTCAGAAAAGCGAACAATGCGGCCAGCGTCCCTCCGCACAGGCGCCTCGATCGAGCCGGCCACCAGCGAAGCACATGCCGCGCAGTGATCCAGCCCAAAAGGTACATGCTGAGGATTGCGAGGATCCCATGCAGCAACAGAATCGGGGCTTGCCACGCATTGGGCGTGGCGCCGAATGCACCCTGGGATTCGAAGAATTGATCCAACAGCAGCCACGCGCAGCCCGACAGCCAGAGCAGGCCAAACACCGCGTAGACGGCCAGGCGTTTCCGCATCGGCATGCGGCCGCTAGCCCGCGCCGCCGGCCGGTCGCAGCGCTGACTGCCACAGAGCGAGCAGCCAACGCACGCCTTGGGTGACATGCTCCGAAGAAAGCGTGGCACCGGATATATTCTTGATATCGGTGCGGAATCGAAGCTGGTCGAGCGAATCGCGTCGCTCGAACTGCCCGCGCCACGCGGCATTGCGGATTTCACTGCCGTGGCTTTCGCGGTACGACAGGATTTCCAAATTACGCAGCGATCCCGCGGAATCGATGCCCACCGCGTAGGTAATGAGGCTTTGCCGGCCGATCACTTCATCCAGAAACACATGCCCCAACGGCGCGCCGGCGCGAGTCGCGCTCCACACTCGAATCACCCCGTGCGTAGGCTGTGGACCGGCGCGCGCCGACAACCTCTGTAACTGCTCGGGCGTCTGCGGCAGCACTATCTCCTGGAAGCCGTCGGCCTCGGGAAATATCGCCTTTTGGGCCGCATCCACGCTCAGATAGTCAGCCGCTATCACCGCCGGAACCGGCAGCAGCGCCGCTAACATCAAGCCGGATATTTGATACCGATGGTCCACGCCGCTCGCATCGCTATTACGAATAGGAATTATTATCATTTAGTTGCTCAGCGATAGCAACTCGAGCGCTCACCGCAGTGTAAAATCCAGGTGCGAATCAACGGCAAACGCCGCGCCTGCCCCATGTATAAATCAACCTCCATTTTGAAATCCATTGGCGTCGGGAAACCCGCGATGCTGCAAACATCCGAACCGCGTTTTGGCACATCCCGGCTGCGCATCGGCTTGGGCACCCTGATTGCAATCGAGGCGCAGGCAGCCACCTCGCAGGACACTCTGGCGGCAATCGAGACTGCGTATGCGGCCATTGCGCAAGTAGAAAGGCTGATGCATCCCACCCGGCCCGGTAGTGACCTGCTCGCCATCCGTCGAGGCTCGCTCGGACTGCCCGTGGCCTTGCACGCCTGGACCTGGGAAGTACTGGCGTTGTCGACCCGGGTGAATCAGGCATCGAACGGTGCTTTCGATCCCTGTTTGGCCAGCGCCGCGGGCAGGCTCGGCGATCTGGAATTCGTATTGCCGCACTTCGTGATTCCGCATCAACCGCTGCACATCGACCTCGGCGGCATCGCTAAAGGCTATGCGGTCGATCGTTCGCTCATGGCATTGCGGGCTGCCGGCTGTCACGCAGGCCTCGTCAACGCGGGCGGCGACTTGGCGGTGTTCGGTGAGCGTGCGCACTCCGTGGTTGTCAGAGATCCAGGGGTCGGCGACTGCGTCGTCGAGCTCAAGAACGCCGCTCTGGCCAGCAGCGACGTTTGCCGCGCAGAAAAACCGCCGCAACACCGCGGCTACTACCACGGCGCGGACCGCCGTGAGATCCTATCCGGCAGCGTCACCGTGAGCGCCGGCAATGCCGCCATTGCGGATGCACTCACCAAGTGTCTGCTGGCCTCGCCGGGTAAATCGGGCGGCCCATTGCTCGAAAGCTTCGGCGCCCGTCGCGTCATCTGCGATATCGACCCTTGAGCGGAACCGACAACAGAATCTTCGGCAACACTCGGCGCAGCGTTGCCGCCGTCGGCCAGGGATCATGGAAAATCGAAACCGCGGCGGCGGCGTCATCGATTGCCGCCCTGCGCCGCGGTCTCGATCTTGGACTGGCCCACATCGACACGGCCGAAATGTATGGCTCGGGTGCGGCGGAGACTCTCATCGCCGAGGCGATAGCGGGCCGGCGCGATGCGGTGTTCCTGGTCTCCAAGATCCTTCCAAACAACGCCTCGAAGCACGGCACGATCGCGGCTTGCAATCGATCGCTGGCACGCCTGCGCACCGACCGTCTGGATTGTTACCTGCTCCATTGGCGCGGCAACCACCCATTGGAAGAAACCATTGCCGCCTTCGACTCCTTGGTGAGCGCAGGCAAAATTCTTTCCTGGGGAGTGAGCAATTTCGACGTCGATGACCTCGACGAAATCGCCAAGCTTGCCGGCGCCGGCCTACCCGCGTGCAACCAGGTGTTGTACCACCTGCAAGAGCGTGCCATTGAACACGCGGTGCTGCCCTGGTGCCGAAAGCACGGCACTGCGCTGGTCGCATACACCCCCTTCGGTCAATCGATGACCGCCTTCGATTCTCGAACCAAACAGGGCAGCGTATTGCACGAGATCGCCGCGGTTCACCACGCGACTGCACGGCAGGTTGCCTTGAGATTTCTGCTGCGCAATCCGCAAACCTTCGTCATTCCGAAGGCATCCAGCATGGAACACGTCGTGGAGAACGCCGCAGCGCTGACCCTGGAATTGAGCGAAGCGGAATTGGCGAGAATCGATGCGGCATTTCCTCTTGGGAGGCCGCGGCGCGGGCTGCCGATGATTTAATCCGGCAGGCGCAACATGTGCGGCCCTGCCGCGTCGATGCTCGTGGTTCCGGTCAAGGCGAGGGTGACACGCAATTCGTTGCGCATGATGTCGATGGCCTTGGTTACGCCGGCCTCGCCCGCGGCTGCCAGAGCATACAAAAACGATCTGCCGATCAGTGTCCCGCGGGCACCCAACGCCAGGGCCTTGGCAATATCCTGTCCCGAGCGGATACCGCCGTCGAACAGAACCTCGCAACGGCCGTCGATGGCATCGACGATCTCCCGCAATACTGAAATCGAGGACGGCGCGCCGTCGAGTTGCCGTCCGCCGTGATTCGAAACGACGATCGCGTCCGCGCCGGCTGCCAGGCTCGAGCGGGCATCCTCGGCATCGAGTACGCCCTTGAGGATCAATTTGCCCGGCCAACGGCTTCTAACCCATTCCACATCCCGCCAATTCGCGGACGGGTCGAACTGGGCCGCCGTCCACTCCGCCAGGGTACGAATGCCGCTCGAACCCCCTACCCGGCCGACCAGATTGCCGAAGGTCCGCCGTTTGCCGAATAACACCTTGAATGCCCACGCGGGTTTCGTCGCCACATCCAGCGCATTGCGCAGGCTGAGCCGGGGCGGAATGGTAAGGCCGTTGCGAGGATCGCGGCGACGTTCACCCAGCACCTGCAGATCGAGTGTCAGCATGAGCGCCGAACATTGCGCGGCGGCCGCTCGATCGATGAGTTCCTGGTTGAAACCCCGGTCCTTCATGAGATATTGCTGAAACCAGAATGGCCGCTGGGTCGCCGCTCGAACGTCTTCGATGGAACAAATCGACATGGTGCTCATGCAGTAGGGAATCCCGCAGGCAGCCGCTGCCCGAGCGGCGAGAATTTCGCCGTCCGCATGGAACAGTCCGGCAAGTCCGGTCGGGCCGATCGCCAAGGGCATGGAAACCGATGAACCGACCAATGTCGTCGCCAGAGAGATATTGGACACATCGACCATGACGCGCTGCCGGAAGGTCATCGCGTCCAGGTCCTCGGTGTTGCGCAATAGCGTCCGTTCCTCGTAGGCGCCGCCGGCGGCGTAATCGAAAATGGCCCGCGGGATACGTTTCCTTGCGAGCTTGCGCAGATCCTCGATGCTGAGAATCATGGGCATGTCTGGGCTTGACCCGAGGTGCTCCGCGTCTCCTCCCACACCGCAGCCATATCGACGTCGAGCGCGAGATCGGTCCGCACGCAATTGCGTCCGGCATGCTTGGCTGCGTAAAGTGCCGCGTCGGCGCGCCGAAGAACCGCGCTCACAGTATCCGGCGCAGTCGAGGCCGTAACACCGATGCTCACCGTGACGCGCCGTCCACCCAAGAATGGCGCCAGTTCCATGGCAGGAATCTGGGCGCAAATGTGATCCGCAATGCGGCATGCCTCGGCAAGGCTGGTATTCGGGACTATGACCACGAACTCTTCGCCGCCCAGCCGTCCCAGGAAAGCGGGCTCGGTCACCGAATTACGCAGCCTGGAAGTGAACACCCGCAAGGTCTCGTCGCCGGCCGGATGACCATGCCGGTCATTGATGCTCTTGAAATGATCGATGTCGATGATGAGAATCGCACACGGCGGCTCGTCTTCCCGTTGCAGCAGCGCGTCTAGATGAGTCAGCAAGGCGCGGCGATTGGGCACGCCGGTGAGTTCATCGGTCATCGCCAGCGCGTGCATGCGCCGCGCATCCCGCCGCTGACGCAACACCATGGTGGTCAGCAGGCCCAGCAGCAGCAGGCTCAGCATTATGACGGCGGTCTGCAAGGTATTCGCCCGCCTGTCCTGCGCCAATGCCTTCTGGTCGAGCGCATTCTGGCTCAGCAACAGAGCATTTTCCTTTTCCTTGGCCGTCGTATCGAATTCCACTTTGAGCGTCGCGAAGCGCTGATCCAGCTGATTGTGCAAAAGCTTTTCCGACATCGCCTGAGCGTCGGCGCGGTAGGCGTAGGCGCTGCGCCAATCGCCCGTCTGCGCATACACGGTCGCCAGCTCGCCGTAGGTGGTGCCCAACTCCTCGAGCGAGTCGGCCTGCTTGAACATCGCCTCGGATTGTTTCAGTGCCGACAGCGACTCCGCCCCGCGCTGCAGCTGCCGCAGCGCCGTGCCCCGCGCCAGTTGAATTTGAGCATCCAGCCGCGCGTCCGGTGACTGGCGTTGCAACTCGATGGCTCGATCCAGCTTGCCGAGCGCCCCGCGGGGATCTTCGGTGGCATTGTCCACCGACGCGAGACCCAACAGCGAATAGGCCTCCCCGCGCGTGTACTTCAGTTCCGTGCTGAGCGCGAGACAACCGGAATACCCAGCGCGCGCCGCGTCCCATTCACCCAACTTCAGGCGGGCCCGGCCGAGATTGTACAGCGACACCGCCTCGTCGCGGCGCAAGCCCGCATCGTGCTGTTGGCTTCGCGCGCGTTCGTAGATCTGCGCCGCCTGTTCGTGTTCCCCCATTCGATTGTAGATCGTGGCAATCGTGTTCAGTACCGTGAGCGCGTACTGCGGCATGTTGATTCGTTCGAACAATTGCTGCGAACGCCGCACATCGGTCATGCCGGCCGCGTATTCGCCGCGCAGCGCACGCAGATAGCCGCGCGAAAACAACGCCTCGGCGAGCATTTGCTGGTCGTTCGTCGCCGTCGCGACAGCGACTGCCTCGTCGAATTCTGTATCGGCGCGGGCGTAATTTCCGGCGGTCTCCAGCGTCTCGCCTTGGCAGGTGAGCACCCCCGCGCGCAAACCCTTGCGCCGCGCCAGGGGAAGCAGCGTGGTGGCGGCGACGATCTGTTGTTGCGCGGCGCTGCCGTCGCGCTCCGAGTAGTAGTCGCACAACAACAGCCGCGCTCGAATTTCGAGGTCTGTATCAGGATGGAGGCGGATCAATGCCAGCGCCCGTTCCGCGTCTCGCTTGCTCGCGTCCGGATCCGCGCGCATCGCGACCGTGCCGTGCTCGACGAGTGCCAGTGCGGAATTATCGTCAGCCGCGCACGCGCCGCCGCCGAGGGCAACGAACAGGAACCATGCCAACTCTCGAGGCATGCGTGTGGCTTGGCCAAAGCGATCTCGCAAGTTGTATCCCCAACTCCGGCGCACAGGGCTATGGACCGGCTATTGTAAAGGCTCGCGGGTCGGTTCCGAGCATTTACTTGGAAATTTGAGCCTCACTGCTCCGTGGGTCTGGGGTCCGGGCCGGCGCGATTGACATAACAAGCCGGTTGGGCCGCGAGCTACGGCTTTGCGTATTCCAACAGTAATCGCGCCACTTCATGTAGATCGCCCAGTACCGATACCGCGGTGGGCCAACGCCCGGCGCCCTGGCCTCGAAGCCGGATGACTTCGCCGCTGTCGAGCTCGATCTCGATGCGGTTTTCCGGCCCTTTGGCTTGACCGAGAAAGCTGTCCTTGGATGGCAATTCGGGCGCGACCGATGCCGCAATACCCTCTGGCGCGTGCCTCGCACGAGCGATCAGCTTGTAGCCTTCGGCATGGCTCGCAATGCCCTCGACGCCTCGAGTGGGAATGTTCTGCGGCGCCAGCCATCGTCCGAAGCAGGCCTCTATCATGAGCGCCAGCTTGTCGGCGGAGTCACGTCCGCACAGATCTCGCGCCGGATCGGCTTCTGCAAAGCCAGCCTCTTTTGCCAGCGCAATCGCTTGGGTCAGGGATTTCCCATCCGCCAACGCGTCCAACACCACGCCGCAGGTGCCATTGAGAATCCCTCGAATCTCGCGCACCGGCGCTCCTTGCAGTACCAGCGTGTCGAGTGTTTCGAGTGCCGGCAACACGCCACCCACGGCGGCCGAGTACCAGAGCCGGCGGCTCGCGCCGCGAGCATACAGTGAAAGATCGCACCAGCGTTCTGCGACCACCGCCTTGTTCGCGGTGATCACGAGTTTCCCCGCCGCCAGCGCGGCTGAAATCAACGAGTAAGGCAGCTCGACGCCGCCGAGGCATTCGATGACCACGTCGATCGAGTCGCCCGTCACGAACTCCCGAGTGACCGTGCGTTCGGCTATGTCCGGATATTTCGCGACATCGCTGACAAAAACCTGGCCGATATCGAATCGTTCGGGATAGCGCTTCACAATCTCATATACACCGCGGCCGACGACGCCGCAGCCCAGCAACGCGATACGAAGCGCGCGAACTGGACGCGCTTTGGCAGCCCAGGCGTCGTGAGTCTCGCCGATGCTGGTACACGCGCGCTCGTTGGGCCGGCCCACTTCGAAGGGGAGCGCTCGGGACTGCGCATAACGCAGAGCCTTGGGCTGAATCAACGGTCCTGCCACGTCGATCGCGGTGGCCCAGGATAACGCCGCGAATCTTTTTGCGTTCGTGTCGTAGACCGGATCCGCATTGAAAACGCCGCGCACGTCCTTGAGCAATCGACAGTCGGCCGCGAGCTCCGCCGCCAAGAATAGCGCCGAAAGATCCGAGCCTCCTCTGCCGAACAGAGCGGTGCGGCCCAGTGGATCCATCCCGTAGAAGCCGGGCAGCACCAGAACGCAATAGTCCTCCCAGAATCGCTCGAGCGCGCGCCTATCGACTCCGTTCGGAACACTCTCGAGAGCATCGCCTTGCGCGGTCAAGCCTATCTCGCGGGGTTCGATGACGCGCGCGGGAATGCCGGACAGACCGAGCAAGCCCGTCAGCAGTGCCGCGGTTCTTTGCTCGCCCGTGGCCACATAGGCCGCGGTCGCGTGCACAGAGGCGGTTCCGAACAGGTCTGAGGCATCCCCGATCAATTGATCGGTAACGCCCTCGAACGCAGAAACGACAGCCAAGACGCGGCGATTGGCGCGCCAGCGCCGATGGATTTCGTCCACGGCGATAGGCAGGTCGTCCGGCGTACGCAGCACGGAGCTGCCAAATTTCAAGACCTCGATCGAATGCATGCGGCACCTTAAGGACAAAAGGCGCCAAATAAATCACCGTGCTTGCGGGATAGGCCGACCGAAAATCGACCGTTCGCTTTAGCTGAATTTGTATGGCGCCCGCAAGCTGAGGATCAAATTGGCGCAGGCGCACACTATACGGGCAGCCCGAGCCCAGTCAAGGCTCGGATTCAACCGGCGAGGCGCTCTATTCCAGCAGGGCATGCCCTTTGGGCAATTGATGGGCGTACCAAGTCGCAAGGCGATGCCGGATCGTCTTCTCGGCGACTTGGTCCTCGGGCATCGGCGCGATGATCTTGTCGTGCACCAGCAAGCGATAAACATACAGCGCCTTGTCGCTGGCAGAATCCGTCGCCTCGAATTCCACGGCTCCGCGGCCTTCCGCGTATTGCACACCGGCCAGCAACGCGGCTTTGAATAATTCGGCTTCATGTTTGAACTTTTTCATCTGCCTCCTTTCGATGCGCCGTAGATACTGTGAGCCATGTCTCGGTGCGGACCTGTGATAATCGCTTGCATGCCTTATGACCCCTATTATCCTACGGGTCAACCGCTGACGGAATTGGACGTTATTCATCGGGACTGATCTTCAAAATTCGAAGGAAACCAATACTAATGAAACGCACTCCTGTCCGACCTCTGATATTCGTGGCACTTGCAACCGCTGCGCTGCTGAGTGGCTGCGTGGTTCGGGGCTCCGTCGCAGTCCCCGCGCCTCCCGTGGTCTACGTCGGCGGCACAGTCAATGTGGCTCCCCCGGCTCCCCAGGTAGAGGTCATCGGTGTGCCTCCCCAACCGGGCTACGTCTGGCTGGGCGGCTACTGGAATTGGTACGGCGGCCGACACGTGTGGGTCGCCGGCCACTGGGACGCGCCTCGCCCCGGCTACCGCTGGGTTGCGCACACCTGGGTACGCGCCGGCGGAGGCTGGCGGCTGCGAGAAGGACACTGGGCTCGACGCTGATCCGCGCATTCGATCTCTCGCCTGGCGCTGCGCTCACGGTCTATTCAGGTGTGCGCAGCGCAACATACTGTATAAGGTAAAGACATGTGCGGCCGCTACGTTTCTCCCGATGAATCCGCCATCGAGCGCGAGTTCAATCTGGTTCGAACCGAATGGGCGTTTCCGGCGAGCTTCAACATAGCGCCCTCGCAGAAGGTTCCCGTCATACGTACTGTCGGCGGCGCGATGCAGGCAACAACCATGCGATGGGGTCTCGTGCCCTACTTCGCGAAAGGCATACCCGGCAAGTACAACACCATCAACGCCCGAATCGAGTCCATGGAAACCAGCGCGAGTTTCCGCGGTCCCTGGGGACGAGGTCAGCGCTGCATCATTCCCAGCGCTGGCTTCTACGAGTGGCACATCAACAGCGACGGCAGCAAGCAGCCGTTCTACGTCACCTGCGCCGATCAACCGCTATTCGGCTATGCGGGCCTTTGGGATTCATCGGCACGCGAAGACGGCGCCGTGATCGAATCCTTCACCATCATTACCCTGCCTGCCAATTCGTTGATGACTGAAATTCACAATGCGCCGGACAAGCAACGCATGCCCGCCATCCTGCTGAGTGAAGACCGTCATGCGTGGCTGTTCGGGACCGCCGGCGAGGCGCTCGCGGTACTCAAAGCGTACCCCGCGGAATTGATGGTCGCGTGGCCGGTGAGTACGCGAGTCAACTCCCCGAAGAATAACGATGCGCAGCTCGTCGAGTCGGTTCGCAGCGTGCGCGCGTGACAAATCGAAGATAAATCCAAGCTACTTTTTGCGGCTGGCGGTACTTTTCCGCGGTACTTTTTTGCCCTCGGCTCGAGCCTCGGACAACCCGATGGCGATCGCCTGATTGCGCTTGGTTACCTTTTTCTTGGACCGGCCGCTGCGCAAGGTCCCGGCTTTCATCTCCTCCATGGCCTTCTTGACCTTGGCGCCGCTCGCTTTACTGTACTTGGTTGCCATGCTTGCTCCTTTGACGTTCCAGCGTCCTTGAGGATGTGGCGACATAGCTGCGCTGGCTGCCGGCTAATAGAGCATTCCTCTGTGGGCCGTATCTGACCGTTGCTCCGAAAGCGCATGAGATATCGCGGCGCGCAGTCGATTGTACTAGCATAAGTCCGAGGCGGATCTTCGATGGAAGCGAACATCAGGGAATGTCAGATGAAGTCGAATGCTGAGTGGAAGAAGTGGGGGAAAACCGATCCATTATTCGGGGTCGCCAGCTGGCCGGGGCGCGAGCGAGGCGGCCGCAACCCTTGGACTGACGAGGAGTTCTATGCCCTCGGCGGGGATTGGCATGATTTCGATGCAGCCTGGCGGCGCACCGCGGCCTACCTTCCCGGAACGGTTCTTGAAATCGGCAGCGGTGCCGGCCGGATCACTCAAATGCTATCGAAGACGTTCGAGCGTGTCATAGCCACCGACGTCTCGCCTGATATCTTGGACTACGCCCGCGCCCGGATCCCGGCGCAGAACGTCTCCTGGCAGCTCTCCGACGGCAATCGAATTCCATCGGCGGATGCGTCTGTCGACGCGGTATTCTCATGTCACGTCTTTCAACACTTTCCGAGCAACGCACACCAACTTCATACTTTCAAAGAGATTCATCGTGTGCTGCGCAACGGCGGCACATTTTTCATCCACATGTCACTGCATGTTTTCCCGCAGGTCAACGGTCCCTTCACCCGGGCGGCGAGAATCGAGTACGCCGGGTTCTTGCGGCTATTGAACATCCGCGCCGCTGTGCGCCGCCTCTT
>Ga0302320_10016997_pt1 | contig 14807 bp, 8 predicted proteins | sample Bog_T0_3_FD_202130 | JGI IMG/M metagenome (GOLD analysis project Ga0302320, IMG submission 202130) | Peat permafrost microbial communities from Stordalen Mire near Abisko, Sweden - Bog_T0_3 | ecosystem: Environmental > Terrestrial > Soil > Wetlands > Peat | place: Sweden: Abisko, Stordalen Mire...
AATCTCTCGCGCCGGGCTGGCAACCACATGGACAATCCGATCCGAGCATACGGCAATTCGTAAGGCACCGCTCTCTGCATACAGAGTTGCGCCATTGGCGTTTCGTTCGAACGACCGTATCTCGCTGTCGGCACAATAAGAAAGTGTTGTGCCCGAGACGACGAGCGCAGCGGCCACAAGTGCGACTCTTGTAAAACCTGATGAGATCAAAATGAACTCCCGTGTCAACTCCGAACTGACCGAACCATAATGGAAAATGCGGCCTTGCCTGATGACGCTTTGCTCCCCCGACAGGCAAGCTCGTTCACTTCTTCGATCGATCCTGATCAACTCTTATTGAAGCAATTCTTCGAACACGATCGTTTGGAACCCTATTGATGACTGATGTCTGTTGCCGACTGTTGAAGGACAATGCTTGCGCGATCGTCCCACTGCTTGCGCAACCGCTGCGAAACCTGCAAAGCTTCTGCCGCTGCCTTCGTATCCCCGGTCTTCTGATAAAGACGCGCCAGTTGGTAGTGGATGCCGCCATTCTCATCACTTATCAGGCCCAGCTTGTACTCCGAGATGGCCTCTGGAACCCTATTCGTTTCCGCATACACCTGCCCCTGCAAAACATGAAGATACGGAACGAACTCCGGAGCGAGGTTTTGGCAATCGGTAAGGTATGGTTCGGCCTCTTCAAACTTGTGGTCCAGCACCAGAATCTCTCCGGCGAGCAGGTTCGCCTCAGGATCTTCCGGCGCCTCCGCGAGCAGTGACTTGGCAATCGTGAAGGCTTCGTCTGTCTTCAGTTCGCTGAACAGCACAATCCCAAGGTTCAGCCGCGCTCCGTGGCTTGCGGGATCGATGGCAAGAGCTTTTCGATATTCCGCCTCCGCCTCGCTCCAGCGCCGCTTCTGGCGAAACACATCTCCTGTCAGGACATGCATCCGCGGCGAGTCGGGGTCAATCTCGCCGGCTCGCGTCAACGAGGCAATCGCGAGTTTCTGATCGGCCTTCGTCTCCCAGTACAAACCTTGCAACAATGCGGCCGGATTTGCTTTCTGCCTTTTAGCGATCTTTGAAACCGATAGGAAATCGCCAGTGTAAAACGCGCAGGATGCAAGCAGTTGTTGTTGCGAGCTGTCCAGCTGTTCCAGCGCAGGCATCAGGGCCTGATCGCAAGCTGTATACTTCCCAACAACGTAAAGTGCCCGTGCCGCCGCCGCGGGTCGGGTCGCTTGAGTCGCACCCGCTTCATCGGTTCCCGCCGCATTCGGCATATCGGAAACAAGCGCCTGCTCAACCACAGTGCCGAAATCGGCTGAAGACCCTCCGTCGCTCTGTTGCTTCCGAGCCAGATCGGCCATTGATAGCGCCTGGTCTACCGATAAGGCATCGCGGAACAGAACCAGATTTGATTCAAGGAATCTGGGATCGTTAGCAGCAATCGCTGCGAGCGCTTTGACGGCCTCCTCCGTTTTCCCTTCTGCGGCAAGCGCTATGGCATTGCCGATCGACGCTAGTCCGCAGTGTCCTGCCGTCCGAGCCTCTGCATTGAACTGTTCACGCGCTTCGGCGATCTTCTTTTCCCGAAGCAGAGCAATCCCGAACTCTGCATGAGCACAAGGTACCGGTGAGGGAGACGCGATCGCGACCTTGTAGGCGCTCTCAGCGTCAACCAGCTTGCCTTGTTCAGCCAGAGTCTCCGCGGTCCGCAGGGCGACGTACGGCGAATGTTTGTAGGTTGAAGTCATAAGCCGCGCGTCGCTTTCCACCTGCTGCAGGTACGCTCTCCCAAGGCCGAGCCATGCACTTCCGTTGTTCGGGGCAATCTCCGTTGCATTCCAAAAGGACTCGGCAGCCTGACTGCCACGATCCAGCATGGAATACGTGCTGCCTAAGGAAAGCGCGGCCTGCAAATCCCCGGGCTTGAGCTTCCTGGCATGTTCCAAGTAGGGCAGCGCAGCGGCGGGATTCTTGCCGTTGAGGTACTCGATGCCCAGAAAGAGTTGCGGAACGAACAGAGACGAGTTCAGCTCGGCCGCTTTCTTGAATGCTTCAATCGCTTCAGGTGACTTCCCCAGCTGGTGATCCATGAGACCGAGATTGGCCCACAGTTGCGGAATCGAGGGTTCAAGCTCGGTTGCTTTCCGGTATGCATCCGCCGCAGCTTGAAAATCCCCCCTGGACTGGGCCGCTTGGGCGCCAGCCAGGACGGGTTGAAGAGTTTGTGCAGACTCTTGCGCACTTACGGCCGCGCTCACGGCTGAATTCGTGAGCGCGATCGTACAGCAGAGAGCAAGGACGGTCCTTTGCATGGATATAGGAACCCTAAAAAGTTATCTTCAGTACGCCCTGCATCTCTCTTGCTCCCTGCGTGGACGAACTCTCACCCATGGTTCCATCGCCGACGCCGGAGTCCGGTATTCCGAAATTGGGGTGGTTGAAAGCGTTGAACATCTGGACAGCGAACTGCAGCTTGAATCCTTCCACGAGGTTGAACCACTTCCCAAGCGTCAGATCTTCGTCTACGTATCTCGGTGCCCGCAGATTGGAATAGTAGCGTGGTCCGGTGCCGAAGGTGTATGCGGGCGGCGGTGTAAAGGCCGCCGGGTTAAAGAAGCAATACTTTGTTCCCACGGCAATAACCGGGTTACCGGGCTTGCCGTTGCCGCAGCTGCCGGTCCTGAATGGCGCGCCGGTCAGGTTTGCATGTTGGCTGCCGCCAAAGACGGTTGAGCTGTTCCCGTTGGGGCCGATCGACATCGGGAAACCGCTCTGCACGGTGGTAATGCCCGAGAACTGCCAGCCACCCACGATTGCATCCTCAGCCCTGTTCATGCCGCTGCCAATCGTCTTGCCCCGGCCAAACGGCAGTTCATACACATAGTTCAAAACCAGAGACTCAGGAATATCCTCGCCGTCGACCGTCCAATCGGCTTTCAGGTTGTAGTAATTGCGAATACCGGAGCCGCCAGTATCGCCGTTGACCGATCCCCATTCCTCCGGACCGGCAACGTCAGACAGGAACTTCGAGTACGTATAGGAGGCTGTGAGGATCAGACCGGCCCCGAAACGATGCTTGAAATTTGCCTGCAATGCGTTGTAGTTGTTGATTCCGACGGGCTCATCTGTGGCTGAGGCGCCTCCGCAGAACTCCGGATACGGCATCAGGGATTGCGCGACCGTCCACGGGCAAGCCATAGCAGTAAGTCCCAGGGAGCTTAACGCATGAGCATACGGATTGGTGCCCGCCGAGGCGTTCAGCGCCGAACCCTGGGAAAGATTGCTTGGATTCAGCTGGCCGTAGTTCATGCCGCCGAGAGTAATGCGCGACCCGCGGCCTCCGACGTAGGCAACATCCAGCACGTCATTGGCCGTGAAGGCGTATTGGAGCCCAAAGGCGAACTCCTTGGTTAGAGGGTCGGGACGGAATGGATTCACGCCGCCACCACCCTGACCAACGCCGGTCAGGCTTCCCAGCGCGTTCCCGGTCACCGGCACAAGTCCAGTTTGGAATGCCTGCGCGAGGGGCGTCGTCACCGTGATCCCGTCGGGCGAAGAGGTCCAGGCCGTTGAGGTCGAGTATCCCGGGTCCGGACCGGAACCGCCATACCAGTTTCTGGCGTAATACCAGCCGTAGCCACCGCGCATCACCAGCTTCGGCAAGATGGCGTACGTAAAGCCCACGCGGGGCTCCAGGTCGTTCAGGTTCTTTTGATAGAGGCCGCGGTTCCCCGGAGTGTTGTAGACGATTTCCCCAGTAACCGGAATACCCGTCGCCGCGCTGATCGGGTTGAGGGCGTGGAAATCGAAGTACGCCTGTTGGTTATGCCGCGCCGTAGCCGGCATCTGGATTTCATAACGGAAGCCGAGGTTCAACGTCAACTTCCGGTTGGCTTTCCAGTCGTCCTGGACGTACATGCCGTGCAAGTAATTGGTCGTCGCCGCAAACGCGGTGTAGCCAGTGGTTCCAGCCGAGCCGACCCCAGAGTTGCCGGCGCCCGCCAGGAAGGATGCAAGCCCGTCTCCGTTTGTTGATGTCGCCGGATTCGATGGGTCGGGACCTGCCGTCATGGCGACGCTGAAATTCATTACAGTTGGGGTCAACCTGCCGCCGTCTGTGGTTTGCCAAATGCCCAGATACCCGATCGAAACCGAATGTGCTTTGAAGCTTTTGTTCAGGTCGGCGTTCAGGCTGCCATTATTCTCAGGGAAGGTGGCTTCGCCCGAGTTTTGTGTCGCCCCCAGGGGAGCATAGGATCCCTGGCCGCTAAAGGTGTTTCCGAACGAAATCTGCGGAAACTGTGGTGTCCACGTGTCGAGAACGCCCGGCAGCCCGAGCGACGAAGGTTTGAAACCATAGCCCTGGACCACGTTCCCCGCGGCAAAGCGAGTGAAAAACAAGTCGGTGGTGAGGATAAGAGTTGGGCTGAAGACGTGAGAATACCCCAAAACCCCAAACATACGGTTGTTCGGGTCAAACACGTAGGGACCGGCAATATCGTCTCCGTAAAAGGCTCCCGTTTGCACCTTTCCCTCGTGCTTATTCGAGAATTGTCCGTAGATCTTATTATTTGCGTTGATGTTTTCGTCAATGCGGATTCCCCACTCGTTGGAGGAGGTCGGCGCGCTCGTCGAGGTGTTGAAGTTGTAGCCACCGCCCGGATTCTTTGGCGCCGGCCAGTAGTTACCCTTGGCGAATTTGTTGGCCAGAGCGTCGATTGCGCCCACACCGGTTGTGGGTATGATATTTCCCGCATAGGCATCGCGGATTTCAACGGTTTGCCCCACAGTGTTATTGGCTGTAGCACAGGTAGCCGTAACCGCTCTGGATGTATAGGGGTTGTAGATCGCCCCTTGGTAGATAGGCCGGCACAGCGCATCGGTTCCGACCTGAGTGGTCGTCAGTTCCGATGAGAAGTCACCACCCAATGCGGCAGTGGTCGGCACATTGCCACCGAAGGTGAGGCCGCCGTTGAGCCGGAGGCCCTCATAGTTGGCGAAAAAGAAGGTTTTGTCCCTGTGTTTATAGATACCTGGGATGTAGAGCGGGCCGCCACCGGCGATTCCGAACTGGTTCCGGTGATCGTCAACTCTGGGCAGGCCGGCGAGCTTGTTGAAATAAAGGTTGGAGTCCAGGTCCTGGTTGCGCAAGTATTCGTCGGCCAGGAAATGGTAGTTGCTGGTGCCGGCCTTCGTAGTGATGCTGATTGCATTGCCGGTGCTGAATCCGTACTCGGCTGAAAACTCGTAGCTGGTCACTTTCACCTGGTCCGTGTCTTCCGGAGCGGGCACATACTGGCTTCCTCCCCAGCCTTGGGCCACGTCGTAGCCGCCCTCCAGAAGGAATAGGTTGGTTCCGAAGTAGCCGCCACCGAAATTCAGGAACGAGTAATCCTGGTCGGCTGTGTCTTCACTGCCGCCCGATGCCAACAGCTGCCGGTAGCCCTGGGTGTTCACGGCGGAGTTCAATGTCGCAAAGGAGAGGTCGTTCCGGAGGTTGAGCGGAAGCTCCTGAAGTTGCTGGCTCGTGAGCTCGGTGCTCATGCTCGAGTCCTCAGTTTGAAGCAGCGGCCCTGTCGTGTTGACGGTGACTTGCTCGGTGGCGCCGACCGTCAAACTGACCCCCATGCTCACTGAATCCCCCTGAGCCAGAACGATGCCTTCCTGCCGGGTTGTCTTGAATCCCGGCGCGCTCGCCTCAAGAACGTAGGTGCCCGTCGGGAGAAACGCAAAGTTAAACTCACCGAGCGCCGACGTGGTGTCGCTTCGAGTAGTTCCACTTTCCGGGTTGGTTAGCTTCACTGCGGCTTTCGGGATTCTGGCCCCGGTAGGATCGGTAACTGTACCCGACAGCGAGGCAGTGATGCTTTTCGACTGCCCATGAAGTTTCGAAACGAATGTCAATCCCAGGCTGATAATCGCCATCAAGACCGCCACTTGTACGAGACGTAACCTTTTCATTCTGCCTCCCCTAGATATTTCTCTGTTGATTTCCCATTTGATTGCCCCGGGCCCGTTGCAGGGAGGACCAGGAGCCTCCGCGGCGGTCGAAGTTGGCCGGGGGAGCCTGGATATCGCCCACCCGGCAGACCAACCCGAATTCCACGCACAAGGGAGCGCTTTCTACAGGGGATTGACAACGTACTGTACGGTATTGTTCGAGAGCGCTCGGGCGTTAGTTCTGACTTGTCAGTAGGATATAAAGGGGAGTACAGTACGCTTGTGCAGCCGATGAGCTGAGGTGACCGTGGGGAATGCAGTCGAAAGGACCGACTCTCCTGACCGGCAAGAGGACTCGGAGAATGTACCTGCGGCCGAAGTCCAGAGGGCCTTGTCGGCTGTCCTGCAAAGTACGCCTTTCCACTCCAGCAAACAGTCTCAGGAGTTGTTGCAATACATTGTGGATCAGACTCTGGCTGGTCATCCGGAGATGCTGAAGGAGCGAATTATCGGGGCGAGCGTCTTTGGCAGACGCCCTGACTACGACACGAACGAAGACCCGGTGGTCCGCTCCCGCGCAGCCGAGGTGAGGAAGCGCCTCGCGGTTTACTACCAAACAGCACCAAATGAACACATTCGGATCACCATACCCTCCGGATCCTTCAGGGCTGTTTTCGAATGGGCGAACAGAAGTCAGGCCCAGTTGCCTTCAAACCAAGCGAACGGGCCGGAACGGAGCCACGCACCGGATGAGTCCATGACTGCATCGGCTCTTCACGAGGTTGCGGCGCGCGGCATTATGCCAGTCTGGGCAAAATCCGGGGGGCGCAAATGGTGGCTTGCGATTGTCGCGTCTTTAGCGATTCTGACCTGGGTGACGCTGCATTACTTTGCATCCCCTGAAGAGCGCGCCTTTAATCAATTCTGGGCGCCTATTCTGGATCATTCCAATCCGATCCTGATCTATATTGGCAGCAATGCTGTCTATGAATTGTCTACCTCCTATTTGGATGCGTATTACGAGCAACACCCGCGGAACCAATCTGAGGCAATGGGCCTGGAATCCTATCTCCCGTTGCCTCCGGGAACCAAGCTTGACATTCAGGATCTGCATCCCGCAAAGGATACTTACGTTACCATCGGCGATGTCGCCGCGACAACAAGGATCGTGTCGATGCTGGTGCGGCGCGAAAAGCAATTCGACATTCGCTTTGGCAGTGACGTAGCATTCGGCGACCTTCGCGAAAATCCCACAATTTTGATTGGCGCGCATAACAATGCATGGACGATCACCATGACGGAGAATCTACGTTATGTGTTCGATGGGCGTAACGGCATCGTGGACCGCACAGGTCCTCAAAAGCGGTGGTCTACGAACAACAACTTTACAGAGGACTACGCGATCGTATCCCGAGTCTTGAATTCCAAGACCGGTACGTCTGTCATCACAGCCGCAGGAATTGGACATGCAGGAACGCGTGCCGCTGCCGAATTTCTCACCAATCCACAATCCTTGTCGGCGCTGGTGAAATCCCTTCCCAAGGACTGGGAAAAGAAGAACGTACAGATCGTTCTGCACACTACTGTGATCAACCAGCTTCCTAGTGCTCCCGACATCGTGGCCATTTATTGCTGGTAGTGAGACCACCGATCATCGTTGGAATGCGAGGGTAGCCCACTTTCTGAAGGGAATGAAACAATCTGGTGATTTGAAGGGCATGCAAAATCCTCACCACTCAGGCCCTTGTTCTTCGACGAGCTGATGGGCCCGGCTCGATTTGTGCCATTGAGAAAGAGACATTGAATATGAGCATCCGGGTCTCCAAACGGAGTTAACAGGGAATTCAAACTTCCTGTTACTGGAGCCAGTGGCAATTTGTAATTCGCGATCAGGCCATCCTAAGGAGAGCAGTTGGCCACGCTCGCGATCTCTCTTGATGACGAGAATGCGCAGCACCTAAGATTTGTGACCGATGCGCAAGTAATTCCCGGCCGAATCGGTCATCCCCACTTCGCTGAAGCGCGCTCCGGGGAAATTTTCGGGGCCAATCGAGGCTGCAGACAAAGTCATCCCGGTAGTTTTCCAGATACTTAAGCTATGCAATGTCAAATTCGTAGAGACTTACGCTTACGGCAGGAACCTCGACTGTCGCCGGAATTCCGTTCTGCGCGGTTTCAGCAATTTTGACGCCTGGCTCCTTGCCCACTTCGTTTGATGAGTTCACACTGGGCGGAGCAATTTGATAGAGCTTGCCCTGACCGCGCAGCCTTACACCGCTGATTGTCGACTTAAAACTGTGGACTTCTTCCGTGGGGTTGACCACCGAGATGAGGAACTTCTTGCGATCGCTTGAAAATGCCGCGAGAACATCGAGCGGATAGGTTGGGCTTCCGGTGGGCTTAGTTCCCCTGTCGACAAAAGCGGTGCCGGGCACGAGTTGCTGGGGCGAATCCCCGTCGACGGCGATCGGAAAGGCGCTGAGGAATTTCGTTTGCATCAGCTTCATCACCAGGCCCTCTGCCGCGAAGCCCACAGCTTCGCCAGTGTTGTCGGTCAACACGGTTCGCAGTCCTCCGGTCGCGCAACTGGCGGCAATCATGTCGGAGTGACGGAACATTTCGTGGAAGCAAAGCGCGTAAGAGAGCGGCATCAACATTCCGGATGGGCGCCCGAAGCCACCGTTAGCGGTTGGTGAGGCCCCGCGAAGACGATTACCCCATTCATCGAAAATGAATTTGATATCCCTGTCTTTTAACGAAGGCATTTTCTCGACATACTTGTCCCACGCCTCGAATGCTTCGCCAATGCGGTTGGCCAACCTGCGGGTTCTGAACTGCAGCGGATCGTGGACATCCACAAAGAGCTGCTTCTCAGCTTCAAAGGCCAGATCAGGATAGGCATAGGTGTGCTCGGAGAGATAGTCGATGTTGTCAACACACTTCGCAAGCAGCCAGCCGTCCCAGTCATTCACACTGCCGAATTCATAGGGGAGCTTTTCTTTAATAGGTGGCTCCCATATGCTGGGGAAGAAATTGCCGTTCTTCTCCGCGCCGCCCACGGACTTCTCGCAGATGCTGGCTCCAGACACGGTCACCTTGATCTTCGGGTCAACTTTCTTCATGACCTCGACGATGTAGTTGTGCTTGACGCAGTACTGGTCGAGCGACATGTGCCCATACTGCCAGGGACCATACATCTCGTTGCCGATGCACCAGCATCGAACATTGAAAGGCTCAGGACTGCCGTTTTCCGCGCGCATTTTCCCCATACGCGTGTCGACGGAGCCATTGCAGTATTCCACTTGTTCGGCGGCTTCGCGCGCGGAACCGAACCCGCTGTCAATCGCGAGATCAGGCTCGGCACCGACCAATCGGCAGAGGGCGATGAATTCATGAAGCCCCACATCGTTCGGCTCGACCCTGTCGGACCACATTGGTTGCAGACGTGGCGGGCGCTTATCCCGATCACCGAGTCCATCGCGCCAGTCGTAAGCGGAGACGAAGTTGCCGCCGGGCCACTTGAACATCTTGAAGCCCGCCTCTTTGAAGAGCTTGATCATGCCGGCGTGGAATCCCTGTACGTTGTCGGCAGGCATGAGCGATACGGTGCCGACGTGAAGGGTGCCGCTACCTGTGCCGAGGATCTCCAGACGTGCATCCTCTGTGTCGGCCGCCGCGGTGAACTTCAACGGGAATTTCCTGTATTCGGACGAGAGAGATGGGATCGTGACGGTTTGAGATTCGCCGGCGCCTGTTCCCCACACCAGACGGACGACGACCTTAACGCCGGCATCTCCACCCAGATAGATGCGACCTTCATATCTCTTGCTGCGCCCCAGGCGCAATTTAGACTGTTGAATGCCACGGGGCTCCGAGCCGCCAAGTTTGATGAGCGGACTGTGCTTGCCGACAAATGGCCGTGCCGTGTCCATCGCGACCGTTCCTGGAGGTCCAACCGGCCTGAATGGTTCGCCAACAAAGCGGCGGAAGAAGGAATTGGTTGTGGCCTGTGCAGGGACCGCATCGGTAATCGGGTTGGCAAACTTCCTATCGGTCAACATTTCGGCCCACACATTCGTGGTCGCCGGCTCCATATAGCCGCCGAAAACCATCGGATTCACCGGTGCACCGCTCTTTGAGGCATCGATTGTGACCTGAATGTTCCCTGCGACAGCAGCGAAAGCAGTCATCTCGTGATTCAGCATGGCGGCGCTCGCAGCCGAAGCCGTCAAAAACTCCCGTCGATTCATTGGCACGTCTTATCTCCTTATGTCTTGCTTGTTTTGCGCGTTCTCCGCCAGTTCTATTCAGACAAGAGCATTCTAAAAGGAGTGTCAACCCGGAGGCTCAGGGGGCAGTTCACCGGAAGAGTCTTGGTGCAAAGTCGTTCAGGTCTCTGTGCCAGGTCTGCCACTCGTGCGCAGCGCCGAGCGACTCATACCCGTCGATGTTGAAGGTGTAATAGTGAAGCCCGGGGGCCAGAGGCGGCGTTGTCACGGTCCAAAAACCGTCCGCCTGCTTCTCCACGTCGAGTTTCGGATTGCTCCAGAAATTGGCCTTCACTTTAGTGGCGTCAGGAGCCTTTATCCGGATCTGGACTCGCGAGGCACTGTCGACGCGCGGATACTGTGCATCCTGGACGTTAGTAGAAGCGGGCTTGAAGTCGCCCTGATCCTGCGCATAGCACAGGCTTGCAACCAACAGCGTCAAAATTCCAAAAGGCTTCATCTCATTTGGCTCCCGGCACTCGGATGCGCAATCCCACCAGAGCATGACCCCATTCGAGTGCACTTGGATTGTCTGAATTCAATCATGCGCATACTAAATTGAGGAGCCGCAAAGCCGAAGTCGCATTTTTGAAACAATCACATCGATTTATTAGATTGCTCTCGCGCACAGATGCTCCTATACCTCAGGAATGGCGCGATCGCAGGCTGTCGCGCGCCGGGCGTTCCGGCAGCTACCTGAAACCACTTGATTGCCCTGAATCGAGGTCTGTTTTTCCACCAAATAAATCGCTTTACAAGCGTAACTACGCGAGATAAGCTGCGTGTTTGGCAAACGTCTTCTCGCAGTCTTTCTTATAAAAACATGCAGCTGGATAGATTGATGATCCAACCGATGTATCGCAGTTCAATGGCGGCGCCGAGGAAGTAGCCTAATGGAGCAGGATTTTCCTGGCGCCCGGGATGACTCACTGCGGCGGCGGGCCGTCTCTGGACCAGTTCGACATACTGAGCGGGTTGGTGAACGGGTTTGCGAAGGGACTGCACCGGCATCAGTGATTGCGACCGGAAAGGCATTCACCCGGCGGAGCCGGCCGCTCTGCGCCGATCCAACCCACGCCCAGTACATCGGGACTGGGGACTCTGAAGATGCCCAGAGTTTCCGCTGCCAGCAAAAGGAGTTGTGTTGACCAGTAAAATGAACCGCAACGCCCTGAATTCAAGAATTCTTCTCTTCGTAGCCGCAATCGCGAGTCTTCAGCTTGCTCCTGCCTGCCTCACTCTTGCGCAAGGCCCTTTTCAACCGCCTCCTCCCCCAACGCCATTCCCGTTTGTGAGCCCGCTCTTTGGCGATGACATGGTTCTGCAGCGGGACAAGGCCGATACCATCTGGGGCTGGTCAGAACAACCCGGCGACAAGGTGACCGTGCAGATCGGCGACAACGCCGCAACCGCCATTGCGCAAGCCGACCGCCGCTGGGAAGTAAAGATCAAGCCGCCTGCCGCCGGTGGCCCCTACACCGTCAGGATCACCGGCCGTGAAGCGGTCGAACTTCACAACGTGATGATCGGCGACGTCTGGCTGTGCACTGGCCAATCCAATATGCTGGTCTCTCTCCGCGAGGCAAAGAACGGAGACGATGAAGTCAAGGCTGCCAACTACCCCGACATTCGCTTCTTCGGTGTCAACGGTCATGCGGCTTACAATCACACCGGTTGGATAGGGGGAACCTGGAAGCCCGTCAGCCCGGATACAGCAGCACGCGTTTCCGCCGTTGGGTACTATTTCGCGCGCGAGATCCAGAGGGATATCCACGTTCCTATTGGCCTGATCGTGGATGCCGTCGGCGGAACGCCGGCCGAGACCTGGACCAGTGCCGCTGCCCTTCGCCCTCTCAAAGACTTCGATCTTCCACTCGATCTGGTTGACCGGCTGGCTGCCTCAGGCGCGCACGAATACGGCGACTACATTCACCATTGGTACGACGAGTACGACATCGGGCTCAAGGGAAACTGGGCTGCGCCGGAGTTTGACGACTCCACTTGGAAGCCGGTCACACTCCCTGGCGGCTTTGCCGACCTGGGGGTGCCGCAAACGCCCGCGCTGGCGTGGTTCCGCAAAGAAATTGATCTACCCAATCCGCTTCCGGACGGGCGGGCCATGATGTTCCTGGGAATCATCGAGCGCATGGATACGGTTTATGTTAACGGAAAAGAGGCCGGCGGCAGCGCCTGGGTTGAGAACCCGCGCGTATACTTCATGCGCGACGGCATGCTCAGGCCGGGACGCAACGTCATCGCCATCCGCGTGATGAAGACCAAACCTGATGGCGGATTCATGAGCAAGCCCGAAGATCTGCACCTCGTGCTCGGCGACAAGACCAACGTTCCGCTGGCTGGCGCCTGGAAGGGCCAGATCAGCGTGGATGCCCGTCCACCGCAGCCGCTACCCATCGGCTATCAGAACTGGCCGGTGATGCCCTCGGTTCTGTACGAGGGGATGCTGAAGCCCATCGCGCCACTCTCCATTGCCGGAGTGCTTTGGTATCAGGGCGAAGAAAACTCGCCGCGCGGATATGAGTATCGCAAGGTTCTTCCGGCCCTGATCGCCGATTGGCGAAATCTCTTCGGACAGGGAGATTTTCCGTTCTACATTGTCAGTCTTCCTGAGTTTAAGCCTCGCAGTGCAACGCCGGTGGATGGCGACGAGTGGGCAGAAACACGGGAGTCTCAGGCAATCACAGCTGCCACTGTTCCAAACACCTGCCTCGCAGTCACCATTGATACTGGCGACCCGGACAACATCCACACAAAGGATAAGCTCCCCGTCGGCCAGCGGTTGGCCTATTGCGCGCTGGCCAAATACTACGGCAAGCATGTCGTGTATGAGGGACCGACCCTGACGTCCGTCGAACGGCTCCCGCGCTCCATCCGCTTGCACTTTGCCCACAGCGACGGCGGCCTGGTGGCCAAAGGAGACAAACTCCAGGAGTTCGCGATCGCTGGAGAAGACCGGAAATGGTATTGGGCTGATGCTCGCATAGAAGGCGACACGATTGTTGTGTCATCGCCATCAGTGCCAAATCCGAAAGAGGTTCGCTATGCATGGCAATCGAATCCCGCGGCGAACTTGTTCAATGGGGCCGGACTGCCGGCAGGTCCCTTCCGCACGGACACCTGGCCCGGCATAACACAAGACGCGCGTCCGTATTGATGGGGAGACAGGATGCAGACCGTCCAGGGCCGGTTTCAGAAGACAAAGCAACTTATAAGCGCTGTTCTAAACGATCCAGAGGACCCATGAGAACTCATCGCTTTACAGTAGAACTGCTCATAGCCGCTCTTAGCCTGCCCATTGCTGCGCAACGCCATGTGCCAGGGGATCTGAGCGGCGTCAGGGGATTCAACTACCAGTCTGCCGAAACCATCGGCCATGCTGAATTCTGGCTTCAATACAATCCCGCAATCACGGAACGCGACCTGGATTATGCCAAGCGCCTCCAACTGAATCAGGTTCGGGTGTTCGTGCCTTACGCAGCCTGGGCGAAAGACAAGGAGGCACTCAGAAAGAACCTTCTCCATTTTGTGCGCGCCGCGCATGAGCGGGGCATCGGTGTGATGCCGACAATGCAATACAAGTTTGGAGAATGGAAGGACAAAGCGGCGTGGCCAAATGCGCGGGGCTTTGTAGCGGACATGGTAGCCACCATTGGAAAGGAACCAGGGTTGGAAATCTGGGACGTGGAGAACGAGCCTGAGTGCTGCAAACTGCCGCCAACTCAGGACAATCGACTGCACATGGAACATGCCGTTTACATGGCGAAGATGTTCAAGGAACTCGATCCTGTAACCCCGGTGACGATCGGCGCGACCTTTGCGGAAAACATGATCGAGATGGGAGACGCAGTGAATCTGCTCTCGTTCCACGATTACAGCCCAACGCGAGCGCAGATTCGAGCCAATATCGAAAAAGCGATGCAGTATGCGGCGAAGGCCGGAAAACCGCTCATCAATAGCGAGATCGGATGCATAGCCCGCGCCAATCCATACGACGTCACGCTCCAGGAGTACATGCAGGCCCACGTCGGATGGTACATCTGGGAGTTGATGATCACCGGCAACTGGGGTACTGTACACGGCGTGTTCTATCCGGACGGCACGGTTCGCGACCCTTCGATCCTCGCCGCCCTCCTTGGCTTCTTCCGCAACCGCGGCGAGACTGTTGTTGAGGATGCTCCCGACCGCGAGAACCATCTTACGGAGGCCGTAACAAAAAACAAGGCCTGGCTGGCGGACCCGAACCCCGACTGGAAGGCCGGATTGGATCTGGCGGAGGTTTCGGCGAATCTCCTCGAGGCTGGCCAATTGGCGCCCATGCACAATCTACCGAGCAGGCAGGTGATTCTGCTGCGCAACGGTCAGCCGAACCTGCCTGACCTGCGCTCGACGCTGGAGAGATTCACATCTCTGCTAGAGCCGTACCAGCTACCTGCCGGCGATCCACGGCGTTCGCGACCGCCTGGCTTCATTCAATAAACTAACCAGTCACAAAGACGTTATTGAGCAAAGCATGACGCTCGCTTTCTAGTCCGTCATATCAATGTCATTGCAGCAACTGGCATCTAGAAATTAGCGGTGATGCAGAAGCGG
>Ga0302320_10016998_pt1 | contig 14807 bp, 6 predicted proteins | sample Bog_T0_3_FD_202130 | JGI IMG/M metagenome (GOLD analysis project Ga0302320, IMG submission 202130) | Peat permafrost microbial communities from Stordalen Mire near Abisko, Sweden - Bog_T0_3 | ecosystem: Environmental > Terrestrial > Soil > Wetlands > Peat | place: Sweden: Abisko, Stordalen Mire...
CCTCGGGCGGAATCTTGAGGTAGCCCTCCTTGGTGAGGCGCGCTCCCTCCTGCCAGAGATCGGTTACGAATTGCGCGTTGGGATATTTGGCGCGAACAATCTTCATCTGTTCCGCGATGGCGTCGCTGACGCGTGTGCCAAGCAGCGGATCGTTATCGCGCACGCTGGGGTCGAGCGAGGCATAGCTTGAGTCAGACAAACCGCGCAGGCCCACGCTCCACAGAATTTCTTCATCTGGTTCGTACTCCGCAACAGCGTTGGTCCAGGCGCGCTCGAGAATCTCAGGGTGCGTGGAGAAATTGTAGGGAACATCGTTGGGCCAGCGCGCCACGTTCACGCCGAGCGGAATGGCATGATGCTGATTCACGATAAGCCCGCGCTCCGTGGCCGCATGAACCGGGGCATCGTCAGGAAAGGTCCACGTACCGGGCACAACCATGTTTCCCTTGAGGCGGAGAATGGTTTCAAACACCTGGTCCCAGACCTCGAGCGCGATGCCTGTCTGGTCGCCTTTTTTCGGCCGGATCCAGCCGGTGAGCAGGTCTTCGTCGTTGGGAAAGAATCCGCGATAGCGGAAGACTGGCATGGGAAACACATGCGCAAAGTCGGCCGGCAGCGTGATGGAGACGCGCTTCGTCGGCATCTTGTCCGTCCACAGATACATGGGATCGACACCCAAATAGCGCTGGGAAAATTCGTAGATAGCGAAGATGGTTCCGCGCATGTCAGCGCCGGTGAGGCACACGATGTGGCGGGCCTTTGAGCCCTCAGGCGGACTGGTGAGCGAGAACGCAAAGGACTCCGTGTGCTGTGCTGTAGCGCAGGTGACGCCGGCGGGCAGCCTGGAGCCGTCAGCGATGAGAATAGCGGTTGGCCCTGAGGCGTCGAGACTGTCGACCACCTTCGGCGCCTTGCCGAAAACCTTCGTGAAGTCGCTGACGAGGTCCTGTGTGGCGCGATGCACCGGGCCGGGCTCCTGAGCGCTCTCCACAATCGTGACTGTGCCGTCGATGGTGACGTGAGATGCCTGCGCTCGCACAACGGGTGCAACAGAAAACAAAAGTGCGGCAACAGCGGCAGAGGGAACAAGAAACTTTGCCGCAGGATGGACGATGGATTGCTGAAACATGACCTCTCCTTGAATAGAAGATGTGCTTGCTTTGATGGCCAGGGGCCTGTCCCACGGAAAGGGCACAGCAACCGGGCAGAGGGACGAGATGCGATGCAAACCGGAAATTTCGGCGGTTTGTTCGCGCCACGAATTATACAGAAGGCGATAGAAGACAGTCGCAGCAGGTCCGCCATATGTGCGGCGACCCTTCTGGTGCTAAAGTTAGGGCGGCCTGATCCCTTTTTTTGGAGCACTTTCTTCTTGCATGGAATTCGCATGTTGCTCGGGGCGGTTGTCTGTGTTTCGATCGCCGCCCATGCCGCTGAACGCGCGCAGTCCGCGCCGGTTCCAGGCGAGATGCGCTCCTCTGCTTTCACGCTGAAGGTGAACGGGCACACGGTCGACGTGGCGCACGCTGCGGCAAGCCTCGAGTACGCAAGCTTTGATACAACCGGGCCCGCTACGGTGGAGATTACGGCCGCCGACGCGGGATTCTGGAACAGCGGCGTGGACATTGAGCCTTGGCGGCTAGGGCTGCGGCCGGTCCGAAATGGCGCAACGATCACTTTCAAACTGGCCGGCCCCGCGAAGCTTTCGATTTCGCGGCCCGGTGATTTCTTGAGCCATGCAGCCATGCTTTTTCTCTTTGCGGGGCCACCGGCCGCACCGCCGCCCACGGGCGTGAGCGTGCATATGGTGGCGGCGGGCGTGCATCGCGAGAGCCTGAATCCGAAGAGCGGCGAAACCTGGTACCTGGAGCCCGGTGCGTACATCTTTGGCAGCCTGAATCTCGAAAAGGTGGAGAACGTAAAAGTGCTTGGGCGCGGCACCATTGTGTACGAAGGCTCCCAGAACCCCAATGACGACGAAGGCTGGATGCAGAAGCCGGATTGGCATTGCATTGAAGCAGTCGACTCGCACAACGTTGAGATCGACGGACTCACCTGCATCGTTCGTTCACGGACGTGGTCGATCCAGATGAAAGACTCCGGCGGATTTGTGTATGACGATCTGCGCGTGATCGGCGGGAACCCAGGCAATGCCAACCAGGATGGCATGGACTGGCTGGGCGGCGGAGACACCGAGGTGCGCAACTCGTTTCTGCGCGCGAGTGACGATGTGTTTGCCATGCAGGGTAATTGGGACGGCTACAGCGATGCAGACCTGGTGCGGCCAGGGCACGATGTGCAGAAGATCGTGATTGAAAACAGCGAGCTCTCCACCAGCATCTCAAACATTGTGCGGACGGCCTGGCCGAGGAAGAACTTCAATTCACGCAACTTCACTCTTCGTGACAGCGACGTATTGCATGGCGGCATCGGCGCCTGCGGACAGACATTTGGTCTGCTGGGCATGTGGGGCGTCGAGGGCGCGAGCGGGGACCACAGCAACTACACGTTTGAAAACATCGCGCTCGACAATTGGTATTCGCTGGTGCAGATGGAACAGGAGAAGCCTGCGCTGCATGGGTTCACCTTCCGCAATATCTGGGCGCTGGACCAGCCGCCTCTCGCCGCTTCCTCATTGACGGGAGATGTGTCAGGTGTGACGTTCGACAACGTGAAGTATGGGCAGAAGAGCGTGACGGCTAATGCGGATGTGCCGTTGACAATCAACTCCGGCGCAAAGCCTGCCAACTTTGCCGCAGCCCACGGGCCGCGTGCATCGTTCACGGTTGACACGCCGGTTTTCGCGCCCGGTGAGCAGGTTGGATTCACGGCAAATGCGATACCCAGCGCTCACTACGCCTGGCTGTTCGGGGACGGTACCGAGGGGCATGGGCGCAGCGTGCGGCATCGCTTCCCCGACGCCATGGGCACAGACCTCGACGGCAACAACGGTGCTGGCCGTTTCAGAGTGATGTTGCACGTCAAGGACAAGAAGGGTAATCAAGACTGGACCGCGCAGGGCGTGGTGGCCGTGAGCCAATGGCATGATGCAGCAAATCCATCTATTCCAACCTTGCCCGGCCTCGCGTTCAAAATTTACCAGGGGGCCTGGAACGATTTGCCCGACCTGTCGAAGCAGTCTCCCGTGTTCACGGGATCGGCGCCGAACATCCAGGCAAGTGCGCAGGGCTTTACGCGCTACGCGGTTGCATGGGATGGCCTGATCGATATTCCGGCCGATGGTGGCTATACGTTCGATCTGATTCACGCAGATGGCGCGCGGGTGGTGATTGACGGAATCGAGGTCGCAAAGACCGGACCGCCGTTTTCGCAGGTGTGTGGCTCGCCCGGCAATGCTCTTCGATTTGCTCGCGGTTCGCTCGGACTCCGCGCGGGAAAACATATCCTCCACATCGAGGGGTTGCATTCCGAGAGCCAGGGCGATCCGCGAATGCTTTGGGAGGGCCCGGGGTTGCCAATCACCGATGTGCCGCTCGAGGCCTTCAGCTATCCTCGGGCAGATGTCGTGACGATGGGCCCGGGAAAAGGTGGCGGGGACGAATGAGCATGCGGACGGCGCACTTTGAAGCGATAGGGTCGCCTGGGACGTGTGACCAAATCCGTCCATTCAAACCGGCTGGCGGCGCTGGGAAGACGAGAGTAGTTTCCTGGTTGCGGTAATGCAAAAACAAGAACAACCGCAGATCTCTCGTCTCGGCTCGGGATGACGACGCTTCTTAGGAACTCGTTCGACAACTACTTCGGCAACTGAGTTACGTCCCAGCCGCCACCAAGCGAGCGTACCAGGCCAACGCTCGACACGAATTGGCGCGTCTGGATGTCGATGGCTGTTCGCTGGTTTGAGATCAATGTCGTCTCAGCCGTGAGCACTTCAAGATAGCTTGTGACGCCACCCTTGTAGCGCTTGTTCGACAGATCGTACGATTGCTGTGCCGAGGCGACGGCGCGCTGCTCGACGGTGGTCTCCTGCTCAAGAATCTTCAGGCCAGAGAGTTGATCTTCCACATCGTTGAAGGCCTTGAAGACGGTGTTGCGGTACCCGGCGGCTTGAGCTTCGTAGTTGTGGCGCGCCTGGTCGGTGAGCGCGTGGCGTTGGCCGGCGTCAAACAGGAACTGCGCAGCCTGACCACCGAGGGACCAGAGCGAACTCGGGCCCTGAATCCACGTGCCGGGATTGGTGCTTTCAAAACCACCGTTGCCGGTAAGCGTGATGTTCGGATAGAAAGCGGCAATCGCGATGCCGATCTGTTCGTTGGCGGCCGCGGTCTGGCGCTCGGCTGCGGCAATGTCGGGCCGGCGCTGAAGCAGTTGCGACGGCACGCCGACCGGAACGTTGGGCAACGTAAGATCGAGCGGCGAAGGCGGAATTGTGAACGTCGAAAGATCGGCAGCGGCGATGGTGCCGATTGCGTGTTCCAGTTGCGCCCGCGCCACGCCTACATCCACCAGTTCGGCGCGCACTGTTTCGAGCTGGGTCTGTGCCTGGGCCACGTCTGCCCCGGTAGCGACTCCACCAGCCAGCCGTCGACTGGTCAGGTCGAACTGATTTTGCAGATCGCTCACCGTAGAGGTCAGCAGCTTGGTCTGTGAATCGAGGCCGCGCAATTGGAAATAGTCTGAAGCCATTTCAGCGTGGAGGCTCAGGTCGATATTGGCCGTGTCCGCGGCGTCGGCCTGCGCGGTTGCGCGGGCAGCCTCAACGCTGCGGCGAATGCGGCCCCAGAAGTCCGGTTCCCAGCTTGCCTGCCCACCAATCACGAGGTCGTTGTAGTCGGTGGTGGTGCCAGCTAAGGGGCGGTGGGCAGAAACGCGGTCGCGACTCGCGCCGAGATTGGCACTCAGCGTTGGGAACAAGTTCGAACGAACCGCAGTCACCTGATCCCGTGCGGCCTGATAAATCTCGAGTGATTGAAGGAGGCTTTGGTTCTTGGTGGCGATGCGTTCTTCAAGCTGATTCAGTTGCGGGTCGTTGTAGATCTCCCACCATTTGCCGCGCAGCATCCCGTCTGAAGGGTTTGCGGGCGACCATCCACCACCGGCCGGGTTGGGCGGAGGAACCACCACCGAGGAAGCTCCGGTTTCCTTGTAAATGGATGGGGCCTGGTAGCCGGGGCGATTGTAATCAGGTCCAACCGGCTTGCAACCGGCAAGACAGAACGAGACCATCAGCGAGGCAAATGCTACGGCGCGGCTGTTGGTGCGAAGGGCGAATTGGCGTGCGCTCACCCGCATCGCTATTTGCCTCCCGTTTGGCCTGCGGAGCCCGGGGTCACAACGGTCACCTTCTCGCCATCAATCAGCGAGTCGGGCGGGTCCTGGATGACGCGATCGTTGGCGCCGATGCCGCTAGCAATCTGGGCCGTGGCTCCATCGTCTTCGCCAATGACGATGGGCACAAGATGCGCAATCGTGCCGTTGTTGCCGTTCAACACCAGCCCCACGCGCGGCCCTTCCTGGCGGAAGATGATGGCGGAGATGGGAATGATGAAAGTTTCTGCGGCAGTAGGCGTTTTGAAGTGGACCTGTGCAAGCGACCCGGGCAGGAGTTCTCCCGCGCGATTGTCAACGTCGATTTCGACCAGCAGGGTGCGGCTCGCAGGATCGATCGCGTCGGCCGTCCTGACGAGGGTTCCCATATAGGTTTTTCCCGTGTGTTCCGCAAAGGTGATGCCAATCTTCATGCCGACCTTTACGCTCTGCGAGTAGATCTGCGGCAGGTTGGTGTAGACACGCAGGGTTTGATTGGCCTGCAAGCGAAACAGTTCCTTGGCTGCGCCCGTGTCAATCAACTGGCCGGTGTCCACTGTGCGCGCAGTAATCACTCCGTCGAAGGGGGCATATATCTTTTCGTAAGACTGCAATTCCTTGACGCGCTGCACGTTCGATTGCGCAGAGCGCACTGCCGCGGCCGTTGCGGCAGCCTGATTCACAAACGTGTCTGTATCCTGCTGCGAAACTGCGTTGGACTTTACCAGTCCCGTGTAGCGGTCAGCCTGAATGCGCGCATTGTTGGCCGTGGCTTGCGCAGTGGCAAGATCGTTTTCCGCTCCCGCCAGTTGCTGGTCGAGCTCCGGAGCGGAGATCTCGGCAAGCAGCGCGCCTTTTTTCACCCGCGCTCCGATATCGAAGTACCAGTGCGTCAGGTAGCCCGAAGTGCGCGCGTAGATGGGCGAATCCGTGAAGGCTGTCACGTTGCCGGGCAGGACGAAGCTGTCAATCGGCGCGCCGGCTTTAGGAGGTGCGACGGTGACGGTGGGAGCGCCAAGTTCCTGGGTGCGCTCGGCGAGAACCGTGTCAGCGTTCTTGCGTCGAAGAACGCCGAGTGCGCCCAGAACGAGGGCCACAATGAGCAGCAGAACAAGGCCCATAACCGCGAGGCGGGGCGAGATGGGATTCTGTTTCGCCGCACTTTCGTGGCCGTGTTCGGAGGTCGCGTGTTGACTGGATCCGTTGGACGTTTGGGTCATGTGGAGTTACTCCGAAATCTCGTCGAATTCATCGAAGACCGCAGCGCGGGCAATACCATTCGCTGTCCTGCGACGATGCTCAATTCGACCGTGAATGAATGAAAAGAACGCGGGCACAAAAAACAGAGTGGACACCGTGGCCAGCAAAAGTCCGCCGATCACGGCTCGGCCGAGGGGGGCGTTCTGCTCGCCACCGTCTCCCAGGCCGAGTGCCATGGGCACCATGCCGATAATCATGGCAAGGGCTGTCATGAGCACCGGGCGCAGGCGCACAAAGCCAGCATCCAGCGCCGCGCGGCGCGCATCGCCAACGAGCACTTCCAATTGCTCTCGGGCGAAGCTGACGACAAGGATGGAGTTGGCTGTTGCAACGCCCATGCACATAATGGCGCCGGTAAGAGCCGGCACACTCAGACGGGTATTCGTGAGGAAGAGGAACCAGACGATTCCTGCGAGGGCAGCCGGGAGAGCGGAAATGATGACAAACGGATCGAGCCAGGATTGGAAGTTGACAACGATGAGCAGATAAACCAGCAGGACGGAGAAAACCAGTCCGATGAGGAGACCCTCATAGGACTGGTACATCGTCTTGCTCTCGCCGCGCAGCGTAAAACGCGAACCGCGAGGCAAATCGTTGTGGTGGGAGTCAATGATGCGCTGGACCGCGCGCGTCACTGTTCCCAGGTCGGTGCCTTCCACATTCGCGTAAATATCGATGACTGGTTCCGCATCATAGTGGCTTACATAACCCATTTCGGTTCCTGGCGCGATGGTTGCCAGGTTAGCCAGAATATTCGAGGGGGGCGGCACTCCGGGCACGGCAGTGGAGACGGCTCCGGGTTGGCCTGCACCATTCGCCGTCGCGGTTGCCGCAGCGCTGGTCACGGGCAGGCTGTTGAGCGCGGCGAGAGAATCCATCCTGTACTCCGGCGTCTGGATTGCCACCATATAGGAGACACCGTTTCTGGGATCCAGGTAGAAGTTCGGAGCGGTCTGAAAACTTCCGCTGAGGTTGACGAGCAGGCTTTGCGCCACGTTTTGCTGGGTTAGGCCAACCTCCTGAGCGCGGGTGCGGTCGACATCCACTGTGATTTTCGGTGCGTCGAACGGCTGCTGGATTCTTGCATCGGCCGCGCCGGGAACATAGCGGACCTGATCAATGATGCGCTCCGCGAGAGCGCGATTGGCGCTGAGGTTGGGACCGATGATCTGAATGTCAATAGGCGCCGAAAGGCCGAAATTCAAGATCTGGGTGACGATATCGACGGGCAGGGCGTAAAAGGTGACACCCGGATACTGGCGCGCGAGGACGCCGCGCAACCGCGAAACATAGGCCGCGGTAGGGTGGTGATCCTTGGCCAACTGCACCTGGATATCTGCATCAGCCGAACCGACCGGCGCCGAGGTGGAATAGGAAAGGTTGAGGCGGGAATTGGGGAGTCCAATGTTATCGACGATGGAGACCAACTCGTTGGCTGGAATTTGCTCGCGGATGGTGGAGTCCACATGGTCACAAAGTGCGGCCACCTCTTCGATGCGGGTTCCGGTACGGGCTCGGACGTGAATCTTGAACTGCCCTGCATCGACGGAAGGAAAGAAATCCTGACCAAGCCACGGCAGCAGCAAGCCGGTGGAGGCAATCGTGAAGACGAGGAACACGATGAGAAAGACACCAGCATGATCGACGCAGAGAGTGAGCAACCGGAGATATTGGTTGCGGAGCGCCGAAAATCCTGACTCGAAGGCAAACTGAAACCGGGTAAAGGGATTGCGACTCGCGCGCTTCTTGGCCGTCTGCGCGTCGTCGTGCTCCTGGAGCAAGTACTTCGCCATGGTGGGGACGAGCGTGCGCGAAAGCAGGTAGCTGGCCAGCATGGCGAACACCACCGCCTCCGCCATGGGGACGAAGAGGTAGCGGGCAACACCGCTCAAGAAGAACATGGGAACAAACACGATGCAGATGGAGAGCGTGGAGACGAGCGCCGGGGTGGCGATCTGCGCTGAGCCATCGAGGATGGACTGTTCCAGTTCCTTACCCGATTCCAGATAGCGATTGATATTTTCAATAGCAACCGTGGCGTCGTCCACCAGGATGCCGACGGCGAGGGCCATGCCGCCGAGCGTCATGATGTTGATGGTTTCGCCCAGAGCGTAGAGGGTGATGAGCGAACACAGAATGGAGAGAGGAATCGAGACCGCGATGATGATGGTGGAGCGCCAGCTTCCGAGGAAGACGAGAATCATGATGGCTGTCAGACAAGCAGCGATGATCGCTTCGCGGACCACGCCATTGATGGCGCTTCTTACAAAGATGGACTGATCGGCCAGGGCATTGATTCGTATCTGCGGGGGGAGTTGATCCCTGACAAGCTGGAGCTTTTCCTGAACCTCGCGAATGATGTCGAGGGTGGACGACGAGCCCGTCTTCATGATCGCCATCAGCAGCGCTCGGTGGCCGTCCACGCGCACGATATTTGTTTGCGGCGGATTGCCATCGCGGACGTGCGCCACGTCGCGGATGTAGATCATGGCACCGTTGACCGTCTTGATTGGAAGGTCGTTCAACTGGTCGACCATCGTCGGCGCCGAATTGGTCTCAACGTCGTACTCGAACTTCTGGATCTTCATGGTGCCGGAAGGCACAATGAGATTCTGCGCGTTGACAGCGTTGACGACGTCGGGTGGAGACAATCCCTTGGCCTGGAGCGCGTGGAGGTCGAGGTCCACCTGGATCTGGCGCGTTTTTCCGCCATAGGGGAAGGGCGCCTGGGCGCCTTCAATCGTGGCCAGCTGAGTGCGGATCGTATTGGTGGAGAGATCGTTTAGCTGCTGCTCGTTGAAGCCCTGGCCGGAGACGCCGAGCATGAGGATCGGTACGGAGGAGGCGTTGTACTGGATGACGAACGGGGGCTGGGTGCCTGGAGGGAGAAAACGCAACTGGACCGCGTTCGATGCGCCGACCGCGGCCACGGCCTGACCGATGTTGACGTGGGGATGAAAGAAGATCTTGATGATACCGACGCCATTGAGCGACTGCGACTCGATGTGCTCAATGTCGTTCACAACCGTGGTCATGCCACGTTCGCTGGGGTACACAATGCGGTTGGCCATCTGTTCGGCGGAGAGGCCGTTGTAGTTCCAGACCACCGTGACAACAGGAATATCAATATTCGGAAAGATATCCGTCGGCATCGACAGGATGCTGTAGACGCCAAGGATCACAATTAAGAGCGCGCCGACGACGAAGGTATAAGGCCGCCTGAGCGCAAGCCGGACAATCCACATCATATGTCTGCAACTCGCTCCTGAGCCGGACGGGCGGCGACACGTGCATCGTCGCCGGAATGCCTTGCCCTGTTGGAATAAAACCGGAGTCTATGGCATCCGAGACCCGAAACTGATCGGCTCACAGGATTCCCGGCCCAGGCGGCGTGACCGCCAGTGCCCGATCCAACTTACGGTTAACATTACATGGTAGTCGAATAAGCCGACCAGAAGAACTGACACGATATATCGGCCGAAGACGAAGTACCCATCGTGGGTACCTATTGCAGATACTCATTGGACGGACCAACCGGCCAACGGGATTCACGACCGGCCCTTCGCCATCCCGGCATGTGAGTCAGCCCGAAAACCCCGCCTGCGAGAACCGCGCCGCTAAACGCCTTCCGCCTCGTTCAGAAGTCCCTCTATCTTGTTAGTCAGGGCCTCAGGCTTACTGTCTGGACCGAAGCGACCCACTACTCTGCCCTGCCTGTTCACCAGAAACTTGGTGAAGTTCCAGCGAATGGCGCCAGAGCCGAACATTCCCAGGATTCCCGGCTTTTCCTTCCGTAAATAGCGATAGAGCGGGTGCGCATTGGAGCCGTTCACGGAGATTTTCGCGAATAGCGGGAAAGTAACCTGGTAGTTCTGTTGGCAAAACGCCCCAATTTGCTGGGCCGAACCCGGTTCCTGAGCGCCGAACTGGTTTGAGGGGAAGCCAAGAACCTGAAATCCGCGGGCATGGCAGGAGCGATAGAGCTTCTCAAGGCCGGCATATTGGGGAGTAAATCCGCAAAAGCTGGCGGTGTTCACAATCAGGAGCACCTGGCAACGGAATTGAGCAAGGCTCACCACTTCCCCATCCAACCGGGTGGCCGAAAAGTCGTAGACGGTTGTCGGAACAAGATCCATGAGAACAAAACCTCGCCTAAACTTGCTTTTGGGCCGATTGCCTGTTCGCTCTATCCGCGTCTAAGCAGGAGGCACCCAGCAGACAAGTCTATCGAGAATGGGCCCGGCCCGGCTCGTTCCAGTAGACTGGAGGTTGGGTAACAGCGCACCGGAACCCCGGCGGGAAGTCAATTCCGCAGGGCACCGGCAGCGGGCCCCGGCCCGATTCCGCGGGGGCGAAGAGCGGCGGGGAAATTCAGGGAAAGATTCGATTTCCGAGCCGAAGGCAGCCCGGCTGTTTGGGCGGGACCACTGCGGTCAAATATAATCATTCTTTCCTAAAGGCAGGAACAGATTTTTTGAGTAATGAGGGTGTGCATATTCTTCCCGTGAAGCCGATACATGGACCGCACCAGTACTTGTGCTCGCCGCAGGGCCTTAGCCCGGTGAAGACAAAGCACACTTCCATCTCCCGTAACAAGTCGATTGCGAGACTTGTGCGCATCCTCCTGATTTTGGCCCTGGTGGTCTCTTTCAAGGCAGCCATGGCCCAGGATACTCAGGCCATCCAGCAGATTCGCGTGATCGGTAACCGGCGCATTCCAAAGGAAACCATCCTGGCCCGCCTGTTTACGCATGTTGGCGACTCCTACGACCCCATTTCCATTGAACGGGACTTCAACTCCCTCTGGAACACGAGCTATTTCGACGACCTGCGCATCGAGCGCGAGGACACGGAAAAAGGGCTCATTCTGGACATCTTCGTCAGGGAAAAGCCAAATATCCGCGAGATCAACTACAAAGGCCTAAGTTCGGTTACCGTTTCCGACGTTCTTGACCGCTTCAAGAAGGAGAAAGTGCCGCTCTCGGTTGAGAGCCAGTACGATCCTTCCAAGATCAAGCGCGCCGAGACGGTCATCAAGGAATTGCTTGCGGAGCACGGCCACCAGTTCGCCACCATCAAGACGGAAGTCAAGACGATTCCTCCGGCGTCGGTGCAGGTGAACTTCAACATCAAGGAAGGCCCGGTCGTTAAGGTCGGCGAGATCAAGTTCGCCGGCAACCAGCATGTCAGCGCACTGCTGCTGCGCCGCTCCATGAAGAACCTGAAGCCGATCGGCATTCCGTACTCGATCTTCCTGGAAGACATCTTTCCGCAGACCTTCGACGCGTCGAAGCTTGAAGAGGACACCGAGCGGGTTCGCCAGGCCTATCGCGACCGCGGCTACGCCAATGCGGCCGTTGAGCAGCCCAAGACGCAGATCCGTGACGAGGGTGGCCTGAACTGGTTCACCTTCCGCCCCAACAAGGGCAAGCGCATCGACATTCTGATGGGAATTGAAGAAGGTGGGCGCTACCGCCTTGGCGGCATCACCTTCACCGGGAACAAAGCCGTCAGCAATGAGAAGGCACTGCGTAGCACGTTCGCACTGAAGGATGGCGACTTTTTTAATGCCACAGCCATCGGCAAAGGCCTCGACAACCTGAAGAAGGCCTACGGCACCCTGGGCTACATCAACTTCGGCGCCATTCCGAAACTGAACTACGACGACCAGAAGAAGACTGTCTCCATGGTCATCGACATTGACGAAGGCAAGCCCTTCTACGTATCACGCATCGAGTTCCAGGGCAATACCATTACGCGCGATCGAGTCATCCGCCGCGAGCTGATGCTCGACGAAGGTTCGGTCTACAACTCCCAATTGTGGGAGTACAGTTTGCTTCGCCTGAACCAGCTTGAATACTTTGACCCGCTCAAGGTTGACCAGGACTCTGAAGCGCACCAGGATCCGGACACAGGCACCGTCGAACTGCTCCTGAAGGTGAAGGAAAAGGGCAAGAACTCCATCGGCATGAACGGCGGCGTCAGCGGCCAGTCCGGCGCTTTCCTCGGCGTCAACTACCAGACCAACAACTTCCTCGGTTTGGGCGAGACTCTGAGCCTGCAAGGCAATCTGGGCAACGTAAGCCGTCAGTTCACGTTTGGCTTTACGCAGCCTTACATCAAGAACCGCCCCATCAATGTAGGCTTCCAGATTTACAACAACAAGCAGGACTTTAACGCGGCAAAGAACTATCAGGCGACCTCCGGACTTTCAGCCAACCTGACTTCTGCGCAGCAGTCGCTAACGCAGAACTACAATCAGGCTGCCAACGGCATGAATGTCTCCATTAGCTACCCGTTGAAGCGGCATGCCTTCCAGCGAATCGGTGCAACCTACTCGTGGAGCAAGTCGTCCATCACCGCCTTCAGCACCGCATCGCAGACCTTCTTCCAGACCATCAGCTTCCGGTCCGGCATCCAGGGCTCGAATGCGCTGGCGGGCATCATCAACAGCCAGATCTCGCTCACGTATTCCTACGACACCATTAACAATCCGGTGCGGCCGCGCAGCGGCAAGGAATACACGGCAGCCTTCCAGGCAGCGGGCATCTGGGGCAATGTGCGCTACATCTCGCCATTGGTCGCCTACAAGCGCTACTTCCCCATGCACTACCTGGTGCATTCCGAGACCGGCCACAACGTACTGGGCGTTCGCGCTCAGCTCGGATATGTGCAGGGCTTTGGCGGCGACGTGGCTCCGCCGAACAATCGCTTCTACGCCGGCGGCGAAAGCGAGTTAAGAGGCTTTGATGTGCGCGGTGCAACACCGTATGGTTATGTGCCGAGCCGCATCAACTTCCAGCTGACCAACCCTGACGGTAGCTGCGTACCGCGCGATCCCACCAATCCGCAGGACAACCAGTGCATCCAGGTGCCGCTGCCGGTCTACGGTGTCGCGTCCATCGGTGGCGATACCAACCTGAACACCAACATCGAGTACCGCATCCCGATCGTCGGTACCCTCATGTTCTCCTTGTTCGACGACTTCGGCATTGATGTCGCGACCAACCACGGACAGTTGAAGCAAAGCCCCGAGGGATTTGCTTCGCTGACTGCCCCCCTGTACGGTTGCCCGGTTTACAACAACGGCGCCTGCCAGGGTGGTATCCCCGGATCGCAAGTCGGATTCAAGCAGGACATCCGACCCATTTCCGGCACCAACTTTGTGCCGCGAATGTCGTTGGGTGGCGAGCTTGCCATCATCATGCCCATCGTCAACGCGCCGTTCCGCATCTACTACGCCTACAACCCGCTCCGCCTCTACGAGCAGCCTTTCTGCAACGAAGTGATCGTCGGCGGCAAACAGGGTAGCTGCTCAGCGCAGCTGATTACGCGCGCCATGTTCCCTCCGGGTGGCGCGGGCGACTACAGCTACGGCGAGGCTATGGAAGCCTACGGCGCGCGCTACCTGTTCCGCGAGCCCCGCAAGACCTTCCGCCTGACGGTTTCAACAACCTTCTAACCAGAACCACCCTCCGCAACGTAAAGAGGCCGCTCCCAGTGAGCGGCCTTTTTACGTTGCAGTCTGCTTGGATGCGCCCGACAGGGGCAGCCGCACATGCTGCGCCCATCGCGAATCGTCGCCAACCGTTCCATGGAAATACCCGCTAACATGCTGACTCGCAAACCCGCACTCCGGAGGGCTAACCCGCTGTCTTTATCCGGTCCCTGAACCTAACCGCCATCATTCCCGCGCCCCCGCAAAATCGCCTGAAATTCATCGTCCAGCGGTTTGACGCTCCTACCCCAGACTCCTATAATCCATTTAGTTCCTGCTGACGTCTCCATTCGCGTCTTTTCCTGTCTCTGCCGCCATCCGGCGGAGAGTTCCCGAAAAAATGCCGGGGTCCCAAGCGACAGGGCATCGTCGTAAGGATTTGGAATGAGAGTTGCGAGATTGCCAGGAGGCACCGGCTTGCATTTGCGCTTTGGCGCGAACGGCCACACAGGAATCCCGAAGGAGCTTTTGAATCAAATGAAGCGTTCGCTTGCAACTATTGTCATGCTGGCCTCAAGCTTTACCCTGAGCGCCGTAGCCCAAACTCCGGCCGCTGCCCCTGCACCTGCGGGCCCTGCCAAGATCGCCGTCATCGCCTTCCAGGTTGCTGTGGCCCAAACCAATGAAGGCCAGCGGAACTTCGCCGACCTGCAGAAGAAGTACGAACCCCGCCGCCAACAGCTCAAGGCCCTGAGCGACGAGATCGACAACCTGACCAAGCAGCTCCAGGCCCAGGGTTCGACCCTCAGCCCCGCTGAACAGCAGAGCAAGGCCACCGCGA
>Ga0302320_10017002_pt1 | contig 14805 bp, 11 predicted proteins | sample Bog_T0_3_FD_202130 | JGI IMG/M metagenome (GOLD analysis project Ga0302320, IMG submission 202130) | Peat permafrost microbial communities from Stordalen Mire near Abisko, Sweden - Bog_T0_3 | ecosystem: Environmental > Terrestrial > Soil > Wetlands > Peat | place: Sweden: Abisko, Stordalen Mire...
TGCACCGAGAAGGTCGGACTTTGTTGAGCCAAGCCGACCGCCGACAACAATGGTGCCCCAAACGCGAGAAACGTCCATCGCTTGGCTGATGTCGATGGTCTTATTGTGGTCGGAATCTCCATCCTTGTCCCCTCACTACTCATTGGTTCGTGTGCGCCGTGCGCACAATCATCGCGTCACCAGGCAGTCTACGACAAGATAAAGCTTCATTGTCAGTGACCACATTGGTCGCAAGCCTGGTTATTTATAGTCAATATAATGCACTCTTCGAGCACCGATCTCGGTCCCGCAACAAGGGCTCTTTGGGTACTCTCTCGGCATGCATAATCATTCCGCCGTGCAAATCCTGCGCATATCCTCCTTGACGCCCGTCCCATGGAAAAATGGTGGTGGCATAACTCACGAAGCGATCCGCGTGCCCTCGAGCACGGAGCCGTTCCTTTGGCGCGTGAGCATCGCACGTATCGACGCTGCGGGCCCGTTTTCCGATTTCGCCGGATACAACCGCACCATGGTGCTGCTGCGCGGCGACGGCGTTGCGCTTCATTTCGCGAACGGCGAGCACAAGGTGTTGCGCCAGATCGGAGACATCGCGGAGTTCGACGGTGCGCTCTTTGCGCACTGCGAGTTGTTGGGCGGCTCCTGCATGGATCTGAACCTGATGGCGGCCAAGTCGCTGGGAGCGGTGCCGGCGCGCGTGCAGCGTCTGACGGCGCCGCTGCAGGTCGCGGCATCCGCCTCAGAAACGCTGCTGCTGGCGTGCGTTCAGGGAACGATCGTGCTCGACGGCGACGGCGACGGCGACGGCGCGGAGCGTGCGCCGCTCGAGCCCGGGGATCTCGCGGTGCTCTCGCAGGCGGTTTCGCGCAGCGTCGTGAGGCCGGCGGATTGCGCGGCCGGCGCGCTGCTGTTCATCGCGACTATTCGCAGCTAGTACTTATGGGTTGACAGCAGCAGGCTGGTTTCGGTGTTGGAAATGCCGTCGATGAGGCGAATGCGCCCAAGGACTCTGTCGACCGCCCCGAGACTTTCCGTGCGCAGTTCCGCGACGATGTCCCAGCGTCCATTGGTGGTATGCAAGGCACAGACAGCCGGGTCGCCGCGCAGCGCCCGCAGCACCTCATCCGTGCGGTTGCCTTCCACCGCCACCGTCATCAAGGCGCGAATGCTGTGGTCGTCCGACTGCGGGCGCAGCTTGACGGTATAGCCCACGATGGTGCCGTCGGCCTGCAAGCGGGCCAGCCGGTTCTGCACGGTGCCGCGCGCGACCCCAAGGGTTTTAGCCAGCGCGGCGACCGATACCCGGGCGTCATCCCGCAGAAGCGATAGGAGTTGGCGGTCGGTCGTATCCATTGCACTCTCCTCGGATTGAACATTATGCCAATTATCATTGGCGTAATGCTCAAAAAACCACGCGTATTGGTCACATTTCTGGCTATTCTTTACCATAGGCTACCGTGAAACTACGCTTTGGCTCAACCAAACCGCGAGAGAATCATGGTCGCTTACATCGGAACCGCGCGTGTTCAGGAACTGGTGGCGCGGCTGGGGGCCGCCGACTTCATCGAGGCCTTGAGCAGCGAAGTCGAGGCCGACTATCGGCGCTGGGATGAATTCGAAAAATCGCCGCGGCTTGCGTCGCACTCGGAGCGCGGCGTGATCGAGCTCATGCCGACCAGTGACGGGCGCCTGTATTCGTTCAAATACGTCAATGGCCATCCGCAGAACACCGCCGGCGGGCTGCTGACGGTGACGGCATTCGGCGTGCTCGCCGATGTCGCGACCGGCTATCCGCTATTGCTCTCCGAAATGACCTTCGTTACCGCATTGCGCACGGCCGCGGTTTCCGCGCTCGCGGCCCGGCACCTGGCACGTCCGAACAGCCGGGTAATGGCGTTGATCGGCAACGGCGCGCAGAGCGAGTTCCAAGTCCTGGCGTTTCACCGGATGCTGGGGATCAGGGAAGTGCGGCTTTTCGACACCGATCCTCAAGCCACCGCGAAATTGATGCGCAATCTCGCCGCGCTGCGCATTGCTGACCTGAGCGTCGTCTGGTGCACCTCGACGGCGGAGGCCGTGCGCGGCGCCGACATCGTGACCACGGTCACCGCTGATAAGTGCAATGCGCTGATACTGACACCGCAGATGATCGAGCCTGGCATGCACCTGAATGCGGTCGGCGGCGACTGCCCTGGGAAGACCGAGCTGCATGTGGACATCCTGCGCCGGCCGGACACAAGCATCGTGGTCGAGTTCGAGCCGCAGGCTCGGATCGAGGGCGAGATACAACAGCTCGATGCCTCGGACCCGGTGAGCGAGCTTGCCGATGTGCTGCGCGCACGGCGCCCCGGGCGCAGTGCACCCGGCGAGGTCACGGTGTTCGATTCGGTGGGATTTGCGCTCAACGACTTCTCCTCGCTGCGCTACTTGCATCGGCTGAACGGCGAGCAGCGCGACCTGGTGAGCGATATCGACTTGCTGCCGGTTCTGGACGACCCCAAGGATTTGTTCGGCGGCCTGGTCGGCGTCGCCCGGCCGAACAGCCACGCGGCGCGGTTGCGCTCCGTGGATCGCAGCTTCGCATGAGTCCCGCTGCTCGAACCGCCAGTCTCATTGGCGCCCCCACCGATGTGGGCGCGAGCGATCGGGGCGCCTCCATGGGTCCCGAGGCGCTGCGCGTCGCCGGCCTGAATGAGGCGCTCGCGCAATGGGGCTTTAACGTCCTGGATTGCGGCAATGTCAGCGGACCGCCCAATCCCGGCCTGATCAGCGTGAACGGTTATCGCAATCTCCCGGAAGTCGCGGCCTGGAACCGCGAAGTGCACCACGCGGTGTACCGCGAGTTGAGCCAGGAGCGGCTGCCGATCCTGCTCGGCGGCGATCATTCCTTGAGCGTCGGCTCCATCTCCGCCGTGGCGCGCCATTGTCGCGAGCGCAACCAACCATTGCGCGTGCTCTGGCTCGACGCGCACGCCGACTTCAATACCCGGGAGCTCAGCCCGACGGGCAGCCTGCATGGCATGCCGGTCTCCGCCCTGTGCGGGTTCGGTCCGCAGGAGTTGATCCAGATCGGCGGCAAGACGCCGGCGATCAGCCCGCAGTGGGTGCGGCAAATCGGCATCCGCAGCGTCGACAAGGGCGAGCGGCGCTTTTTGCACGAGCAGGAACTCGCGGTGTTCGACATGCGCTACATCGACGAGATCGGCGTCAGGAAAATCATGGAACTCGCGCTGCAGGATATGGACGCGAACACTCACCTGCACGTTAGTTTCGACGTCGACTTCCTCGACCCGGAGATCGCGCCCGGTGTCGGCACCACGGTGCCGGGCGGCTTGTCGTACCGCGAGGCGCAACTGTGCATGGAGATGCTCGCCGATAGCGGCCGCGTGGCATCGCTGGACATCATGGAGTTGAATCCGGCCCTCGATGTGCACAATAAGACGGCGGTGCTTGCGGTCGACCTGACCGAATCGCTGTTCGGCAAGAGCACGCTGATGCGCAAGCCCGCCGTGGCCGAAATCGGCGGCTCGCGGCGCCTGCGATCGGTACACGCGGCCGAATCTTAATTACAATAGCGGGGATGAACGCCGATCCAAGTGGGCCCACCGAGGCCGCCGCCCTGGAAGGGCTGCGTCACGCCGTAACAGAGCGTGGACTGTGGCCGGAGGACCGCGCAGTCACCAGGCTGTTGCAGACGCTGGAGCTCACCGGCGGGGCGCGCCATCGCGCGGTATCCGTGGCCATGGCTCTGGTTGAAGGCGCCCGGGCGCGGCGCGAGGAACGGCCGTTTCTCGATGCCTTCCTGCAGGAATTCGGGCTGTCGAATCAGGAAGGCATCGCGCTCATGTGCATCGCCGAGGCGCTGCTGCGCATTCCCGACGATGCGACCGCCGATCGCCTGATCGCCGAGCAACTCGCCACCGGCGACTGGGGCGCCCATTCGGGCAAGTCCGAATCGCTGTTCGTCAATGCCTCCACCTGGGGATTGATGTTGACCGGCGGCATCCTGGAGCTCGACCCGACGATTCAGTCGGACGCCGCCGGCTGGCTGCGCAAACTTACGCGCAAGGCGGGCGAACCCATGGTACGCCTTGCGGTGCGGCGCGCGATGCGCATCATCGGCGGGGAATTCGTGGTCGGGCGCACGATCGAGGAGGCGCTGGCCCGCAGCGCGCGCGAGCCCGAGGTGGCGCTGTGCTCCTTCGACATGCTGGGCGAGGGCGCCAGAACGCAGCACGACGCGCAGCGCTATCTCAGGTCCTATGAGCATGCAATCGACGTCATCGGCGCGGCGGCCGCCGGCCGCGCGCCGCATGAGGCGTCCAGTATTTCGATCAAATTATCGGCCCTCGAGCCGCGCTACTCGCAGCTGCAATGCAATCGCGTCATGCAGCGCCTGGTGCCGCAGGCGCTGAGCCTGGGCCGCCGGGCGGCAAAGCTCGGGATCCAGCTCACCATCGACGCGGAAGAAGCGGACCGGCTGGATCTGTCGCTGAATGTCATCGAGGCCCTGGCGCGCGATCCGGCCACGCGCGCATGGCCGGGACTCGGGCTCGCCGTGCAGGCGTACAGCAAGCGCGCCGTGGATGTCATCGAATGGGTGGCGCAGGTCGCACGTTCATACGGCCGGCGCATGACCGTGCGCCTGGTGAAGGGTGCCTATTGGGACAGCGAGATCAAGCGCGCTCAGGAGCGCGGCCTCGAGAACTATCCGGTCTATACCCGCAAAATGACCACCGACGTGTCGTACCTGGCCTGCGCCGGCGTGCTGTTCCGTCACAGCGATGTCATCTACCCGCAATTCGCGACTCACAACGCGCACAGCATTGCCTCGATCCTTGAGCTTGCGCCTCCCAAGGCTGATTTCGAATTTCAGCGGCTGCACGGCATGGGCCGCCTGCTGTATGCGGAAGCTGCGCGGCTGATTCCCGAAATTCCCAGGGTGCGCGTCTACGCACCGGTGGGCGAGCACAAGGATCTGCTGGCCTATCTGGTGAGACGCCTGCTGGAGAATGGGGCCAACACCTCGTTCGTGAACCGGTTTATGGATGAGCAGGTCCCGGTGCCCGACATCGTCCGCGATCCCATCACCGAACTCGAGCGCTGCGATTCCTATGCGCACCCGCGCTTGGCCCTTCCCATCGCTCTGTACTCCGACCGCCGCAACTCGCAGGGGATGGATCTTGGCAACCCGCTCGAAATCGACGCACTGCGCAGCGGCTTGAGCGCGGCGCGCTCGCTGGAGCGGCGTGCCGGACCCATCATCAGCGGGACTCTGGTGTCGGGCGAACGGCGCCCCGTCGCCAATCCCGCCGACCACCGCGACATCGTCGGGGTGTCCCGCGATGCGACTCCGGGCGAGATCGCCGGCGCGTTCGACGCCGGCGCCAAAGCCCAATCGGCCTGGAACGCCGCGGGCGGCGAGGCGCGTGCGCAGTGCCTCGACAGCGCCGCGGCTTTGCTCGAGAGCCGGCGCCTGAATTTTTACGATCTGCTGGTGCGCGAGGCGGGCAAGACGCTGCCGGATGCGATCTCCGAAGTGCGCGAAGCCGCGGATTTCTGCCGCTACTACGCGCTGCGCGCGCGTGACGAGTTCGCAAAGCCCAAGCGCCTCGAGGGCCCCACGGGAGAGTTGAACGAGCTGTCGATGCATGGCCGCGGCGTATTCGCCTGCATCAGCCCCTGGAATTTTCCGCTGGCGATTTTTGCCGGACAGGTTACCGCCGCGCTGGCGGCCGGCAATGCCGTGGTTGCGAAGCCTGCCGAACCCACTCAGCTCATCGCCGCGCAATTCGTATCGCTGTTGCACGAGGCGGGAGTACCGCCGGAAGCGCTGCACCTGATTCCCACGCCGGGACGGATATTCGGCGAGGTCGCGCTGGCGCACCCTGCGCTCGCCGGCGTGGCGATGACCGGATCCACCGCAACCGCGCTGACGATCAATCGTGCGTTGGCGGCGCGCGGCGGCGCGCTGGTGCCGCTGATTGCCGAAACCGGCGGATTGAATGCAATGATCGTCGATTCGACCGCGCTGCCGGAGCAGGTGGTCGACGATGTGCTGAACTCCGCCTTCATCAGCGCGGGCCAGCGCTGCTCGGCGCTGCGGCTGTTGTTCCTGCAGGAGGAAATCGCCGATACGGTGCTGGAGATGATCGTCGGCGCGATGGACGAACTCATCATCGGCGATCCGGCGCATCCGCAAACCGATATCGGACCGGTGATCACGGCGGCAGCGGCCCAAGGGTTGGAGGCGCATGTCGCCCAAATGCGCGGCGAAGCCCGTGTAATCAAGGCATGCCGTCTCGGCGATGCCCATGCGCACGGCAGCTTTTTTGCCCCGCATCTGATCGAGCTTTCGAGCGCGGCGCAACTGACCCATGAGGAATTCGGCCCGATCCTGCACGTCGTGCGCTATCGCTCGAGCGATGTGGCGCAGGTCCTGCAGGCAATCCGCGCCAGCAATTTCGGCCTGACCTTGGGTGTGCAGACGCGCTTGGAGTCCGCTTGGCGCCAGGTGTTCGCCAACACCTTGGTCGGCAACACCTATGTCAACCGCAATATGATCGGCGCGGTGGTCGGCGTGCAGCCATTCGGCGGCATGGGCCTGTCGGGTACCGGGCCGAAGGCCGGGGGCCCGCACTATGTGGCGCGGTTTGCCAATGAGAGAACGCTGACGGTCAATACCACCGCGACCGGCGGCAATGCCGCGCTCTTGAACCTGGGTAACTGATTGCCGATGTGAAGACCGCCTATCTGAAGCTGGTTGCGGGCGACGTCAACGGCTTCCTGGGCCTGGTGGTGGATAATCTGTCGGTGCTTGCGCTGCTCGCCGGCGTATTGATCGGCGGTTATGGCATTCCCGCCGACATCGTATTCGGGCACATGTTTCCTGGCACCGCGCTCGGCGTCCTGGTAGGCGATCTTCTCTATTCCTGGTTGGCGGTTCGCCTTGCGCGGCGCACCGGCCGCATGGATGTCACGGCCATGCCGTTCGGCCTGGACACCCCCTCGACCATCGGAATGGCGCTGCTGGTGTTGGGCCCGGCGTTTGCGCGCTTGCGCGCGGCCGGCCTGGATCCTGGTTCGGCAGGCCTCGAGACCTGGTATCTCGGCATGGCGGCCACGGTCGCGATGGGGCTGCTGAAGTTCTTGCTGGCATTTGCGGGGCGCGCCGTGCGTCGGCTGATTCCCCAGGCGGGCCTGCTCGGCTCGCTCGCAGGCATCGCACTGATGCTGATCGGCTTTCTGCCGCTGGTGGAAATGTTCCAGTCGCCCATCGTCGGCCTGCTCACCCTGGGCCTGGTGCTCTACGCGCTGATCGGCAAAGGGCCGATCCCGGGCAACATTCCCGGGGTATTGTTCGCCGTGATCGTGGGAACGCTGGTGTACTACGCCTTGGGGTATTGGGGCGCGGCCGGTTTGCAGATTTCACCGCCGGCGCTGCCCACGCTGCGGCTGGCATTTCCCCATCCGGATTCCGGCATCCTGCGCGGCTTTGCGCAGCTTGTGGACTATCTGCCCCTGATCATCCCGTTCGCCTTGCTGACCATCGTCGGCGGCGTCAATAACACCGAAAGCGCCCGGGTCGCGGGCGATGCCTATGATGTACGCGCCATCCTGCTGGCGGAGGCCGCGGCAACTCTCCTCGCCGGGTTGGCCGGGGGCGTTGCGCAGACGACGCCGTACATCGGGCACCCCGCCTACAAGCAAATGGGCGCGCGTGCCGGATACACCTGGCTGACCGGGGTATTCATCGGCCTGGGCGGGATGCTGGGCTACGTGTCGAACCTGATCGAGTTGATTCCGCTGGCGGCGCTGGCGCCGGTATTGGTATTCCTCGCGCTGAACATGACCGCGCAGGCATTCAGCGCGGTGCCGCAGCGCCATGCAGCGGCGGTGGCGATCGCCTTCTTTCCATCGATTGCACGCTTGCTGACCATCGAATTGAGCAACCCTAAGTTCATCGCGCCGGAGCGGCTGGTCCAGCTCATGAGCCTCGCCGAGCACGGATTGCCCACCATGGCGGTCATCGCGGCTCTCGGCAATGGTTTCATCATCACGGCGACGATATGGGCCGCGTTCGTCGTTGAGATCATCGAGCATCGATTGCGCGCCGCGGCGGCGTACCTGGCCGCCGGAGGGGTGCTGTGCTTCTTCGGCATCATCCATTCAGCTCGGGCCGACGGCGGCATGTATGAGATCTGGCGACTCGATGGCATGGCGAGAAGCGTCGGGATACAGTTCTGCGCGGCCTACTTCGTGCTGGCGGGCGCGTTCCTTTTATTGTCGTTTGGCCAAGCCCGCAAGCAGCTGCGCTAGTGAACGCACGGGGAGAACCTTGTTACCGACCGCGCCCGCACAGGCTGTGACGATATTTCACGGCTCTCTCGCAGCCTGCAACGAGTTCGGCCTGGTGCTGGACGCGAGGTCCTTGGCGTACGAGCTGGTTGAAATGGGCGGCGACTGGGCTTTGGTGACAGCGCCCGCCATCGCGGCCATCGCGCTTCAGGAACTTGCGCACTACACCGCCGAACGCGAAATTAGCAGAGAAGCGCCGCCGGCGACTCAACCTTTCGCAGGCGCTGCCGTCGGGGCACTCGGTTACGCCGCGATTCTGCTGCTGGTCGCCTATTGCGCCGGAATCAATCTGTTCGGCGTCGATTGGCTGTCGTTGGGAGCAGTAAGCGCCAATGCCGGCGCCGGCGAGTGGTGGCGGGCAGTGACCGCACTGACCTTGCACCTGGATCTGGGGCACTTGCTGGGCAACCTGTTGTTCGGGATCGGCGCCGGAGTTCTCGCGAGCCGCATTTTCGGGCCCGGTTTAGCTTGGGCGAGCATTCTGGGGGCCGGCGCAACGGCCAACTTCATGGAAATGCTGATTGCGCCGCTCTCGTTTCGGTCGGTCGGCGCTTCGACGGCCGTGTTTGCGGCGCTAGGTTTGTTGGCAGGTTTCGCGTGGCGCCAACGGCTTACTTTGCGCGAGCGCTGGTTGTATCGCTGGGCGCCCCTGATCGCGGGCATCAGTTTGCTGGCGTGGTTGGGCGCGGGTTCCGCGCAAGTCGATGTACTCGGGCACTTGCTCGGATTCCTCGCCGGCGTGGCTCTCGGTTGGGTGTACGCGCGGACCGGACTTCCGCTTAGTCGCAGCATGGGCGCCCAGCTTGCGGCCGGCGCCGCCGCCGTCGCGATAGTGTGCCTCGCGTGGGCAGTGGCTTTGCGGCACGCCACGTAGACGACGTCGTCTACGTGGCGATACCGCGACTTCGAGAGTTAGCGGCGCACCTGCAGCGAGAGAGTCGTCGTTTTCGTCACACCACCACCAGTGGCCGTAATCGTAATCGGGTAGGTCCCGGTCGCGGCGCTTCTGGCCACGCTGATGTTCATATCGGACGAGCCGGAACCCGGCGCGGCGATGGAAGCAGGGCTGTAGCTGACGGTGACGCCGCTTGGCTGGCCGCTCGCGGACAGAGCGATCGTCGAGTCAAACCCGCCGGATACCTTGGTGCTGACCACCGCATAGCCGCTCTGGCCTTGATCCAGGTAGCCTGACGAGGGTGAGACCGAGACGGTGAAGGAGCCGGTCGTCGCCGCCGTGACGGTGAGCGATACCGTCGCCGTATGCGTGATTCCGCCGCCGGTGCCGGTTACCGTGATGGAATAGGTGCCGGCTGCCGCTGTGGAGGCCACCGTAAAGGTCGCAGTGGATGTGCCGGAACCGGGCGCGGCGATCGACGTCGGATTGAATGCGACCGTGACGCCGGTCGGCTGGCCGCTCGCGGTCAGCGCAATCGCCGAGTCAAAGCCACCGGAGACCGCCGTTGTGACGGTAGAAGTTCCGCTGCCGCCCTGCACCACGGAGACCGCCGTGGGCGCGGCAGAAAGCGTGAAGGCAGGGCTCGCTGAGGCGGTGACGGTCAACGACACCGAGGCCGTTTGCGTCAGACCGCCGCCGGTCCCCGTCACGGTAATCGCGTAGGTTCCGGCCGCAGTGCTCGAGGCCACCGTAAAGGTGGCAGTGGATGTGCCCGAGCCGGGCGCCGCGATGGACGTTGGGCTGAAGCTGACGGTGACGCCGGTCGGCTGGCCGCTTGCCGTCAGCGCAATCGCCGAGTTAAAGCCACCGGAGACCGCCGTGGTGATGGTGGAAGTTCCGCTGCTGCCCCGGACCACGGAGACCGCCGTGGGCGAGGCGGAGATGTTGAATGCGGGAGTGGTGCTCGTCGGCGCCAGTGCATTGATCAGCCCGGTCCCGTTCGGGCTACCCCAGCCGGTCACCAAATCGTAACCGACCACGGCGGAATAGCTGCCGGAAGTGCCGCTGCTGATGTCGTGGAAATCCGTGCCATACGCGGAGGTTACATTTTGCGCGTAGATGGTCGGGTTGATGAAGCCCAGGGTCGCCTGGCCATTGTTGGCCAGCTGCTCATTTGCCAGCGCAATGTAGCCGGCCCACATGGGAGCGGCGAAACTGGTGCCACCGTACTCATTTGCGAGGCAGGTCGTCTGGTCGGCGCAGGTGTAGAACGAGAAATTCGCATTCGCCGACACGTCCGGGCCGTTGCGCAGGGTGGTCGAACCCTTGTTGCTGGAGTTGATGACGCCCGAGAGCTGCTGCCACGCAGGGATCGCGATGCTGTCCGGCGAGATGCCGCCGCCGCTGTCGACCCAGGCGGTTTCAGACTTCCATGGGCCGGCCGCGCTGGCGGTTACCAAGTCCGTGCCGCCGACCGACACGACATGCGCATCGTCCGCCGGCCATGCCTCGTTGCTCGACGACCAGGTGGAGCTGTCGCCGGAGGCGGCAAAGAAATTCTGGCCTTGCGCCGCCATCTTCTCGAAGTACGGGTCAAGCGTGGTCGCATCCGCCGGCGTCCAGCCCCAGGAACAACCGATGGTGGTGGGCAGCGGGCTGTGCGTCGTCATGGCGCTGATGATTGCCGTGTCGGTGGAGCCGATGTACATCACCAGGCTGGACAGCCCCGGCGCCATGCCGATCGCCTGGGTCATGTCGAGGGTCTGTTCCGTATCGTCACAGTCGCCACCGGCCCGGCTATCCACGCAGGAAGTGCTGGTGCCGTCGGTGGAGAGCAGCGTGATGGGGACAGAGTTGGTTTGACCCACATTCGCGAAATAGGTATTCAAGTCGGCGAGGTCGGTGCCTTCATACTCGAACAACCCGAGGTTCTGTCCGGCGCCGGTGAGGGCCGTTCCGCCGTAATAGGCCGCGCGCATGTCGCTGCCCAAGAAGGAAGCCGATGGGCCGGAGCCGGTGGTGGCATGCGTCACGACGGCGTCGGGCGCGATGCCATGAGCCTGCGCATAGTCGCTTTTCTTGACATACATGGGATGCGGAATGGAGAAATTGTCCAACCCCGAGACATGCCAGAGCGGGAAAGCCAGATCGGTGGTGGGCTCGCGATCCGGTGCATAGAAAATGCGGTTCTCAGTGGGGCCCTGGTAGGTGCGCAGGGTCAGGTGGAAGGCTGCCTCGATCGCCGAAACCGGCCCCCTGACCTGCACTTCCATGCCATCGCGCGAACCGCCGACGACCGTTAAGCCGTTGGTCTGCGCGAAACGCACCACGGCGTCATACTGTTCCTGCGTGGGTCCAAACCGCACGGTGAACTCGCGCGGAGTGAGGAAATGCCGGAAGGAGGCGTTGGCAGGGTCGTAGATTTCCTTCAAGAACGCTGTTAATCCCGCCGGATCGCGCAGCGGCAGCACGATGTCCAGCTGCATGGCCTGCGTTGCAGGCAGGCGTCCGACAGCGCGTGCTTGGCCATTGAGGGTCGCTTCGCGAACGTGGTGCGTCAATACCGTCTGGGCGAGGGCGTCGATGCTTACCATCGAGAGCGACACGAGCGCTGCGACGGCGACCAGAAATTGGCCTAGTCCTTTTCGAATCATGACTTTAATTCTCCCTAATTTATTTATTTTTCGACACAGAATGCCTAGTCGAGAGAGTCCGCTTCTCCTTCTACGGAATGGCACTATCTTGTCGGCGCACCGAGTCAATGTCAACCGGGAAAATTGGGCAGGGTGACTCACAGCGACTGCGGCGCTCAAATCCCAATTGGGCGGCAAAACAGAGTTCCGATTTTTATTTATTATCCGGCGAATAGGTCTGCCGTTTGCAACAGCGGGCGACGCGACCACTCAGGCGCCTGACAATCGCGCCGATTTTTACGGGGTCGGTACTGGCGCATTTCGCGCGCGTCGCCCCTCAGGGCTTCTGATTGGGCTCAACGTAAATCGCAATCCCGCTGCCGTATTTTCGCGCACCGGTGCTGAAGCCGCCGATTCCTAGATCAGCGACGCCATGGTTGGAATAGGCGGTCGCGCCGATGCCGCCGCCGATCGATGCCGCGCCCTCGTCATAGATGCCCTGCAGCAGGATGCCATTGGCGCCGAGCTTCGCCGCCGCGCGCTGCATGCGCTGGATCACCGCTTCGGCCTTGCCGTCCGGGGTCAGCGCGAAGGAAAACTCGCTGGAGCTTTCGAGAATGGCAATTTTGTCGTAGCGGGCGGGGGCTTCCAGATAGATCCGCACCTGGCCGGGCGAAATCTCCGGCCGGGGGCTGCCCACCAGGGCCTGCGTGGCGGTGCAACCCGCCAGGATCGAGATTGCGACGAGGCCGGACGCGCGCCGTACTATTTCCACGGCTTCGAAGTATGCACGCTGGTCAGCGCGTCATAGAGGCTGCCGTCGGGATGCTTGGCGCACTGCGTCTGCAGGGCCGTGCCAAAATCGTTCACGGCCGCGGCGTCGAACATATGGCCGCCGCCCTTGCCGACGGCGAAACCGAGCAGCCACATCATGATCGTGGTTTCACTTTCCGGATCGGTGCGTGCGGAATCCTGATGCCTCGATTCGAAGGTCGCGCAGTCCAGCGCGCTCAAGTCCATGGGATGGGCGTTGTTCAGCGTGATGTGCGGCAGTGCCTCCAGCAGGCTTTCGCTGGGATTGTTCTTGCATTCGGCATCCAGCGCGAATCCAAAGGAGGGCAGCGCATCCCCGTACATGACGTGCGCGCCGGACTTTGCGACCGCGAATCCGAACAGCCACATCACCATGTTGATCGAATCCACCTTGGGTGGTGTATCGCCGGGGTTCAGAACCTCGTTTTGGTATTTGGAACAGCTCAAGGTGGCGATATTCAGTTCGGCCGCGAAGGCTGTGCACGGAACCAGGCAGATCACGAGAACGGCAGTGCCGAGACCCTTCATGCGAATTCATTCCTGTTGGCGCGGATAAGCACCGCGGAATATGCGATGTTGCGTGCGATCAGACGCCAGCGTCAAGAACCGCGAGCAGCAGCTCGCGCAGCAGGGAGCTCAAGGGGTTGGCGCGCGCCGCGGAGAACTCCGGCGTGCGCGCTTCCCTTAGATAGGCGCGTTGCGCGATCTCCAATTGCACGGCATGGATGTTCGCGGCGGGGTTTCCGTAATGGCGCGTGATGTACCCTCCCTTGAAGCGGCCGTCGAGCACGTGCGAGAAGGTCTTTTGCGCGCGCAGCAGCGCCAGCAGGCGGGCGGGCAGTTTTGGGGAACAACTGCGGCCGCCGGAGGTGCCGATATTCAGATCCGCAAGCCGCCCCTCGAACAGCGCGGGCACCACGGAATGAATCGAGTGCGCGTCCCACAGGATGCAATAGCCGTGACGGCGCACGAGGTCCTGCGCTGCTTCAGCCAGCTTGTCGTGATAGGGCTGCCAATAGTGCCGCAAGCGTTCGGCGATTTCGCTGTTGGTGGGATCTTGACCCCCGACATAGAGAGGCTCGCCGTCGAAACTCTCCGTGGGACAGACCGTGGTTTCGCGCCGGCCCGGGTAAAGCGGCGCGCCGTCCGGCGGGCGATTCAGGTCCACGACGTAGCGGGTATGCGTCGCGCGGATGATCGATGCGCCCAGCTCGCGATGAAAATGATACAGCTCGGGGACGAACCAGTCCGTGTCCGGCAGCTCCTGAGCTGCGCGAGTCAGGCGTACTGCCAGATCCTGCGGCACGAACGTACCCGAATGCGGGAAGCTGATGAGCAGCGGCCGGCTACCGGCCAGGTGCTCGTACAGGGGCATGGGCTCCCCGACCGGCGATGCGCTCACGCGGCCGCTCGCGACGGCAGCACCCGCTTGACCCATTGGGCGAAGCGGCCGCTTCTGACCCAGGTCTTGGCGTTCTCGATATCCGGCGCGAAGTACCGGTCCGCCGCATAGAAGGCCACATCGCCGCGAATCATGGCGTGAACCTGCTCCAGCGCTTCCGACGACTGCGCCGGCCGGTGAAAGTCGATGCCCTGGGCAGCCGCCAGTAGTTCAATGCCGACGATGCAGGCCGCGTTCTCGACCATTACACCTAAGCGGCGTGCGGCATGGGTCGCCATGCTGACATGGTCCTCTTGGTTGGCGGAGGTCGGTATCGAATCGACGCTGCACGGGGTCGCGATGCTTTTGTTCTCGGACACCAAGGCCGCCGCGGTCACCTGCGCGATCATGAAACCGGAGTTCAAGCCGCTGTTCTCGACCAAGAATGCCGGCAGGCCGCTCATCTTCGGATCCACCAGCACCGCGACCCTGCGCTCCGACAGGCTGCCCATTTCGGCAATGGCGAGCGCCAGGCAGTCGGCCGCGAAGGCCACGGGTTCCGCGTGAAAGTTCCCGCCCGAGAGAACCTCTCCCTGATCGACGAAGAGCAGCGGATTGTCGGTCACCGCATTGGCCTCGATGTTCAAGGTAACGCTGCAATTGCGCATCAGGTCCAGGCAGGCGCCCATCACCTGAGGCTGGCAGCGAAACGAATAGGGATCCTG
>Ga0302320_10017003_pt1 | contig 14805 bp, 13 predicted proteins | sample Bog_T0_3_FD_202130 | JGI IMG/M metagenome (GOLD analysis project Ga0302320, IMG submission 202130) | Peat permafrost microbial communities from Stordalen Mire near Abisko, Sweden - Bog_T0_3 | ecosystem: Environmental > Terrestrial > Soil > Wetlands > Peat | place: Sweden: Abisko, Stordalen Mire...
GTTCGGTGCCGGCAAGCAGGCGGCCCTGGGCGTCGATGGCGAGCCCGGTGACATGGGATTGGCCGGTATCGTAATACAACTCGGCGTTGCCGGCGGAGGTGACGCGGTAGATTCTTCCCTGATCGCCGGTGCCAACATACAGCGTGCCATCGGGGGCGGCGGCCAGCGACCAGATATAACGGGCTTTAGGGGCGAAGTATTCGGTAGCCTTGCCGTTTTCGATGCGATAGACCTTACCGTCCGGGGAGGTTCCGGCGTAGAGGATGCCGTGGGGATCGGTGGCGATAGCGAAGATCTCGGGCTGCTCGGCGGTCCAAAGGAGAGAGCTGGCGCCGGAGGGATCGATTTGATAGATGCGGCCGCGGTGTCCGGTGGCGACGTAGAGGACGCCGCGCGCGCCTTCCGCAACGCCCCAGACGACGGATTGACCGGAGGAGAAGAGGGTGTCCACTTTGGGGGCGAGGGTAAGGCGGCCGTCGCGGCTAAGGGAGACGCCTTGGAACTGGCCGCGGATGAAATCCTGGTAGCTGGTCATTTCCCAAGCGGTGGTGGCGGAGCCGGCAGCCGCGGTGGTGATGAGCAACATGGCGGCGGCGGCGCGGCAGAGCGGGAGACGAAGCGGGCGTGCGAGGGGGCCAGGAATCATTCCTTCACCTCTACTTGGATGGTTTTCGATCCGGTGATGACGCTGTCGCCGGCTCCAAATTCCAGCTCAGCCACCTTGGAGTTGCGCGTTTGGGTGATGCTGCCCTGGGCCGTCTGAGCGCCGGCCAGAATCATGGCAACGGAGGGGGGAGGGTCGGGCAGATCGGCGCCTTCCAGTTGGAAGGCCGGCTCGGAACGCCAAACGCGGACGTAAGCTTTGGTGTTGGCGCGCAAGCTATTCACGGTGGAAAGCAGTTGCGCGATGGATTTTGGCTGGTTGCCGACGATCTGACGGAATTCGGTGAGATTGGTGGTCATGCCGTCGGCAACGGTGAAGAAAAGCGGGCCGGGAGGCATGCCTTGGGGCACTTGGTACACGATGGTGCGAGGAAGTTCCGCGCCGTTCTCGCCGATCAGGACCGTGGTGATCTCAACCTTGCCGCCGGGGCGCACTTCGCGGCGACCCACGGAGACGCTGTCGATTTGAAACAATTTCTTGGCGTCGAAGGATTCGATGTCGAGGGCCACTTTCTTCACTTCGAGGGCGTCGAAGCCACTTTGCAGGATGTAGGCCAGCGGTATGGCGGTGGAAAGGGATGCGATCATGGCGGAGCCAGTATCGGCGGCATACATATTGTTGACCTTGAGCGGCGGGGACGAGCCTTTGAATTCGATTTCGCCGGTGACGCGGAAACTGGAAGCGCCCACGGTGCGCTCGGTGGCATCCAGGGTGTTGAAGACGGCCATCTGCATCAGCAGGGGAGCAAGGAATCGATCGTTCACCATTTCCATCTGGTAGCTGTCGAGGCGCTTGCCGCCGCGCGAAACGGAGATTGAAATAGGGGCCATGAGGGCGGCGTGGCCAAGCTCACCGGCGACGGCGGTATTGCGGTCCTGCAGGATGGCGCCCATGGTCTCCTTGGGGGCGGAGATTTTGAAAGATGCCGAAAGCACGGGCAGGAGGGCGAGAACCTCGGAACGGGTGAAGGGCAGGGCAGTGGAGCCGACGGCGAGAAAGCGGTGGCCGAAGGCATAGAGCTTGTTGCCGTCGATGTAAGTGACGGTGCCGTCGGCGCCGATGCTGAGGTCTCCGGTCATGAGTTGGACACTGATCATAGAGCCGGGCTGCAGCTTGGAGGGGTCGCCCATATGGGAACTGGAGGGGCCGCCGGACGAGAGGCTCTGGGTAGGTTCGAGGCCGAGGGAGCGAAGCTGGGGCGCGAAGGAATCCAGGGTGGCGCGGGTGAATCCGGCGAAGGAGACGGGGGTGGCGATGTCCAGCATCTGGGCGCCGCGCATGGCGGGTTCAAGGCGGCCTGGCAGGAGCAGCGAGAGATCCTTGGAGGCAAACATGGAAGCCAGGGAAACCTGGTTGCGGGCGGCCTGCGCGGGCGCGGTGGCACGGCCGGCTTCAGTGACGCGAACCATTTCCTCAATGGGGCGAATGCCGGTGATGGCTTCCTTGGCGAAAGGAAATGCCATGGCGACGGCGCCGGCGAGTTTACCGTCGATGTAGACGGGGCTGCCGCTCATACCCTGGAGGACGCCGGTTTCGGCAAGGGGTCCACCGGAGAGGCGCGCGAGGATTAGATTCTGTTTGGGGCCGATATTTTCGAGGACGCCGAGGATCTCCACCTGGAATTCGTCGATTCGGTTGCCGGAGAATACGGTCTTGCCGATGCCGCGCTGACCGGGTTTGATGTCCTTCAAGGGGAAGAAGGCAGTCTGGGCGTGCAAAGCGGCGGCGAGGGCGAATACCGCCGGGACAGCTAGACGCGACACGGTTACTATTCTACCTTGAGAAGCCATGGAACGGGTTGGAACCTTATGAAAGAGGGACGGTTCCAGGCTGCCCTCGGTTCCCGGTTTAGGCTGAATGGCGCGGAGCCGATGAGTGGGCGGCAGTTTTTGGACGAACAAAGCCTAAGTATTTGATTCCAGAGAGGGCGATTGGGTCCGGGTAAGGCTTCCTCACCGTTGGAGCGGCGATCGGTTCCGGGTCCAGCCAGAATAGCGCGTTGGCGCCGCCGAAGCGCCCGCGGAGCCGCTGAATGGCCGGCGATTTTTGGACGAACAAAGCCTAAGTAATTGATTCCAAAGAGGACGGTGGCGCAGAACGCGGTCAACCGGCGCCCACGGAACGCAGGTAGTCGGCCAAAGTCTTGCCCGGTTCATCGGCGAAGAGGCCGCCATTGCGAGTGCAGGCGCGAACGCGGTCCAGGCGGAAGTTGCGAAAGCCGGTGCGGAGGTCGCACCATGCGCCCAGAGTCCAGGCGGAGCCCCAAAAGGTGAGGGCCAGGGGACGGACGGAGCGTTGCGATTCGCAGCCGGCGTTGTCGAGGTAGGTGAGATCCAGAATGGCATGATCGTCGATGGCGGCGCGCATGGTTTCGATAATTTTATCGGTGGCGCGATGGGCATTGAGGAGCGGGGCGTAGATTTGCGGGCCGTCGATTTCGGCGCGCCGGTTCTTGGGCAGCGCCAGAATGATTTTATCGAGGGCGGGGACAGCCGCGGCGCGGAAGCGGGGCCCTCCGAAGGCTTGTACCATGCGCAGACCGACGACGACGGCTTCCACTTCCTCGTGGGTGAACATTAGAGCGGTCAGCTCAAAGGAGCGATCCAGGCAATAGCCGACGCCAGCCTCGCCCCGTACGGGAATGCCCGAGAGGGAAAGGTCGCGAACGTCGCGATAGATGGTGCGCTCGGAGACGGCCAGGAAATCGGCCAGTTGCGCGGCGGTGGTGAGGCGGCGGGCGCGCAGGTGCTGGACGATCTGGAACAGCCGGTCGGCGCGGCGCATGAAAAACTATTATCAGCCCGGATCGTTAGGAAAACGTGGCCACGCGGCGCAGGTTCCGCTTGCGTTCATTGCGCGGGTTGCGCCAATTCACCTGCGGGGGAAACATCGACTCGTCGATCCTGTCCCGGTACTTCAGGGCGATATTCATGAGCGAATCGACAAGGGAATCCGACAGCAGATGCGGTTGCAAACCGAGGTCCACCAGCTTGGAATGCTTGGCGTTGTAGTAGTGTTCTTCGGCTTCCACGCGCGGGGCGGGCAGATGGTCGATCTCCACGGTGAGTCCCAGCCTCTGGCCGGCCACCTGCACCATGCGCGCCAGTTCCATGACTTTGAACTGCTCGGTGAACTGATTGAACACACGGCATTCGCCGGGATTGGCGGGGGTCAGACAAGCCAGTTCCACGCAGCGCACGGTATCCCGCAGATCCAGGTAGCCGCGCGTCTGTCCGCCCTTGCCGTAGACCGTCAGCGGATAACCCACGGCGGCCTGGACACAGAAGCGGTTCAGCACGGTGCCGAAGACTTCGTCATAATCGAAGCGGTTGATCAGCGCTTCGTCGAGGGCCACTTCATCGGTGATGGTCCCGTACACCACGCCCTGGTTCAGATCCGTCGCGCGAAGGCCCCAGATGCGGCAGCAAAACATGATGTTGTGGCTGTCGTGCACCTTCGAGAGGTGATAGAAAGAGCCGGGCTGCTTGGGGAAGGGCAGCACATCCCGCCGCCCGTTATGTTCGATATTGATGTAACCCTCTTCAATATCGATGTTGGGCGTGCCATATTCGCCCATGGTTCCCAGTTTGACCAGGTGGCACTCGGGCTGATACTCCCGCAAGGCGAAGAGCAAATTGAGCGTGCCCACCACGTTATTCACTTGGGTAAACACCGCGTGTTTGCGGTCGATCATGGAGTAGGGCGCCGCGCGCTGTTCCGCGAAATGGATTACCGCCTCGGGCTCGAACGACTGAATGGCGGAGGAGAGAAAATCGTAATCGGTTACGTCGCCGGTAAATAACTCGATGGTCCTGCCGGTGTGCTGATGCCAGACCTTCAAGCGCTCGGCGAGCGGGCGGATCGGAGTGAGGGTTTCAACCCCCAGCTCGTGGTCCCACAGGCGGCGCGAGAAGTTATCGACAATTGCAACCTCATGTCCTTTAGCCGACAAATATAGCGCCGTAGCCCAGCCGCAATAGCCGTCGCCTCCCAACACTCCAATCTTCATGTCTGTGCTTCTGCTCCTAATTTTATTGAGGGATCTGTTCGTCGCAGCGGGCCCAAACCGATCGCATACCGAACGGATTCCCGACCATGGTAGCACGGTATTCCGCCGCACTTTTTACTCATAGCGCAGCGCCTCGGTGGGGTTGAGCTTGGCCGCGCGGTTTGCAGGCAGTATTCCGAATACCAGCCCCACCAGCATGGATACGCCAAAGGCGACGGCAATGGCCGCCGTAGAAATGGGAATGCGCACGTTATCCACGAAGAATCGGACACTTAAGGGTATGGCCACACCGACCAGGATTCCGATGCTGCCGCCCGCCAGGCTGACCAGAACCGCCTCGGTGAGAAACTGGATGAGGATTTCGCGGCGCGAGGCGCCCACGGCCATGCGCAAGCCGATCTCGCGGGTGCGTTCGGTCACGGTGACCAGCATGATGTTCATGATCCCGATGCCGGAAATGGCCAGCGCGATGGCCGAAACCAGCACCAGCACCATGCTTAAGATGAGCGCGATGCTCTTGGCGGCATTCAGAATGGCGGTCAAGTTTTCAACGTGGTAATTGGCCCCCGGCCTGTGCCTGGATTCCAGAATCTGTTTGACCGATTCGGTCACCGGCTCCACATCGTCCGGCGTGCGCGCCTGAACGTACATCGGGTCGACGCGCTCCACCGCGGTGAAATAGCGCAGCACGGTAAACGGAATCAGAATGGTGTCCTGGGATAATTCGGATTGGCCGAAGCTTTCGACGCGTTCCTTGAACGTGCCGATCACGGTGAATTGCAAGCCGTGCACCTTGATGATCTGCCCCATGGCGGCGGCGCGCGTGCCGTATAGCCGCTCCGCCAGTTTATCGGTGAGCATGGCGACCTTCTGGCGGAGGGCCACGTCGCCGGCGTCCAGAAAGCGGCCGGAAGTCACATCCAGGTTGCGCACGGTTTTATAATCCGGGTCGGAACCGTTCACCCGCACGTCGTGCTCTTTGCCTCCGATCAACATGCGGTCGTAGTTGGTGGAGATACCGGTCGCGGCGACGATGCGGTCCGCCAGACGTTCGCGGATGGCGTCGACGTCCGCTGTTTTCACAAAATCGGCGTCAGCTTGGGTCTCGCTCTGATTGCCGGCTTCGTAATAGGCAAAGACCATGTTGGATCCGACGCCTTCAATCTGTTCGAGGATATAGTCGCGGCTGGTGAGGGAGATGGTGACTACCAGAATTACCGAAGCCGTCCCAATGACCATGCCAAGGGCAGTCAGCAGGGAACGCACGGGATTGGCCTTGAGGGCTTTGGCGCTGAATGCGAGGGATTCGCCCAGGAACATGGGCTATCCGCCGGAGGCCTTTTTGAGCAGTTTTTCGGCGGCGGCGCGGGGTGGATCGTCCGGCGACAACTGCGCCTGCAGGTAGCGCTTGAGCAGCGTGCGCGCGGTATCCAGATTACGGCCCTGCTGAACGTAGGTATCCGCGCGCGCGTAAATCACTTGGGGACTATTTGGCGCGAGCTTCTCCGCTTTGCGAAAACTCTGGTCGCTTTCCGGATAGCGGCCTTGTTTGGCGAGAAACCGGGCGAGGTCGATCAACCGTCCGGCCTGCTTGGGGGCCAGTTCCGCCGCGCGCTGCAGATGCTCCTCGGCGCTGCCGAATTCCTTCTTCTTCTCGGCCAAGCGGGCCTGTGCCCAATGGCCCTCCACCGGCGCGAGGGATGCCATTTGGCCGGCGACGCCCACGGCCTTATCCAACCCGCCGCCGAGGAATCCCGGCGCTTCCAGGTAATACTCGAACAGATCGCTGAGCGCCTCCAGGTTGCGGGGGTTGAGTTCCACGGCCTTCTCAAAGTGCTGGCGCGCTTTGGTGGCATTCGCGGGCGCGGTGAACGGGCTGGCGGTCTCGGCCCGCCGCCCGAAGGCCCGCCCCAACCACAGCTCATACTCGGAATTGCCTGGCTCGGCCGCCGCCGCATTTTCCAGGAGTTCGGTGGCCTTCTTGTACTCGCCTTGCATGTAATGGTTCTGGCCCATCAATTCATAAACGGCGCCGTCCTTAGGCTCAATCGCCTTCAGCATGGCGAGCGAAGCCTGGTAGTTGGTGGATTCATAAAGCTGGCGGGCTTGTTTGAGAGTGGGTGAAGAAGCGGCCCATAGAGGCCAAACGCCCAGTAGGGCGGCTGCGCAGTAATTCATGCGATGTCGGATATGTCCTTGAACCATTGTAACGCTTAGTACATAGATGGTTCAGAGGAGCGCGCGGTTGCGAGAAGCCGCCATCTAGGTCAAAAACCTCCGCGCTCGATGCGCAGTAACTTGTTTTTCCGCTTTGGGCCCCACCGGTACCCGCCCGGCTCGCCGCCGGCGCGCACCACGCGATGGCAAGGTATCACTACCGCGACCGGATTCGAGGCGCAGGCGCGCGCCACGGCTCGCGCGGCGCGCGGCTGCCGTATGGCCTGGGCGATCTCGCTATACGACAGCGTGGCTCCGTAAGGGATGGTTTGCAGATACTCCCAGACGCGCCGCTGAAAAGCGGTGGCTTGGATATCGAGCGGTATGTCCAGTTTCTGCAGCCGCCCTGCCAGGTGCGCGCGCAACTGGGCGGCCCACGGGCTCAGGAACGCCGCATCCCGGTGGAGATCCGCCGCCGGGAATTCGGCGCGCAAGGAAGCTGCCAGTTGGTTCGCCGGCCCGCCGAATTGGATGGCGCAGACGCCCTTGCCGGTGGCCCCCACCAGCAGCATGCCGGCTGGCGTGTCCAGGATGTCGTAACGAATGGTAACGCCCGCGCCGCCGCTCCGGTAGGCCGTGGGCGTCATCCCCATTTGCGAGGCGGTGCGCTCGTAGAGCCGGCTGCTCGAACCGTAGCCGGCAGCGTAAAGCGCCGTCGTCACGGGCCGGCCCTGGCGCAAGCCACCCTTGAACGATCGCAGACGGCAGAAATCGCCGTAGGCGCGCGGCGTAATGCCGGTGGCGCCCTTGAATGTCCGCTGCAGGTGAAACGGGCTCAGATGCAACTGGCGGCCGAGTCCCTCGAGCGTGACGGCTTCGTCGAGATGGGCTTCGAGGTAGCGGCAAATCTTTTCGACCAGCTCCGACTGGGCATCGCGCAAGCGTTCGTCCTGGGGCTTGCAGCGCAGGCAGGGGCGGAAGCCGGCGCGCTCGGCGGCTTCGCGCTGTTGGAAGAAAATCACATTCTCGCGGCGCGGCCGGCGCGAAGGGCAGGACGCCCGGCAGTAAACCCCTGTAGTGATTACCGCGTAAAAAAATACGCCGTCCATGTGGGTGTCGCGGGTTTCGAGCGCCTGCCAGAAATTTGCTTCCCAGTAGGCCTGTTCGTCTTTCGGAGCCATCGCCAAGGTATTCATTATTGTCGCCATAGTCCGAGGCTACGCGCTTGCGGCCGGCAAGACTATCCGTTCCTTGCGGGCAAAGTAAGATTTATAGATCACACGCGGTCTGACCTAAGCCAATACCGCCTCGAGCGCGTGCAGCTTATCGGGCTGCCCCATCACAATCAGGTAGTCGCCCGCCGAGATGGCCCTGTCGGCCGGGGGATTGAACACCATCTCGCCGTCGCCCTTCCGTATGGCCAGCACGATCACCCCGAACTGGCGTCCGATCTGCAACTCCCGAATACTCTTCGAAACCAAATCGCTCTGGCCGGATACGCGCACCTGTTCGATGACCACCTTAAGCCCCGCGGCCTGGGTGGTGAAATCCAGAAACTGCACGACATGCGGGCGGAGCAGGGCCTGCGCCAGCCGGTGGCCGGTGATGGCGTAAGGAGCGAAGACGGCGTCTGCCCCGGCGCGCCGCATTTTATCCTCGGCGCTTTCCTCCGCCGCGCGGGTAGCCACATAAATCCGCGGATTCAGAAACTTCGCCGACAGGAGCACGAAAAGGTTATCGGCATCCGTGGCGAGCGCGCAGACCAGGCCCTTGGCGCGGGCGATGCCCACGGCGCGCAGGGTTTCGTCGCGCGTGGAATCGGCCGCCACCGCGAGCATACCCGCGCCGATGGCCTTCTCAACGCGGTCGTCGTCGATATCCACGACCACGAACGGCACCCCAGCCTCTTGCAATTCCGAGGCCGCGCCGCGCCCCACGCGCCCAAACCCGCAAATGATGAAGTGACTCTCTAACTTGTCGATCATGCGTTTATTCCGCCGTTTACCGATTAACTCGCCAAATTCCGCTTCGATGACGGTCTGCGTGATGGCCCCGATCGCAACCAGAATGGTGGTCACGCCGACGATCAAAAGGAAAGAATTGAGGATGCGCCCCGAGGAATGCAGAGAGTCGCCATAGCCGACCGTAGTCATGGTCAGCAAGGTGGTATAGAAGGCGTCGAAAAGAGAGTAATGCTCGGTGAGCATGAAGCCCGCCGTGCCGATCCCCAGCACCGCCGCCAGCGGCAGGGCCACCAGCAGGAAGCGGCGCGTAAGGCGATGCATGGAGCTGAAGGGCAGAGTCACATCGTGTTCTTCCGGAAGATCAGGATATGCTGCCGCGGCAAATTCTCCAAGGTCTTCTCCAACTTGAAGCCTTCCGGCTCAATCTCCGCCTTCACTTCCGCCACGCTCATTTTGTGCGCCGGCAGGATGGGCACCTTAGGATCTTCCTTGCGGTATTCGAGCAGCACCAAGCGCCCATCGGGTTTCAGCGCGGCGCGGATTTTCCGCAGCATCGCCTGTGGTTGGGAAAACTCATGATAAACGTCGACCAGCAGCGCCAGGTCGACGCGGCCGGCGGGCAAATGCGGATCGTCTTCCGTGCCCAGCACGGCTTCGTAGTTGGCCAGTTTGCGCTCGGCCATGTTCTTCCGCAACTGGTCGAGCATGCCTTGCTGGATATCGACGGCGTAGACTTTGCCCTCGGGCCCAATGCGGGCGGCCAGCCGCCAGGTGAAGAACCCGACGCCCGCGCCGATATCCGCCACGTTCGCGCCCTTGGCAATGCCGATCGCATCGAGCGCCGCGCCGGGCGCCTCCTCGGCCTCACGCTCCGGGCGCACCAGCCACGGTGCGCCGCCCATGCCCATCACCGGCGCAGTCTGCCGCCCGGTGACCGGGTGCACCTCCTGAGCGAAAGCCAGCGCGTGCAATGCGATCAGGCAAGCCAGCAGCGTTCTTGACATTTCCTACAGCATACCGCGCCGCCCGGTTTCTAAAAGCCCAATCCGGCCCAATGCCAGATGGCGCGCGGCGCCGAAGCCTTAGACACCGGGCCGCGCAGGCTGCCTGACGCTGTCTATTGCTTCAGCGTGCGAATGTAAGCCACCAGATCCGCCGCTTGCGGTTCGGTAACGGACTGAGCCTTCATTTTGCCAACGCCCGCGGTAATATCCTTCTTCAAATCCGCATCCGACTTGGCCTGCACGTCGGCGGAACCGAGCGGTTTCATTTTCATAGCGGCCATGCCGGATCCGTCGGCTTTATGACATCCCTTGCACTTGGCGTCATAGACCGCCTTGCCATCGGCTGCCGCTCCAAAAACTTGGACCGCGCCTAATGCCACAAAAACAGCACAAACAGGTAAAAATCTCATTTAGTACCTCCCGGCGTATTGTAGCTTAAATCGGCAAGGCCTGCGAAAAACGCAGCAGTGGATAGTGCCTCAACGCACCTTTCAGGCACTCCCCAGGAGTGCCCCGGCCGTTCGCATCGTATGTAGGGCTTCTATGCAGCCGATGTACTCAGTAGTCCAACGCACTGTTTGGGGACAGAGCCAACCCCATGATTCCACGTTCCCCGGGGTGGGGCCCGAACGTGCACTTGCAGGGGCATGACAGGAAATTGGGAAGGTCAACTGGATCGCCACCTCGCGCAATGGACCGCCGCCGGCCTGCTGGATGCCGATAGCGCCACACGTATCCGCGCCTGGGAGAGCACGCGCCCGCGGGGTCTCAGTTGGCCGGTGCGGATGGCCCTCGCATTTGGCGCGATCCTGCTGGGCGCCGGCGTCTTATTGTTGGTCTCCGCGCATTGGGACGAGCTATCGCCCGCCGGCCGCATGGCCCTGGTGGTGGGAACGGTGGCGGCTCTGCACGCGGGCGGCGCGGCGGTGGCGCGCCGTTTCGAAGGGCTCTCGGTGGCGCTGCACGCGGTGGGCAGCATTGCCATGGGCGGCGGAATCGCACTGGCGGGGCAGATCTTCAATTTATCCGAGCACTGGCCCGAGGCAATCCTGCTCTGGGCGGCCGGCTGCGGGTTTGCCTGGCTCTTGCTGAGGCATTGGACGCAGGGCGCATTGTGCGCCATACTGATTCCCTGGTGGCTGGCCGGCGAGTGGGATACGCGCGTGGCGTTCGCCTATCCCCACGGCATGATGCCCGTTTGGGCGGGCGTCTGCGCGTTGAGTTTTGCCTATTTGAGCTCGCGGCGTTCTCCGGAGGATGGGACGCTGCGCAAAGCCTTAGCTTGGCTGGGCGGCCTCACCTTGCTGCCGGCGGCGGCATTGGTGGCATCTTACGGGCTGTGGGAGCGCGGAGACTTGCCCTGGGGGCCGGGTGGTTCCTGGATCGCGTGGGCGGTGGCGCTGGTTGGGCCGCTCGCCGTGGCGCTGGCGCTCGATAGGCGGCAAGTCCTGTGGTGCGGAGCGGCCATGGCCTGGACTTTGGTGCTGGCCGTCTGCGGGAGCGCCATGCATTCTCAAGGGGCCACCTATGCCTGGTGCGCCATCGGCGCCGCCGGCCTGACGGCCTGGGGTATCCGCTTTGGACGCGCCGAACGGATCAACCTCGGCGTCGCGGGTTTCGCGATAGCGGTGTTCGCCTTCTATTTTTCGAGCGTGATGGATAAGATGGGCCGTTCGGCGAGTCTCATCGGATTCGGCCTGCTGTTTCTGGCGGGCGGCTGGGTCCTCGAAAAAGCGCGGCGGCGGCTGTTGGCGCAGATGTCAAGGGAGACTCTATGAAATCGGTATATCGCGGCGGGGCGGTGGCGCTGTTGCAGTGTCTGATGGTGTTGAGCGTGGCGGGCAAGTACGCCCTGGATCGGGAGCGCCTACCCCGGGTGTGGGTGCAAGCCGCGCCCGTAGATCCGAATTTGCCGCTGCGCGGCCGCTATCTGCGGCTGCATTTGCAGGGCAGGCTGGAGCCGGCCGCGTTCTTCATTCCCGAACATGCGGCGGACCCGTCGCGCCGCGCCCCGGGAGAGGAACTTTGGGTGGAATGTAGCGTGCCGGAGAAGGGAAGCCCGCGGCCGATTCGCCTGGCAGTGAAAAAAGAGGGTGTCCTGACGCCGCTCGAACTGCGCTAGCTCAGGGGAGACTTGCGGTGACGCGCTCTTCGTGTTCCTGCACATGGCGCGGCAGAGTGACTTGGCGCAGTGGCACATTGCGGCGGCAAAACTCACACGAGGCGGCATCGGCATAATAGCTGGCTTCTAATTTCGCCAGGCAATAAATGGGCAACGTTCCGAAGTCGCGGGTTTGCGGCGTTGGTTGATAAACCAGAACGGCCATGGCCACCACTTGTGCGCCGCGCGCTTCGAGCAAGTGGCGGGCTTCGGTCAGCAGCATGCCTGAGCGCAGCAAATCGTCCACCAGCACCACCTTTTCGCCTTCCACCGGCTCCAGGAACTGGCGGAAGCGCATGGGGATGTCGCGGCCCTCCTTTTCGGCCCAATAGACCTGGTGCGCGCGCAACGCTTCGCAAAGCCCATAAGCCACGGGCAGTCCCGCCGAGGTGGCCGACACCACGGAGAGTTCCGGGATCAGCGCGCGCAATTCGGCATTGGCCCGCAGTTTGCGGCTCAGCCCCACGCTCAGGGTCTTGGCGTTGCGGTGATGCCGCATGGCCAAAGCCGTTTCCAGGTTGATGTCGGTATGCAGTCCGTTGAGACACTCGAAGTGGCCGCTTTGGAGCGCGCCGGTTTCGCGGAGGAGCGCCAGCACCTCGTCTTGGGTGGGAACCAGTTCCATGCTCTTACCTGCCTTTCAGGGACGAATGTATCGTATCAGAGGTCTTTGTCGCGATCGAGGAGCTTGCGCTCGACGCTGCGGATTTTGTCTTCCATATGCTGTTCGCGGTCGGTGCGGGTGCCGAAACGCAGGGTGGATGTAATGCGCGGCGCGCCCATGCCGTGGACCACTTCGTGGCAGCGCTTGATGGCCGCGAAAACATCGTCCCACTCGCCTTCGATGTTGGTGCCATAGGCGTGCAGCATGGTCTTCAGGCCGGCATCGGCGAGCACTCGCTCGCAGGCGGCCACTTCTCGGGATACGGAGGTTCCGATGCCCATCGGGACCACGCAAAGATCGGCGATGACTTTCATGGGTTGTGTCCTCGGGGAAACCCACAGTCTAGCAAGCGACGGCTCTGGCGCGGCGGCGGCCTTTTCCGGCGTTACGGGGCCATTACGGTGAGGTAGGAGGGCATGCTGAGATCGCCATCTAACGACACGGTGACCGGCACCTCCTGGCCCGTAACGGAGGCGGCCAGCGCGAACTGGATCAACAGGTCGCCGGAACCGTCCTGCGCGGGTTGTATGGTGAATACCGGAATACTCACGCCGCCTTCGGCGACTCCTACGCGGCTGGGGGACATCACCGCTGCCTGCGGCATGCCGCTGACGGCCAGCGTAACGCTGTCGCCGGGGGCTGCCGCCTGGGAGGCGCCCAACGCCGTGCCCGTAACCGATGTGGCGCCCAGAATGGACGGCGGGGGCGCGTCGATCTGCAGCACTATGGGCAAGGCTCCCTGAAGTGTCATGACCACCGGCCCGGTGGGCGCTCCGGCCGGGATCACGACGTAGATCTGCGTGGGCGAACTATAGAGTACCTGGGCACTGGTATTGGCCACGGTGACGGCCGGAGTTTTCGCAGCAGCTTGCAGATTCCGGCCATAGACAATGGCGGTGGTTCCCGGATACAGGCTATTCTGCTGGGAGTCGGCATTCTGAACCGGCAGGCTGATCAGCGGCGCGCTGGGGTCGGCCGGTACCACTTGGAATCCCAAGGGCTGGCTGTAGACCTGGAACCCGGAGATGACGCTGGCCACCGTTTCGCGCCGCAGGGCGGTTGGGGATACGGTCACGTTGGCGATCGCCTGGTTGGCGCCCGGCAGCACCCACAGGCGCCGTACCGTGACATCGCCCGAACCGAAGCCGAGAGTGGTCAGGCCATCCACGAATTGCATTGTGGAGCTGTTGACCGTCACCATGGCTGAGGCTCCCTGCGGGAGTTGCGACAGAGAGATGGCGGCCGCCGGCGCGCTGGCTTGCGGATAGGAATAAGTGAAAGGATTCTGCGTGGGAGGCAGCAGAAAAGTAGAATTCTGGCCGTCGGGATTATACACTGTAACGGTGGCCGTCTGGCCGCTGGCGCCGGGCGGCGGCTTTACCGAAACCGAGCCGGATTGACCGCTCGAATCGGACGGGTTGGCCGCATACGCAACCGTGCCCTGCCCGGGCAGGCTATCGAAATATACCTGGCTATTGGCGGTCAAGCCGGTTCCCGCCACGGTGACCGATCCATCCGCATTCGGGGTGACTGCGGTCAGCACCGGCGGCGCGTTGACCACTACCTGGATGCCCTGCGGCAGAACGAAGATGTCGTCGGGCAGCGTGAATAAGAGATGTTCGGGACCCGGAGCCGCCGCCGACGGGTAGTCGAAGAACATCTCCAACAGCGTGACGGTGGAATCCTGGTAGATATTGGTTCCGGAGTCCGCCAAGGGGCCGCCCGGGGCATCCAGAGCCCAAACCGTCTGCACGGGATTGTCCGCGGAGGTGATGCCGCTGCCCTGCGCCTCTATGGTTGGACTGGCGTTGTTGGCATTCACATAGGCCGGCTGATTGTAGCTCGTCCCGTACCAGTAAGACGTGACATCATAGACTTCGACCGCCGGCCGCGGGGTCACTGAGAAATTGACTTGAGAGACGCTGGCGCCCTGCGCGATCGGGATGGTGGTGAACTGGCTTGGGTTCCAGGTATTGGGACCGGGATAGAAGGTGCTGACAAACGGGCCGCCGGCGGCCACGTCGTTGCCGTTCGCATCGAGCGGCAGGGTGATATTGGCGGTGGGCGGGAGGGGATGCACATATACCCAGTAAGTTCCGGGCGGCAAGCCGTCTATTTCGTAGGTCCCGTCCGGATTGGTGAGGTTACTAACGGCTGAGCCATTGGGCAGAATGGCCACCAC
>Ga0302320_10017006_pt1 | contig 14802 bp, 11 predicted proteins | sample Bog_T0_3_FD_202130 | JGI IMG/M metagenome (GOLD analysis project Ga0302320, IMG submission 202130) | Peat permafrost microbial communities from Stordalen Mire near Abisko, Sweden - Bog_T0_3 | ecosystem: Environmental > Terrestrial > Soil > Wetlands > Peat | place: Sweden: Abisko, Stordalen Mire...
TGGATGACTTGGGACGACTCAGGATGACTCAGGATGACTCAGGAATCACTCAGGAATCACTCAGGAATCACTCAGGAATCACTCAGGAATCACTCAGGAATCACTCAGGAATCACTCAGGAATCACTCAGGAATTGCTCAGGAATCTCTACATCGTATAGGTGGTAAAAGGCATGAAATGGGGCCCTGCGAAAATAGCCTCTCCCGCTTGCCGCGCGCGGCAAGAAGGGGGCTAGGGTGAGGGCCTTCCGCCTTCTTTCGTCCCATGTCTGCATCCTCTCTTACGGGTGGCATCTTATCATCCGCGCGGCGGACACGACCCCCTCCGTTGTCAATCAGAATCGCTCAGGACCGGCTCTGGCTTTGTTGTCGTAAGATGTTATGCGACAACAACTTATGCATAACGGAAGCGTGTCAACGCTCTCAGCTTTGAGCTTCCGTGTTCTCTCCGTGGCCGTCTTTCCTTTCGTGTGATTCCGGGGTACCCGGTACTCCGGGTCGTTCGGTGCGTCAGTTTTCAGTGTTCAGTTTTCAGTACTCGCTACTCATTACTCATTACTCGGTACTGGGCACTCCGTACTCGACTCTCGACTCGCAGGGCCTTCCCCGGCACTTTGCAACTGCCGATCTATGCACCGCCTCGCGGTTTCTGCGCCACTGGTGCAGATCGTGTCGCTTGCCGTAAGTTGTTGACAGCCATCAACTTGCGCAGCGGAAGCCGCCCGGCTCTTCCCTGTTAAGTTAGGCAAGATTGGCACGGATCGCTCACTCTCCGCCGCGTCTGCGCCGGCGTCATCGGCCACCGCAGGCGCCGCCGGCGCGTTGAATCCGGAGCCATCAGTCGCCGCTGGCGGCGTCTGCGCTTTTAACCCGGAGCCATCGGCGACGGCGGGTGCGCCGGTCCCTGCGGCGACGGCCGCGCGGGCCGACAGCCCCAGCGCCGCCGCCTGCACGCTGAGGTCCTCCGTAGCCGGCTCGGGATCGAACGCGGTGGCCACTTCCCGCAACGTGGCGTTGACCATTTGCAGTCACTGCCGTTTCTTGCCGTCGTCGAGGACTTCGCGGGGATCGGGGGTGCGGGCGGTTTGCGGGGCCAGGTGTTGGGCGGTAGCGTGCATGGGACGGTCCTTTCATGGAACGGGTTAGTGGTTCAGTACGAACGGTCATTATATCATGTTTACAGCAGTTGTCATCCGTTGTTGCATAAAACGACCCATTTGTCGCCGCAAGTGCTTGTGTGCCAAGGAGTTGCGCAGCGGCCGTTTGTTCGCACGCCGGCCGCCGGGCGGGACGGAAGAAGGCCGAAAACGCGCCGTAACTGCTTGCGCCATAAGGAGTTGGAAAAAGTGAGCGGTCTGACGCGGTGCGAGAAAGAATTCCGGGCCCCGCAAAAGATTTTCCGCGAAGGAGTGAAGGACGCGAAACAATGATCTCGCGCAAAGTCGCCAGGGTGCAAAGATGGGGTCCAGCCTTTAGCTGCCCGCCGGGGGAGAAACCGGGGCAGAACTATTTATCAGAGAAAATCGTTCTGCCCTCTTTTGCGATTCCGTCCAAGAACAGTTCCGGCAGATCACGATTCTGCAGGGAGCGGCCCCTGAGCCGTTCCGGAACGCCGCGGAGGGCGTTCCCTGCAGCAAGAAGCGGAGTTGTTTTTCGACGGGTACTAAGCGTTCAACTGCACGTCGTCAATGAAGGCCGTGTTATCGCTGCCCGACGGGTCCACGCCGAGGAACTCGATGGTGTGCGGCCCTGCAGTAACCGTGAAGTTATTCGTGGAATACGAGCCGTAGTTCGTGCCCGAGGGCGTGGCTGTGCCAATTTCTTCGCCGTCGACTAAGATCTCGATCGACTCGTAGCTGGCTTGATACTTGCTTCGCTGGGCTGCGAGGAAGGAAATGTTGTACGTACCGGCAGCCATGTCGACCAATTGGCTCATGGTGGCAGTCTGCTTGATGAAGGCCACTTGATTGCCGACGGGCGCGCCGGCATTGCCAGCCGTGAAACCGCTGTTGTTGGTGCTCACGCCGGCCAATCCGGTGAATTGCCAGCCGAAACTGCTGGGCGCGACCTGGTAGCTCTTCGCGGCCAGGACCAGTGTCTCAAAACTGCCGTCGTCGATCGCGCTGCCCGCGGTAATCGTCGCGTCGTCGAGAAAGGCCGTACTGTCGCCGCTTGCCGGATTCATTCCCTGGAATTTGACCAGATACGCGCCACTGGTGGAAATCGTGAAATTCGATGTCTGGCAAGGCGTGTACGTATACGTCGTATTGGAAGCGGTGCTGTTGGACGTGGTGGAGACCGAGGGCGTGATCAAACCGACGACTTGACTGCCGACCAGCACTTCGATCTGCTCGGGCTGATATCCGATGCGCTGGCTGGCCAGAAAGGAGATGTCGTACGTGCCGGCGTCAAAGTAAACCGTCTGGCTTATGCTGCCGTTGTTCTTGACGAAGGCCACTTGGGCGCCGTCGGGCGCCTTGAGGGTGCCCTTGCTGACGTTGGTGAAGCCGCTACCGTTGTTCGTCACGCCCGCGATTCCCGAGCACTGCCAGCCGGAACCGCCGGGCGCGATCTGATAGGTCTTCGCCGCCAAAACCGGCGACTCGAAACCGCCGTCGGCGAAGGTGTTTTCCGCCGTCGCGATGCTCACACTGTCGATCAGTGCGGTGCATTGTCCGTTGAGCGGATTGGTTCCCAGAAATTCGATCGTATGCATCCCGGCTGCGACCGTGAAAGTCGCCGTCTGATAGAGGCTGTAGCTGGTGCCCGAGGGCGCGATCGAATCGATCGAGACGCCATCGACCAGCACCTGGAGTTTCTGAGTCTGGTTGTTGTTCGTGGCGCGTTGGGCTGCCAGGAACGAGAGACTGTAGGTGTCGGCGTCGAGGTAGACCGAATTGCTCATGCTGCCGCCGTTCATGATGAAGGCGGCCTGGCTGCCTTGCGGCGCGTTGCCGCTGGCAGCGATGGAACTGCCGTTGGCGCTCACACCGGCCAGTCCGGCGAACTGCCAGGGCGATCCGCCGGGCACGACCTTGTAGCTGTTCGCCGCCAGGACCGGCGTCTCGAAACCGCCGTCGGTGATGGTGTCCGAAGAGGCTGCCAGCGACACCAGGTCGATCAAGGCCGTATTGTTGCCCCCCTGCGGATTTGTGCCCATGAACTCGATCGTGACGGGCAATGCGGCCTGCGTCGGTGTGACCGCAAAATTCGACGTCTCGTAAGTTTCGTAACCCTCGCCGCTGGGGGTAATCAAGCCGACCTCGCTGCCGTCGACCAGCACCTCGACTTGCTGCGATTGCTTTGCGGTATTCGTGGAACATTGCGCAGCTTGAAACGAAATGTTGTACGAGCCGGCCGCCAGGGCGACGGACTGGCTCATGCTGCCGTTGCCCTCGAGAATGGCGACCTGCGAGCCGTCAGGCGCGTTGGCATTGCCCGCGGTGTAGGCGCTTTGATTGCTGGCGATGCCGCCACCGCCGGAGAACTCCCACGACGAACCGGTGGGCCAGAATTGGTATGTGGCCACATTCAGCGCCGGCGTCTCGAAACTGGCGTCGCTGATGATGTTGGCCGGCGCGATCGACGCCTCGTCGATGAAGGCGGCGCCGCCGCTTCCCTGCGGGTCCACCCCGAGCAACTCGATCGTGTGCGCGCCGGCCGTCACGGAAAATACCGACGACTGGCACGAAGCATACGAGGTGCCGGCGGGCTCGATCGTGCCGTACGGCGTGCCGTCGACCAGCACTTCGATTTCCTCATAATTCGTCTGGTCGGTCGTGCCCTGGCAGGCTAGGAACGAGAGTTGATAGCTGCCGGCATCGAGGTAGACGGTCTGGCTCATGCTGCCCGTGTTTTGCACGAACCCGGCCTGCGTTCCCTCGGGTGCGGCCTGCGGCTCCGCCGAGTTCCCATTGCTTGCCACGCCGGCCGTTCCAGCGAACTGCCACGGCAGGCCGCCCGGATCGGTGTCCATCGTGTTTGCCGTCAGCGCCGGCTGCTCGAAACCGCCGTCGAGGATCGTGTCGACCACGGGTGAGATCGTCACCTCGTCGATGAATGCGGTGCTGTCGGAGCTTTGTGGGCTCATGCCCAGAAACTCAACCGTGTGCTCGCCTGCGGCTACGGAGAAATTGCACGTCTGGCAGGTGCTGTACGTGGTGCTCGGGGGCACGAGCAGGCCGATTTCCGCGCCATCGACGAGGACCTCGACTTCCTGGTTCTGTGTCTGGTAATTGACTCGTTGCGCGGCAAGGAATGTAAGGTTGTAGACGCCGGCGTCGAGATAGACGCTTTGGCTGATGCTGGCGTTGTTCTTGAGGAAGGCGACTTGGGTGCCGCTGGGCGCATTGGAATTACCGACTGTGAAGCCGCTTTTGTTGGTGCTCACGCCCGCGTCTCCGGTAAACTGCCAGGGCGAACTCGGCGGCGCGATCTGGAAGGCGTTGGCGACCAGCGCCGACGCCGCAAAATTGCCGTCGCTGATGGCGTTGGAGGTCAGCGTGGCGGCCGAAAGCAGTTTCCGGCTTTCCAGACTTTCAACGGTCAGCCGGCGCGGGCGGACGCGGCGCGGCGCCTTGCGACGACTATCCGGCCGAAACACATTGATGATTTTCTCGCAGATCGATCGCAACATCATTTACGCTCCCGCAAAGGGCCTGCTCTCAGAGAGACAATTCGACAACGAAAAACCGACGGCGGCGTTGATTGCCCTAACCGCCTCTCGGCAAGTTGGCTCGGGCTCCGCGGAACCCGAGAATCGTGCGATGAGACATGATTCAGAAAAGTCGAGGTGGGGGGGACATTACAATATCCGGCCATTGGTGTCAAGAGCGGCGACGAAAAGAAAATCGCAAGCGAATCGATCGTTCCAGTTCGCAGATGCCCAGGCCGGCAGAAGGCCGTGTCTCACCCATTTTGTAGGAGACGGATCAGCCGTAATATGCCGCATACCCGGCGCAATCGGCATCGCTGGCGATGCGAATGGCTCTGGGCCCTCCCTGTCCGGTCAATTTCGGCCACTTTGCGGTCGATGCGAGTTCTCTAGGGCGCGCCGTCCAAGGATGGAAACAGATGAAGGCAGGCAAGGCATTCACAGCGGCTGTTTGTGCGATCCTGGTGGGGGCGGCAAGTACCCCTCGTGTTCTGGGGCAAGTCGCTCTGGCGCCCCAGATCCCGCTTACAGACAGTAGCGGAGACTCGCAGCCTCCCTCCTCCGTGGCGGCGGTTTACCCGTCGCAAGACGCCGGCGCAGTCGATGCGGGTCTCGGCCAGCCAAGCTGCGGGCCCCGCTGGACAGCCTCGGCCGATTTCATCATCCTCGACCGGATCGGCAGCGTTCCGTACACGCTCGTGTCGGAGGGTCCCTTTAACCCGCCCGGTCCCGCCACCAAAGTGCTCAATGCCACGGATCTTCACCAGGGTTTTTCGGGCGGACCGCAACTGGACTTGATTCACCACGGCGATGACGGCGCCGATTTGGAAGTGTCGTATTTTCAGATCGATGGTTGGAATGCTTGTCGAAGCGTTGGCCCCACGCCGAACGCCTGGCTGGTGATGCAGGCCCCCGGCAGCTTTTTGCAAACTCAAGAGGCTTCCGACCAAATGATGGTGTGGGATTATGCCTCGCGGCTGTACAACGCCGAAGCGAACGTGCGATGGAATCCTTGGCCCCGCGTGACCCTACTAGCCGGCTTCCGGTGGGTCCAACTTCGGGAGGAGCTTGAGGGCATTCTCGAGCCTCCCACCGCGCACGGGACCGGATCTTTCTGGGACACCCAGCCGAAGAACAATCTCTACGGCCTCCAGGTTGGTGCGGAGGGAACCCTATTCGAGCGCGGCCGCCTTTCGGTTCGCTGCCTGGGGAAGACGGGGCTGTTCGATGATCACGCGGAGGAGACAACTTTGGTCCGGATGACTAGGATCCAGTTCGAGGAGTCTGGCTCGACCGATCGCATTGCCTTCGTGGGCGAAATCGGCCTGGAGTGCAAGTATCAAGTTGCCCAGCGGTTATCGCTCCGAGCGGGTTACCAAGCCATATGGCTCGAAGGCGTTGCACTAGCGCCCGGCCAGATCCAGGAAACGTATTGTCATTACGACCTTGCTGTCCCTCAGAACGAATACGTACAGTCAATGGGCGTCAACTGCAACTCGGGCGTTTTCTATCACGGAGCCACCGCCGGCTTGGAGTATTCGTTCTAGCAGCCGGGCATGCCGCCGGCCCGATATCGAGGACACGAAATGGATCGTCGTACTTTTCTACTCGCCACACTTCTTGCCGCCGAGCCTGGGATTGCCTTGGCCCGGACTCGCCGAGCTTGGTTTCGCACCATACCCGAGAACCGCAGAATCGCCGGCGCGCCCCAGGCGGCCGTGGAATGGCCGATCGCCGGGAACGTCTTCACGACGGCGCAGCAGCAGATCCTGCCCATCGCTCTTTCCGCGGACACGCGAAAAGTCAACCCGGCGGACGTGCCGCTCTATGAGAAATACGGTTACAGCGCATGGCGGGCGGGGGCCGGCGCCAATTACAGCCATGATCACGGCAAACCGCAACCTTACGACAAGCGGACCGAGCTTGCGCCCGACTATGTGAACGCGCCCAACGCGGCGCGCCTATTGACCTTTTTCGCCATCAGCGACATCCATATCACCGACAAGGAATCCCCGGCCCAGCCGATCTACCCCGGCTGGAGCGCACAGTTCGGTCCGAGCTCTCACAAGTTGGACGCCGGCTCCTATTCGCCAATCATCCTCTCGACGACCCACGTCCTCGATGCGGCCGTCCGGACGATCAACGCATTACACAAGAACTCGCCCTTCGATTTCGGCATTTCTCTCGGTGATGACTGCAACAACACCCAGTATAACGAACTGAGATGGTTTATCGACGTCCTTGACGGCAAGGTCATCGTCCCCAGCTCGGGCGCTCATGCCGGGGCCGACACCATCGATTATCAGAAACCTTACAAGGCCGCCGGGCTCGACAAGACGATCCCCTGGTATCAGGCCATTGGCAACCACGACCAGTACTGGTCGGGCATCGGCTACGAGAATGCGAAACTTCAGCAGGCCCACGTCGGCAATACCATCCTCGACATCAACGCCAACATTCTTACGAATCCGAATTACATCAATGAAACCGGCTTCTACATGGGAGTAGTCGACGGCTCGACTCCTTACGGCAACATCATCGGAGCGGGGCCGGACAAGAACTTTCGCCTGCCGCCAACGGTCGTTGCCGATCCAGACCGCCGTTCCCTCGTGACGAGCGATTCCACAAGCCGCAATTGGATGCGGGAATTCTTCACGACCACGTCCCAGCCGGTCGGCCACGGGTTCACCCAGGCCAACCTCGACGAGGACTTTGCCTGCTATTCTTTCGAGCCCAAGTCGGATCTGCCCATCAAGGTCATCGTGCTTGACGATACGAACAAGCCGGACGACAAGCTTGGAGGCCCATTCTACTGCGGCACCGGCAGTCTCGACCGCCGCCGGCTCGACTGGCTGAAGAGCGAGCTCCAGCAGGGCCAGGACGAAGGCAAGCTCATGATCATCGCGGCCCATATCCCCATCAAGCCGCAAGCGAGCCTCGCCGACACTACGCTCGTTCACGGTTTCTACAACCGGGCCGCTGAAGACGAGTTGCTTGCCACGCTCCACTCCTATCCGAATCTCATTCTGTGGATGGCCGGACATCGTCACGTGAACGTCATTACGGCCCAACCGAATAATCCAGCCGATTTCAAGGACCATCCCGAACGGAGCTTCTGGGAGGTCGAGACGGCATCGCTCCGGGATTTTCCCCAGCAATTGCGGACGTTCGAGATTCGCCGCAACCGCGACAATACGATTTCAATCCTGGCAACCGATGTCGATCCCGCGGTCATGGCCGGTTCGCCGGCGGGAAAGTCGCGGGGATATGCCATCGGCGTCGCGCGGATATTCGCCGCCACGCCCGCCACCCTCGCCGATACCACTTCCCACGCTTACAACGCCGAGCTCGTGAAACAATTGACCCCGGAGATGCAGGCCAAGATCGCCCAATGCGGATCGCCGATAGGGTCCGCCGGGTGAGATAGGGATCGGCGAGTCAATAACTGTCGCCTTTCGCTCCGCGAAAGTGGCGTACTTTCGCGGAGCGAAAGGCGACAATGCGACAATTATTCCCTTGCCGGTCCTTACTGCTCGAACCCGAAGATGCGTTTCCAGTCGTTCTTCATGCTGATGACGGTCCAGCCGCTCTTCTTCGCCTGGTCGTATAACGCTTGCGTGAAGGTGCCCTCCTTCGTATCGGGCAGGCCTTGCGCGGGGCCATAAGCGTATTCGCGAATGGCGTCATCGTGCAACACCAGCATCGCCAACCGCGGGCCGGCTCCGGCCTTGGTGTATTCGAGCATCTGCCGGTCGCCCGTCGAATTGCCGAACGCGGCGTAAGGCCGGCGGCCGATCATCAGTTGGATGCCTTCGGGCTTGCCAGCCTCTACGGTGTTCAAGAGAAGTTCGGGCGCCTTGGTCAGAATCGGCTTGCCGTCCTTGTCATAGCCATACGCCGTGCCGCCTATGCTGCCGACGATCTGCTCGGGCGGGATGCCGTAGGTCTGCTCCGCGTAGGCGCGAATGAAGTCCTGGCCGCCGCCGCTGACGATGTAAGTCCTGTAACCGTTGGCGCGAAGATACTTCAGCACCTCCTGCATCGGCTGGTAGGTCAGCTCGTTGTAGGGCTTTTTCCAGCGCGGGTCCTTGGCCGTCGCAAGCCACTGCTTCACTTCGGCCTGATATTGATCTGTCGTGATGCCGGTGAGCGTGACGGCGAGGATCTTCTTCAGATCGGACATGGTCAGTTCTGCGATGGCCGCTCGGTCGCCGGACAGCACGGTCTTGAACGGCTCGACATTCTTGAGTTCCGGCTTCTTCTCCGCAACCGCCGAAACGCGATCCAGGCAATACTTCAGTTGTGGAACCGTCGGCTTCTCGACCCAGAGCGTGCCGTCCTGGTCGAAAGTGGCAATGCGTTTCTCCGTCGACACGAACTGCGGGCTTGAGGCGTCCGTGGTCGTACGAACGAACTCCACGATGGCCTCCTTGGCCGGACCATCGTTCCAGGACGGAAGCGGATCGGTCGGGGCCTGCGCTCGCGTGACAGAACACCAAATGACACATACGACCGCTGCAAGCACAGCCCCGCTCATTTTCGGCCGATACATAGTCATTCTCGTATTGTTCCTGCGTTGGGTCACTCAAAGTCTGCCGCGCCAAACCGCGGTCCCGGAGACGACGCTGGGGCCGTCGGCCGGATGCCAATTGCCCGTTGGCGATAGGATGTTACCTATCAACAACGCAAGTATACGACACGGGAATCCACCACGCGAAGCGTGGCGAGTACTTTCACGCCTCTTGGTTCAGAAGCGAGCCGTGGCCGCTGGAGAGCCCTGACGTTCCATAGGTCGGCCGGGGGCGGCCGCCCGTGGCGATGATCTCCAGCAGTCGCGAGAGGTGAATCAAGGTCCGTTGAATGATGATCCAGTTCGTCATGTTCTGCGTGTGCAGCAGGCGCGTCCGCGAGTTGGCCGCCGCGACTTGCCGGGCCAGGGGTGTGCGGTTCGTCGGAGGCAATGCCTGGGCCAGCGACTGGATGCTGCCCGAGGGCAGGCCGTCGCTGGCGGCGCGGGCCAGCAGGGCCTGTCGCCGCGCGAGGCAATCCTGCAACACTCCCAGCAATCGCTGCTCCTCGTCGGCAATCGTGGCCAGGCCCTCGTGGTCCATCGCGGCCAGCAGGTTTCGCTTGCGATTGAGGACGGCCATCAGTTCACCCTGGCCCGCCAGCAGGTCGTTCAGGAGCGAGGCGACTTCGCCTTCGAGCGATGGTTGTTTCATATCAGTGGCTAGTGGTTAGTGCTTAGGTCTTAGAACTTAGTGCTTAGGTCTTAGAGCTTAGTGCTTAGGTCTTAGAACTTAGTGCTTAGGTCTTAGAACTTAGTGCTTAGGTCTTAGAGCTTAGTGCTTAGGTCTTAGAGCTTAGTGCTTAGGTCTTAGAGCTTAGTGCTTAGAACTTAGTGCTTAGCGTCCGTTCTAAGTTCTAAGCACTAAGCTCTAAGTTCTCCCCACTTATCTCCGTGGCTGCGTAAAGAGTTCATACAGCGGACCGCTCAGCTTGTCGGCGCCGGCCGCGGTCATCTTTTTGGTAAGGGCTTGATCGAGTTGTTGGGTGAAGATTTCTTCCGCCTGGCCGCCGCCGAAGTAGGCCACCTTGCCCTGGCTCTGGCGCATGGTCTTGAGCATCTGGCCGTAAAAGGTCTCGCCCACGAACTGGTCGAAGGCCTTGTGCAATGCCGGATTGTCGGCCGGCTTGTTGGCCGCGGGCTTGTTGGCGGCGAATTTCGGCGTGGTGGCCGGGGCGGACATGAGATTGATGGTGTTCATAATCAGTTTTCAGTGTTCAGTTTTCAGTGTTCAGTGCATACTGACAACCGACGAGTGCTATTCGATGATTAAGGGGGCGTGCAGCTTGCCCGTGCGGTCCAGGCCCTTGATGATCTCGATCATGTCTTCCTTGGGGGCGTGGATGGCGTTGAGGGCCTCGACCAGCGCCCTGAGCTTGGGCGAGCCGGAATCGACCGGATCGAGGCCCACGAAAGCGCCGCCAGCAGCCGGTCCGCCCGTCTCGATCATCATGTCCTTGTGGGTCACGGCCACGGAGCCGATCTCCACTTCGCCGCTGATGACAATCGTCTTGGCCCGCTCGTTGATCACCACCCGCGGCATGGTGCGCGGCTCGGCAATGGGCAGGGCCAGCACCTGGGAAATGAAAGAGACCGGATCATCGCGATATTGGGCCGGAATCTCGACCACGATGTTACCCTGGTTGAAGGCGTGGGCGATTGCGGCATAGTTGCTCACCTGCTTGCCCATCTGGCTGTTGATCAAGTCGGCGATGTCCTGGGCCACCTGGAAATCGGCATGGAACTTGTCCAGCACGAGCGTGAAGTGGTTGTCCTTGGTGAAGGCGTTGAAGAACTCCTCTTCCAGGCGGCAGCCCTCGTGGATGCGGCCGGTGCAGGGCATGTCGCTGTTCTCCAGCGTGACGGGCCCTTCGGCGAAGGCATAGACCCGCGGATGCCTGGGATCGGGACCAATCAGCGGCGTAAGGAACAGCCGGCCGCCCGCGAGGCTCTTGGCCGACCCGATCGAACTGACGACGCAGTCGATCTGATCGCCCTGGCGGGCGCCGGCCGCGGGGATGGTGGCCGTGACGGTCACCAGGGCCACGTTCTTGGTGTCTTTCAACTCGGTGATCCCGGCGCTGCCCTGCGGGTTGCCCATGATCGACATGATCTTGCCCACGCTGCGAATGGTGGGCAGGTAGCTGGCGTTGTCGCCGGTGCCTTTGAGTCCGACGATCACGCCCAGCCCCTGGATCGTGTTCTCTTCCTGCCCCTTGATGCGGCAGATGCTCTTGAGCGTCAGCCGAGCGGCCAGGGCAGGCGCGGCGGTGGCAACCGCCAAGGGAAGAATAAGCAAAGCGGCAGAGATCTGCGAAAAGACAGCCTTGTGTAACATGTGCATCATGGATTTGCTTTCTTGCTCAATGTTCATGGCTCCAATCTCCCTGCTCCAAGCTCCCTGCTCCTAGAACGGCTGCCACTTGTCGAGCCATTGCAGGGCCCAGCCGCGGCGGTAGCTGTCGCGGACGTCGCCCGCTTCGCGTTTGATGATCCGCAGGTCGGCGATCGTGTCACTGACAATCGTGTTGCCGTCTTTGATGTCTTCCGCGCGGCACTCGCCCGAAAGCGAGTATTCCCACTTGTCATCGTTGTCGCTCACGCTCCAGTTGCCTTCCAGCACCAGGTTGCCGTTGGGCCGCTTGTCGACAATGTGGCAACTGATGACGAAGCTCAACTTGTCGGCCGTCTGCAAGTTGCCGTGCGCCTGCATCTGGCTATCCAGATCGCCGCGGATTTCGGGCGCGCCGTAGGGCGACTGGCCGTTGGATCCGCCGACCGTGCCCAGGCTGCCGCCTTGGTAAATCTTGATCCAGTCGGTCAATTTCCAGTCGCTGTAGCCGGTCTTCTTGCGGTCGATCGTGCCGGTGCTGGTCATCTGCGACTTGACCGAAACGGAGACTTTGACGATGTCGTTGACTTGGATCGGCTTGCGATCCGTGGGCGTCTGGTAGGTCCAGGACGCGTCGGCCAGCGTCATGCCCTGTTGTTGCTGCGGTTGCTGCTGGGATTGCTGTTGGGGTTGCTGCTGAGCGGCGACCAGGCTGTTGTTGACCGCGACCGGCTGGGCGGAAAAAAGGCTGTTGTTCTGCGCGCTGGCCCGGTCCGCGGCGGCAAATACTGCCGATGCAAGTAAGCAAAACAGCACTGAGATCGAGATGATATTACGTTTCATAACTGGGTTTCCCGGGTTAGCGGTCCTAGCGATTGATAAAGCTGCCAGCAGTCGCATTTCCGGACGGTTCGTTTTCCACTTGCGGCGGCCGGGCGTAGACCTCGACTTCGCGGTTGCCCGTGACCCGCGTGTAATACGTGCTGCGATTCAAGAGCGATTCGACGGCCACCAGTTCACCGACGCTGCCCTCGTCGCGTGCGCGGGCATTGGTGCGGATGCGAACGCCGCCTGCCCGTGCAAGCACCGTCACCACCTCGCCGCGGTGGACCGCCAAGGGGGGACGCAACGTGTCGGTCGTGACCGGAACACCCGTGCCGACGGCCCGCAGCAACTCGTGTCCCACCGCCTCGTTCAGCGTGTGCATCGTGCCGGCCTGCTTGTCGGCGGCCACTTGCCGCAACTCGACGTCGCCTTCGCGGATGACCTCTCCGCGGCCCAGCGTGCGCAAGGCCACGACCACCGGGAGAACGATGCGGACGTGCGCCTCGATCGAGGCGTGGGCAGGCCCTGCCGACCCGTTGACGGCCACGTCGAACCGCTGCGCACCGGTCCACGGGGCATTGCCGCCGGTCACCTGGATGGGGAGCACGGGATCGGCGAACATGCGGGCCGCGGTCTCCGTCAACTCGAATTCGAGCGACCAGGTCTGCTGGCTCGCGGACTGTTCGTTCAAATACTTAACCAGGGCCTCTTCGACCCGGCGCTTGGTTCGCTGCATCATTGCGGCCGGAACCGGCTTGACGGCGGCGGCCTGCGGACGAGCGGCTGCGGCCTGAATGACGACCTCACTCGCCCCGGAAAGCTGGTGTTCTGCCAGGTTCACGCCATGCAGTACCAGGAGGTCCTGAATCTCGCGGACCCGCAAGGTCTTTTCCTCGGGCGCGACCGGAGAGGGGAAGAGTTCGACCGCGGCCAGCACCGCCGCCTGTGACCCAGGACCCGCAAGCGGGTGCCCCGCCCCGTCAGTGGAACCGATGTCGGCGATGTCGCCCAGGGTGACCACCGGTCCGGCCGGAACGCACTGAGCACGCAACCGAAACTCGGCGGCTGTGCCACGACCGGCCGCAAGTGCCAGTACCGACAGGACGAGCATGTAACAGATGGTATTTCGGCGAGTATTGGTGTGCATATATATAAGGGATGGGAGCTGAGAGTTGAGAGTCGAGAGTTGAGGGTCCGAAATCTCTCGACTCTCAACCCTCAACTCTCAACTTCCTTACCGGAACAGGCCCGTAATGGTTTGCATGGCCTCGTCGCCGGCCTTGATGGTTTGCGAATTCATTTCGAACGCCCGCTGCGTGGTGATCAGGTCGATCAGCGAGCCGACTGGATCGACATTGGACTGTTCGAGCGATCCCTGCTGGGTGGTTCCCATGCCGGTCTGGCCCGGATTGGCCGTCTGGGCGGTGCCCGAGGCGTCGGTTTCCTGGAACAGGTTCTCGCCCAACTGCAAGAGGCCCTGGGGATTGATGAAATTGGCCAATTGAATGGTGCCCGCCTGCTGGAGGGTCTGGCTGGTGGGCGTGCGATAGGATACGACACCTTCGGCGTTGACAGTGATATTCGAGGCGTCGTTGGGGATGGTGATCGCCGGTTCGAGCAAGCGGCCGATATTGGCCGAGCCGACGACGATATTGCCGGCGGCGTTCTGCGAGAAGTTTCCTGCGCGGGTGTAGTAGATCGTGCCCGACGGGTCTTTGACCTGGAAAAACCCGTTTCCCTGGATGGCCACGTCGAGCGAGTTGCCGGTTTGCTGGAGCGAACCTTGCGTGAAGTTGTTTTGCGTGCTTTGGACGCGGCTGCCGGTGCCGTAGGCGATGCCGACGGGCGTGTACTGGCTGGCGCTGTCCTGGGCGCCGGGGTATTTCTCCTGCCGGTAGAAGAGGTCCTCGAAGTTGGCCCGCGCCGACTTGAAGCCGGTGGTCTCCGCGTTGGCCAGGTTGTTGGAGATGACGTCAAGCTTCGCCTGCATCGAGTTCATGCCCGTCGCGGCGGTATAGAGCGCTTGGATACTCATGGCTTTATAGTTCGATTAGGGGGAATGTGGATTCGATGGTTCGATCAAGCTTTGAGGATACGGGAGATCAGGTTCGAGAGCATGTCGTTGTGGGACTTCATCACGTTGATGTTGGCTTCCAGGAGCCGCGAGGTTTCGATCATCGAGGTCATTTCCGTGGTCGGTTGCACGGCCGACATTTCCAGGCAACCTCCGGCGACGGCCCGTTCGGCCTGCGACACGGGACGCACATTGCCCAACGACCGGAAGAGGTTTTCACCCACTTTGGACAGATCGCCCAGCGATGCGGGCTTGGCGATTTGCAGCGGTTGCTTCGTGCCATTCTGGACAATATTGCCCGAAGAATCGATGTCCCAATGACCCGCAGTCGGGCTGATGGTGATGGGCGAG
>Ga0302320_10017008_pt1 | contig 14801 bp, 10 predicted proteins | sample Bog_T0_3_FD_202130 | JGI IMG/M metagenome (GOLD analysis project Ga0302320, IMG submission 202130) | Peat permafrost microbial communities from Stordalen Mire near Abisko, Sweden - Bog_T0_3 | ecosystem: Environmental > Terrestrial > Soil > Wetlands > Peat | place: Sweden: Abisko, Stordalen Mire...
CAAAACTCGCTCCATGCTATCGCCGTAGCGGCTGTTGCGAGTAACTTGCAATAGATAGCGCGTGATCTTGAAGTGCCCATACGCGCCACAGGGAGTTTCAAAGCTGAAGTGGGAGTTTTTCAGACTATCACCCACCTCTCCGCTGCCCGGTGCGCGGAATAACTCGTCGGGACCCCATCCGCCCGTGGCGAAGCTCTGCGTAGCGCGCAAGAACTCAAATCCGTTCTTGGCGGCTCGTAGATGCTTTTCGCTTCCTAGAACAAGATGCGCTTGCATTGCGCTGCTGAGCGCGTTCACATGGCTGTAAGCATGCTCCCCGGGCAAAACATTTTTGCCTTCAGACAGTGGATCGAAATACAGGTCGTTCTCAAGAAAACGAATAGCCAAATCGCGATAAAGGCTCCCCGCGCCGCGCTGATAGGCCAGGAAAAGGTTTTCTGGCAAGGTGTACGTCTCGTCCCAGCAGTATGCTTCGTCCCTCTGCGGGATGGCATACTGTTCGGAGCGGGAGAGCGCCTTGCGCGGCAGATGCGGCAAAACAGCATCGGTGGCTGCATTCAGCACATCCAAAGCCGTATCATCCGCGGCAAACTCATGCGCATCGATAAGTCCGCAACTGGTTTTGTCGTAAGTATAGGCCGGTAGATGGTAGTCGTTGTAGAACTTGGTCGTAACAGTTGGAGCAAACGCTTTTACCAGACGTTGCACCTTGGCTTGCGTCGGCTTTGAGCCCGTCACGGCATAGGCACGCGCTAACCCCGATAGGTACTGTCCAAAGCTGTGCCCCGGAATGAATCCATGAACGGTCCCATGAGGGTCAAACTCCGCCGAGTTATCGTACCAACCGCCCATATCTTCACCGGGAGCGGACTGGCCTGCCCTTTCGCGAAAGGGCTTCAATAGCATGTCTTCATCGAGAGCTAGAAAGAGCGCGTGATTCGCGTCAAACTGCTCACGCATCGGTCCTTCCAACAACTCGACATCGCCATACGCGAACTGGGTGAGCTCCGGTGCAATCGCCACAACGGCGCCGGACTCGCTGCTGCCACTCGGACTTTGGGCCCGAGCGAGCGAAGCGACTGCTGCTGCCGCACCGACTTTAAGAAATGTTCTGCGAGTGTGCTGTACCATGCCTATTCTCCGGAGATCATTCAATCGTTTGTGGCATCCCACTTCGCAGGCGCAACTGAAATGGGTCAAATGAGATGGACGGCTCTCAACCGGTCGAGGTCGACTCTAGTACATCCTGTCTCCATCGCAAATGGGGCAGATGTACTATGGTTGCTGTCCTGACCGGGTGCTCTAATCGACGAGGCCGGCGCGGCCCAGCAGTGCGCGGTCATGGGCCAGAATGCTTTGCAGGCGGCACGTGCAGAATTGCGCCGTCCGGGAACGCGGCTGGTGGGCTCGGTTGCCTATTTTCCCGAACGCTACGGCGAGGAGTTGATCCCGCTCGCGCTGAACATTTTGCGACAGAGACCGGCACCGGCAACCGTCTTTGCCAAGCACCAGCTTCTCACTCCCCGCAACGTGGATCTGGTCTATCCACTCGACCTGCAATCGGTATCGGCGGCAAGTCCGGGTAGAAACCAGTCGCAGCCGATTTCGATCTGATGTCCGGATTCCGGATTGCGGAATCGAATGTCCGCGACTGTTTAAGGTTCAGCGGACCGTTGTGGAGGCCCTAACGTGCCAATGGGAATGGAGAGCGGGCCAGCCGGAATGAGCGGGGATATATCGCGCAGGGAGTTTTTGGCGGGCGCAGGGGCGGCTGCGCTGGCCGCAGGATTTGGCGGGCTGGTGGCCGCGGAGAATGCGGCTATGCCTGGGTTGCTTGAGGAGTTCGACTACGGGCAGGTGCAATTGACGGGAGGGCTGCTTAAGCAGCAATACGACCGCGTGCATGCCGCTTATCTGGCGCTGGACAACGACCGGCTTTTGAAGGTTTACCGCAAACGCGCGGGCCTACCGGCTCCAGGGGCGGAGATGGGTGGCTGGTACGATGCCGAGGGGTTTGTCCCCGGCCACAGTCTGGGCCAATATATCTCCGGCTTGGCGCGAATCGGGCGCACAACCGGAGATGCGGCGTGTCAAGCCAAGGCTGCGGAACTGGTCGAGGGCTTTGCTGCGACCATGGGCAGCCAGAATCGGATATTTGCCGGACCCAATGCAGAGAAGCTTTGGCCGTGCTACATCCTGGACAAACACCTCGCCGGCCTGATGGACGCTCATCGTCTTTGCGGCGTGGAACTGGCTGGGACGCTTCTACCTCGGGTGTTTCGCGGCGCGTTGCACTATATTCCAGAGCGCGGACACGATCGCATTGGCAAAAAAGATCCGCCCTACGACGAGACGTATGTGATGCCGGAGAGCCTGTTCGCGGCGCATGCAGTGAGCGGCGAGGCTGCATTCTACGACCGCGCGGTGGCCTACCTGCTGGACCGCGAGTTTTTCGATCCGCTGGCGCGAGGCGAAGACGTATTGCCGGGCCGCCATGCCTACAGTCATGCCATCGCGCTCAGTTCAGCGGGCAAGGCGCATCTGGTGCTGGGAGACGAGAAGTACCTGCGGGCCATGGAGAAAGCATGGGAACTGCTAACCACGACACAGCAATACGCATCGGGGGGCTGGGGACCGAATGAGACGTTCATCGAACCGCACAAGGGACAACTCTACGAGAGCTTGCGAACCACCGACGATCATTTCGAGACGCCATGCGGAAGCTATGCGGCCTTGAAGTTGGCGCGTTATCTGTTGTGCGCCACCGGGGACGGTCGCTACGGCGACGGTCTGGAGAGGGTGGTCTACAACACCATCCTTGCGGCAAAGGAACCGGACAGCGATGGTGACTATCCGTATTACTCGGCGTATGGATCACGCGCGAGGAAGGTGTACTACCCCAAGAAGTGGCCGTGCTGCTCCGGCACGCTGGTGCAGGGCGTGGCCGACTATGTGAAGAATCTTTACTTCCGTGCTGCCGACGGCGTGGCGGTGAATCTGTACGCGCCTTCAACGGTGAGTTGGAGCCAGGATGGGGCGGCTGTGACGTTGACCCAGCACACGGAGTATCCGCTGGCGTCGACGGCGACCCTGCGCATCGACTGTCAGACGCCCGCGACCTTTGCGCTGCGGTTACGGATCCCAGGCTGGCTCGATCAGGCTGCGTCGATACACATAAACGGCAAGCTGGTATCTACGGAAACGATCCGGGGCTTTGCGATTGTGAAGCGGCGCTGGAAGGGTGGCGACACAGTATCGCTCGAGTTGCCACAGAGCTTTCGCACGGAGCCGATTGACGATCTCCATTCTGGGACAGTCGCTGTCCTGCGCGGACCGCTGGTGTATGTGGAGATGAACCCGACACCGGGAGAAGCAAGGCTGGGTCAACTCGATGCTCGGAAGGCGGTCGAGGGGACAGCTGAAAAGGGATCGGCTGAACTCTATGTCGCGCGGGAGTCGGGACGAGAGCGCGTGCACGCGCCTCTTTATTTTGTGCGCGACGAGAGTTACACCACTTACTTTGAGAAGAGTTAGACAAGGGACTGCTTGGAAGGCAGCAATTCGAAAGGGAATCGCATTGACGAGTCGGGTGAAAGCTCGCTATTGGATCGAGACGGCGTACCCGCTGTCAGAGGCTGCGGCCATCATGGCGGGCGAGCAGTCGACGGGAACCTTCATTCGTGTGCCGGGGGAGACAGATGAGTTGCGCGAGCGAAATGCGGCGCGCGTTGAAGAGATCGTCGAACTTGGGACTGTTGAGACGCCATCGCTGCCAGGCTCCGGATTCCCGAGGAAACAGGTCGGCCCTGTGACGTGGCAAACGGCGGAAGTTGCACTCTCCTGGCCGCTGGACAACATGGGGCCATCGCTGCCCAATCTGCTCACCACTGTAGCAGGCAATCTCTTCGAGTTGAAGCCGTTCTCCGGCCTCAAGTTGCTGGACGTAACGCTGCCTCTCGAGTTTCTGGGGTCCTATCAAGGGCCGCAGTTTGGCGTGGAGGGGACCCGGCGTCTGGCGGGCGTCTATGGCCGGCCTCTCATCGGCACCATTATCAAGCCCAGCGTGGGCATGACACCGCAACAGACGGCCGCTCAAGTGCAAATGCTGGCTGATGCAGGCGTGGATTTTATCAAGGACGATGAACTGCAGGCCGATGGACCGCATTGTCCCTTCGAGCAGCGGCTGGCCGCGGTGCTTTGCGTGCTCAATAGTCACTTCGACAAAACCGGAAAACGGGTCATGTATGCGGTTAATATCACCGGAGAAATTGACCAGATGCTGCGCCGGCACGACGCCGTCGTGTCAGCGGGCGGTACCTGTGCGATGGTGAGCATCAATAGCATCGGTTTGCCCGCCATGACCGCCCTGCGGCGTCACGCACAGATTGCCATCCATGGGCACCGCAATGGCTGGGGCATGTTCAGCCGCTCCCATGCGACTGGAATGAGCTTTATCGCGCATCAGAAGTTCTGGCGGCTCGCAGGCATTGATCATGTCCACGTCAACGGACTGCGCAACAAGTTTTGCGAAGAAGATGCATCCGTGGTGGCCTCGGCGCGCGAGTGTGTCAAGCCCATGTTTGCCCCGCCTGACAAAGGTTGCGAAATCATGCCTGTGTTCTCTTCGGGACAGTCGGCAAAGCAGGTCCCGGACACCTATAGGGCGCTCGGATCCATGGATCTCATCTACGCCTGTGGTGGTGGCATTCTGGCGCATCCCGGTGGACCCGCCGCGGGAGTGCGCAGTTTGCATCAGGCGTGGGAGGCAGCGGCCGCTGGTCATTCCCTTGCGGAGTACGCCCTTGGGCATGAGGAATTACGCGCGGCGCTGGAGGCATTTGCAGCGTGATGGCACCCGCCCCTCCAGGTCTTCTCTACAACTATTATGGCGATGACTTCACCGGATCGACCGATGTGCTGGAAGCGCTCGAAACGCACGGAGTCCCAACGGTTCTGTTCACGCATCCGCCGACCGATCTCGAGATTCGTGCATTCCCAGGATGCCGGTCGATCGGTATTGCGGGAGAAAGCCGCAGCCGCAGTCCCGAATGGATGACAGAGAACCTGCCGCAGGTTTTTGCGCGCATGAGAGCACTGGGCGCACCCGTCAATCATTACAAGGTTTGTTCCACCTTCGACAGCGCGCCGGAAGTGGGTAGCATCGGGCGTGCTATGGAGTTGGGCAGGGTAGCATTCGATGCGGAATTTGTGCCGGTGGTAGTGGGCGCACCGCAACTGGGGCGAGCGGTGGTCTTCGGCAATCTGTTTGCCGCCGCCGAAGGCGTGATGTACCGCATCGACCGGCATCCGACCATGCGCCAGCACCCGGTGACAGCAATGACGGAGGCCGATCTGCGGCTGCATCTGGCGAAGCAAACGCCGACGAGAATGGGCTTGGTCGACCTGGCTGCATTTCAGGCCGGTCGCGCTCAAGAGCAATTGCAATCCCAACTCGCCTCTGGGGCGGAAGCGATCGTTTTCGATGGCTGCGGTGACGCCACGCTGGACGAGACCGCGCGCTTGCTGTGGGAGCGCGCCATCGAACGGGCGCTCTTCGCTGTGGGCAGCTCCGGTTTGACCTACGGTCTGCTGCGGCATTGGCGGAGGTTGGGTTGCATCGACACTGTGTTGCAATCGGAGCCGCCGGCGGGCGTGGACCGCCTGCTGGTGCTTAGCGGCAGCTGTTCGCCCATCACCGAAAAACAGATTCGACGCGCCGCCCAGGACGGGTTTGTGGCGTTGCACATGGCCGGCTCAGAACATCGGGCGGGCCCGGAGCAGCGGAATGCACTGTGGAAGACGCAGTCGGCACGGGCGCTTGAAGCGCTTGCGCAGGGCAGGAGCGTGGTGCTTTACACGGCATTGGGACCCCAGCCTCTGAATCCCACGGACCTTGAGCACGGCGAGGAGTTTGGTGCCGCACTCGGCAATCGCCTGCGCGAACTGCTTCTCATTTCCGGCGTGCGACGCGTGGTGGTAGCGGGCGGCGATACCTCGACGCACGCGGTGAAGCAGTTGGGGCTGGATGCTCTCACGTTTGCGGCGCCGCTCTCGCCGGGCGCGCCGTTGTGTCGCGGCCATGCGGTGGGCTCACCATTGGACGGGCTGCAACTGGTGCTGAAGGGCGGGCAGATCGGTCCGGAGGCATTTTTTGTTCAGGTACGCGACGGCCGTTGAGGCGCTACATTTGCGCAACGGCCAGCCCCGCGTACGGACGCGTCCGGTTCGGATCCCAGGCCCTTGGTGCAGTCGATGCGCGAGAAGATCAATGCGCTCGTAAGCACCATAGCGGCAATGAACCATGGTGGCGCGTTGTAACTCCCAGTGCGGTGGACTATGTAGCCGAAGAGCACGGTCGAGAGCACGCCGCCCCCCTGTCCCGCGGTATTCATCATGCCCGAGGCCGTGCCGCTGAAGCGGTCGCCGATGGCGAGACACATGGCCCACGCCGAGGGGAGCATGAGGTCCATGATGCCAAAGCCCAGGCTGGAGAGCGCAACCGTCGTGGCCTTGCCGTGGAACGAAGCCATGCACGCCAGGACCAAAGCTGTCAGCGTGAGGCAGACGCAGGGGATGACGCGCAGTGCGGTCTTTGCGCCCCAACGTGAGGTGAGCCTGTCGCCGAGGACTCCGCCAACCAAGTTGCTGCACAGGCCCACCAGGAAGGGCAGGGAGGTGAGCAGCACTCCGTTCAAAGAAAAGCCCGCGCTGTGAACGATCCAGGTGGGAAACCATGAGAAGTAGAACCAGGTTCCGCAACCGTAGCATCCGTAAGCCAGCACGATAAGCCACAGCGACTGAAACGGAGAAGCCGCGCCCACGGAACCGCGCCATCCCCATGCGCGGAGCAGCCTTGGCCTATCTCCTGCAATTCGGCTGCCGTGACGGAGGCCATTTGCGCAGGGCGGTTGCGGAACCAGGCAAACCAGATTGCGGCCCAGGTAAAACCTGCCAACCCCAACAGCCAGAAGACTGAGCGCCAGCCGAAGTAGCGTTGCAACGGCACGATCAGGAGCGGAGCCAGCGCACCACCCAGGCGGCTGGCGGCCCACACAAATCCCTGGCTGCGCCCCCGTTCGCGCGCCGGAAACCAGCGAGCAATCACGCCGGCCGCATTGGGGTAGGCCCCCGCCGCTCCCAATCCAAAGAGGAACCGCATCGAAACGAGTTGCCAGAAGCCACGGCAGAAACCGGTGAGTGCGTCGAAAATCGACCACCAGGTGACGATCCGCGCAAGTTCGCCGCGTTGGCCGTGACGGTCGCCCCTGGCGCCGGAGGGAACTTCAAACAAGCCGTTGGCCAGCACGTAAGCGCTAAGAATCCAACCCCATTGCTGCGGCTGGATGTGCAGGTCTGCCTGCATGCCGGGGCCAGCCACGGCGATAGCCATGCGGTCGAGAAAGGTGAGAACGGAAAGGATGCCCAGCAGGCCAAGAACCTTATGGCGTTGCTTCAAGCGCGAGTCCTCTCCAGGGTGGGCAACGCCAACACCTGTCCGACGCGCAACACTGCCGACTCGGGACTCGACAGTACAGGCGCAGCCAAGGCGTCCGGCGCCAGCGTAGCCACCACGCGGGCCATGGATGCCTGCGCAAGCACGATGGCGTCGACCCCCTTGAGATCTTCGAGCAATGCTTTGCGCAATATTCGGTCATGAGTCTCCGTGTCGCCGGCAAGCACTGCGGGAAACGCGTCCTCACACAGGCACTCTACCAGTTCCACTTGGCGACCGGCCTCCTCAGCCTTTCGACGCAGCAGGGCGGTGGTGGGATCGAGGGTGGTGCGCAACGTGGCCAACACTCCGATGATGGAAGCCTGGCGTACCGCGGCCTCAGCCATGGCCTCGTCGATGCGCAGAACGGGAATCTCGAAGAACTGCTGGGCTAGAGTCACGCCCGGACCGATCGAGGAGCAGGTGACCAGCACAGCATCGGCGCCGGCGGCTTCAGCTGAGGCAATCTGATCTATCAAACGGCGCATGGTCAGCTTGCGAAGCTTTCCCGCCCGGACAGTGTCCCGAATGAGGCTCTCGTCGACAACATGAAAAAACTCAACCTCCGGAATGTGGCGGCGGCAAAGCGCCGCAAAGGCCGGCGCCAGCGTTGGACTGGTGTGGATCAAAGCAAGAACCGGAGATGCATTGGACGACAAAGTTGAGCCTTTCGGTGCGGCGGTCTCGACCAGCCTTTGGGCCCGAACCAATGAAGATTCCGACACTCGCAGCAGGACGGTTGCTAACTCACCGAAACAGTACCTGCACCGGCGCGGGTCTCCGACCCAGTTTCATTCGAGTAGGTGGAATTCCGCCGAGCGGAATCGAACATCAGGCGAAAACATGTACGCTCTGTCTCGGAACTGGCCGCCGTTGCTGGAGCGCCAGCCTCAAGCAACGGAAATGCCGTCGGATCTCAAGACCCTGCCGTCGACCAGGTAGCTCCCAAGCGTTCCGTATGATAGAAAGTCTGCGGATGCAGAGCTTGACTGTCAAGACCGCATTTGCCTCCATGGCCGGCTGGCGCAGCCGACGCGTTGCCCTGGCTCTGGTAGCGATGCCTTTCCTGTGCGGACCTGTTCCGGCCCAGTCCCGCGCCTTGCAATTGGGCGCCGCCTGGTATCCGGAACAGTGGCCTGAGTCGCGCTGGGAGCAAGATCTGGCCCTGATGGAGCAGGCCCACCTGCACGTGGTGCGGGTGGGCGAATTCGCCTGGAGCCGGATGGAACCGGCCGAGGGCCGCTACGACCTGGATTGGTTGGAACGTGCGGTGCGTCTCGCCGAAAAGCATCACATCGCAGTGGTGCTGGGCACGCCCACCGATGCTCCCCCAGCCTGGCTGACCGCGGCGCATCCTGAGACGTTGCGCATGGATGCTACGGGCCATCTCGCCGAGCATGGCGGACGCCGCCAATTCAACTACGCCAATCCGCATTACCGTGAGTATTGCGCGCAGATTGCCGGCCAATTGGCGCGGCGCTTCGGCCACGATGCCGACGTGATCGGCTGGCAGATCGGCAACGAATACACCGATGAATCCTTCGACCCTGAGACCAAACAGCAGTTTCAGGATTGGCTCAAACGCCGCTTCGGTACGCTCGATGCCCTGAACCGGGATTGGAGCACTGCGTACTGGAGCCAGACCTACGACCGATGGGATGAAATCCCTTTGCCCACGGCAGGCGGCAATCCGGGACTGCTGCTTGAGCATCGCCACTTTGTCAGCGACACATGGCGCGACTTTCAGCATGTGCAGGCGGAGGTAGTCCGCAAATTCGCAGAGAAGCGCCAGTTCATCACCACCAATCTCGGCGGGCTTGGCTGGTCTGACAACTTTGACCATTACGAGATCAATGACGAACTCGACCTCGCCTCCTGGGACGACTACGTGGGCCAGGGTCATTTGAACGTGTCCCGCAATGGAGCTATGCACGACCTTGTCCGGGGCTGGAAGGGCGCCAATTTCTGGGTCATGGAGACGCAGCCCGGCTCGGTAAACTGGGCGCCGGTAAACAACGCACTCGACCGGGGAGAAACCCGCGCCATGGCCTGGCAGGCAGTGGGCCACGGCGCAGATGCGGTGTTGTACTGGCAGTGGCGCAGCGCATTGAATGGCCAGGAACAATACCATGGAGCAATCGTCGGACCGGATGGGGAGCCTCTGCCGCTCTACGCCGAGATTGCGCAGACCGGCAATGAGTTTGAGCGCGCCGCAGCGCTGCTGGAGGGTACTCAGCCCGTAGCCCAGGTGGCTCTGCTCCACAGCTACGACAGCCGCTGGGCCATCGACTTTCAGCCTCACAGCCGCAATTACGATCAACTGGATGTGCTGCTCGGCTACTACGCGCCTTTGCGCGAGAAGGGGCTCACAGTAGATATCGTGAGCGCGGAAGCTCCGCTCGATAGATACAAGCTGGTTCTTGCGCCCAGCTTGAACCTGATCTCCGCGCAGTCGGCGGCGCGTCTGCTTGACTATGTTCAAAAGGGTGGGCATCTGGTGCTTGGGCCGCGCTCCGGCATGAAGGACGAGCACAACGCTCTCAACACTGAGCGCCAACCGGGTCCGCTGGCCGATGCTCTGGGCGGCGGTGTCGAACAGTTCTTTGCGCTTGAGGATTCCGTGCCGGTAAGCGGCGCAGTGGGCACCGGTTCGGCATTGGTGTGGGCCGAGCAGCTATCTGTGCGTGCAGATAACGACGAGGTTCTGCTGCGCTATGAAAAGACGAGCGGGGGAAAGGCGAAGGGGTGGCTCGACGGACAACCCGCCATGATATCCCGCCGCGTCGGCCAAGGCCGCATTACGTATCTGGGCGCGGTGCTGGATCCCACGCTGATGCGCTCCACTCTGCAGCGGATGATGACCGACGCACATGTCGAGCCAGAGTTCAGCCCGCTTCCCTCGTATGTGGAAGTGTGCCGGCGCGTGGGCCCGGACCGAGTGGACAAGGATCGCGGAAATAACATGCGTGCCGTCTATGTTGTCATCAACCACGGCGAGTCCGCAGCCCACATCGCGCTGCCCGGAGCGATGCGAGATATGCTTCACGACGGGCGCAGTCTCACAGAGGTTTCGCTCGATCCGCAAGACGTGGCCGTGCTGGAAGCTGCCGCACCGTGAAGTCGGGACACGGTTGAAGGTTCGACGCTCGCAAAAGGAGTATGGGGAATGCCAACAGGCATTACGCGCAGACGTTTCTCCGGTAGGTTGGGGATGGCTCTTATGGGCGCGCCGCTGCTTCACGGAAGCAGGCTGTTCGCCGAGAGCTTCGACGAGAAGACAATCGCCCCATTTCGCACGCCGCATAAATTCGGCAAGCTGGTGCTGCAAGCCGCGGCTGAGCCGGGTGCATTCGACAGCAAATCGGTGGACGATCCCTTCGTCTTCTATCACCAGGGCGCGTTCCACATGCTCTACATCGGATTCGACGGAACAGGCTATCAAACGGGCCTGGCCAGATCTCCCGATCTGCTGCGCTGGGCACGCCTCGGCTGCGTGGCGCGCCGCGACCCCAACTCACGCTACACCCGCTATAACGTGGCCTTGAGCTCAATTGTCCGCGAGAACGGGCTCCGCTCGCAGGGAGCGCTCAAAAAAGTGCATGGTCGCTATCTGGGAGCGTGGAATGCTTATCCCAACGCGGGCTATGAAGAGGGGGCGGCGGTGATAGGCCTGGCGTGGAGCGACGATCTGCTTCACTGGGAACTGACCGAGCCGATTCTGTTTCCAGCGGACGGAGCACCCTGGGAGCATGGAGGATTGTACCGGCCCAACCTCTTGGAAGAGGATGGGGTTTTCTATCTCTATTACAACGCCAAGACCGACAGGCTGCCGAAAGAACAGGGCGGTGGCTGGCACGAACAGAGCGGAGTGGCCACATCGCGCGATCTCAAACAGTGGACGCGCTATCCGGGCAATCCTATCTTGATCAATGGAGATCGTGAATCGTGGGACTCGCGCTTTGCCAGCAATCCCTTTGTTGTCCACCACCAGAACCTGTGGGGAATGTACTATTTCGGCTTCGATGTTCACGGCAAGGCGAGGGAGTTGCTTGCAATCGGGCGCGATCCCTTTCACTTCAGCAAGGTAAATGAAATCATGGTGGACGTCGGCCCTCCCGGCAGCGTGGACGAAACTTTTGCCCACAAGACATCCGTCATCTTTCACGACGGCGCGCTCTACCACTTCTATTGCGCAGTTTCGGGCAAGTGGCCCAACGAGGTGCGCGGCGTCTCGGTAGCTCGATCCATTCCCTGGTGACCGGCGTCGGAACCGTGTGGTTTCTCGATTCAGCCATTAGCTCTGGAAGACCACCTGTTTTGCGCGGTCGCAGAACTACGCGGTCAGGGAGCATTGAGAAAATCGCGCACCCTGGCGGTGAGCGCGGGGCCGTCGCAAATGAAGATGCGATGGCCGCAGTCTCCTGTCGAAATGTAAGTGGGTGCTTGAATCGAATGAGCCCATTCGAGCGCGGGCGCGGGATTCACAAGATGGTCGTTGGTGGCTACTACGATCAACTGACTCACATGGACCTTAAGCGCAGCATCTCGCAGAGAGCGGCCGCCGCGCGTCACATCCTGCGTGATCATGGCTTGAAGTTGTACCAGGCGATCGTTGGCATCGCGTCCTCCCTGGGTGTTCAGTGAGGTTTCAAGGAACTGAGGGAACTCCGCGCGCGAAACAGTGCGAGCAGTGAACGCCGGTGAAGGCACAGTCAGCGCCACGAACTCATTCGCCAGCGCGAGCGAGGGCTCCACTGTGTAGTTACCGCCGTCAAAGCCGGGATCGGCCTCGATGAGACGGCGCAGCAGATCCCAGTTGAGCAGGTCGTAGGAAGTTTGGCGCGGCGTGCCGGCGATGGGAACTGCCTTGTCGAAAAACTCCGGGTAGTCGGTCATCCATTCGAATGCCTGCATGCCGCCCATCGAATACCCGACGACCGCGTGCAAGTGACGAAGGTGAAGCGCCTCAGTGGCCAGACGGAATTCGGCACGCACCATATCGCGAATGGTGATGGCCGGGAATCGCGGGCCGTGCTGCGTTGCGCTATTGGAGGGCGAGGATGAAACACCGTCGCCCAATGCATCGACAGCGATCCCGAAGAAGCGCGTGCTGTCTACAAGTTTGTCCGGGCCAAAGAACTGCTTCAAATCTTCGCTGCGGCCGTTGTACCAGGTAGGAAAGAGAATCGCATTTGAACCGTCCGCGTTCAGCCTGCCGTAGGTGCGGTAGGCAAGCATGCAAGGCTCGATGAACTGTCCTGAGTCGAGGGCACAGCGGCCCAGGCTTGCGACCTGGAGCAGACCTTCCCCCCGTTCTGCGGCCAACACTTGCGCCGCGCAGAACACCAGCATCATCGGCGCCATCCGCGCGAGGGTCTTTGCGGCCATCATCATTTGGGTTCCTCCGTTGGATTATCGGCGCGTATCCGATAGTGTCCGGAACCGAGCACGATCTGAATGGTGGTTCCGTCGATGCGAGAGGAGGATGTGCCCTCGGCCTGAGACGGCGAAGTCCCATTTACTTCGACGGTCCCGGGCGAGGTCGTTTCCAGCTGGACCGCGGCAAGGACATTGGCTGGAATGTTGAAGTCGTAGACCGTCTCGCTCGCACCTCGCCTCCAGTTACTTTCGATCAACCCCAACGTGGACTCATACCGAGTGCGCACCCAGCCAATTGGACGCACGGCCACCGGGTGCAACACGAGCCGGCTCGCCTCTTGCTTCGATACATCCACGTCGATGCCGCCAAGTCCGCGATAGAACCACTCTTCAGCATCGCCTAGCATGAAGTGGTCCTGCGAACTCGCTGGATTTGCGTCCCAGGCCTCTGTCAGCGCACTAGCTCCCTGCGCCAGCTGAAAGCCGTAGCTGGGCGCGTCTGTGCGTTCAAGCATGTCCAGCAAGACGTCCGAACGGCCCCCGTCCAGCAAGGCGTCCACCACGTAGTGGTAGCCGATATCGCCGGCGGTTCCATGATTCCGATTTGTGCGAATGTCTTCGACCAGCGCATTGAGTACAGAGGCGCGCTCGCCATTGGGAACCAGATCCAGGGCCAGAGGCATGGCCTGCGCGGTCTGGCTGCCTTTGTCGTACCGATGCAACACTGGATCGAAGAAGCGCGCGTTGAAGAGGCTGCGTACAGTCTCCGCCTGGATTCGATAGCTTTCGCTCTCGTCGCCCTTGCCGAGCACGGCGCAGGCGTTTTCCATCACGCGCAGATCCTGGTAGTAGATGGCCGTCGCGGTCACTCCGGCCGTGGTGAGCTTGGAGAATCCTGGAGGGCCAGGACCGATGTCGTACCAGTCTCCAAGTCCGTAGTCGATGATTCCATCGTGCGCGCGAGCGGCGAGATACGCGACATAGCCCCGCATCGTATCCAGTTGCGCAGCAAGAAAGTGCCGGTCTCCGTTGCGTTGATAAACGTACCATGGAGCCAGCACGGAGGCGCTTCCCCATTCCGGCGAATCGTTGAAGACATCGTATTTGGGATCGAAGACGACATACTGGGGCGCGATCTCCGGAACCATGCCCATCTTTGCTCCTGCAGCCCCCTGCGCGTCGGCGATATTGCGCGCCGTGGCCGCGTACAGGCTGCCGAAATCGAAGTCGTAAAGCATCGAGGGCGCCATCAGATGCGCCTCCTCGAGCCAGCCAAGCTTCTCCCGATGCGGGCAGTCGGTGAACAGGCTCTGTGAGTTGTTTTCGATAGCCCGCAGAATCAATGCATGGATGCGATTGAGCTGCACATCCGACGAGGTGAATGTGCCAATGTTCCGGGATGTGGAATGGACCGCTTCTCCGAGCAGGCTGACGATGCGCGCCTTTCCCGGCTCGGCACTCGTTCCCGCGCCCTCAACCTGCACGTAGCGAAATCCATAGTAGCTGAAGCGCGGCCGCCAGTGCTCCACGCCTCCGCCGCGCAGCGTATACGAGAACCACTGCGGGCCTCCCGAACTGCGCTGCGAAATTGTGCCGTCAGGCTTGAGCAACTCCCCAGGGATCAATTTGACTCGCCCTCCGGATGGCCCGGTCACGGAGATTGCCGGCCAGCCTGCAAAATTTTGTCCCAGGTCATAGACCAGAACGCCAGACTTCGGCCGGCTTATTTTGACCGGTACGTAGGTGTGCATGACTCGAATCGGCGCCGCCAATTCCGGCTGCAACGCCCCACCCGGCCCATCGACCACTGCCGCCAGCGCGCAACCGGAGTCGTCGAAGGCGGGACTGTCCCATCCCTGTCGTTCGCGCCGGGCATCGAAATCTTCGCCGCCGTAAGTGGAAGAGAAAGTGATCGGACCGGGCAGCGTTT
>Ga0302320_10017009_pt1 | contig 14800 bp, 7 predicted proteins | sample Bog_T0_3_FD_202130 | JGI IMG/M metagenome (GOLD analysis project Ga0302320, IMG submission 202130) | Peat permafrost microbial communities from Stordalen Mire near Abisko, Sweden - Bog_T0_3 | ecosystem: Environmental > Terrestrial > Soil > Wetlands > Peat | place: Sweden: Abisko, Stordalen Mire...
CCATCCCAATGCTGAACACTTGACCACCGAAAACTGAACACTTCCCCCGAAAATCCCCGAATTAACACTTTTATCACCATGAACGAGCGTTTGCAAACAAGGGTGGCAGGGCCAGTGGCCCGTGCCACCCCTGCATGGTCCATGCTTATGCCATTAGGGCGACTTTAGAGCGCCCCCAACCAGCCCGGCAACCAGAATTCTTATGCTGTCCTTATACAATGAATTATGCTATCAGTCTGGCCACACGATGAATTTGACCGCCGACAAAGTCACGACCGCCCGCGAACGCTTCCATCGCGCCGCCCGCTGCCTGCCCGTTGACCGTCCGCCCCTCTGGCTCATGCGCCAGGCCGGACGCGCCCTGCCCGAATACCGCAAGCTCAAGGAAACCTATACGTTCGTCCAACTCGTCCAAAATCCGGAACTCGCCGTCGAGGTCACCCTCCAACCCGTCCGCCGGTTCGGTTTCGACGCCGCCATTTTGTTCAGCGACATCCTCGTCATTCCCGAGGCCATGGGCCAGACCTACCACTTCAAGGAAACCGGCGGCGTGATCATGGACTTCGCCATTACCAGCAAGGCCGACATCGACCGGCTTTCCGTCGGGCGCGTCGTGGAGAAACTGGACTACGTCAACACCGCCCTCCGCCAGTTGCGCCGCGAACTGGGCGATCAAACCGCCCTGCTCGGCTTCACCGGTTCGCCCTGGACCCTCGCCACCTTCATGATGGAGGGGGCCAGCGTCCCCCAATACAGCCGCGCCCTGCAACTGTTCCGCGCGGACCCCAAGACCTATTACACCCTGGCGGAAAAACTCACCGCCGCCGTCACCGAATATTTGAAGATGCAAATCGCCGCCGGCATTGACGCGCTCCAGATCTTTGACAGCCACGGCGGCCACCTCGCGCCCCTGGAATTTCCCGAAGCCAGCGGCCGCTGGATTCGCGACATCATCGCCGCCCTCCGCTCCTCCGCCCCGCCGGAAACCACCACGCCCGTCATCGTTTTCTCCCTCGGCACCCACGGCAACTGGCCCGACCTCATCCGCACCGGCGCCAACGTGCTGGGGATTGACTGGCAAACCTCGCTGGCGGAAGCCCGCCAGATCATTCCGGCCAACCTCGCACTCCAAGGCAACCTTCCGCCCGCCCTGCTGGCGGAAGCCACCCCGGATATCGTGGCCGCCGAAACCCGCAAGGTGCTGGACGCCATGCGCGGCCGCCCCGGATACATCTTCAACCTCGGCCACGGCCTGACCCCCGCCGCCAAACTGGAAAACATCGCCGCCCTGGTGGAAACTGTTAAGCAATACGCATGAAAACGCTCAACGTCGATCTCGATTTGGTCCGCAAATATAACGTGGCCGGCCCGCGCTACACCAGCTATCCCCCCGCCACCAAGTTCACCGACACCGTCACCTGGGACCAGCTGGCCGCCCGGATCGAAGCCAACAACCGCACTCCGCGCGACCTCTCCGTCTATTTCCACATCCCCTTCTGCGAAACCCTCTGCTGGTTTTGCGGCTGCACCACCGTCATCACCCTCAACCACGCCCAGGGCATGGCCTATGTGGAGTCGCTCGGACGCGAAGTCGCCCGCATGGCCCCCCTGCTCCATCGCGAACGCAAGGCCGTGCAACTCCACTTCGGCGGCGGTTCCCCCACGTTTTTGCACCCCGATGAAATCCGCCGCCTCGGCGAGATCATCCACCAGCACTTCACCTTCGCGCCCGACATCGAAGCCAGCGTCGAAGTCGATCCCCGCCGCCTCACCCGCGACCACCTCGTCGCCCTGCGCGAGATCGGGTTCAACCGCGCCTCCATGGGCGTGCAGGATTTCAACCCCCAGGTGCAGGCCGCCGTCCATCGCATCCAGCCCCGCGAACTGACCCAGCAAGCCATGGATTGGATGCGCGAACTCGGCTACCAATCCATCAATCTCGACCTCATCTACGGCCTGCCCTTTCAAACGCCCGCCTCGTTCAACGAAACACTCGACATCGTCCTGGCCATGCAGCCCGACCGGCTCGCCGTGTTCAGCTACGCGCATGTTCCGTGGATCAAACCCTCGCAGAAAATCCTGGAAACCAAGGTCCTGCCCTCGCCCGAATCCAAATTGGAGGTCCTCAAGCTCGTCATCGAACGCCTCACCGCCAATGACCAGTACGTGTACATCGGCATGGATCATTTCGCCCGGCCCAACGACGAACTCGCCGTGGCCCAGCGCCAGAAACAACTCCAGCGCAATTTCCAGGGCTACAGCACCCGCGCCGGCTCCGACATCTATGCCTTCGGCATGAGCGGCGTCTCCCAGGTGCCCGACGCCTACTGGCAGAACGAAAAGGAACTCCCCAAATGGCAGGCCGCCGTGGACGCCGGCAACGTGCCCCTGCACAAGGCCTACCTGGTCACCCACGAGGACCATATCCGGCGCGAAACCATCATGCGCACCATGTGCGACCTTTCCCTCGATTTCTCCGCCATGTCCCAGCATTTGGGCATCAACTTCCCGGAACATTTTGCCAAAGAACTCGCGGCGCTCGATCCCTTCGCGGCGGATGGCCTGGTCAAACGCCACGCCCACGGTTTGGAAGTGACGGATGCCGGCCGCCTCTTCATCCGCAACATCGCGATGTGTTTCGACAACACCCTCTCCCCCGCCGGCGAACGACGCCATTCCAAAACAATTTGAATCTGAGCTTTGGCGATATTCATCCATGAGTATTTTCGGAGTTGGCCCAGCACTGGCAGTCGCCGGCGGAACGACATTCTTGCTGGATTTCGTCCTTCAGCGAATCGTCGGCCTTTCGTTGCGCGCCGCTGCCGCCGGCTGGCAAATCGCCGGATTTTGTTGGGATTTGCCTATACTCGCCAGGGCTGAACTTTTTTGCATAAAAAAACACCTTGGACAGCCTATGTCCAAGGTCCCCTGTTAATCTAAAGCCAAAAAGATCAATCCATGAGCCCACACAACGCCAAAATTGCCCCCCGAACCTTCGGGACGAACGGATGCACGCGAAGGTCAAACGGCCGGACACGGCGACGTCCACTGTCCCACCCCATTGCGATCAATCAAGGTCAATCAAGCCTAATCAAGGTCAATCAAGCCTAATCAAGGTAAATCAAGGTAAATCAAGGTAAATCAAGGTGAAAAAAATTGTCCGGCTGCGTCTCCAGCCAATCCAAGTTGCCGCCCGCAGGCCATCCGTCGTCGTGAATGTCGTTGTGAATCGTTTTTCCCGCCTGGCTGAGATTTCCCCTAAACCTATTCCGTGCGTTGAACCCCTGAACCTGTGCCCATCCAGCGATCCCATATCGCCAATACGCGGGAACAACTTCTCCTCAGTGGGAGGGCGGTCCAACTTCCGGGTTCATGGGCAGGAGTCCGAGTCAGTCCGAGTAGGTCAGACCTTTGAAAATCAAAAATCACCCCAAACCATGAACCCAGCTCTCCCACCGCTCGCGCAGGTTTCCAGCCCGGCGCGCCCACGCGTTCAAAAAGCACCGTGTTCACGGCGGTCTTTGCCCCCCTGAAACCTTCAACCTTAAACCTGAAACCTTTTCCGTACAAACCGGGGTTTTATTAGCTTTTTGTGTGTCTCTCAGAATTTTGTCCTGCGCCCGCTGATGGGCTGATGGCGGACTGGAAAAAATGACTTGCAAACCCATGGAGGAGGCAGAGAATCACAGAACACCCAAGCTGGTCGTTGGCCATAGATCAAACGAGCAATCCTGACTCAAATAAAAACGAAATAAGGATAAACAACACACTCCTATGAAAAAAATAAAACCATGCGCCTGCCGGATCATCGCCATCCTGGCGCTCGCCGGACTGCACAGTGCGGTCTCGGCCCAAACCTTGACCGACTTTGGCACCACGCCCCCCACCCCCGGCCCCAACGACATCGCCCAGTTAAGCAACACCGGGACCCAAACCTTTCCGGATGGTTTGAACTACTTCATTGACAACGGCAATCCCCCCGGCGAGACCTTCACCACCGGCAGCAATCCGGCGGGTTACATCTTGAACAGCGTGGCCCTGCTGACCGACGCCATCCAACAAGGCGGCGGCGTCGGTGGCATTCAACCCGGCGGCTATACGCTCTATATTTATTCGATCTCCGGGGCCAACGCCACCTTGCTGGGGAGTTTCAACATGGGGGCCGGCACTTTCACCTATAACGTGGGGGACTGGCTCCAGGTGACCGGACTTTCGGTCCAGCTCAATCCCAATTCAACCTATGCCTACACCTTTCACCGGGCCAACAACGGTTGGGACGGCGCGGATCAGGCCAGCGGCAATCCTTATGCTGGCGGCGAAATCTGCCTCATCCCCGCTGGCGGCGGGACGGTGACCTATGGCTCAAGCCACAGTTTTGACGCCGCCTTCTGCCTCGGCCTCACGCCGGCGGTGGCGGGCGTTCCGCCGGTGATCGTCAGCGCCCCGGCCAGCATGCCGGTGGTTTTAGGCGGCTCGGTCAGCTTGTCCGTGCTGGCCACCGGCACCGGGTTGAACTATCAATGGCAGGCGGCCGCCACCAACGGCACCGTGTTTACCAATCTGACGAATGGCGGACAATTTTCCGGGGTGACCAGTGCGAATCTGACCATCACGAACTTTCAAGCGGGCAATGTGGGCAATTACATTGCCATCGTCTCCAACTCGCATGGTTCCGTGACCAATGACGGCCTGAACGGAGATCTCCCGCCAGCCACGTTGACCGTATCCACCAACTTCCTGGCCAACAGTGGTTTTGAATTGCCGGGAACCGGCAAGATCGCCACCGGCTTTGACGCCCCTGGCAATGACGTTCCCAATTGGATGGACACCGGCGGCACATATGGCAATTCCGGCGTGGAGCCGGGCGGCAATTCCGGCGGTTGGGAGGCCTTTCTGCAAACCGGCGACGATGGTGCGTATCAGCTTACCGCCCATCAAATCCAAGCCAACGAATCGTTTATCCTGACCTGGTATGCCAAGGGCGAGTGGAATGGTGGCTCCGGCACTTTTGACGGCACTGGGCCAAGTGATCCGAAACAGACGGTCGAGATCTTGAGCGCACCCACCCTCAATACCCCCTTTGCCTCCACCATCACCAACGCGATCATGTCCAGCGGCATTCCCGGCGGCCAAGGCTGGATTCAATATACCTTGACCTATAACAGCAAGCCGGCCGATGTCGGCAATTATATCGGTGCCTCGTTTATCACCGCGCATGTCAACGGCGATGGCGGTGGCAACACCTGGTCGGGCTTCGATGATTTCAGCCTCGTGCTCCAACCGCCCGGAGCGGCCCCGGTGATCACCACTCCCCCGGCCAGCCAGACGCAAGTGCTGGGCAGCACGATGACCTTGACCGTGGCGGCCGCCGGCAGCGGACTAAACTACCGCTGGCAGGCGGGGGTGACGGGCAGCGGCATTTATACCAACCTCTCCAACGGCGGACAATTCTCCGGCGCAACCTCAGCCAGTCTGGTCATCACCAACTTCCAAGTTGGCAACCAAGGTGATTACATTGCCATTGTGTCCAATTCTGGCGGATCGGTCACCAGCGCACCACCGGCCACTTTAACGGCGGACCTCAGCCTGCCAAGTATTACCACTTACCCGGTTGGCCAGTCCGCTTATTCGGGCACCAACGTGACGCTCACCGTCGCGGCAACGGGCGCGGTAAGTTACCAATGGAAGGCGGGCGCGGTCGGGAGCGGAGTCTATACCAACCTCCCCGGAGCGAACGCCGCCAGCTTGTTGCTCACCAACGTCCAGGATGGCAACCAGGCGGATTATGTCGTCATCGTCTCCAACGGCTCCGGCTCAGCCGACAGCACCGGAGCCCCAGCCACGCTGACCGTGGTGGATTCGGAGCCGGTGGTGGTGGCCGATACGACGGCCACTCCCGCTGCCGCTTATGTGGGCTACAACAACGTCAATGTGCTGGCCGCGACCTTTAACGGCAGCCTGCCCCTGCACGAACAATGGCAATTCAGCCCCAACGCCAGCGGCACTCCGGTGTCACCGGTTTCCGCCAGTGCGACTAACAGCACCTTGTCGCTGACCAACCTCCAATCAAATCAGGCTGGTTATTACCGGCTGGAGGCCATGAACAGGCTCGGCACCGTTGACAGCAGTTGGGCGCAACTCCAACTATTACCCGCCTCCAGCGCCGCCTATACCTGGTCCGCTCCCGTTTCCATCAGTTTCCCCGTCCAACTCACGGCGGCTCAGATCCTCAATGGTCCGGCGGGCGCATTTTTCGAGGCCGAGGATTTTGGCGGCGGCGCGCAGACCGTCACCGTCGGCAGCACGGTTTACACCTTCGACAATACCGGCGCTTCCGCGTCCATCTCCGGCGGCGAAGGCACTTCGGGCGGTTCGTTCGCCTACAACACTGGCGATGCCGGCTTGAACTCGGTTCTGAACAGCTTTTACTATGATGGCGGCACGCACCAAATCACCCTGCACAACCTGGTGGTGGGTCAGCTTTATTCCGCGCAATTGTTCGGCTTGGATGACCGCAGCGGTCCGTCCAGCCGTCAGATGAGCTATCAGGATCCAAACAACGCCATTGACGTTTCCGCCATCGTTACCGCCGGCGACAATGATTATGTGGTGGGCACCTTCACGGCCACCAGCGCCGACATGACGATTCAGCAGAATCTGCTGCCCGCCGGCTCGGGCAGCTTCAGCGCCGTGGTCGTCCGCACGCCGCCGCCGCCATCGCCGGTCATTCGCGGGTCCGGCTCCAACTTGCAGATTAGTTGGACCTTCGGAACCTTGTTGCAATCCACCAACCTTGCCGGCCCGTGGACCACCAACAGTTCCACGCCGTCAACGCTATCCATCCCCCCGGCTGGTCCGCAGATGTTCTTCCGCGTTCAGTTTCCGTAAGGGCTTTGAGCTGTAGCAGGAATGGGTTCGGGCAGGGTGCGGTTCCGCACCCTGCCCCTGCTACTAATCCATGATAGGCGTTGAGACCCTGCTTCCCCAGCCATCCGACATCCTCGGGGTGGCGATGGCCTTCGCGACATCATTTCCGTCAACGCTCTAAAAAACGCCGGGCATGCGTCGCAAGTGTCAATTGTAAGGACACTTGTCTGCTTATTGTCTTTTCACCCGTGGCTTCATTCCAGGTTCTTTCTATGCCGACCAAACCATCAGCTGATGCTGACAATATTGAGTTAACCGCGAAAGATCATCGGATGTCGGGCCGGCCCTGAAATGGCCTGCAATATGCTTGTGGCGCACGAGGTAAGAAATGGCAGCAAGCTTTCCTGATGAGCAGGACAGCCCGTTTCCCCAGGGAAGCCTGAGGAAGTCCGAAGTTGGCGAACGATTCCCGAATGCGGTGCAATCAGGATGCACATAACGTCAACGGCTTCCTGCCGCAAAATGACCTCACTAATCAAATGATAAAAAAAGTGATCAGCAAGTCTGGCTTGCTCCGAACGAGCTTTCGTTCTGGCCTCGTATTTGGGTTGCTCTTGGGCGGTCTCACCGTTGGCGCGCAAGTGGCCATCCCCGTTGGCGCGGGTGCCTACGCCTCGTTCGTGCCGTCCTTCGATGCGCAGACCGACGAATATTATGGGCCGGGGGCGCAACAGATGATTGACCTGTATTCCCATCTTCATCTGGCCCCGTCCCTGGTCGGCCAGCCGCTGCCGAGCAACAAGTGGTGGACCGATATTTTGATGGGGGTCCGGGCGTGGAGTTATAATGCCACCAACAATCCGCCGAGCGTCCTGACCCAGGATCCTTTTGGCGGCCAACTCTGGGCCTTCCCGGTCATGCTGGCCCCGAATTCGTCCGGGTTCAACCTGTATTTTCCCAGTGCGTGGGAAGCCAATGGCAACCCGCCGGTCGGCGGGTTTAATCCGGGCACGGCCCTGCCCATCACCGGAATTTTGCCCGCGAACGGGCACGCGTTCTCGGCGGTGCAATCGCTCGTGACGGGTTGGAGCGACTGGGGCTTTCAATTCGCGCTGCCCGATACCAACGGCAATGCCATGCAGATCACCCTGGCCCGAGGCGTGCCGTTTGTCTGGACGACTTATGCCGGGGTGAATCCCGTGCTCAATACCGGCAACAGCCCGCTTTATGACACGAATGGCAATGCCATTGCGGTCACGGGCGGCAATTTCGTGGCGACGGCGTTTTCGTTTGTCCATCAAGGTTCGACCTTTGGGGTGTTTGCGCCCGATAACACCACTTTTTCGGTGGCCGGGACGACAGTGACCGCCCAGTTGTCCGGCACGAATAATTATCTCGTCTATGGTCTGCTGCCGGCCCAAACCAATCTGAATGAATTTGCCCAATACGCTTACGCCGAAGTCACCGGCACGCGCATGGATTGGGCTTATGACCGGACCCAGGGCCAGGTGGACAGCACCTGGACGCTGACCACCACGCCGCTCAAGGCCGGCCAGACCAACACCCTGCAAGGCTGGCTGCCGCATCATTATCGCACGACGCAACACAACCTGGTCTTCAAGCCCTACACCTACCTCACCCCGCGTGGCGTGCTGAAAGTGGCGGCCGGGAACCACTTCCAGATCGACTTCACGTTTCATGGCATCGCGCCGGAGTTGCCCGCCCCGCAAACCAACGGCCTGCCCAATGATTATGTCCCAAGCTGGATGCAAGACTATGTGCAGAATTTTGCCAGTGCGGGGCATCCCTCCGGTGACGAGACCTATGGGGCGGGAAAAGATTTCGGGGTGACGGCCCAATACATGACTTTTGCGCGGCAAATGGGGTTGACCGCGGTGGCGAACCAACTCCAGGGCGCGCTCGAGTCCCGTTTTCAGGATTGGTACACCTATACCCCCGGGAAAACCACCCACTTTTTTGCGGAATACACGAACTGGCCCGCCATGATTGGATTTGATGCGAGCTACGGTTCGCAGGCCTTCAACGATAATCATTTTCATTACGGCTACTTCATGGTGGCCAGCGCCCTGGCCGGGCTGGCCGATCCCGCCTGGCTGAGGCAATACGGCCCCATGGCGCAGCGGGTCGCCAAGGAATATGCCAACTGGGACCGCTCGGATACGAATTTCCCCCTGTTCCGCACGTTCGACATCTGGGAAGGCCACTCGTGGGCCGGGGGCACCAGCAGTGCCGGCGGGGAAAACCAGGAGTCCTCTTCCGAAGCGATGAATTCCTGGGTGGGTATTTTTCTGCTGGGCAACGCGCTCGGGGATGACGCCATGACCGCCGCCGGGGCGATGGGCTATGCGATGGAATCCACCGCCGTGAACGAATACTGGCAGGACATCTACCAGACCAACTTCCCGGCCACTTACGGGAAGAAGATGAATGGCATTCTGGGCGGGGGTTCCCTGGCTTTTGCCACCTATTTCAATGGTGACCCGGCCTGGGTGTATGCCATCCAGATGGTGCCGCAGAATCACTGGAACAATTATCTGGTGCGGAACCCGGCATATTCCCGGATTCAATTCACCAATCTGTGGAACGACCGGATCAACTGGAAGCCCCAGTGGTCCAGCACGGTGGCCTACACCAGTGGCACCTGGGTGAAATACAACGGGTTTATCTGGAGTGCCAATGCCAACCTTGCCGCCGGCCAGCCGCCCCCCGGGCCCGCCAATGCCAATTGGACCGAACAGGCGGATATTTCCACGTCCACCGCGCAGGATTTGGGGGCTTATCCGGGCAATTATGTTTTGACGTGGGAAGCGTTGTTTGACCCGGACGATGCCGCCGCCTTGTTGGCCGCCAGCCATGCCACCAACGGCCCCATCACCAGTGATGGCACTTACTCCGGCATCACCTATTACCTGACCCATGCCTTGCGTGGCCTGGGTGATCAGGACACGAATTACTACAGCGATATTCCCACCAGCCAGATCTATTATAATCCCCGGACCGGCGCCCGCACCGCCATCATTTTCAACCCGGCCGCCACGGCACAAACGGCCACGATTTACAGCAATGGAACTCCGGTCACCGCCTTGAGCGTGCCGCCGGGGACGCTGACCGTTCATGCCAGCCCGGTGCCCGGAAGTTTTGAGCCCACGCTGACCCGGAATACCCAACTGAGCTGGCCAACCATCGCGGGCGACACGTATCAAGTCCAGTGGACACCCGCCCCAGCCAGCAGCACCTCGATCTGGAGCAACCTGACCGGCATTCTGCCGGGCAATGGCGCGACCAACACGATTTTTGATCCGCCGACCACCGGCGGAGCCCGGGCCTATCAGGTGCAGGAATATACCACCTATGTGGTCACCAATATCGTCAATGGCGGGTTTGAAACTGGCACCGGCACCAACGCCAGTAACTGGACGGCTTCCGGCAGCGAACCGCCCTATCGGGTCAGCACGAACGCGCACTCGGGCACCTGGTCCATGCGGTTGGCCAATCTGAATCCCGCCGTTGGCGGGATCCAGTTTTACCAGGCCGAACAGACCCAAGGCGCGCCAGCGGTGGTTCCCGGGCTGGCCTACACTTTCTCGTTCTGGGCCGAACAGATCCTCAACGGCACGGGCCTGGTCCAAAGTTACAACCTGGCCTGGCTGGATGGCACCGGCGGCACCATCAGCAGCGTCAACGCCAATTTTTCCGGCGGCAGTGGTTACTGGAGTCAAATGATTGTGCCGGGTCTCGTGGCTCCGCCCAAGGCGGCCCAGGCAAAAATCACGTTTAGCTCCACCACGGGGAACACGGCCAATCCCGCAGGCGAGGTCTTGATTGATGATGTCCTGCTGACCACGAGCGCCCCCGGTCCCACCAACCTGATACCGGTCACCGTCCAGCCGGGCTGGCAAGTCAGTTGGCCCTCGGCAAATTATGTCACTTACGGCGTGGCACGGACCACGGCGCTGGGTGCGACCAATGGGTGGACCGACTTGGGCACCAGCTTTACCGGGACCGGCGCAGCGCTTTCGGCCTTCGATCCCGTGAGCACCAACCCATTCCAGTTCTACCGGGTATACGCCCAACCTTGACGCTGACATCAACGTCAGCGGGCATATCCAATCGAAGCATGGCGTCCCTTCCCGTTTAACGGCGGGGACAACCGATAGAAGAGCCGCGACGCGCTGGGCGGCACGATAAACACCACTTGGTTATCGAGGACACCGCTCATGGTGGCGTTGGTGACATTGACCCAATTGGTCGTGGCCAGGTCGCTATTCTGCTGCAAAATATATGAGTCATTGCCGTTCGCGTTCGTATAGGTAAGCACAATCGGCTGGGCGATGGCCAGCGGCGGCGGGCCGGGCAGGTGTCCTTCCATCGGAAATCTCAAATCTCCAATCTGAAATCTCCAATCAGAAGTTTGCAATTCCCCGTCCCACCGGGCCCCCTGAAAATAGCCCGCAGTTTTCAACTGCGAGTCGCCTCCGCGGAACCCTGGCGCTGGAGCCCCATTGGTTCTGCTATTTCTCTTGCGCCCCATGCTACGGCATCTTTATGCTTTTATCCTGATAATGGTCATTCAATGACGAAAAACCAACATTTCGTGCCACAATTCTATCTTCGCAGGTTTAGCAACCAGCAAAATCTTGTTGAGGTTTTAGACCGCAATTCGATGACGTGCGAAAGACAGAGGGGAACAAGAAGGATTTGCAGTGCCGAATTTTTCTACGGAGTCGAGACTGGGGTACCCGATGAAGCAAGCCAGAAAGTCGAGGAGTGGTTTCAGAAGAGAGAAGACTTTATCGGCAATAATTTAGATTCAATTGTTGAAAAAATCCTTCATGACAAACAAATCGAAACATTGGATAAATGGACGATTGCTCTCTTGATGAGTATGCTATGGATTCGGGGGCGGGAAATGCGGAAGCAAATCCACCGGATTGAGAAGGAGGCAACCGCGTGGATGATTCAAACTGAATATAGCTTTCGACCTGATAGGCTTTTTGACGAATACGAAAAGAAAAAAGGGGTGACAATATCGGCAGAATTGCGGAAAAGAATTCAGGAAATGATAGCGACCAAAGAATTTGAAATACAGCCAAACAATTGGATGCACCTGCAAAATCTGGGAAAAATTGATGACTTTGCAAATCTGTTTTATCATCAGTATTGGACGGTTTACATTTCAAAAGCATCCAGAAAATTCGTAACCACTGACAATCCGTTGGCGATAAGATTTCCAAAGGCCAAAGGGGTTCTTCAAGGCAGAAGTTTTCTTGAAAGAGAGCATTATTTCCCTTTAACACCTGACATCTTTATTCTCGCGACCGAATCGCATGATGCGCCGGACAAGCCGGGGATAAGGTTAAAGCGTAAAACTTTATTTGGAGGAGGTGAAAGCAAAGTCTTGGAATTGAATATAATCATGGCCCGTCAGGCGCATCAGTATCTTTACGCGAAGAACAAGAAGGATTTGGAGGACATGATTGCAGAGCATAAACTCCAGCAGGAATTTTTTGCAACGCCAGAAGGTAAAATCGTGAAAGCGCAGTTGGATGCCGAACGCCAAAATTGAAATGAGAAGGAAAAGGGGTCGAAAATAGGGGTCCATAATCCATAGTATGGTTCGTTTTTAATTTCGGAATGAAGCGGCGTGCAAGTCTTTCATTTTGTTCTCTTTACGTTCTTTGTGGCCAAATTCGCGCCAATTCGCGCCATTCGCGTCAACCTCTTGCTTTTTTATCCGTGTCCATCCGTGTCCATCCGTGGTTGAAATATTTTCCTCTGCGCCTCCGCGTCTGCGGTGAGCTTCTCCAACCAAAATTCCACCAATCCATTAATCCACCAATCCACTTTCCAGTACAACCCCTTGTCTTTGTGCTCTTTGCGTTCTTTGCGGCCAAATTCGCGCCAATTCGCGTAATTCGCGTCAACCTTGTTTTTTATCCGTGTCCATCCGTGTCCATCCGTGGTTGAATTATTTTTCTCTGCGCCTCCGCGTCTCTGCGGTCATTTTAGCCGCAACCCATTGCCTTTGTGCTCTTTGCGTCCTTTGCGGTTAATCAGTTTTTTTTCACCTTCGTAGGGGGCACCCATAGTATAGTTCGTTTTATGATTGGCTGGAACGGGAAGGTTGTGGAAGGGGTCACCCATTAAGACGTTGGTCAACGATAAAAAAGCTGTCCACCCCCGATTCTTCCTTCGTGTTTGCCTAGCAGCCTGTCGGACTTAGAAAAAATATTTTGTGCAATAACCAATAACTTGATTTGCAACAATTAACAATCTGTCTTATGACCTAATAAGCGCATATTAAGACATTGTAAATAAAGGACTTAAAGATTTTTTTCTGTCTAAGTCCGACAGGCTGCTAGCGTTGGGGCGTCCGCTGCAAAAGCCAATTCGCACCTGAAATTTCATGTAAAGTCCTAGAAAAATGACAATTTGCGGTGGGGTAGCTCCAGAGGAGCGGCCTGTTTATAGCCCATCCCGACCGACATCAAGCCCCGGCGGGGCGGCATGAACCCGAGTATTCATCAAACATAGTCGGGTTTGAAAACGGATGTTATTTGCCTTGGTCCATGTCGCTCCTCCGGAGCTGGGTTCATCGGTGGCTGCGTTGCTATAAACAGGTCGCTCCGCTGGAGCTGCCAAACCGGCCCACGCTGCGGGGCCATTGCGTCCACGGAAGGGGCTGGTCAGCATTCGTCCCACCGGGACGCGCTGACAATAGCCCGCAGTGTCAACTGCGGGTGGCAACCGCAACCGGTCCCCGTCCCAACGGGACGGCCGAACGGGCGGTGCACCGTTTCGCCGGTAGTGGCAGCCGGTTGCAACCAGCGCCCGGTGTGGGCACCGGGCCTGCAACATCGCCGGTTTCCATGCCGATCTTGTAGGCCGCTTGCCCTCACGCGGCGTTTTTACAATGGTTCAACCGACAGGCATCCCTCCAAAAACGTTGGCCGGCGGCAACGGTTGAGAGGCACAACCCATTGCATTTCAGCGCAATAGATTTGGCTTTGCGATCTTTGCGTTCTTTTGCGGCCATTAAACCCCATTTGTTTATCGTTATCGTTCCCGGCACCGGCTTCCGCCATCCGCGCAAACAGCTGCATATCCGCATCTTACTATCCGGTTCGTGAAAATTCGTGGAATTCGTGTCGGCCAATGTTAGCCGCTAACGCATTTTTGAAAATAAATGCCGGAAAAGTGACGGATCCGTTAGCCGCTAACAACCCGGTTTTCCGGATTCCTGCCATACTTGTCCCGGATTGATATGGACTGTCACCATAATATCCAAGACCGGGCCGGACCCCATGTTCCGCCCCTGCAACGTCGGCCCGGCCCCGCGCCACCCGCGAGCGTCTCCGCGCGCTTAAAAATCATCCTCATCCTCATCCTCGCCCTTTGCCGCGATCTGACGGGTTCGCCGCCGTTGCCTCCCGGAGCGATGCCATCCGCGCCGTCTATCCACCATACCCCCGCCAGACTCCAGGGGGGACAGGGTCGCGCTGCGACACTATTTGCCTGCGGAGCAGGCACTTTGAGGCCAGGCATTGCCCGGGGCTCGCGCCTGCTTTCCCGCTTGGCGCAGCCCTTGCGACCAGGGCCTGTGCCCGAAGCAAAAATAACGAAAAACCCGCGTAATATCACTTTTATCACTTTGCAATCCACATGACAACACCCCCCAAAACGTCCGCCCAGCAACCCGCCCGCATTCGTCATTCGCGCTTTGTCATTCTTTCGTCAGTCGTCATTCCCAAACTGAAACCCGCTTGAAATCCCCCAAATAACACATTTTACCATTGGTGTCGGCAAGTGTGGGAGAAAATATCAGCCAGGATGGGCCGTGCAGCGCTTTGGGGGTGCCTGGCAAAGCCGTTTTTGCGAGGGGCGCGCGACGTCTTGCGGCGCACAAAAACGC
>Ga0302320_10017010_pt1 | contig 14800 bp, 13 predicted proteins | sample Bog_T0_3_FD_202130 | JGI IMG/M metagenome (GOLD analysis project Ga0302320, IMG submission 202130) | Peat permafrost microbial communities from Stordalen Mire near Abisko, Sweden - Bog_T0_3 | ecosystem: Environmental > Terrestrial > Soil > Wetlands > Peat | place: Sweden: Abisko, Stordalen Mire...
GAGGCTGGCTTCCGCTGCTGTGCACGATGAATGTGACGACCGTCACGGAACGCATCCGGGCCCTCTTCGACTTCGACCACGCCGCGCTCGACATGGCCGTGGCGGCTACCCCCGCCGGAGCGGGGGGGGTGGTGGTGCTGCCTTACCTCGCGGGTGAGCGCACGCCCAATGTGCCGGACGGCTCGGGTGTGATCCTGGGGCTGGACCAGGACAATATCACGTCCGGACACCTCGCGAGGGCTGCGATGGAGGGCGTGACGCTGGGGATGAATTACGGGCTGCGCAGGCTCGCCGAGCTGGGGGTGAAGGCCCGTGAGATCAGGGTGACCGGGGGCGGGGCGCGTTCCCCGGCCTGGCGGCAGATCATGGCGGATGTCTTCGGCGTTCCGGTGGTCGCCATGGTCGAGGATGAGGGTGCCGCTCTCGGCGCCGCGCTCCAGGCCGCCTGGTGCGTGGCCCGCAGGAGCGGCCGGAAGGACGCGAGGATCTCGGAATTCACGGAGGGCACGGTGGCGCTCGACGAGTCGACGCGGTGCGTGCCGGACCGGTCCAGGACCGCGCTCTACCGCCGGGTCCAGGCCGTCCAGGACCGTTTGGGCGTATCGCTGAGGGAAGTCTTCACGGCGCAGCGGGCGCTGCGCGAATCGTGACAGGGGGGCGCCGGGAGCCCAAGCCGCCTATTTGGCCGCCCCGGAGGGCTGGGGCGCGAACTGAATCCTGGAGACGATATCCAGGAGCCTCTCGCGCAGGAGCACATCCTCCTCCTCGATCGTCTTCGTGTAGGCCGTCCCCTCCGTCACGCGTTCGGCGAGCTCCGTGCTGATGACAAAGACAAATCCGTTCTTGATGAAGAGCAGGTTGCCGCGCTTTGCGACGGGAGGGTCGGTCCTTGGCACTATGGACGGCACGCTTGCGGCGAACATGGAACCGCCGGGAAGAAGCACATAGGCGACCAGCGAGCCGTCGAGGTATCCCGGCATGAACAGGGCGCCCTCGGCCTTGGCGCCCGGGAACGTGCGCCGGAAATCGGTGAAGGCGTAGGTCTTGAAGAAATTGACCAGGTAATCCTTTATTCCCCGGGTCTCGAGCTCCCATCGCTCTGTGGCGTCCTGCTTGACCGCAACGATGCTGATGTGGACGCTCAGGTTGTCCTGGAACGTGACCGTCGTCGCCGTGTCGCTGATTGTCCCTCCAAGGCCTGGGGCAAGGGGCGTTTTGATCCTGAAGGCACCGGTGGGGGAAACGTAGGTGTCGCCCTCCATGCGGCCGAACATCTTGGGATGCACCTGGGCTGCGGCCAGGAGGGGAGCCAGCGAGAGGATTGAGGCAAGGACCAAGCGTGACATGGGTATGGATTGAAACGAATCGCTAGTCCGGGACAAGCTCCGAGAGTCTGATCCAGGCTGAAACAGGGATCGCCTCGGGGCGGACTTGGGTTGAGAGCCCGGCCGCGCGAAGAAGTTCCATCGCCGCGGAGGCCCCGGCGGGCAGTCGCGCCCTCAGGAGGGGCCCGATCTGCTTCCTGCGCTGCTGAAAGCAGCCCCGGATGAGCTCGCGCGCCCGCGCGCCGAACACGTGGGGATCGGGCCTGCGGACAAGGCTGAGAAGAATCGATTCCACGTCGGGGCGGGGATGAAAGCAGGCCGCGGCCACGCGGTGTCCCCGGGAGATCTCGAACGCGGCCTGGAGGAATATCGAGATGGCGCCGAACAGCTTGGTCCCCGGCTCGGCGGCATAGCGCTGACCGGCCTCCCTTTGCAACATCAGCACCATCCGCCGGGGAAGCGGGCCCGAAAGCACGCCGTCGAGCCAGGGGGTTGCGATGGCGTAGGGAAGATTGGCGACGATCTTGAAGCCCGAGGCGGCGCGGTCCGCGGGAAGGCCGGCGACCGGCTGCCCCACTGCGTCGCCCTCCATGAGGTGAAGCCGGTCCGCCAGCCCTGGCGGCAGCGCACCCGAGAGATGGGCAAAGAGGGTGGGGTCCCTCTCGATGGCCCAGACCTCGGCCCCGGCCTCCAGGAGGGCCTCGGTCAGGGTGCCCAGGCCCGGGCCAATCTCCACGACGGCGTCGCCGGGCGCCACGCCCGCAATCTCGACCGATTTCCGGACGATGTTGCCGTCGACAAGGAAATTCTGCCCAAGAGAGTGCCTTGGGCGGTGCCCTAGGCGCTCGAGGAGGTCCCGCGTGGCCGACGGTGAGAGGGGCATCGCCGGGTCAGGTCCGGAACTCGCGGATGAGCGCCCCGGGATCCGCCGACTTCATGAGGACCTCCCCGGCAAGGATGGCGTGCGCGCCCGCGGCGCGGACCCTTGCGGCATCCCGGCCGCAGGTTATCCCGCTCTCGCTCACGGCGGTCAGGTGGCCGGGAAACTGGGGTATGATGCGCTCGCTGAATCCGAGGTCGGTGGCGAACGTGGAGAGGTCCCGGTTGTTGACGCCGACGATGCCGGCCCCGTGGCGAAGCGCACGCTCGAGCTCGGATTCATGGTGGATCTCGAAGAGCACGTCCAGGCCCGCGGCCTGCGCTGCGCCGTTGAGCACCTTGATCTCGTGGTCGTCGAGCGCGCGGACGATGATGAGGATGGCCGATGCCCCGGCCTCGCGCGCTTCCAGGACCTGGAATGGGTGGACCATGAAGTCCTTCCTCAGGCGGGGAAGGGAAACCGCCGCGGAGACGGCGCGCAGGTCCTCAAGGGTTCCTCCGAAGTATCTGCCATCGGTCAGGATCGACAGGGCGTCCGCGCCCGCGCCGGAGTAGCGCAGGGCCTGGTCCGGGGCCAGGGCCGCCGCACTGATCTCCCCCGCCGAAGGGGACCGCCGCTTGATCTCGGCGATGACTGCCAGCGCCCCGTCGGCCCGACGGAGGGCCGCGGCAAACGACGGAGGCCTGGGCAGGCCGGCGCTTATTCGCGCGAGTTCGAATTCCGTCACCGGCCGCGCGCGCTGGGCGACCTCGGTCCTCTTCCAGGCCATGATTTCGGCGAGCTTGTCCATCGCCTGTAATAGGCGCAAAGAGGGGCTAAAGGCGCAAGAATCAATCGGTGCCGGACATTGCAGTTTTCCCGCGGCCTGTCAGACCATGGACCCATGGCCGCCCTAGACGAACTCCGCCAGACCATCGCCCGGCTGAGGGCCCCGGATGGCTGTCCGTGGGACATCGAGCAGACCCACCAGAGCCTGACCCGATGCCTGGTCGACGAATGCAGCGAGCTGCTCGACACGATCGATCGGATGGACATGCCGCACATGCGCGAGGAACTGGGCGACGTGCTGATCCAGGTCCTGTTTCACGCCCGGATCGCGGAGGAGGCGGGGCATTTTGACTTTGACGCCGTGGCCCGGGAGGTGAACGAGAAGCTGATCCGCCGCCATCCCCACGTTTTTGGCGACAGGCCGCTCCAGACCTCCGAACAGGTGCTTGTCCAGTGGGACCGGATCAAGGCCATGGAGAAGGCGGCGAGCGGCCGGGGCTCCGGGGAGGATCCGGCGTTCAAGGAGCTGCCTCCGCGGCTTCCCGCGCTCATGTTTGCGGAGGCCGTATGGAAGCAGATCGAGAAGAAGCGCCTGCCGGCGGACGGCGTCGTGGATGCCGCCCGGGTGCGCTCCCTGGCGGGGGAACTTGGCGATGAATCCCTCGGACTGGCCCTTTTCGAGCTCGCCGCGGCGGCCAGGGTCCGCGGGCTCGATCCGGAGGGGGCGCTGCGGCGCCATGCGGAGAAGGTGGTGGAGGCCGTCGTCGAGAATGTCCGGAAGGCCGGGCCGCGGCAGGCGCCATGAGGACGGTCCCCGAACAGGTCCTGCGGGAGTGGTGGGAGCCCTTCGCCAGCCATCTCATCGGCGAGAGGCGCTGCTCGCCCTACACCGTCCGCAATTACCGCCAGGCCTTCTCCGATCTCTATCTGTGGCTGGCCGCCGACGGCAGGTGGGAGCGGGGCCTGGATGCGCTCGGCCCGCGCGACTTGCGCGATTTTGTGATCGAGGCCCGGCGCCGCTACGATCGGCGGACCCTGCACAACCATGTGTCGGGCCTGCGGACGTTCTATGGCTTCTGGATGCGGCGGGGCCGCCTGCGGCTCAACCCCCTGGCCGGCCTGCCCCTGCCCAAGCTTGAGAGGCGCCTGCCCAAGTTTCTCACGGAAGACCAGATGAAGCTCCTTCTCGACGGGCCGCGGCGGCTCGGCGAGAGTGGCGCGGTCGAACCCTGCACGGCGGCCCGCGACCGCCTGGCTCTAGAGCTGCTTTACGGCGGCGGACTTCGGGTGAGCGAACTCGTGGCGCTCGATTACGGGTCGTTCGACATCAGGGAGGGCGTGGCCCGGGTCCGTGGAAAGGGGGGTAAGGAGCGCCTCTGCCCGGTGGGCCGGACGGCCCTGGAAGCCCTCCTGGATTTCAGGGACAGGTTCGCGGGGCGCTCCGGGAACTCCGACCCCGTGCTCACCACGCCGGCCGGGGTCCGCATGGGCGTGCGAGCGGTGCAATTGATGCTGAAGCGGTACCTGGCGCTGGCGGACCTCCCCAGGGAATTTACGCCGCACAAGCTCCGCCACGCCTACGCCACCCATCTTCTCAACGCCGGCGCCGATCTCCGGCTCGTCCAGGAGCTCCTCGGGCACTCCCAGCTCGCGACCACCCAGATCTACACCCATGTGAGCGTCGCGCGGCTGAAGGAGGTCTACGATCGCGCGCACCCCAGGGCCTGAGGATGTCTGCGCCTGGGGGATTTCCCTCATTTTTGCGCCAAGCCGAAATTCCTTGTCGATTAACGGCGGAGTTTTCCCTTGAGATCGGGTGCCCCGACTCATGCCGCCAAATCAACCCCGGCCATGCCGCGAGCCCGTTGTCTGCCGAGTAGTGATCGCGGACCGCCATGCGGCGATCATCGAGATGATGGCGCAGGTCGTGGAGTCGATCCCTGGTTTCAAGGTTGTCGGAAACGCCCGGGAAGCGGGCGCCATGTGCGACCTCTGCCGGAGGGAGCAGCCCGACCTGGTGATCGTCGACCTGATGATGCCGCGGTCACCCGGGCCCTCCCTTCTGGGCGACCTGCGCTCCGCGTGCACCGGGGCGCGCGTGCTTGTCTTCTCCGGGCATCTCAGGCCCTCGCTCGTCCGCGGCGCGCTCCTCTCCGGGGCGCACGGCATGGTGGAAAAGTCGGCGACGCTCGAGGAGTTCCGCCACGCTCTGCGTTCGGTGGGGGCCGGGCAGGTCTATTTCGGCGGGGCGAGCAGCGATGAGGTCAGGAGCCTCGTGAACGGCGGCGCGGCCCGCGGCGTGCGTGTGGCGCGCCTGTCCGAGCGCGAAAAGTCCGTGCTGTCCGCGATCGCGGACGGGCTCAGTTCAAAGGAGATCTCGTCCAGGCTCGGCATAAGCGTGCACACGGTCGTGCACCACCGCAGCCGCCTCATGCGCAAGACCGAGCTCCGGAGCGTCGCACATCTGGCCCGGTACGCCGTACAGGTCGGCCTGGTGGAGGAAACCGTGGGCTGGGTGCCCGCGATCTGCTGACGGGAGCCGTCAGAGCCCTGCGATCGCGTCCGCAACGACCTCGCAGGCGCGATCGACGGCGGCCCCCTCGTGGGCGGTGCTGAGGAAGGCGGTCTCGTACGCGCTGGGCGGGAGGTAGACGCCGCCGGCGAGGCACGCGTGGAAGAATTTTGCAAAGAGGCCGGCGTCGCCCGAAAGGGCCGAGGCGTAGTCGCGGACGGGAGACTCGGTGAAGAAAACGGAGAACAGCGATCCGGCCTGGGGCGCCTGCACCGGAATCCCCTTGGCGCGCGCGGCCCCCAGCACCGCAGCGGACATCCGCCTCCCCAAGGCATCGAGGCGCCCGTAGGGATCGAGCTCGTCGAGCAGCCTGAGCGAGGCTATCCCGGCGGCCATCGCAAGGGGATTGCCGCTGAGGGTGCCTGCCTGGTAGACGGGGCCGAGCGGAGCCAGGCGGTCCATGATGTCGGCGCGGCCGCCGAACGCCCCGACCGGGAGGCCGCCTCCGATTATCTTGCCGAGGCAGGTCAGGTCGGGCACGCACGCCCCCGCCGCCCCGGATTGCCGGGCGATCAGGCCCTGCACGCCGGCCCGGTGCACCCTGAAGCCGGTCATCACCTCGTCGAAGATGAGGAGCGCCCCATGCCTCGAGCAGGCATCGCGCACGTGGGCGAGAAAGCCCGGTTCCGGCAGGATAAGTCCGATGTTGGCCGGATAGGGCTCCAGGATGACGCCGGCGATCTGGCCGGGATTGGCGTCGAAGGCGGCGTCGAGGGCGCCGGGGTCGTTGAAGGGAATGACGACCGTCTCCCTGGCAAAGGCCGCGGGGATGCCGGCGCTGTCCGGGTACCCATGGGTCAGCGCTCCAGAACCGGCCTTGATCAGCAGCGAATCCGAATGGCCGTGGTAGCAGCCGGAAAACTTGATGATCTTGTCCCTGCCCGTGAACCCGCGGGCGAGCCGGATGGCCGACATGGTGGCCTCGGTGCCGCTGTTGCACATCCGGACCTTCTCGATCGAAGGCACGAACCTGAGGATGAGCTCGGCCATCTCCACCTCGCGGGCGTTGGGTGTGCCAAAGCTAGTCCCGTCCTCGAGCGCCGCTGAGATCGCGGCCTTGATCGCCGGATGATTGTGACCGTGGATGGCCGGACCCCAGGTGCACACAAAATCGATCAGCTCCCGGCCGTCGACGGTGAGGAGGGTCGCGCCGCGCGCGGATTGGGTGAAGAACGGAGTTCCGCCCACCGATCGGAAGGCCCGCACGGGGGAGTTCACGCCGCCTGGAATCGACTTCCGGGCCCGGCTGAAGAGTTGTTCGGAGCTCGTCATTGCACAAGGCGCCCGCCGCGTCAGCCCACGTATTTCTGCACGATGGGAATCCGGCGTCCCACGCCAAAGGCGAGGGGCGCTATCTTCAGGCCCGGGGGGGCCTGCTTGCGCTTGTACTCGTTGAGATCGACCCTGCGGACCACGTCGTCCACCACGGCCCGGTCGAACCCCTGCTCCACGAGGTCCCGGCTCGAAAGCCCCTCCTCGACGTAGCCCTTGAGGATGGCGTCGAGCACGTCGTAGGGCGGGAGGCTGTCCTGGTCGAGCTGGCCCGGACGCAGTTCCGCGCTCGGGGCCTTGTCGATGGTCGCCTGGGGAATGGGGGGGATGGCGCCCCGGCGCCGCGCCTCGGCGTTGATCCAGTTGGCGAGCGCATAGACCTGGGTCTTGAAGACGTCGGAAATCACGCCGAGACCGCCGCACATGTCGCCGTAAAGGGTGCAGTAGCCCACCGCCATCTCGCTCTTGTTGCCGGTGGTGAGAAGCAGGGAGCCGAACTTGTTCGAGAAGGCCATCATGAACACGCCCCTCACCCGCGCCTGGATGTTCTCCTCGGTGACGTCCGCGGGGCGCCCGGCAAACGAAGGCGCCAGCAGGGTGTCGCAGGCCGCCACGGCGCCGGCGATCGGAATGGTCTCGAGGCGGATGCCCAGGTTGAGGGCGAGGGTGCGCGCGTCGTCGACGGAGTGCCGCGAGGAGATCGCCGACGGGAGGGCGACCCCGGTCACATTTTCCGCGCCGAACGCGGCCGCGGCGATCGCGCCGACGACGGCCGAGTCGATCCCCCCCGAAAGCGCGACGAGCGCGCGCGTGAATCCGCTCTTGTGGCCGTAATCCCGCACGCCGAGGACGAGTGCCGCGTGGATGTCGGCCATCTCGGCCTGCTCAAAGGAAGGCGTGAGCTGCGGGGAGAGGGTCGCGGTCGGCGAGGAGTCCAGCGGCATGTCGACCACCCGCAGCTCCTCCTCGAAGGCCGCCAGGCCGGCAACGACATGGCCCGAGGAGTCGCTGACCTGGGAACGCCCGTCAAAGACGAGCTCGTCGTTGCCGCCCACGAGATTCACATAGGCCACAGGGCAATCCAGCTCGAACGCCGCGTCGGTGACGAGGGTGCGGCGCACCCCCCCCTTGTCGTTGTGCCAGGGACTGGCGGAGACATTGATCATCAGGTCGCATCGCCGCGCGGCGAGCTGCTTTACCGGGTCAAGCCCGTGGTAGAGCCGCCGGGTGCCGATCATGGGGTGCGTCCAAATATCCTCGCAAATCGTTATTCCAATGCGCCTTCCGCCGTAGGCAATGACCGTCGGCTGGGGGGCGGGCTCAAAATAGCGGTCCTCGTCAAAAACATCGTAGGTGGGGAGCAGGCACTTCCGGGCCGAAGCCTCGACCTTGCCCCGATGGCAGAACGCCACCGCATTGTGATAGGCCCGGCCCTGGCCGCTCGTGTTCGTCTCAACCGTGCCCACCAGGGCGGGAACGTCGCCGACGGCGGCGGCTATGGCCTGGAGGGACTCCTCGACGTCAGGCACGAAGCGGCGCTTGAAGAGGAGGTCGCGGGGAGGGTAGCCGCAGACCGCCAATTCCGGGAAGACCACAAGCTCGGCCCCCTGCGCAACCAGCGATGAATAGGCGCTGAGAATCTTGCCGCGGTTGCCGGCAAGGTCGCCGACCGTAAGATTGAGCTGGGCGAGGCCGATGCGCATGGAAGCCCGCCAGAGTGAAGGAACTTCGCCGCGCTTACAAACCGCAAGTGCTGGCGTGGCGGAACCTACTTAGTCCAAAGGGTCCGGCTTGCCACCCGTGACCGGCGGGGCATCACTTGGCATTTTCATGCCTTTCCGCTTCATCCTCGCCTCGGCGTCCCCCAGGCGACGCGCCCTGCTCCGGGAACTGGGGGTCGCATTCGCGGTCGAGGCCGCAGACGTGGCTGAATTTGAGGATACCGATGCCGACCCCCGCGGTCTTGTCGCGCACAACGCCGCGCTCAAGGCCGACTTCGTCGCGGCGAGGCATCCGGATGCCATCGTTTTAGGTGCTGATACAACCGTATTTATAGAAGGCAAGGTCCTGAACAAACCACGAGACCTGGACGAGGCCAGGTCGATGCTCCGCCTGCTTTCGGGCCGCACCCATACCGTGTACACCGGACTCGCGGTCAGGTCGGCGAACAGGGGTCTTCGCATCGACGAGGGGGTCTCCAGCCAGGTGACCTTCAAGTCGATCGATGCGGCGGGCATCGACGCCTACCTTGAGGTCGTCAATCCGCTGGACAAGGCGGGTGGATACTCGATCCAGGAGCACACAAATCTCATCGTGGCGGGTTACGAGGGATCATTCACAAACATTATGGGTCTCCCTGTCGAGGCCATGAAACAGATTTTGACGCGGTGCGGCATTTCGACAGCCTCATAGGGAGTTTTGCCGCACGACGCATGAATTCAACCCTTGAGCAGCCCCCGGCGCTCCCCCGGCGCCGTTACGTGCGGTTTTTCCGCCTTTCCGACGACTCGGATACCCGGGCTGTGCAGATCGGCATCCTCGGCACGATACTCATCCACCTGCTGCTCCTGCTTCTGGCGCCCCGGATTCTCCGGCAGCCGCCCGCCTCAAAGGCCCGGCCGGCAGCGGTTCCCCAGACCTTCAGCATTGAAATAGCCCCCGACGCCTTCAAGCCGAAGATTCCGCCCAAGCCCCCCGGCTTCAAGTTTGTGGAGGCGAACCCCAATGCACCCGAAAATGTGCCCGACAAGACCGACAATGTCAGCTTCATGAACCAGCAGGCGGCCCAGGAAAAGCCGACGCCGAATGGGAAGAGCGACATGCCGGCCCTTCAGGGACGGAAGGATGTCCAATCCACCCAGATTGTCACAGGGCAGCTCACAAAGCCGCAGGAGCCGACGCCTCCCGCGCCTCCGGTCCAGACCCTGCCGCCGTCCCCGGCGGCGCCCCGGCGCGAGCAGAACCCGCTGGCCGGCGATGAGAAGCAAAAGGGCGATGACCTGAACGGGTACGGGAGCAATTTCTCGAAGGTTTCCGACAATGCGAAGCCGATACCGGATGAGGTCAAGGGATTGAAGGATGCTCCTCTCGTCGATGGGGCTGTCAGCATGGTGCCCCAGATCGACCCGCATCACCCCCAGCCGCGCCGCACCCTCCAGCAACAGCACGTGCGTCCCGCGATATTCACCGACAACCAATTTGGCACGGCGAACATCGGACCCACGGCCCTGGATTCAAAATGGAGCAACTACGGCGTCTACATGCAGAGGTTGATCGAGGAGGTGCAGGTGTCGTGGGACAAGATCCTCGAACAGAGCCAGATCTACCCGTCGCCCGGCACGGTCGTCTCCGTGACCTTCAGGCTGAATTCCAAGGGCGAGATCTCGCGGATCGTGGGCCACAAGCCGGACGGCGATGCGCCCTCAACGGAATGTTGCGTCAGCGCAATCACGATTCCCGCGCCCTACGGCCCCTGGACGGAGGACATGATCTCGGTTCTCGGCAACGAGCAGGAAATGACCTTCACCTTTTATTACCAGTGATCGAACCCGGCGAAAGCTTTTGGAAATCGATGCCGCTCGGCCCGGGCGTGCAGCTCCTTCAGCGCGACGCAAACGGCCTGGTGGCCCTTGGAAAACCGGCAGGCGTCCTCTCCCACCCGAATGAGGACGGCGGAGAGTCCCGGTCGCTGCTCAGGGCGCGCTATGACATGAAGGGCGAGTATTTCGAATGGCAGCGCCCGGTTGCCGAGGGGACCGGCGCGCCTTCGGAGGAGACACCGGCCCCGGTCTTCCGCCTTTGGCTGCTCAACCGTCTGGACTCGGCCACGTCGGGCGTGATCCTCGCCGCGACGAGCGAAGCGCTGGCCTCCGCAATAAGGACGCAATTCAGGCAGAAGCGGGTCCGGAAGGTCTACCATGCCCTGGTCTTCGGCAAGCCGAGACTGCCCTCCGAGCTCTGGCGCGACCGCTTGTCCGTGCGCAGGACCGGAGGGCATGTGCGCACGGGCGCGGGCGGCGGCATTCCTGCCGAGAGCAGGGTGAGCGCCGTCCGCACCGGCCGGGGGCACGCAAGGGTCTCGCTCCTCAAGCTCGAGCCGCTCACCGGGCGGAGCCACCAGCTCCGCGTGCAGTGCGCGCGGCGCGGCCTCCCGATCGTCGGTGACCAGACCTACGGCGATTTCGCGCGCAACCGCGAGTTTTCGAGGCTCTCCGGCCATAAACGCCTCTTTCTCCACTCCCTCGAGACAAGCTTCGAATACATATACCGGGGCGGCGAGACCCGCTTCTTCGCCAAGGCCGCGCTCCCGCCCGAGTTCGAGGAATTTCTCTAGCAGATGATACTGCCAAGGTCAAACCGGCTGGCGCCCGATCAGCTCGAGGCGGTCACGGCGATCGTCAGGGAGTTTGGCTGCGGCATCCAGCCGATCGTCGGCGCGGTGAGGACGATCTATGCGATCGTCGGCGACGAGCGCGACGAACTCATGATCAACCGCCTGGAGGGGCTCGACTTCATAGAGCGGATCGACCGGATCCAGTCCCCCTTCAAGCTGATGGACCGCAGGTCCGACCTTGCCACCCACCGCATCACGGTCGGCGGAGTCACGCTGGGCGAGGCCCTCTTTGTCATCGCCGGGCAGTGCACCATCGATCCGAAGAACCCGAACTTTTTCTACGAGACGGCTGCGGCGGTGAAGGAGGCGGGTGCCCAGGCCCTCCGCGGCGGCGTCTGGAAGCCGAGGACGAACCCCTACACGTTCCAGGGCGACGCGAGGTCGCTCGACATCCTGATGGAGGGTTCGCGCCGCAGCGGCCTGCCCGTCGACGCGGAGGTGATGGACGAGAGCCATGTGCGGCTGGCCCTCGACGCCGGCGTGCACATCCTCCAGGTGGGGGCCCGCAACGCCCTCAACTACTCGCTGCTGCGCTCGATTGGGGCCGCCGTTGCCCAGCGCGACACCGTGGTGCTCCTCAAGCGCAGCATCCACATGGGGACGCTCAACGAGTTCATCTCGGCCGCCGAGTATGTCGCCGCCTTCGGCAACCCGAATGTGATCCTCTGCCCCCGCGGCACGGCGCCCGCCCTCGACGGATACCGCAACCATCCCGACGAGAGCATCACCCCCCTGCTAAAGGAAAAGACCTGGGCTCCCGTGGTCGTGGACCCGTCGCATTCGGTGGGACGGGCCTCCTACGTGCCCGCCTGCGCGCTGGCGGCCGTGGCCTATGGGGCGGACGGCCTCTGCATCGAGGCGCACGTGAGCCCGAGCAGCGGCATAGGCGACGATCCCAAGCAGGCGCTCACCCCGGAGGCGCTTTCCGAAACGATCGCCCAGGCCGGGGAGCTGTGGGGAATAAGGGCCGCGCGGCGCCGGTCGCACGCCGGCTCAAAGCAGGCTTAGCTGGGAGCTGTCGTCCGGCGCCACCACGGTGATCTTGCGGCGCGGCCTGGCGGCGGGTCCGGGCACCGAGACAGCTGTGTCGTCGCCCTCGAGGCGGGCGAGGATCGCCCGGGCGCGGTCGATGACGCTGTGCGGCAATCCGGCGAGCCGCGCCACCTGTATGCCGTAACTGCGGTCGGCGGCGCCGGGCACGACGCGGCGCAGGAAGACGATGTCGTCGTTCCACTCCTTGACGGCCACGGAGAGGTTCCGGAGGCGGGGCAGGTGCTTTTCCAGCTGGGTCAGCTCCTGGTAGTGCGTCGCAAAGAGCGTCCGGGCGCCGCGCGCGGGCCCGGAGTGGAGGTGCTCGATGACGGCCCACGCGATGCTCAGGCCATCGTAGGTGGAGGTGCCCCGCCCTATCTCGTCGAGAATCACGAGGCTGCGGTCGGTGGCATTGTTCAGGATGTTGGCCGTTTCGTTCATCTCGACCATGAAGGTGGAGTTTCCCCGGGCAAGGTCATCGCTCGCGCCCACGCGCGAGAAGATGCGGTCGACCAGCCCGATGCGGCAGGTGCGCGCGGGGGTCCAGCACCCGATCTGGGCCATGAGCGCGATAAGGGCCACCTGCCGGATGTAGGTCGACTTTCCCGCCATGTTGGGTCCGGTGATCAGCGCAATCTGCGCGTCGCCCGAGTCGAGATGGGTGTCGTTGGGGACGAAGGCCTGCGAAGGCGCCGCCGGCCCGGGCTCCCTGAGCATCTGCTCGACCACGGGATGACGTCCCTCGGAGATCTCGATCGAAGTGCCCTCGTCCAGCTCGGGCCGGCAGTAGCCCCACTCCCTGGCGAGCACGGACCAGCCGGCGAGCACGTCCATCTCGGCCAGGGCGTCGGCGGCGGCGGCAAGCGCGGCGGATTCGGCGAGCACCGCCCCCACCAGCGCCCCGAACAGCTCCCCCTCCCGCGCAAGGGAGTTCTCCTCGGCGTGGAAGATCTCTTTCTCCTTCCTCCGGAGACCCTCGGTGACATAGCGTTCGCCGCCCACCGTCGTCTGGCGGCGGATGTAGTCCGCCGGGACGAGGTGCAGGTTGGCCTTGGTCACCTCGATGTAATAGCCGAAATGGTTCGTGAACCTCACCTTCAGGCTCCGGATTCCCGTGCGCTCCTGCTCGGCGCGCTCCAGCTCCGAAAGCCAGGTCCGATTGTCGGAGGTGAGGCTCCTCAGCCGGTCGAGTTCGGCATCGTGGCCCGCGCGAATGGTGCCACCCTCGTCGAGTCCCGCGGGGAGCTCGTCCGAGAGGGCCCCGACAAGGAGCTCGCGGAGCCCGGGAAGCTCGGAGAGCTCGAAGCGCGAGGCCTCGGTCCTGAAGGCCCCCAGGGCCGCCTTGATGGCAGGGATCCGGTCGAGCGTGTCGCGCACGCCGCCCAGCTCGCGCGGACTCGGGAGGCGGTTCTGGAGGCGGCCCAGGATCCGGTGTAGGTCGCGGACGCTTCCAAGCAGCTCGCGCAGCTCCGCAAGCGCGGTGGGCTGGGCCGCGAACTCGCCCACAACCGCCTGCCGGCCCCGGATTTCCGGGAGCTCCAGGGTCGGGGCGGCCAGCCAGCGCTCAAGAAGGCGGGCGCCGGCCGCCGTCGCCGTCCGGTTGATCGCGCTGAGCAGCGAGCCCTCGCGTCTGCCGCGGATCGAGGTGAAGATCTCAAGGTTTCTCAGCGTGGAGGGATCGAGGAGCAGGGTGCGGGCGCTGCGATACTCCCGGATGCCGCGCAGGTTCTGCGGCGTGGCCCGGAGGTTTTCCGTCGCATAGAGGACGATCGCGCCGGCCGTCCCCAGCGCCGGATGCGAGCGGTCGAGGCCGAACCCCTCGAGGTTGAGCACGCCGAGGGCGTCCATGACCGCCTTGGCCCCTGACGCGCCGTCGAAGTGGTGGCCCGGGAGCTCCGTGCAGAGCCGCTGCAGGGAGAAGGCGTGGAGCGCGCGGACAGCCGGCTGGTCGTGCGGCGCCGCCTTCCACCGAGCGGGGTCTCCCTCGAGGACGAGCAGCTCCGCGGGATCGAGGGCGGCGAGCACGGGGAGCAGATTCGAGGCCGTGGAATCCGTGGCCAACTTGAATTCCCCAGTGGACAGGTCGAGCCATGCGGCGTGGAGGCCCCCGCGATCCATCGCCACGGCGGCCAGGTAGCGGTTGCGGGCGGCGTCCATCTGGCTGGCGGCGAGGGTTGTCCCGGGCGTGAGGATGCGCGTCAGGCCCCTCCTGACGAGGCGGCCGGGCTGGGCGGCCTCCTGCTGGTCGCAAAAGGCCACCTTCCTCCCGGCGGCGAGGAGCTTGCCCACATAGCTGTCCGCTGCGTGGAACGGGATGCCCGCCATGGGCGAGTCCTGGCGCTTGGTGAGCGTCAGCCCGAGCAGCCTCGAGGCCGTGACGGCGTCGTCGAAGAACATCTCGTAGAAGTCGCCGAGCCGGAACAGCAGCAGGGTGTCCGGAGGAAGCCCGCGCTTCACCTCGAAGTACTGCTGCATCATCGGGGTTGTCTTTTCGGGCTCGGCCATCGAGGGGGATGGGAAAAAGTAGAAAGGGGAAAGTGGAAATGTGAAAGGAAATC
>Ga0302320_10017011_pt1 | contig 14800 bp, 13 predicted proteins | sample Bog_T0_3_FD_202130 | JGI IMG/M metagenome (GOLD analysis project Ga0302320, IMG submission 202130) | Peat permafrost microbial communities from Stordalen Mire near Abisko, Sweden - Bog_T0_3 | ecosystem: Environmental > Terrestrial > Soil > Wetlands > Peat | place: Sweden: Abisko, Stordalen Mire...
CAGGGCTGGAAAATCCTCGACGCCCTAACCGACGATCCCCAAATCCTCGCAAAAGCCCTCCGCCTATCCTGACACCAAATGTGAACCTGGGCAGTTACGCTCAGTTTTATAAACGTTCGCCATGTACCCTTACTGGTGCGCCGCTCCCCGTTCGCTTCGTCTGCGTCGACCGAGCCGACGTCAAGCCTCTGGTAACGCCGCCCAGGCAAACCTAATAGCGAGGAGGCTCCGCACGACGTCTCCCGCGATTCCACCTTGTCGTGACATAAAGATATCTTTATATGATTATGCCGAAGACCCGAAGGATCGCCTGCCGATGATCGAATCTCTCGCCGGACCGCACGTCTCGACCGTCGACGCTTCCGAGGCGCTGCGCACGGCTGCGCAGCAACGCATTCTCATCCTCGACGGCGCGATGGGCACGCAAATCCAGGGCCTCGGGTTGGAAGAGCCCGATTTCCGCGGCGACCGCTTCGACGCCTGCGATTGCCATCAGAAGGGCAACAACGACCTGCTGACGCTCACCCAGCCGCAGGCGATCGAGGACATCCACTACGCCTATGCGATGGCCGGCGCCGACATCCTGGAGACCAACACCTTCTCCTCGACGCGCATCGCTCAGGCCGACTACGGCCTGCAGGAATGCGTCTACGAACTCAACCGTGACGGCGCGCGTCTCGCCCGCCGCGCGGCGCTGAAGGCCGAGCGCGCGGACGGCCGCCGCCGTTTCGTCGCCGGCGCGCTCGGTCCCACCAACCGCACCGCGTCGATCTCGCCCGATGTGCATAATCCCAGCTTCCGCGCCGTCACTTTCGACGAACTGGCCGACGCCTATGGCGAGCAACTCGTCGGCCTGCTCGACGGCGGCGCCGACGTCATCCTCATCGAGACGATCTTCGACACGCTCAACGCCAAGGCGGCGATCTTCGCCTGCGAGCGCGTGTTCGCCGAGCGCGGGGTCCGCCTGCCGGTGATGATTTCGGGCACGATCACCGACAAGTCCGGGCGCACGCTGTCGGGCCAGACGCCGACCGCGTTCTGGCATTCGGTGCGCCACGCCAAGCCGTTCACCATCGGCCTCAATTGCGCACTCGGCGCCGAGGCGATGCGCGAACATCTCGAAGAGATCTCCGCTGTGTCGGAGACCTTCGTCTGCGCCTATCCCAACGCCGGCCTGCCCAACGCCTTCGGCCTCTACGACGAGACGCCGGATCAGATGGCCGCGCAAGTGGCGGCCTTCGCGCGCGACGGGCTCGTCAATATCGTCGGCGGCTGCTGCGGCTCGACGCCGGAGCATATTCGCGCCATCGCCGAGGCCGTGCGCGGCGTGGCGCCCCGCAAGCCCGCGCGCCTCGAGCCCAAACTCCGGCTTTCCGGCCTGGAGCCGTTCACGCTCACGTCAGACATACCTTTCGTCAATATCGGCGAGCGCGCCAACGTCACCGGCTCGGCGAAGTTCCGCAAGCTCATCACCTCAGGCGATTTCGCCGGCGCGCTGGTGGTGGCGCGCGATCAGGTCGCCAACGGCGCCCAGATCATCGACGTCAATATGGACGAGGGCCTCATCGATTCGACGGCGGCGATGGTCGAGTTCCTCCACCTCGTCGCCTCCGAGCCGGACATCGCGCGCGTGCCAGTCATGGTCGATTCCTCGAAATTCTCGGTCATCGAGGCCGGCTTGAAATGCGTGCAGGGCAAGGGGATCGTCAATTCGATCTCGATGAAGGAAGGCGAGGCCGAATTCCTGCGTCAGGCCAAGCTGGTGCGCGCCTATGGCGCCGCGGTCGTGGTGATGGCGTTCGACGAACAGGGGCAGGCCGACACCCGCGCGCGCAAGGTGTCGATCTGCGCTCGGGCCTATAAACTGCTGATCGAACAGGCGGATTTCCCGCCCGAGGACATCATCTTCGATCCCAACGTGTTCGCGGTCGGCACCGGCATCGAGGAGCACAACAACTACGGCGTCGATTTCATCGAGGCGGCGCGGCAGATCCGCGCCGAACTGCCCTACAGCCACATCTCCGGCGGCGTCTCCAATCTGTCGTTCTCGTTCCGCGGCAACGAGCCGGTGCGCGAAGCGATGCACGCGGTGTTCCTGTATCACGCGATACAGGCGGGCATGGACATGGGCATCGTCAACGCCGGCCAACTCGCGGTCTACGAGACGATCGAGCCCGAGTTGCGCGAGGCCTGCGAGGACGTCGTGCTCAACCGCCGTCCCGACGCGACGGAGCGCATGATCGGCGTTGCCGAAAGGTTCCGCGGCGGCGCGGCGCGGGAGGCCAAGGGTCCGGATCTCGCGTGGCGCGAATTGCCGGTGGAGAAGCGGCTTGCGCACGCGCTGGTCATCGGCGTCGCCGACTATGTCGAGGCCGACACCGACGAGGCGCGCGAGAAACTCGGGCGTCCGTTGAACGTCATCGAGGGGCCGCTGATGGACGGCATGAACGTGGTCGGCGACCTGTTCGGCGCCGGCAAGATGTTCCTGCCGCAGGTGGTCAAGTCGGCGCGCGTGATGAAACAGGCGGTGGCGCGGCTGCTGCCCTATATGGAGGCCGAGCAACGCGCGGGCGGCAAGAGCAGCAGCGCCGGCAAAATCCTGCTCGCCACCGTCAAGGGCGACGTGCACGACATCGGCAAGAACATCGTCGGCGTCGTGCTCGCCTGCAACAACTACGAGATCATCGACCTCGGGGTGATGACCCCGTGGTCGAAAATCCTCGCCGCAGCGAAGGAGCACAAGGTCGACGCCATCGGGCTTTCCGGCCTCATCACCCCCTCGCTCGAAGAAATGGCCCATGTCGCGGCCGAGATGGAGCGGGAGGGGATGAACATCCCACTGCTCATCGGCGGGGCGACGACGAGCCGCGTCCACACCGCTGTGAAGATCGCGCCGCGCTTCAAGCGCAACGTGGCCGTCCATGTCAACGACGCCAGCCGCGCCGTCGGCGTCGTCGGCGCGTTGCTGTCGCCGCAAACCCGCGAGGCGTTCGCGAGAACGCTGCGCGCCGAATATCGCACAGTTGCGGATAACCACGCCCGCGGAGAAGCCGACAAGACCCGGCTGCCGCTCGTCAAGGCGCGCGCCAACGCGTTGAAGCTCGATTGGAGCGCCTACCAGCCGACCCGCCCGCAATTCCTGGGCGCACGGACGATTGAAATCGACGATCTCGAGGAACTCGCGACCTACATCGACTGGACGCCGTTCTTCCAGACCTGGGAGCTGAAGGGCCGTTATCCCGCCATTCTCGACGACGATAAACAGGGGGCCACGGCCCGGCAGCTGTTCGCCGACGCGCAAGCGATGCTGAAGCGCATCATCGAGGAGAAGTGGTTCGCCCCCAGGGCCGTCGTCGGTTTCTGGCCGGCGCAGTCCGACGGCGACGACATCGTGCTGTTCGACGACGAAAAGCGCGTGCGTCGCTTGGCGACGCTGCACACCTTGCGTCAACAACTGACCAAGCGCGAGGCGCGGCCCAATCTCGCGCTGTCGGATTTCGTCGCGCCATTGAGTCGGGTCGACGACTATGTCGGCGCCTTCGTCGTTACCGCCGGCGCAGAAGACGACATCGCGCGCCGCTTCGAGAGCGCCCACGACGATTACAACTCGATTCTCGTCAAGGCGCTGGCCGACCGCTTCGCCGAAGCGCTCGCCGAATATTTGCACGCGCGAACTCGTCGTGAATTCTGGGGCTATGCGGCGAATGAGACGCTGGCGCCGCAGGACCTCCTTCAAGAAACCTACCGCGGCATTCGCCCGGCCCCCGGCTATCCCGCACAACCCGATCATACCGAAAAGGCGACGCTGTTCCGGCTGCTCGACGCGACCAACCGGATCGGCGTCGAGCTCACCGAAAGCTACGCCATGTGGCCGGCTTCGTCGGTGAGCGGCCTGTATTTCGCTCACCCGGACGCGCATTATTTCGGAGTCGCCAAGATCGAGCGCGATCAGGTTGAGGACTACGCCGCGCGCAAGGGCATGGCGGTCGCAGAGGTCGAGCGTTGGCTGGCGCCGGTGCTCAACTATTCCCACTCACCCGTTGCGGAGGCCGCGGAATAGCGACCTTTGTGCAAAGCTCACACCCGAGCGCTCGCGAAACCCATAAGCCCGAATGTGGTTTTCGCGCGTAGCGGATAGCGGATCGCCCGACCCGCTATTCTCCGGCCATTTTTTCCCACACGACGAGTTGATAGAGCCCGCCGAAGAAGGTCATGCGCGGCGCGGCGACGCGCAGCGGCAGGCCGGCGAAGAAGCTCTCGATCGGCCGCCGCCACAGATCCAGCGCGAACGGCTCCAGCATCGCCAACACGGGCGGGAATAGATAGCGCAGCGGGTGGCGCCAGTCCGGTTTGGCGTAATCGACGACGACGAGCCGGCCGCCAGGCGTCAAGACTCGCGCCGCTTCCGCGAGCGTGCGCTTGCGCCACTCGTCCGGCTGCTCGTGCAGCAGCAGATAGAGGACGGCACGGTCGAACTCGCCGTCGGCGAACGTGAGTTCCGCCGAATCCATCAGCGTCGCCCGCACCTGGCCGCGCAACTTGCGCCGCACGTTGGCTATCTGAACCGGCAGCACGTCGATCACGTCCAGCGAACCGGCGTCGGCTTCGACGCGGCGCGTCAGTTGGGCGGTGAAATCGCCATAGGCGCACGCGACCTGCAACGTGCGACCGTCATAGGTCGGGCCGAGCGCCTGGATCGCGGCGCGGCTGAGCCGGCGGTAATTTCCCCAAAGAATAGCGTTGATCAACCATTCGCGCTCGAAGAAACGCACGGCGTTGGGATGCGCATAGGCCCACCAGTAGGCTTCGAGCAAATATTCCGGCGGCCTCGCACGGCCGGCCTTGGCGTCTGTTACCAGCGCTATGTTCCCGTCCTCCAGGACATGCCGCGAAAGGGGAGTCACGGGCTCAGTAATGGTGATCCGATGTGTCACGTTTGTCGCCTTCGCGGCGAGGCGACCGTGCAACAGCTCAATAGCGCTTCGCGATGAAGCGGGTCAAGCGTTCCGGAGACGCCTCCCGATGTGAAGTCCGCCGAGATCGCGCGAGCGCCTCGGCGGGCGTTGGTTGTTGTTGAGGCGTCAGGCGCCGTTCAAGGCTTGCTGACCCCGTTGAGTTCCGGCCAGTCGTTGGCCACACTGACGCCGAGCAACGGCTTGCTGGCGCCTTGGTGGCACGTCGCGCAGACGATCTTCGGACCGTCGCCGACGGGCCCGAGACGGTCAGCCGGCCATTCCGTCTGCAGCGGGATCATATACTTGGCGTTGAGATCCCGCGCCATCTGAATGCCGTGCCACGCCGTTACGCGCGCCGGCGTGCTCAGCGACCACATTCCGAAGTCCTGAGCGTTGTGGCAGTAGGTGCAGTTGACGCCCATGCCCTTCGAGATCGCCACCATCAGCGAGTAACTCTTCTCGGTCGCTTGGATCGACGCCCCGTAGGCCGCCGGGTACACCTGCGCGGCTTGCACGCGAATGGCGCCCTTGTCGTCGAGCAGGCCGCTGAACGGATCCGTGTTCAGGGCTGTGGTTCCGTTGACGGCGTTGGGATGACCCAAGCCGTCGTTGCTCGCCGTGTATCCGCCGGCGCCGGCCGGCTTTTCCTTGAACCAGACATTCGCAGGCAACGGATTGCCGCGGTGGCAGGTCCAGCAGGTGACGCCCGTCGTACTGACATGCGTCTGGTAGTCCTTGTTGATGGCGCGAGTCATCTGCAACATCACGCGTGCCACCCGCTTGGTATAGGGCGCGTCGTCGGCCATGTCGTCGGGGTTGTGGCAGTAGTTGCAGGCTTGGTCGACCGGCGCCACCCAAGCGTTCAATCCCAGCATCAGCCGATTGAACTGGTCGGTGCTGAGATCTGTCAGCACCTTCACATTCTTGTAGGTGTCGGTCGCGCGGTCGCCCGCAGGCGTCGCCGGAGGCAGCGGATCGGGCAGCTTGTTGGCCGCCGCCAGAGCCTTTTCGGACGCTGCCGTCGACATCTGCCCCATCGAAAGCCCACGGAAGCCGCCCTGTACCGTGTGAATGGGCGGACGCTCCCATCCCGCCGTGAACAATATCGCGGTCGTCAGCAACGCCACAGCGCCGCCAGCGAAGAGAAGGACGACGTTTCTCATTGCGCAGCTCCCGTCAATGCGGAGGGATCGGCGACCGCCGGAAACACATGCGGGTAGGCCGGCGCGATATTGTGCTGGACTGCCCACAGGAACCAATTGTCGACCACCGTGCCGGTCAGCAGGATCCCGATGCCCCCGGTCAGCGGGCACAGAACTGCGAACCACCACGCCCAGCGATGGATGGATTCCATCGTCGCGTTGAAGCCCATCGTCCAGCGCCAGAACAGAGCCGAACGTTCCGCCGCCGTACCGCGATAGAGGATCTGTTCGACTTCGCGTTCGCCGCCGTAGCGACCGACCGCGAGGATCGTCGCGCCGTGCATGGCGAACAACAGCGCCGAACCATACAGGAACGCGATCGACAGCATGTGGAACGGATTATAGAACAGGTTTCCGTAGCGCAGCGAGAACGACGCGGTCCAATCGAGGTGCGGGAAGATGCCGAACGGCACCGCCTCGCTCCAATGCCCCATCAGCAACGGGCGGATGAAGCCGAGCACCAGATAGAGCCAGATCGCCGAGGCGAACGCCCACGCCGTATGCGTGCCCAGACCGAGCGCGCGCGCCCGCCGATACATCCTCAGCCACCACAACAGGATTGCAGCAGTGAGGAAGAAGCCCGCGATCAACCACCACCCGCCTTCGGCGAGCGGAGGAAAGATCTTCAACCCATATTCGGGTTTGGGCGGCTCGAGCGCCAACCAGGGCAGCTGGCGAATGAACTGGATCGGGTTCCAGTGCACGGACGCCAACATGTTGAGGCCGATGACTTCAACCGCGAGGAAGCCGCACAGCAGCGACAGCACGCCCAGCGTTCCCAGATAGATCGGCCCGATCTGAGCGTTGCCGAAATACCCGGCCCAGGACTCGAAGAAGCCGGGACCCAGGCGTTCGATCGTCTCGTCGACCCCAGGGTCGGGCTCGTTCAGGCGGACCTGAACTTGTGTGTAGACATTTTCGTAGACAGACACGGTAAGCCTCCCTGACGTCTAGCGCCAAATCGGCAGGTTGAGCCACCAATTCCACCATTCGGGCCAGCCGTGGGTCCAGAACGGGCCGCTGATCACGATACACACCGCGCTCCAGAACACGGCGGAGACCGACAGGAAGACGCCCAGGCGATGGATGCCGAGCGTCCCGATCGAGTATCCGACCGCGTCACGGAAGAACGTGTCCTCATATTCGGTCGTGCGCACCGGATCGCCGCGCTTCACATTGCTCGCCGAAAGAATCAACGAACCATGCATCGCCAATGCGAGCGCATTGGTGAAGAAGAACGTGATCGCAATCATGTGCGCGGGATTGTAGTGGAAATGCAGGTACTGATAGCCGGTGTTCGACACCCAATCGAGATGACTGAGAATGCCGTAGGGAAATCCATATCCCCAGGCGCCCATCAGCACCGGCCTGATGACGACCAGCGTCACATAGGCGAAGATCGCGAAGCCAAAGGCCACGGGCACGTGGTAGCCTATGCCGAGCTTGCGGCAGATCTCCACTTCTCTGAGCGCCCAGGACACGAAAGCTACGATCGCGCAAGCCGTGATGACCTGCCATAGCCCGCCCTCGCGCAACGGCGCCAAGGCAAGTCCATATTTCAAGTCTGGCGGCGCGATATTGATCTGCCAGATGTTCCAGGTGTGGCCTAGCGCGGCGCCCCATACGATCATCGCCGTGCCCAGGGCCGAGGCGATAACGGTCGTAACGCCGAAGAATCCTACGTAGAAAGGTCCGACCCAGAAGTCGAACAAGTCACCGCCCAGCAGCGTGCCGCCCCGCACGCGGTACTTCTTTTCAAAGTTGAGCATCGCCATGGTCGGCGCTCCCCAATCGACCCGCAAGGATACTTTGGCGCGCGGGCGGACGACTCGGCGCCCGCCCGCGACGCTGTCGGCAAGACGAAATGGCCCCGGTCAGCCGAGCAAGATCGCTGTCGTCTGTTGAATCTGCCCCACCTTCGCCGCATGGCCTTCCAGCCAGTTGAAGCGGTCGGTGCTGAGCAGGATGAAGTGAATGATCAGCGCAAGAACGAACAGGAAAGCGGCGATCGCCACCAGCGCCCGGCGCGGATCGAACAGCAACCAGAGTTTATACATGACTTTCTCCTCGTCAGCCGATCAGGCTCATCGCGTGATGAATCGCGGTGGCGGCGCCATCGAGCAGCGCATAACCCTTCGGACCGGGAATCCAGGGACGCCAGGCCCAAACCAGGAAGTGCGCGATGATCGCGACCACAGTGAACGCGATGAAGCTGCCGACGAACAGGGAGTGAAACTCCTTCGCCTCGGCTTCGGTCAGACCGGACAGAGAGCTTCTGCCGTCATCGTTGGCCATTGTTAGACCTCCGTACAGGTTACCGCGCACGCCCTGCGCGGCCGATAATGTCGCGACCGGGAGAGGTCACGACGGGCGTTCCGGGCGGTTGCGCCGCTCGGAAGATTGCAACATCGAAATCGCCATCAAGGCGTAGGAAGTCGCTATGGACGCTTGGGAGTAGGCTTCCGCGCGCCAGGAACCGCGCGGCGCGCCGCCGCCGGCCCCGCGGCGGGCGAAGCGAGACAACAACGAGCTCGCGCCCTCGCCGATCGCGCACAGCGGCAACATCAGCGCAAACACCAACCACGACTGCACGGACACGCCGCGAGGCTCGTGATGGGCTTTGACTGTCATTGGCATGTCTGCCTCTCCTCCATTCACCGTCGAGGGATCTCAGCGCGCAGCGATGCGCGCCCGGTCCACCTCGTCGAGTCCAACCCTCGCTTCGCCGCGACGCCGAGTTTCCCGCTCCGCCGCATCGCGTAGGCGCTTCGCTGCGGAAATGCGCACCAGCACAGGCTGCTCTTCAACCAATGCATCCAGCCGCGCCTTTGCGTCGTCGCTCCATTCCAACTCGCGCTGGAACCGCGCGGGCGTCGGATCGACGGCGTCGAGATCCGTCGCCAGCGGCAGAATGTGAAACAACGCGTCGAACAGCGCGTTGCAGACTTCCTGGACCAGATAGGTCGCGCCCGAATAGCCCATGAACGGCGTGCCGGTATGCCGACGCACGACCGCGCCCGGGAACGAGGCGGGAATGTACATCGCGCGCGCGCCGGCCTCGGCCAGATAGAGCCGCTCGTTGTAGCTGCCGAACATCACCAGCGGCGCCCGGGTCCGAACCGCCTCGCGCACGCCGGCGTTGTCGGTCTTCTCGCCGGGTTTGCGCGAGATCGCGAACATGCAAGGCAAGCCCATCTCGTCTTCGAGGAAATGGCGCACGCCGCGGGCGTAAGTCTCGTTGGCGACTACGGCGAAACTCGCGGTGGCGAAGAAGTCCTGCGTGACCGAGCGCCAGAGATCCCAGATCGGCTTGATCGTCGTATGCTTCTCGCGTTCGATGAACGGCTCCGGGTCGAGCCCGGTCAATTCGCCCAACTTGCGCAGGAATTTCGTCGTCGAGAGCAATCCGATCGGCGCTTGCAGATAGGGCTTGTCGAGCGACTCGCACAAGGCGCGCCCGAACTCGCGGTACATGCAGACGTTGACGTCGGCGCTGGCCAACTCCGGAATATCCGTCAGATGCGTTCCCAGCGGAAACACCAGACCGACTTCCGCGCCGATCCCCTCAACCAGGCGTCGGATTTCGGCGAGATCGGACGGCATGTTGAACACGCCGTAGCTCGGCCCGATGATGTTTACGCGCGGCTTGCCAGTGGTTTCCCGCGGCTTGGCCGCGCGTTTGCGCGCGCCATATTCATTCCACAGCCACAGCAGCGCCCGGTTGGCGCACTGCCACTGATCCTCGTCGATGGTGCGCGGCAGGAAACGTTGCAATCCCGAGCCTTCGGGCGTGACCCCGCCGCCGATCATCTCGGCGATCGATCCGGTGACGACGACGCTCGGCTGTTTGGGGTCGAGCGTCTTGTGGGCGCGGCGCATCGCCGCCTCGGTGCCGTGACGACCGAGTTCTTCCTCGCCGAGGCCGGTGACGACAACAGGCAGTTCGTGCGGAGGCAGCGCGTCGGTGTAATGCAGCACCGCCGTGACCGGAAGGTTCTCGCAGCCCACCGGGCCGTCGATGACCACTTGCAGGCCCTTGACCGCCGTGAGGACATAGACGGCGCCCCAGTAGCCGCCCGCCCGGTCGTGATCGAGCACTAACATGCGCCGATCTCCTTGCGGCTGGACGCTTTCGCCTTGCGGCGATCGACCGGCTTCTCGCTCCACACGCCCGCGGCGTAGCCTTCGCCGACGCCCTCGAAGAACGCCTTCATGCTGGCGAAGCGTTCGCGATTGGCGAGCGCGGCGTTGACCACCTTGGACAGCGAACCGGCGCCCGCGATCCCCATCAACGGACGCGCCGAGATAAGGTTAGTGAAGTACAGCGAGGGGATCGCGCGGCTCTTGGCCGCCTGCACCACCGGCGTCGTGCCAACAGCGAGGTCGGGCTCATATTCGTCGATGGCCGCGAGATCGTCTTCGAGCGAAGCGCGGAATCGCACTTCGACGCCACGGGCGGAGAGCCACTCGAGATCGTTGTCGGAAAATCGCGTGCGCGGCAGCGCTGTGCCGACGTAGCGCAGATCGGCGCCGCTCTCGACGAGCAGTCGTCCAACCAGCAGTTCCGACCCTTCGTAGCCGGATAGAGTGATGCGGCCGCGGATCGGGGTCGCCGCGAGCGCGCCTTTGATCGCTGGCAACAACCGCGCCTTGGCGGCGTCGAGCTTTGCGGCTTCTACGTTCGCCACCGCCGCGATGGCTTCCAACCAAGCTGCTGTCCCCTCCACGCCCACCGGCGCCGAGGCGACGGCGACGCGGCCGGCCGCTTCGAATTCGCGCAGCGACGCTGTGTAGAACGGATGGATCGCGGCGACCGCCACGCAATCGAGCGCGGCATAGAGTTCGCGCCATTCGCGCGTCGGAACAACCGGGCCCGCAGCGAGCCCGAGCAGATTGAGCATGCCGCCGATCTGCACGGGGTCGGCGGGGAACATCTCGCCGAGCAGCGTTATGGTCGGCTTGTCGGCGCGCGGGATACGCGGCGCCTGCACCGGGCCGCGTTCGGCCTCGCGACGCGCATACGAGAGCATCGCGGCGGCGAGCACGTCCTTGGCTTCCGCATGCGTCGGCACGCCGAAACCGGGGACGTCGATGCCGATCACGCGCACGCCGTCGATCTCTTTCGGCAGCAGCCGCAGCGGCACGCCCGAGGCTGTCGGCACGCAGAGATTGATGACGACGACGGCGTCGTATTTGTCGGGGTCGGCGAGTTTGAACACCGCTTCGCGAATGTCCTCGAACAACTTGCCGGTGACCAGCGTTTCCGAGCTGAACGGGACGTAACCGACCGAGCGGCGCGCGCCGTAGAAATGCGAGGTGAAGGTCAGGCCGTAAACGCAACAGGCGGAGCCCGAGAGGACGCTCGCCGTGCGGCGCATGCGCAGGCCGACGCGCAGCGCGCCGAACGCCGGGCACATGCTCTGCGGCTGGTCGTGCGGACCGGCCGGGTAGTCTTTTGCGTAACGGCTCAACGTCTCGCTCATGCCGGCCTTCTCGGCCGCTTCGCGCATCGTCGCCTTGCCGCCGTGACAGCCGAGGCCGTCGCTCTCGAGCGCCGTATCCGGCGGGGGGGCGAGAGGGACAGGATCGTGTGAATCGAGAGACATGATCGTTCTCACACGCTGTCGTAAATGACTTCGAGCGACGGCTTGGCGACGAACGAAGGTCCGCACATGTCTTCCAGCGTCGCCGGCTCGAGCGTCACGCTGCGGCCCACCGACTCGCCAGAGAACAAGCCGAGCAGCCCGTCCTGCGTGAGCGGTCTGGGCTGGTGCGGCGCGGCTTGCGCCACCGCGGATGCGAGCTCTTCGAACAACGAACCCCAGCGGGCGCCCGGCCTGCCGACGATTTCGTAATTCGCGCTCTTGCGGCGGATGTCCTCATCGGCGGGAATCGCGGCGAGCACGGGGATGCCGACCGCGTCGGCGAACGCCTTGGCCTCGCCCGTGCCGTCGTCCTTGTTGATCACCAGACCGCCGACGCCGACATTGCCGCCGAGCTTGCGGAAATATTCGACCGCCGAACAGACGTTGTTGGCGACATACAATGATTGCAGATCGTTGGAGCCGACGACGATCACCTTCTGGCACATGTCGCGCGCGATCGGCAGACCGAAGCCGCCGCAGACCACGTCGCCGAGGAAGTCGAGCAGAACGTAGTCGAACCCCCAATCATGGAAGCCGAGCTTCTCGAGCAGTTCGAAACCGTGGATGATGCCGCGTCCGCCGCAACCTCGCCCGACCTCGGGGCCGCCGAGCTCCATGGCGTAGACGCCGTCGCGTTTGAAACAGACGTCGCCGATGGCGACGGTTTCTCCAGCAAGTTTCTTGCGCGTCGAGGTTTCGATGATGGTCGGGCAGGCGCGTCCGGCAAACAGCAACGACGTCGTGTCGCTCTTGGGATCGCAGCCGATCAGCAGTACTTTCTTGCCCTGCTGGGCCATCATGTAGCTGAGATTGGCGAGCGTGAAGCTCTTGCCGATGCCGCCCTTGCCATAGATGGCGATGATCTCCGTCGTGCGACGGGTCGATTGCGGAGAGCGCTCCGGCTTCGCTGCGGGACGGGTGGTTTCGGCGTCAATCAGAACGGTCATCGCACGTCGCTCCAATCGAGAACCATCTTGATGCAGCTCGGGTCTTCGAAGGCGGTTCGATAGGCCTGCGGCGCATCTACCGCCGCGCTTCGGTGGGAGATCAGTCCGTCGAGCGAAAGCGCGCCGGAGGCGACGAGCCCAACCGCTTCTGCGAGGTCGCCCGGCGCCCATTGCGCCGCGATGCGGAACGCGGCTTCGCGCATGAATGCGGGAGCGAAGGCGAAGCTGACCGTGTCGTAGAACCCGGCCAGAACGATCGCGCCGCCCGGCCCGAGACGCTGAACGAGGGCGTCGAGACCCGTCGCGTCGCCGCTCACATCGACGATGACGCGATAGTTGCGTCGGGGATCGGCGTCAGGCGTGACGACATCGTAGCCTTCGGCGCCTGGCGCCCGCGCGGCATTCTTCTCCCAGACGACGGGCGCGGGACATCCGCGAGCCAGGGCCAATCGCGCCAGCAGCCGTCCGAGCGCGCCGTGGCCGACGATCAGCATGGAATCACCGGGATTGGCGGCTTTGAGAGCGTGCAGCGCAGTCGCCGCGAGCGCCAGCAGCACGCCGCGTTCGCCCAGATCGGGCGGGATCGGCACGACGCGCGCTCCTGGGGCGACCAGACGCGACGCCGTGCCGCCGTGCAACCCGCGCACTTCGCCGAAGCAACGCGCGCCGGGCACGAACACACGGGCGCCCACCGCCACACCGGCGTCCGGTCCAGCGACGACGACATCGCCGACGGTCTCGTAGCCGGGAACGAGCGGATAACCCATGCCGGGGAAGGGGGGCATGCGACCGCTGTAGAGCAACCGCTCGGTGCCCGCGCTCACGCCGGTCCAGCGAGTCTGCACCACGACATCCGCGGCGGTGGGCTCGTCGAGCGGCAGCGTGGCGAGCGTTAGACGCTCGGGCTGCTCGAGTACTACAGCGAGGGACTTCAACATGGCCGCCTCTGTCCCGACGGATTCCGGAACGTATGTAACTGTAATCTGACAGTAGAAAACGTCAACATAAATTTACACCCGACGCGGAGATGGGGCAGCGCGCATTCGTCGTTTCGCCCGCGGCGGCGTCAGCGGAAAGGCCGTCGCCGAGCGCCGCCACTGCGGGTCGGAGCCGCGCGCGCCATGTCGCGCAGCCCACAGGCCCGCGCGACCGAAGTTGACGCGTTCACGCCGCGACGAGCGCGAGCTGCTTGGGGAAGAACTGCATCGTCTGCGCCTTGATGAGGACGCGCAGCTCCTCGGCGCCCGGGCAATCCGGGATCGACTTCACCGCGGCGTCGACGAGTTCGCGCAGCCGCGCCTTGGCGCCGCCGACGCCGAGCTGGGCTGCGGCGTTGGGCCGCAGGCGCCGTGCGTCCTGGCCGATGGGCTTGCCGAGTTCTTCGACGTCGCACAGCACGTCGCGCAGATCGTCGGCGACCTGGTAGGCTTCGCCGATGGAAGCGCCGAGCGCGGCCCAGGGCTCTGGATCGAAGCCAGCGGTCAATGCGCCGGCTTGGGTCGCGCCGACGAACAGCGCCCCGGTCTTGGCGCGCTGATAGTCGGAAAGCGGCACGGCCGCTTCGCATTCCCAGGCCTGGCCGGCGACGATGCCGGTCGGCGCGCCCACCGAGCGGGCAACGATCGACAGCAGCGCTGGCAATCGTTCCCGGCGGATCGCGAACGCATTCGCCAGCGTCTCGAACGCCATTACGATCAGCGCGTCGCCGGTCAGCAGCGCGATCGGCTCGCCAAACTGCATATGCACGGAAGTTTTTCCGCGCCGCAGGTCGGCATTGTCGAACGCCGGCATGTCGTCGTGAACCAACGAGGCGCAGTGCAGCAACTCGAACGCGACGGCGGCCGCGTCCGAACTCTCCGGGTCGGGATCGCCGCAGGCGTGGGCGACCGCGAGCACAAGATTCGGGCGGATGCGGTGTCCGCTCGGGAAAACGGCATAGTGCAGGGCCTGCGCCAGGAGCGGCGGGGCGCCCGGCCCCATCGCCGGCGCCAGAGCACGTTCCAGGGCTTGTTCGACGCGCGCGAGCGGCTGCATCTCTCGCTCCTGTTTTG
>Ga0302320_10017013_pt1 | contig 14799 bp, 12 predicted proteins | sample Bog_T0_3_FD_202130 | JGI IMG/M metagenome (GOLD analysis project Ga0302320, IMG submission 202130) | Peat permafrost microbial communities from Stordalen Mire near Abisko, Sweden - Bog_T0_3 | ecosystem: Environmental > Terrestrial > Soil > Wetlands > Peat | place: Sweden: Abisko, Stordalen Mire...
CGTCTTTAGGGGCACCCTCGATCGGTCCTTCGCTCTACAACGCGGAATCCGACTTTGGTATTCGCAGCGTACTGCTCGCACTTCGCAGCCTGGCCAAGAGCCTAGCGGCGATTCCAGGACGAAAGACTTTGGTCATGTTGACGGGTGGTTTCCCATTGAATCCCGAGTATCAGTCGGAGTTGACCGCAGTCATCGATACTTGCAATCGATCGAATGTTGCCATCTACCCAATCGACGTACGGGGCCTGGTGGTTCCAACCCTTTCGGGACCGCATAGCGACGTGATCCGGCCTGCGATGCATTCCGCGAGGGGTTCGCTGGTGCCAGTTACGCTGCACTATTCAAGTAAGCGTTCACAACGGCGATTACTTCATCTTGCTGAGTTTGCTGAACCGGCACAACGCGGTCCTGGTGGTGGGGGCACAGGTGGCGGGGGTGGACACGGCGGAGGCGGAACAGGTGGAGGGGGGACGGGCGGTGGAGGTAAAGGTGGCGGCGGGACCGGAGGAACCGGCGGCGGCGGCAAAGGCGGTACAGGGGGAGCCGGAGGCGGCGGGACAACCATCAACCCCGGAGTCATAAATCCTTATTCTCAATCCCGGCAGATTGTTCCTCCGTTCCCAACCAGCGCCTCGGATAATCAGCAGGTGCTTTATCAACTAGCCGATGGTACTGGCGGATTTGTCATTCTTAACACCAACGATCTTTTGGGCGGACTTGATCGAATTGCCAAGGATCAAAATCAATATTATCTGCTGGGCTACAAACCGGCGCTTTCAGATAAAGAGAGTTGTCACACTTTGAGAGTCAAAGTAGAGCGTGGGGGGACGAGCGTTCGCTTCCGGACCGGATACTGCAGTGCCCGGCCGATGGATCTTCTAGCCGGTAATTCCATCGAGAAAGATCTAGAGAATCGCGCCGCTGGCGAAATGAAGGGCGACGTGGACGCAACCATGCAGGCGCCCTTCTTCTATACCCAGCCCAATACCGCGCAGGTACATCTCGCGGTTGATATTCCATCGCAAGCGCTAAAATTTGAAAAAGTAAAAGGGAAGCAACATGCGACCTTGAATATATTAGGTATAGCCTACAAGCCCGACGGCAGCATGGCGGCGCGCTTCAGCGACACCGCTAATATCGACTTCGAGGAAAAGAAAGAATTGGAGGAATTTCATAGGCGGCCATTCCACTACGAAAATGAGTTTGGCATCGCTTCCGGCGAATACAAGTTGAGGGTGGTGTTCAGTTCTGGCAACGAGAGCTTCGGCAAACTCGAGAAGCCCCTGTTAATCGACCCTTATCATGCCGAAGATTTCGGCCTCAGCGGATTGGCGCTGAGCAACAGCATTCATCCAGCCGCCGCCGTCGCCAACGACTTGGACAGCGAAATGCTTGAAGATAGGACTCCTTTGCTGGTGCAGGGTATGCAAGTTACGCCCTCAGGCTCGAACCACTTCAAGAAAACTGAGGTTGCCGGGGTATATGCGGAGGTTTACGAACCCCTGCTGAAAGGCCCGAATCCTCCGGTGGTGGCTTTTGAGATGAGAGTGGTTGACCAGAAGACGGGGCAGGAAAAATTCAAAACCCGGGAAAAGATTCCGCTGGGAAAAACCTCGAATCCGGTCATCCCGCTGGGACTTAAGTTGCCCGTGGAGAAGCTCGATGCCGGTTCCTATCGCGTCGAGTTGCGCGTCGGCGATGCCTTAGGGCACAACAGCAAGACGCGGACCGCCGATTTTGAAGTGGAATGACGACGAGAGAACCGACGGGATCACTAAAGCGACGGCATCGGCGGCGATGCGGATTAGGGACGCTGCATTCGACCGAATTGAGTAGCTTCGCATATGATTTAGAGATGATTGCTGCAAGTTTGGAAGAGTCGCTATGCGGCCATTCCATTTTTTTCGGCCTCCCCATTCGTCCCATCCCATCAAGCGTCGCGGGTGAAGGCATCCTCCCGGCCGCGAGGCCTTTGCAATGATTATCACGCGCAGTCCGCTGAGAATCTGTCTCGGCGGGGGCGGCACCGACCTGCCTTCTTATTACCGGCAACATACTGGTTTTGTAATCTCGGCGGCCATTAATCGCTACGTCTATATCACGATCAACGAGGCGTTTCGTCCGCGGATTATTGTGAAGTATTCGAAGTTCGAAGATGTGGAGCGGGTAGATGAGATACAGCATCCCATCATTCGCGAGGCGTTAAAGCTGACCGGAGTTACCGGGCCGTATCTTGAGATTGTGAGCCTCTCGGATATTCCTGCTGGCACTGGCATGGGCTCTTCCGGAAGTTTCACGACTGCTCTTTTATGCGCGCTGCATACCCTTAAGCGGGATTTCGTGCCCCCGCGAGATTTAGCCGAGCAGGCCTGTCACATCGAACTGAAGTTGCTCAACGAACCCATTGGCAAGCAGGACCAGTACATCTCCGCCTTCGGCGGGATTACGTGCTTCGAGTTTCTGCCGGATGATTGCGTAATCGTCGAGCCGCTGAAAATTCCGGCGGAAACCCTGGCGAACCTGGAAGACGGATTGTTGTTGTTCTTCACCGGCAGTTCGCGCAACGCGTCGGACATTCTGCGCGACCAGGATTCCAGAACGAAGCAGAATAATTCCGAGATGATCGAAAATCTTCACTTCACCAAAAAGCTGGGCGTCGAGAGCCGCGACGCTTTGCTGGCGGGCGACTTGAGGCGGTTTGCCGATTTGATGAACGTGCATTGGCAACATAAGAAGAAACGGTCTCCGGGCATGAGCAGCGGTGAAATCGACAGGTTGTATGCACTGGCACGGGCGAATGGTGCTCTTGGCGGAAAACTGATCGGTGCCGGGGGCGGAGGGTTTCTCATGTTTTACACCGAAGAAAAGACACGGCTCAGGGCGACCATGCGGCACGCTGGACTTCGCGAGGTCCGCATGCAGTTCGATTTCGCAGGAACGACAGTGGTGGCGCATTCATAGAACAATTGTTCACAGGAGCATCGATTGCTGACGGTTGCGATTCTCGCCGGCGGTCTCGCCACCCGGTTGCGTCCGGTCACGGAGACAGTTCCGAAGTCACTGTTGGAGGTCAACGGCGAGCCCTTTGCCGCGCATCAGCTTCGCCTGCTGAAGTCGAAGGGCGTCGAGCGGGTGGTGATGTGCGTGGGACATCTCGGGGAGTTGATCGAGCGCGCGATCGGTGACGGCGCGAGCTTCGGACTTCAAGTAGACTACTCGTTCGATGGTCCGACTTTGTTGGGTACTGCGGGAGCGATTAAGAAGGCGTTGCCCAAGCTGGGTGACTCGTTCTTCGTAATGTACGGCGATTCTTATCTTCCTTGTGACTACGCTGCGATTGCCCGGAACTTTACCCGGAACTTTGAAATCGCGCGGGTGTTGGGCGTGATGACGGTCTTTCGCAACGAAGGGAAGTGGGACAGCAGCAACGTGGAATTTGAAGCGGGAAAGATTCTCGTGTATAGCAAGAGCAATCGTACGCCAAGAATGCGCTACATTGATTACGGATTGGGACTTTTTCGCGGCGAAGCGTTCGAAGGTTTGCCGGGAGGATCGCCGCACGATCTTGCCGAAGTGTACGCGGACTTGCTGCATCGCAATCAACTTGCCGCATACGAAGTGAAGGAGCGGTTTTACGAGATCGGATCGCCGGCGGGACTTCAGGAAACCGCCGAGTACCTTGGCGCGCGGTAAGTGAAGCAGGCGTTATTTGCATGAGTATCCAGAACACATTCACGCGGCAGTTTCTGGCAGAGGCCAAAGATGTTATCGATCGCCTGGACGCTGCCAGTATCGAAAACGCAGCTTCGTTGTTGGCGCTGACGCGTTCTTCTGGCGGAAGGTTATTCATCCTTGGCGTCGGTGGTGGCGCTGCCAACGCGTCGCACGCGGTCAACGATTTCCGCAAGATCGCCGGCATGGAAGCTTACGCTCCTACGGATAATGTGTCGGAACTCACAGCCCGAACTAACGATGAAGGTTGGGCGACGGTGTTTGAGAGCTGGCTGCGAGTCAGCCGCTTGCGATCGAACGATCTGATACTCGTGCTGTCAGTGGGTGGCGGCGATTTAGAAAATAATGTCAGTCCGAATTTGGTGGCCGCCCTGCGGTATGCAGGAACAGTCGGCGCGAAAATCCTGGGGATTGTCGGGCGCGACGGAGGATACACGGCGCAAGTTGCGGATGTTTGCATTTTGATTCCAACGGTCAATCCCGCTCACATCACCCCGCATGCCGAGGCTTTCCAGGCAGTAGTCTGGCATTTGCTGGTCTCACATCCGGCGGTTAAGCAGCAGGAAACTAAGTGGGAGTCGACGGCTTCGCCCGCACGGGCGCCTCGACCTGCAGTTTTTCTTGATCGCGACGGAGTTCTCAATCGGCCAGTAATCCGCGATGGAAAGCCATTTCCCCCCGCTGGCGTGGAAGAACTGGAACTTCTTCCCGATGCTGCTTCTTCGTTGCGCGACTTGAAAACGCACGGCTTCGACCTCTACGTTATTACCAACCAGCCCGATGTTGCGCGCGGCAATCAGAGCCGCGAAACGGTCGATGCAATTCACAGAAAACTTGAGGCTTCTCTTCCAATCGATGGAATCTTCGTCTGTTATCATGACGATAACGATGGTTGTACTTGCCGCAAGCCGCAACCCGGGTTACTTCTGGAGGCGCAACGCAAGCACAACATCGATCTCTCGCGCAGCTTTTTTGTCGGGGATCGTTGGCGCGACATTGACGCGGGTCACAGCGCGGGTTGCAGAACAGTTTTGATCGATTACGGATATCGCGAGCAGGCGGCCGCGAAGCCGGCCGAGGCTACCGCGCGATCCTTGCGGGAAGCTGCGGACTGGATCATTGGTTCGAGCGCGGCCGATAAGCAAAATGATGATACTCGACCTAACCAGACGCAACCCGACGAGGCTCAGCCTCGCGAAGCGGTTTCATCAGGAGCTGCACCGAAAAAATGAAGTCCGTTTCTGAATTGAAGGTTCAGGTGTTCGCCGACGGAGCCGACAAGGCCAGCATGCTTGAGCTCTACCGGCAGCCCTATATCAAGGGTTTCACCACCAATCCAACGTTGATGCGGAAAGCGGGCGTGACGGATTACGAGCGCTTTGCACGGGAAATTCTCGAGCAGATTCCGGATCGTCCGATCTCCTTCGAAGTATTTGCCGACGATGAGGCCGAGATGGAGCGGCAGGCCCGCAAGATCGCCAGTTGGGCCGGCAACGTGTACGTAAAAATTCCGGTGACGAATACGCGCCGCGAAACGATGTACGCATTGATTCGCCGTCTGAGCGCGGACGGCATTCAAATAAACGCAACTGCCTTGCTCGCGCTGGAGCAGGTCCGCCACGTGGCAAAAGCGCTGATGGGCGGTGCGCCTTCCTACATTTCAGTTTTTGCCGGACGCGTTGCCGACACCGGCCGCGATCCTGTTCCGTTAATGAAATCTGCGCTCGAAATCATGGCGCCCGGGCCCCAGATACAGCTGGTCTGGGCGAGTCCGCGCGAACTGCTGAATATTTTTCAAGCCGACGAAATCGGATGCCACATTATTACTGTGACCTCTGATGTGCTAAAAAAACTCAGCTTAGTCGGCAAAGATCTGCACGAATATTCGCTTGAAACGGTACAGATGTTCCACGACGATGCCGCTCGATCGGGCTACAAGCTCGAGGCCACTCCAGCCGTTGCATATTCTTTGTGAATTTAAATCCCGACCGGCTATTAATCCAGAGCTATTGCAGGGTTAATTGCAACTCATTGCGCTTGCTGAAGTTGATCCGCAACATGCTTTCTTTCCCGCTGGCGAAGTCACCGTCCACCGTACTGGACTGATCATAGGAGTCGGTTCCCGACTCCACCCTTACTCGCACACTGTGTTTTCCGGGTGCGATTTGCACGGCATGAAACTCGTGTCCCTCGACCTTATGAAAAACGACCATGCGTTTTTTGTCGGATCCTTCGAGTTGGTGGGTGTAGGCCAAGGTGTCGTCAACCCAGATGGAAAGTTCAGCTTCCGAGAATTTATGCGCGACTTCAATATCGAGGACCGCGGGTGGAACCGACGGGACCGTAGATGAATTGGGCGGAAGGCTGCGAGCTGCTTTTAACGGCGCCGAAACCGGCTTTACGGCAAGCGCTGGATGCGACGCCTTTTTTATCACACGGACTTCCCCGGGTGTTGCGGCGGCGAGGACTTCTGGCTGTGGCTCCATCGGCGATGAGAGCGGCTTCACTGGCGTAGTCTCGTCGGGGACGGGTAACTCCGGAGCGGCTTCGGCGTGCGCCACAGTTTGCTTCGCTACTGCCTTCGCGGCCGCGTAGTGGTGAACCTGAAGTCCGACGACCAGAATTGCGGCCAGAAATAAGGCAGCGGCAAAGGGTTTCTTGCGCAACTGCGCCAGCACGCGATCCATGGAGTCGTGTCCAGCCGATACTGAGGTCGCACGTTTTCCGATCCTGGGCTTGGCCGCAACTGCTGAACTGGCTGCCTTCGACTTGGCTGCCGCGCTGGTTGGTTGAACTGCGTTCGCCGCCGCAAAAGAACTTGGTTCTTTGGTTTTGCTCCAAGGCTCGCGTCCCGCGCGCAACTCCTGAATATCGAGCACGATCTCCATTCCGCGTTGGTAACGCTGCGCCGGATCCTTTGCCATTGCACGATCGATGATGTAATCGACACCGGGAGGTAAATCCGTATCGAGAACAGTCGCCGGGATCGGGTGGCGGTTTACGACCTTAAACGAAACCGTAAGGGCGCTGTTGCCTTGAAATGGCCGGTAGCCAGTAAGTACGGTGTACAAAATCACGCCGAGCGAGAATAGATCCGAACGGCCGTCCACCGCTTCGCCGCTTAATTGTTCCGGTGACATAAATGCAGGAGTACCGAGTGTTCTTCCCGCCAGCGTAAGGTTCGAGAGATTGAGTTTGGCGATTCCGAAGTCGGCGATTTTTGCGTGGCCGTCTTCCGTCATCAGAATGTTGGCAGGTTTTAAATCACGGTGAACTACGCCCTGGCCGTGGGCGCAATCCAGCGCTTCTGCCAGTTCGTGAGTCAATTGCAATGCCTCTTCCAGCGCCATGGTCCGGTCTTCGCCCGCCAGCATCTTCTCCAGCGTAGGACCGTTTACATACTCCATCACAATATAAGGAGCGCGCGTTTCCGGCTCTTCTCCCACGTCAAAAATGGTTACGATTCCAGGGTGAGAAAGGCGGCCGGCAGCCTCCGCTTCACGAAGGAAGCGCTCACGATACTCGCGCTCCTCTTCCGGCGCCTGTCCGCCAAGGGTAACTGTTTTTACAGCGACGACGCGATTGATTTTCGGATCGCGAGCCTTATAAACCACGCCCATGGCTCCGCGGCCAAGTTCTGCCAGAATTTCGTAGCGGCCGAAACGTTCGCTGTTCCTGTGATCATCCATCGGTTCACCGGTAGGGTTCGTAGGTATGCACTTCGTGCACACTCTATCCTTGCGTCCGGGTGAGCGGACCCGGGCGCTGCACTATTCTCCGATGAATAAGGAAGGAGGAACAGGTTACCGATGTAATTCGGAACAACGGTAGATGCTGGCCCATGGTTCGGCGCAGATTGGTTCGGCGCAGATTGGTTTAGCGCAGATTGGTTCAGCGCAAAGCGGCGACACGTGGGCCCTTTTTATCCGGGATATCTTCCAGAGATGTAGCCTTCCAACTCTTCGATATGTTGCGCCTGTCCCGAGATAATCCACTTCACCAGATCGCCCAGTGACACGACGCCAGTGACGGTGTCGTTCTCTCCCATCACTGGCAGGTGGCGAAACCGGTGCCGCGTCATTATGGACATGCAATCGTCTACCGTATGGCGCGCGGTTACAAAAACGACGGGCGAGGTCATGATGTCGCGAACGGGCGTTTCCTTCGAAGAATGACCCTTAAGAATCACCTTGCGTGCGTAATCGCGTTCCGACAGAATGCCCACCAGTTTGCCTTCGGAAATAACCAGCAAGGCGCCGACGCCTTCCACGGCCATCTTTTCGATCGCTTCATACACCGACTGTTCGGGTGCGGCGGAGAGAACTCTGCCGTTCTCTTTACTGTTGAGAACCATTGCCACTGTATCGGTCAGTTTCATAGAAAGCTCCAACCGGCCCGGATTATACGCCTTCGTTCCGCATTGAGTAACAGGCTTTCGCGAGTACTCAATAAGAAAGATGATTTCCTGCACCCTCCGTTGGCAGGAAAAATGGGGCACGCTACGTGCCCACGGCGGGAGCTTCAGTGACTCCGGTAACCAGTCGACGGTTACTTCGCCGCATCGAATTGCCTCTTTTCTAGCAATCCGAACGCGCGTCCGATTAAAAGTCATTCACCTTCGTAATTCGCGGCGATCGAAGGGCACAACTAAACTTCGATGCGGGGGTTTAGATTCCACATGATCAACAAAATCAGCAAGTCGCTGTTAGTCCTGGCAGTGGGTGGTCTCATGTTTGTCGGCGCCGCTTCTGCTCAAACCCAAGACAGCAACACATCCGCCGCGGGTCCTGGAGTGGTTGATCCGAATCATCCGCGCGTCAATGAAGTCAATGGCCGGGAACAGAATCAGCAGGACCGTATTGCCAACGGCGAGAAGAACGGCACTCTGACGCCGGGGCAGGCTGCTCACCTGGAGAACCGTGAGCAGAGAACCGAGAACCAGGAGAAGGCCGATATGGCCGCTCACAACGGTCACCTGACTAAGGGCGAGCAGAAAAAGCTCAACAAGGAACAGAACAAAACCAGCCGGCAGATTTACAAAGACAAGCACTCCGGAAATTAAGGAACGTGTCTTACTCCCCATTTCTCAGGACTAAAGCCGCGAGAGTTGCGGCTTTTTCTTTTTCTGAACCAGGTGAAGCATCCGGGCCCCGTGGATAGGTTTGTCACGTTTTCCGAATTCTCAGCCAGGAGTTGTGTTTTTGCTCGCACTCCTGTCTATAATGGCCGGGGCACGGAATGGCTTCGAAGGTCCGCCGGAGAATGAGCCTGAACTTGCCGTTCTATTTCCATCCAATGCGCTTTATCTTCCCAATGCGCTGGTTGAGGTCGCAAAGAAGTGTCAGTTGATTGCATGACTGTGAAACCCGGAGTGGAAGTGGCGGGGCGGAGTGACGTAGGCTGCCAGCGCGAAAACAACGAGGACTCCTATCTTTATTGGGAGCCCGCTTCCGACGGCGACTTCCAGCGCAAGGGACGCCTGGCTGTGATTGCGGATGGTATGGGCGGTCACGAAGGCGGCCAGGAAGCCAGTCGCATGGCCGTCGAAACCGTTCGCGAAGTCTACGATCAAAGTTTTAATAACGATCCTCAAGCCGCACTGGTGGAATCGTTTGTCGCAGCCCATGCGCGCATTCAAGCATTTGCCGAGCGCAATCCTGTCTTTCATGGGATGGGCACGACTTGCACCGCTGTGGTCGTGCGGGGCCGGCAGCTCTATTTTGCCCATGTGGGGGATAGCCGGCTGTACCTGGTGCGCGGCTCGCAGATTTTACGGCTCACGCGGGACCACTCTTACGTTGGGCGTCTGGTGGAAAGCGGGATCGTCCGCGCCGAAGATGCCGAGAAGCATCCGCAACGCCACATCCTGACCGCGGCTCTAGGCGCGGGCAGAGAAGTCTCCGTGGATGGCGCCGAACATGGTGTCGATCTACAAGAAGGTGACGATCTATTGCTCTGCACCGACGGACTTTGGAGCGTTGTCTCCGAACCCGAGTTGGAAATAGCCGTAAGCGGAAACGCTCCGGCGGAGTGCTGCGACGTATTGGTAAAGTTGGCCCGTGAGCGCGGCGGACCGGACAATATTACCCTGCAAGTGCTGCGCGTAGGGGCTGACGCCCGCCTGTAAATTTCCACAGGCGAGCCGTACTGGCCGCACAATTTTCTTCTTCGACTGCAACCCGTTTCACATTCCTCAATCATCCTTCTTCCCTCTGCAACTTGTAAGTCCCTGAAACAAAAAGGCTAAAAGCGTCTTGGAAGTGTCTCGAAATGGGAGGCTCGCATGCAATAGGGCTAACGTCGATAAAGTCTACTATTGTAATGGACTTTATGGCATAATTCACCCCTTATGAAAATCTCGCAAAAAGGCTTGTACGCATTACAGGCGATGATGATGCTGGCCCGCCATCACCACCAGGGCGCCATCAAGATTCGAGAAATAGCATACGAAGAAGATTTGCCGGAAAAGTTTCTGGAACTGATTCTCCTGGAACTCAAGAATGCCCGCATGGTGGAGAGCGTTCGGGGAGCGAAGGGCGGCTACCAGTTGCGCCGCGATCCAGCGGAGATTCCGTTGAGCGAAATCATGCGCCTGATTGACGGTCCGGTGGCGCCTTTCGGCGATGCCGAACAGCTGCGCCTGCTCATCGACCGCGATCTACCGCACCGCGCACTGTATCAAGTGTTTCTGGATGTTCGCGATGCCGCCGCCAAGATTCTGGAGAACACCACGCTCGCCGATTTAATCTCGGGCACACCTCGCAATAAAAAAAGTAAGAAGGCCAAGAAGAAAGAGAAGGGAAGCGTATTTCCGATGGTGGTGGGAGGCCAGAAGGGTGAGTAAGCGGCTGCTGACGGTTCTGGCCTTTCTGGGAATTGCCCTGGCAGCCGGGGCTCAAACGACCATACGTGTGGGCGCTTTTCCTAACATCACGCACGCTCAAGCCATGGTAGGCAAGGCCGACGGCTGGTTCGACAAAGCGATGGGGCCGCAAGTCAAAGTGCAATGGACGAGTTTCAACGCCGGTCCAGCGGCCATTGAGGCCTTGTTCGGCGGCGCGATCGACATGACCTATGTCGGCCCCAACCCCGCGATCAACGGCTACGTTCGTTCCAACGGCGAGGCGGTTCGCGTGGTGGCGGGAGCGGCCAGCGGAGGCGCTTCCCTCGTAGTGCGCAATGACAGCGGCATTCAGAAGCCGGAAGACTTTCACGGCAAGCGCGTGGCTTCTCCGCAGTTCGGCAACACGCAAGATGTTGCACTGCGCAACTGGCTCAAGAGTCACGGAATGAAAACCAACGACAAGGGCGGCGACGTTCAAATCATTCCGATGGCCAATCCGGATCAGCTCACTTTATTCCTGAAGAAAGATCTCGATGCCGCATGGGCTCCGGAACCTTGGGCGACTCGGCTTATTCACGATGGCAACGGCCGACTCTTTGTCGATGAACGCTCTCTGTGGCCGAACGGGCAGTTCGTTATCGGATTGCTGGTGGTGAATACAAAATTTTTGAAGGATCATCCGGACCTGGTCAAGAACTGGATCCGGGCGAACGTGGATATCACGGACTGGATCAACGCGCATCCTGCCGATGCCAAAAAACTTTTGAATCAACAAATTCTCGCCGAGACAGGCAAGGCCCTCCCCCCATCGGTCCTCGACGAGGCGTTTGCGCGCATGCAGGTGACCTACGATCCCCTGCATAGCGCGCTGACGACCGCGGCACAACAAGCATTTGACGACGGTTTTCTTGGCCGGCAGATGCCCGATCTCTCGAAGCTGTACGACTTGACGCTTCTCAACCAGGTTCTGGTGGAGAAGGGGAGGAAGACGATTCAATGAGCACAAACGCTCACAATTTTCCGGCGCGGGTTCCAATTCCGGTCGAGCCGCTGACACCGTTTGTTGCCGGCGTCCGCAAAAAAGCGGCGCTGGGTTCGCGTCCGATGCACAAAATTTCGCTCGAGGTTCCGAAAGTTGGTCTGTCTGACATTTGCCTGAGCTATCGCACCCAGAGTGAGGAGCGCCTGCTCGCGCTCGACCACATTAATTTGCAGGTGAAAGCGGGAGAATTTCTATGCATCGTTGGCCCTTCGGGCTGCGGCAAATCAACTTTGCTGCACCTGATTGCGGGACTGCATCAGCAGACTTCCGGCGAAGTGTTAATCGATGGCAAACGCGTTCAAGGGCCGGGCACCGACCGCATCTTGATTTTTCAGGAACTGGGACTTTTTCCCTGGCTGACCGTGGGGCAAAACGTCGAGTTCGGCATGAAGATGAAAGGCCTCAGCAAAGCGGAAAGAGAAGAGAAGACGCAGTACTACCTTCGCCTGGTTCACCTTTCGCAGTTCAAAGACAGCTACACCCATCAACTTTCCGGCGGCATGCGGCAACGCGTTGCCTTGGCTCGCGCCCTGGCAACTGAGCCTGACGTTCTCTTAATGGACGAACCTTTCGCCGCGCTGGACGCGCAAACTCGCGACTTGCTGCACGATGAACTGGAACGCATCTGGTTCGAAACCGGACGCACCATCATCTTCGTTACGCATAACGTCCGCGAAGCTATCCGCCTGGGCGATCGCGTGGCTCTGCTGACTTTCCGGCCCGGCCGCGTGAAGAGGGAGTTCCCCATCGACCTGCCGCGCCCCCGGGTGTTGGAAGACACGCATGTTGCCCTCGCGGCTCGCGAGATTCTGGGCGAGCTGCGCGAAGAGATTAACCGCTCCCTCGAAGTGGAATATAACGTCGGGGTTAAACCTCATGTGGAAGCGGGAGTAGAAGAGCAAATATGAAACGCGCCGCTCGTCTTATTGTTTTTTATGCAGGCCTTCTGGCCCTTTGGACTTTACTGGCCGAACTGAAAATCTGGCCTCCGTACTTGTTTCCTACGCCTTGGGGCGTGAGCGGGGCGCTTTACGACGGATTCAAAGATCACAGCTATTGGATCGCCATCGCGGTCAGCATGCGCCGTGTTTTGATCGGATACGCCATTTCCGTTGTGCTGGGCATGATCCTCGGTCTCGGTGTGGCCAGCAGCAAGTTTCTTGAGGAGACCATGGGCGGATTGCTCGTCAGTCTTCAGAGTTTGCCCAGCATCTGCTGGTGGCCTCTCGCTCTGCTGTGGTTCGGCCTGAGCCAGAACGCGATTCTCTTCGTCGTGGTTATGGGATCGCTATTGTCAGTCACGCTAGCCATGGAAGATGGCCGAAAGCAGATGCCCAAAATTTTCGGCATGGCTGGACGAAATCTCGGAGCCAGCGGCCTTCAATTATTTTGGTATGTGCTTTTGCCCGCTAGTCTTCCCTTTATCGTCTCGGGCCTGAAGCAAGGCTGGGCGTTTGCCTGGCGCTCTTTGATTACTGCGGAAATGCTGTACCTCAGTCTTGGGCTGGGTCAGGTGCTGATGATGGGACGCGACTTGAACGATATGAGTGCAGTCATCGCGGTAATGCTCCTGATCATTGCCATCGGTTACGTCGTGGACGGCGTGGTTTTCAAGTCGATGGAGCGTCATCTACAGCATAAGTGGGGGCTGATCTCGTCGACCTAAGAAACGCCCAGTTTAGGAACAGTCCCCCCAGGCTTTCCCAAATTAATATTCCTTTAATAGAAAAGAGTTATTGTTTGTAATCCCTAGCGCTTTGATTGTGATAATCGCAAGGATGCAGTTTGTGGCGAGGTAGCGCTCGCGGCAACCCGTACGCGTAGGGTTGGCCGAATTGCGATTGTCAAAGACCGTCTGTTGGTTCCGCGAACTATGGTTTGAAATAAAACTGAAAAAGGAGAGGATTTACTTCGATGAAAGCAATAAAGAATGTATTATTCGCAGCCTTGACGCTGGCAGCACTTTCCGCCGGCGCTTGGGCAGAAGACCCGGCGAAAGCTCCGGTGGCTAACCCCGGAGCGGCCGCAGCAGCCCCCGCTCCGCCAACCATAACCGCGGCCGATGTCCAGGCGTTGAAAGACGCTTTGGCCGCGCAGCAGCTTCAGATCCAGAGGCTATCAGAACAATTGGATCGCCAGCAAGCTCTGCAGGCCGCTGCTGAAGCGGCGACCAAAAACATTCAGCCGCAACCCGCTGCGCAGCAGGTAGCGGTATTAAGCGACAGCGTCGCGGTTCAGCAATCCGCCCCCAGTTCGGGCGGCCTCAATCTGCAAGAGACTCCGGCGCAAACTACGACGAATCCAATGCAGAGCCCGGTCATCTCAATTCACTTTAAAGGAATCACTATTACGCCCGGCGGCTTCGTCGCGGCTGAATTTGTGCGGCGTTCGCGAGCACTTGGCGCAGATGTCACCACGCCTTTCAATGCACTGACCATGCCTGGCGCAGCGCAGAATAATCTGTCGGAGTTCTTTGGCTCCGCGCGCCAGTCTCGTCCCACGGTTTACATCGATGGCCGTCTGAAGAACGTGGAATTCTCCAGCTATCTCTCGGCTGACTTCCTTTCTTCGGGTGATACTTCCACCGCGACTCAGACCAACAGCTATACATTGCGTCTACGCCAGGCGTGGGGTCAGGCCAAATGGGATAATGGATTCAGCATCCTGGGCGGCCAGATGTGGAGTCTGGTAACGGAGAACAAGGTGGGCATCGCTCCCAGCGACGATCTGGGTCGCACCAACGATGCGCGTCCCATGACGATCGATCCCGGATATAACGTTGGATTCAGTTTCGCGCGCCAATACGGCGTTCGCGTAACCAAAGCCTTCGGCACCAAAGTAGCGGTTGCCGCATCCGTGGAAAACGCGCAAGCCACGCTCACCACGCACGGAAATATCAACAATTTCGTGCTCGGCGAGCCCGGCGCAACCAATACCTATAACGATGCGGTTACTGGTTGTACTACGAGTTCGTATACTGCCACTGGGGCAACTTCTCCCACTTTCTACACTACCTGTTCCCCTACGGGAAGCTATTCCTTCAACCCGTCGCCTGACGTCGTCGCCAAGATTGCGTTCGATCCTGGATTCGGGCACTACGAAGTGTTCGGACTTTATGACCGCTTCCGCGATCGCGTTTACCCGTGCGCCAACTTCGTGCTGGGGACGACCGGACCTTGCC
>Ga0302320_10017015_pt1 | contig 14798 bp, 9 predicted proteins | sample Bog_T0_3_FD_202130 | JGI IMG/M metagenome (GOLD analysis project Ga0302320, IMG submission 202130) | Peat permafrost microbial communities from Stordalen Mire near Abisko, Sweden - Bog_T0_3 | ecosystem: Environmental > Terrestrial > Soil > Wetlands > Peat | place: Sweden: Abisko, Stordalen Mire...
TGCCCTATGTGTATGCTCTCCGGGGCGACCGCGACTGGCGTCGGAGCCCGCAACTGACCGGCTCACGGCAGGTTTCGCAACTGGCTGTGCAGTCCTACAAACAGTTGGAGCTGGGCGACACCAACCTTGGTTCTCTTACTCATGCGCTCGGCAGGGAAGTGACCGAAGGCGCTGTTTTGCGGGCCATTACCGAGCTTTGGCAGCAGTTGCGCATCATCCCGGTTGTCTCCGCGGTTGGGCAGCCCGCCCAGTGGCAACTGTTGCGCACGCGCTTCCAGAAGGCGATTGCCGAAGGAGCCTCCACTTCGCAGGTCACGGCTATTTCTGTGCTGGCGTCCATCTATCTGCAGGCCGTCATCGCGGCCAGCATGGAAGAGGTCGAGCTGTTCCTTGCCCCTCTCACCGCGCGCAGCAAGATCCGCGAAGTGCTCCGCGGCCTGGTGGCCACTCGCCAGGTACACACCATCTCCATGGGCCACGCGCCGCATTTCTACGTCGCTGGCACACTGCCCGAGTTTGCAGTTCCTCCCACCGTCTATTCCAGCTCCTCCATGCCCGCCTCGGCCTATTTCCTGCACTCCTGGGACCATGAGGACGAGGCATTGGAGCTTGAGCCGCCCATGCCGGTAGCGCAGGCTTTGCCAGCTCCGGTAGAAGCGCGCAAGACTGAAGAACCCGGCGCTCCCCGGCCCTCCGTTGCACCGCGCAAGCCTGCTGCCAGCGGCAAAAGCGCGGCGGCGAGGCCTCACTTCAGCCGCCCAGCCGCCAATTCGAGAGACCGCAAGCCGGCGCAATCGTCCACCAGCAGCCGTTCCAGCGCACGTCCAGCCCGGCGCGCAAGCAGTGACGCACGTCCAGCCTCAGCACGGCCTGCCGGTACGCGAGCGGCGAGCGGCTCCCGGCCTGCCTCTGGAGCCCGCTGGGGCGCGAATGCCTCAAAGAGCGCCAGTGGGACTCACGCGAGCAACGGTTCGAACAACGGCTCCGGAAACGGTTCTGCCAAAGGCGCACGTTCTAATGGCAACTCCGCCCGTCCGGCTCGCGGCGTCTCCGCCGCGCGGACGGGGAAATCCTCCGCTCCGGCGGCATGGGGCCAGCGCAATGGCCACTCCAAGGGTGCTAAGCCAGCGGTCAAGCCCAGCACAGGCGCGCGGAAGAATACACGGACCGAAACGCGGACGGATGCGCGGACAGATTCGAGATCTGGGCGCGGCAGCCGCAAACCGGCGTTGACGGCCGGCGCGAAGGCGGGGAACAGCAGCCGGTTTGGATTTACCGCCCGGCCCAAGTCCCAGCAAAAGCCCCAGTCCAAACAGGAGACGAAGAAGCGCGCATGAGTGCGGAAGAAGATCTCTCGCGCCACGTACGACCGGCCGGCAAGATCATCGTAGCCATTGACGGCCCCGCAGGCGCGGGCAAGAGTACTGTAGCGCGGCATCTGGCGCGGCATTTTGGCCTTCTGAACATCGAGAGCGGCGCGATGTACCGCGCCTTTGCCCTGAAAGCGATTCGCGCGGGAGTCCCTACGGATGAAAGCAAGGGCCTGGAAGGCCTTGCCTCGGAAACAGTCATCCGGTTGGAACCTACCGAACAGGATAATCGAGTCCGGCTCGACGGCGAAGACGTGACTGGCCTGATTCGCGATCAACTTGTAACCGATGCGGCCTCTCGTGTGAGCGTCTTCCCGACCATCCGAGCCTGGATGGTCGGCCTGCAACAGCAAATGGGCGCGGCGGGCGGCGTGGTCATGGAGGGCCGCGACATTGGCACAGTCGTCTTTCCCCATGCGGATGTAAAGATCTTCCTGGATGCCGCTCCCGAAGTGCGGGGGCTTCGCCGCTTCGATCAGGTTGCCCAGATTGGCAAGCCCGACCCGCAACCGACACAGCAGCGGGAAGAGGTGATCCGCGATCTGCGCGCCCGGGACGAAAGGGACCGCAATCGCGCCGATTCCCCGCTGAAGCCGGCCTCGGATGCGGTTCTTCTGGATTCGACGCGCATGACGCTCGATGAGACCGTGCAGGCGGCTGAAGCCATTGTGGCTGCGAAGCTCGATCAGCTTCTTTGACGAGGGTCGTCCGCCGCGGTGGATGAGACCTGGGACGCGCTGCACAAGCTGCGGCCCAATAAGATAGGCTCATAGAAGTATGGAGATTAGCTGCAGTCGCTGCCATGAAACCGTTTTGGCCGGTAACCGCTACTGTCCCGCTTGCGGGCTGCCGCAACTGGTCTACTCGGCGGAAGCCGTCCCTGGCCAGACGCAGCCTGCGCCATGGAACGAGGCCGTGCGGGATGCGAGTACCGTGGAATGGAAGCCTGCCTTGCGTCTCGCCCTGATGCTGGCCGTGCCGGCGGGAGTTCTGTCCAGCGGCGCATCCGAATTGGGCCGCTTCGGGCTGTTATGGATGGCGGTGGCCGCTGCGTGGACTGTGGTGCTTTATGTGCGCGGCCAGCGGCCAGCCTGGATCACCATAGGGGCAGGCGCACGCATAGGCCTTGTCACCGGACTGCTGGCCGGGTGGCTGGCATTCGGGGTCAGCGGCGGCGCTCTTTTCGCTGATCGATTCATTTTCCATCAGTCCAGCCAAATGGATGCCGAGTGGAAGACGTACGTTGCTGCGGGAGACCAGTTGGCCCAGCAATGGGCAGAGGGGATGGGACCGGCGATCGCGGTGCAGGAGCAGGCGGCACAAGCCCAGAATCTGGCATGGAGGCTTTCGGCTGAGGGTCATGCCGGTTGGGAAGCTTTCGATCTGGCCAGCTATTCGGTTTTCCTGGTCCTCTTTGCGGCCGCTGGCGGCGCAATGGGGGCGCGATGGATGGCTCGCAGCCGCCGGCCAGAGGTCTAAACGCCTGCTATTTGGTCAGCGTTGAATATGATTCTCCGTCCCGTAGGGACGTACCGAAATCCGCCTCAAAAACAGTTTTCTTGTGGAATCAATGACTTGCACCCTCAACGGAAAGTGGTTCTTCAAGGCATGACTTGAGCCGTGCCGTAAATTGCGCAAATCAACGCGGGCGTTAGCTCTCGAAAATCAAGACGAAGTCTCGATCTAGTGTAGTGTCTCAATGATCGCATCCGTTTTGCGCGCCCTGCCAAGGTGGAGAACGGTGGACCGGCATTCCCTCAGGGGCTAAAGCCTTGTTGATTTGATTGCACTTGCGGCACGACTAAAGTCGTGCCCTTTCAAAACGGATAAACGACTATCTGCTTGAGACACACCACTAGTTTGCCAACGAGTTCCTGGATGACGATAAGCCGCTCCGATCCAAGCCAGCCTGTGTCTTCACCTCCGCAAATGCCGCGCCAGCGACCACTTCAACTCGTTGATCCCTTCCCCTGTTACGGCCGAAATGGCGTGAAACTCCAGCTTCCTGCGCTTCACATGAGCCGCCAGCTTTTTGAGCTTGTCGGGATTCGCGCCGTCGATCTTGGTGGCACAGACAATCATGGTCTTGTTCGCCAGGGGGTGGTAGGGCAAGGCGGATTCATTATTGTCATTTGGAAAGCCGTCGGAGTCCTCTGTGATGACTCCACTGGTGAAGCTGGCCAGCTCCTTGTTGATCACTTTGAAGTCCTCGACAGCGTCAGGACGGCCTGAGGCGTCGGAGACATCCACCAAGTGCAGTAGCAGGCGGGTGCGCTCGATATGGCGCAAAAACTGGACGCCGAGGCCCTGGCCAAGGTGCGCGCCCTCAATCAATCCTGGCATGTCGGCGACGACAAAAGATTCCTGATCCGGCTCCTCTCCCACGGTGACCACGCCCAGGTTGGGTTCGAGCGTGGTGAATGGGTAGTCGGCGATTTTTGGCTTGGCGGCGGAGATGCGAGAGATGAGTGTGGACTTGCCGGCATTGGGGTAGCCAACCAGGCCAACGTCTGCCAGCAGCTTCAGTTCCAATCGGTAATTCCGCTCTTCGCCGGCCCGGCCCAGTTCGTGCTCGCGCGGGGCCTGGTGGGTACTGGTGGCAAAGTGCTGGTTGCCGCGGCCGCCGCGGCCGCCTTTGGCGATGACGACTTCCTCGTCGGGGGACTGAAAGTCGTGGATCAGTTCGCCGGTATCCTGATCGTAAAGGGCTGTGCCCACAGGAACTTGCAGGATGACCGAGTCGCCGTCGGAGCCGGAACAGTTGGAACCCATGCCATGCTGGCCGCGCTGCCCCTTGTGCTCCGGGTTATAGCGGAAATGGATGAGGGTGTTGTGGCGCTGCGACGAGACCATGACGACGTCGCCGCCACGTCCTCCGTCGCCGCCAGAGGGGCCGCCGCGAGGCACAAACTTTTCGCGCCGGAAGGCCATGCAGCCGTTGCCGCCGTCGCCGGCCTTTACGCGAATCTTTGCTTCATCGATGAACATGCTTGAACCAGTTGTCAGGAGTCAGTTGTCAGTGATCAGTGCGACCAAAGCGCGTCATCGATCCCAAATTGAAGATGCCGTCTTTTCAGTTTACCGGACCAGGGCTTAGAATCGTTGGCAAGTTCTCATTTGGGAATTCCGGGTCTACAAGCGAAGGTTACTTCACCGACCAAGACTCCGCATGTGTCCGTTGTTCGCGCCCGGAAGCTGTGCAAAGCCCAGACCCGCCGCTAGAGCGGGACGCGCAGCAAGCATATTGAGCGTTATCCCACGGTCTGCCGCGAGCGAGTGTCTCGATGGCAGGGGTAAAGCGGGGTTGGACCAGGCCGCTGGCGGTGGCCGTGCTCTGTGGGCTTTTGAGCATGGCGCGGACTGCTGCGGCGCAAGCCGCGACCTCCCAATCCGCTCTAGCCCAATCGCGTGGATCGCTTGCGGGCAAGCTCACCGACCTGCATTCGGCGCCCCTGGACGGTGTTACGGTAGTCGTCCGCAATGAAGCCACCGGCGCTGAGGCGCGCGCAACCACCGCTAGGAACGGGGCGTACCGCTTCACCAGCCTTGCCTCCGGCGAGTATACGCTGGAGGCTGAGAGTCCGCAGTTGGGCCGTGGGCAGGTAGAGGGCATCTTCGTGCCTGCCGGCCACGAAGCTCGTGTGCAGACGGCGATACAGTTTCAGCTTCCACGGGCCGAACCGATCCTGGCCGCGTCCCAACCGCCTCCGCCGGTGACTCCAGTGCAACCAGCTCCGGTCAATTCCACGCCTTTAGCCCAACTTACCGTGAGCAGGCCGACTCCGGCAGAAAGAGCGCGAGCGATGCTGACAGCTTTGCGCCCGACGGTCGCGGCGACCGTGCCTTCGCAGATTATTCAGGAACTTCCTTTGATCGGCCAGCGCTTGCCGGCTCCAGCCGGGCCGATTCCGGCGGCCGAAGCGCCAGCATTGATAGCCACGCTTGCTTCTGAGCCGTTGTTCTCACTGCCCTTGAGGGGCCATTCGCTGGGGCAGCCGGCCCCGCTTGCAATCGCGGTTGACTCGGACGCGCCGGTCTTGCGCCAGGCAGCGGTGAACGTGGCACTGGCGGCCATGCAGCTTGGTCAGCTCCGGCTCAGGATTGGCAACTCGATCGCAGCCGCTCATTCCGTCGAGCCGATGGCCCCAGCGGTGACCACAACAGTAACCGCGGCACAGTTGCAGGCGCTGCCGGTGAGCGGAAGGCGCTGGCAGGATTTTGTACTCGATGCGCCCACGGCCGCGGCCCCGGGGGGTGGCACCGCGCAGGCCTCGCTGCGCGGTGCTGGGCAGACGCCTGTTGAAACCACACTGGATGGCGCGAGTACCAGGCTAGCCTTCGGCGCTCAGGGCAGCTCGGGGCCGGGCACGACGGGGCAAGGCAGCGAGCAGGCCGGCATGGGGCAGGCCTGGGCCGGCGGACATGGAGTCGCCGTGGCCCAGGCGGCCATCCGCGAGGTGCAAACCGCTGCCGGAAACGTGGAGGCCGCGGGAGCGCGCGCTGCCGGTGGCCGCATGAACGTCGAGACCCAGCGCGGCGTCAACGGCCTGCACGGGCAGGGCTTTCTCTCCGACCGCCAGAACACCTGGGGTGCGCAAAATCCCTTCACGCAGTGGGTAAAGAACACCGGGACCACGGCTTCGCCGGTCTTTACGGCAGAGCGGTTCACGCCGCCAGACCACGAGGCGACCTGGGGCATCGGCGTGGGTAGGCAGATTCGCCGCGACAAGCTCTTCTGGTTTGCGGCACTTGATAGCTACCAGCGCAACGATCCGGGCCTTGCCACCGTCAAGCATCCTGCCCAGTTCTTTGCCCAGCCCACAAACGACCAGATGCAGGTGCTGAGCGCGCGCCTTGGCTTGAGCAGCAGCAATCCTGTTGCCGAGGGCCTGGCGGCCTACTCAAAGCTACTGCAAACGCTGGACGGGCTGCTCGGGCCCTCACCTCGCACGGCTGCCCAGTGGGTCGGTTTCAGCCGCATCGACTGGCAGGCGGCTGAGCGCCATCGCCTTACGCTGGAGGGGCTTGGGGCTCTTTGGAATTCGCCGGGCGGCGGCCTGACCCGGGTCTCTGAGACTTACGGAACCAACAGCTTTGGATGGAGCAAAGCCAGCCAGGAGCTGCTGCTGGGGCGATGGGAAGCGTATCTGACTCCCAACCTGCTGGCCGTGACTCAGGGCTCGATAGGGCGCAGCATCCTGAGTGCGCGCGCTGAGACGCCATCGGCCTTCGAGCAGCCGTTTCTTGGCCCAAGCATCTGGGGCCAGTTGCCACAAATGGTGGTCGACTCGCGCTACGGCTTCACTATCGGTAATCCGTCGCGCTTCGGGCCGGGGAGTTATCCCGATGAAAAGCTTTATCAGGCGCAAGAGTCCGTGGACTGGGTGCGAGGCAGCCTTCTGGTCAAGGCGGGCTTCGACGTCAGCCATAACTCCGACGCGACCAGCCTGCTGCGCAACCAGACCGGGACTTACTATTATTCCAGCGTCGATAACTTCGCCTCGGACGCGCTGGCCTTTGCCGCCTTTGGCATCGCCGGCCAGCTCAATCCCTATAACCAGCACAACTGCGACCAGACGGGCAAGGTATGGCGCGATGCTTCCGGCCAACTGCACGGCCTTGGCTATCTGCCTTGCTACTCCTATTACTCGCAAATGCTGGGCCCAGCCGATTGGCATTTGAGCACCAATGACTGGGCTAGTTATGCCACCGTGCAATGGCACCCGAAGAAACTGGTTGTATTCTCCGTCGGGCTGCGCTGGGAGCGGGAGCAGTTGCCTCCGTCCATCTCGAAGCTCAACAATCCCGAGCTTCCGCTGACTGAAAAGCTGCCCAGTCTGGGCAACAACTGGGGTCCGCGGGTGAGCATGGCCGTGGGCAACGCCGAGACGCACTGGCCGGTGCTGCGGGTGGGCTACGGCATCTATTTTGGCCGCACTGAAAGCGCCACGATTGAGACCGCGCTGACCCAGACCGGCAGCCCCAACGGCGACCTAAACTTCTTCCTGCGGCCGACAGACAATCTGCGCGCCGGCGGCGCGCCGCCCTTCCCCTACGTGCTGGCCGGGGAGCCTTCCAGCATGGTCAAGCCGGGGGCGGTCGAGTTTGCGCCGAATTTCCGCAACCCCGAAATCCACCAGGCCGTGGCGGCTATCGAAGAAACCCTGCCCAGTCACATAGAAGTTACCGCCAGTGCGATGGTGAGCCTGGGCCGCCGCCTGCCTATCTCCATCGACACTAACTTCGATCCAAAGGTGAATCCGGGAACACTAACGTATGCCGTGATTGACGCATCTGGTCTGGGGCCGATCAAGGCGGCGCAGATCACAGTTCCGTTCTATGCGTCGTGGCCGTCGGCTAACTCTTCCTCGGGCTTTGCCGGGCGGCTCAACCCGGACTATCAGCAGATATCGCAGATCGAGAGCCGGGCTAACTCGACGTATGAAGGGGCGATGCTCAAAATAACTCGCAACAGCCGTAGAGGACTGAGCCTGCACGCCCACTACACTTACTCCCATGCCATGGACTGGAACCCCAACGAAAGCTCGGCGGTTGCCGGCAGCGACGTGCTTGATCCGGCTAACTTCAGCCAGGAATACGGGACCAGCAATCTGGACATGCGCCACTCGGCCGCGGCCATGGTCATCTATGAGGCCCCATGGAAGCTCCACAATCTGGCCGGGCGGCTGGCCAACGGCTGGATGATCTCCAGCACCGGGCAGTTTCGCAGCGGCATGCCCTATACCATGCGCACAAGCGGCTCACTGGCCAAGGAGTTCAACCTCACGACCGGCGCGGCCATCGTGGGTCTTGCGCCGGGAATGAACGGCTCTGGCGGCGCTCCACGCGTCTACGGCCTTGGCAGCGATGGCCGTAACTACAACATTGGGCGCAACACCTATCGCTACCCCGGCACATGGAAGGCCGACATGCGGCTCGGCAAGCGATTCGACCTGGGGCCGATGCGCCAGTTGGAATTGCTCGTCGAGAGCTTCAACCTCTTCAACCACCAGAATGTGACGGAGCTTGAAACCACCGGCTATTATCTCGAACCCGGCAACCTGTCCGGCGGGCTGCCAACGCTGAACTTCCTCACTGGGTTAAAGGCCAATACAACGGCCTTCGGCCAGCCGCTCAACGTGAATGCGACGAACTTCTACCGCGAGCGGCAAATTCAGTTGGGCGTGAGAATGCGGTTCTGAGCGGGCCGATCATGTCTTGCTACCGAACCTTGAACGCAACAACGCTTTCGGAGGGCATCCGCGCGGGGCACACAATCTCCAGGCCCTCGGGATGCTGCTTCCAGACCAGCTTCTTGCTGCTGCCGAGCAAAGCGACCGAGTGGATGGGAGCGGCGAGCAGACCGGCGCCGGTACCGAGCGAGACGATCTTTACATGCGCGCCGGGCTGGGGCGCGGCAAGCGCGAAGGCGTAGACCGACCCATCTTTGCCAACCGTAAAGCGAAAGTCGGTGGGGCCGAACAGGAAGTCGGCATGAGCCTGACGGAGCGCGCCATAGGGCATCACCCGCAGGTTGCCGTCGGCATCCGCCACTCCCTCACCCAGCTTGACCCACGCCTTACTCCCATAGATGCCTTCGCCGTTGATCTTCATCCATGCGCCGACCTCCGCGAGCAGCTTCACGCACTCCGGGTCCAGCGATCCATCCGGCCGGATGGGAATATTCACGGCATAACTGCCATCGCGGCTGACCACCTCAAGCATGTAGCGGATGAGCGCCTGCGCGCTGTAGACGAAGTCGGGCCGGTAAAACCAGTCGCCCAGCGCGTTCTCGCCGATCCACGGCTGGTCCGTCTTGATCGTCTTTGGAAAGCGGCTTTCGACCGTGTTCACAATGCCGTTCGCGCGCGGATGAAACTTGACGATGCTGAATGTGTCCACCTTGCCGCGAGTCGCCAGCGTGCGGTTGTAGTAGTCGGCCATCACGCGTTGCATGGCGTCGCACTTGTAACCGGTCCCTGTCTTCTCACCGGTAAAGGGACCGGTCGAGTCGCCGTCGGTGTAGATGAAGTCGGGGTCGTACTTGTTGATCACATCCATAATGCGCAGCGCCCAGCGCGTTGCGTACCAGTGCGCATAGGCCAGATGCTCCTGGAATATGCCCTGTTCCGGTCTGAACTTAGCATTGGCAACGTCTCTATACGCGCGCAGATTGATGCCATAAAGCAGGCGCGGATCGTATCCCTCCCACCATTTGCCCTTGCCGTCGGCGAGGGTTGCGCTGGCCGCGTCGTAAGGAACTCCCGCCTTGGGGCCGGTGGTATCGCTGCCAAAGGCCGGCTGGTACCACCACCACGTGTACTCATGATGAAACGCCACACCATAACGCATTCCGGCTGCGTGAGCGGCTTTGGACCACTCGCTGATCAAATCGCGCTTCGGTCCCATGTTCACTGAGTTCCACGGCTGGTAGGTCGAGTTCCAGTTGTCGAAGTTGTCGTGATGCACACCCTGCACGATCAGAAACCGCGCGCCTGCGTCGTGATAGAGGGCTACAAGCTTCGCAGGGTCCAGTTTGGCTGGATTCCAGGTGTGAAGCACGTCTTTGTAACCGGACTCCGACGGATGGCCGAAGTCGCGGATGTGGTTGTCATAGGCCGGGGTTCCCGGTTGATAGATTTTGCGCGCATACCAGTCGCCACTCTGCCCCGCGGACTGCGGCCCAAAGTGTACCCAGATGCCAAACTTTGCCTCGCGCAGCCAAGCCGGTTCTCCGGGATAGTTCTTTGCGATGGAATCCCACGTCGGCTCAAAGGGGCCGGGCGCAATGGGGAAGTCCATCTTGACTTCGGGAAAGTTGGCCGGATCCATCATGGTGAGGGAGTCCGGAGGCTGCGTAGCGGGCATATCCGGAATCGGCGCGGGTTGTGGCATCTGCTGCGCTTGCGCCGGGTGAGCAGCGCCAATCGAAAATCCAAAAGCCAGCAACAGACCTCTCAGCGCCAGGCTGCGGCGAATACGAAACAAATTGCTCGTTGAAATCATAGCCCTATGAGGGTATCCGATCGTTCGCCGCGCTTGCAACCCGAGTGCCGCGCGCTACTCCTCCGCCTCGCCCACTGCCCGGCTGGTCTCAACCCTCGACGCCCGGAGCAGCCGCGCAATCTGCTTGAGATGCAGTTGCACGGCATAGGCACGCAGAATCTCAGTCTGCGAGAACTCAAGACCCGTGGGTCGCACTGCGGTCATGCGGGCTTCAAGCTGGGCAATGTCTTCTTCCAGATTCATCGGCGGCTCCACATTGAAGCGCCACTCGTGAATGCGGCCGGCCACATGATGGAACCCGGTGCGAATATCCCCGATCAATTGCCCAAGCGCAGGCTCGAGTTGCTGCGCATAGCCAAACTCGTTCGTATCCTTGACTGAGAACTCCAGCGCCACCAGAGCGTCGAAGATCGAGCGGCCAAACTGTGAGAGGGTACTCAGTCCCTCGCGCCATCCTGGGCCGCCTGAGGGCTCGTTGCGCGCGGCTTCCAGCAGTTGGTTGTTGCTGCGCAGCATGGCCAGCGCACCCTCGCGCAGCGCGGGCAGGTTTTCGGCAGGCGCGCCGCGAAAACCTTGCAAAATCGCATCGAAGAACGCGCCCAGAACCAGAAATTCCTGTGCCAGCCCATCGCGCAGCCGCAGCCGCGCGCGGTCGGGGAAGACCAGCGTGGTCACCACCAGCGCTACCACAATGCCCAGCATTACCTCGCCCACGCGCACCAGCGCCAGATCCCAGCGCGGACCCGCCGAATGCACCAGCATGATAATCGTGATGGTGACCCCAGCCAGCCGCGAACTGCTGCGCAGTCCCAGCAAGCCGCATACAATCACCGACGCAAGGAGTGCCAGAACATAGTTCCACGGCAGCACGCCAAAAAGCGAAAATGAAAACCCCAGCACTGCGCCAATCAGCGTGCCCAGGATGCGATCCCGCGAGGCTGAAACGGTTGCGCCCATATTGGATTGCAGCACGATGATGGCGCTGATCGCGCCCCAGTAGCCGTCGTGCAGGCCAAAGCGCGTCGCCACCCACCAGCACAGCCCCGCCGCCACAGCAGTCTTTGCCGCGTGGATGAGCAGCCGCTGCCGCTCCCAGGAAAGAATTCCGAGATGCTGCTTCGGTCCCATGCGGAGCTTCATCGCGAGCTGCTGCTCCGGACCCGTCTTGTTTGCCTTCAGGCGCATGAATCCAATCTACAGGGGAAGATTCTCTTGCATTCAGAATGACCGAAACCGGCTCGCCGCGGCGGTGACCGGTCTCACGTCCAAGCCTCTTTCATCAAGGCTACCAGCTTGTGCCGCGGCTCTCTCGCGGCAGCATTCGCACCGCTCGTTTAGGATAATAGCGAGGCGCCCGCATTGGCCGGGCCGTGCATCCCCATGTTACGAGTTGGATACCCTGCAATCTTCGCCGCGGAATTGCTCAACGGCTTTCCCCAGGGAGTCGAGCTGATTCCCCTGCCCGATGCCCTTGAGATTGAAACAGACATCGACGTCTGGATTCCCGATCCTTACTCGACGCGTGCCGTCAAAATCTGGCCGTATCTGCGCGAGGTGCGCCTGGTGCTATCGACCATGGCAGGCACCGAGTGGCTTCCCGCCCTCGTTGGGCCGCATGTAACCATCTGCAATGCCCGCGGCGCACACAACATCTCCACGGCAGAGTGGACCGTGGCCTCGATTCTGGCCATGCTCAAATACTTCCCGTTCTATCTCGATCTCCAGCTCGACGGACTGTGGAAGCGCCGCTTTGAGGCTGGCGCGCTCTATGCCAGCCTCAAAGGCGACGCGCGCCCGCTGTATCCGCCTGTGCTGCTGGAGGAGCTGACCGGCAAGAATGTGCTGCTGGTGGGCTATGGCGCCATCGGCAAAGAGATTGAGCGCATGCTCGCGCCTTTCAATGTGAACCTGCTGCGCGTTGCCCGCGGCACCCGCACCGAACCGCTTGTTCATGCCATCGGCGATTTGGATAGCCTGTTGCCACGGGCGGAAATTGTGATTCTGATCCTGCCGTCTACCGAAGAGACCTACCGCCTGATCGGTGCGCGCCAGTTAGCTCTCATGCCGCAAGGCGCGCTGCTGGTGAACGCCGCGCGCGGGCCGATTGTGGACACGGACGCATTGGTCGAAACTCTCAACGCGGGCCGCATTCGCGCCGCCATCGACGTGACCGACCCCGAACCGCTGCCCGAAGGCCATCCCTTGTGGAGCTGCCCCAACCTGCTGATCACGCCTCACATCGGTGGATCGAGTCCGCAGTTCGCGCCTCGTGCGCTGCGAGTGGCTGCCGACGAGTTGCGCCGCTACATCAACGGTGAGCCGTTGCAAAACGTGGTTCAGACTGCCGTCTGACTTGCAGCTTCTGCCTCCGCCAATTCTGTGGCCCTTGCCGCGCGCTGCCAATCGCGAACACCTAGTAGGGCCAGCGCAACTAGCAGCAAGTAAAGCAAGGCCGTGGGCCTGAGATCTTTGTAGAGATACTCGCCAACGTACACCACATCGACAACGATCCAAAGCCACCAGTTGGCAATGTGTTTGCGCGCACCCCACCAACTGGCCACCAGACTATAGCTGGTCAGCATCGCATCCAGAAAGGGGAGAGCCGTGCCAGGAATCTGCTTCATGAAAAAGCCAAGCGCAAACCCGCCAACCGCGCCTGCCGCCAAGCCGGTAAGCAGGCTGGCCAGGGGCAGACGAACCACGCGCACCTCGCCTTCTTCGCGCACACCGCGCCACCAGTACCACCAGCCATACAGCGTGAATGCCAGAAAGAATACCTGGAGCAGCGCATCGGAATAGAGATGAACGCGGTAAAAAACGATCAGGTAGATTACATCTGAGATCAGCACCACCGGCCAGCAGATGAGTATGCGGCGCGTGGTGAGCCAGATGCCCAACAGCGTCGTCAGAACGCCCGCATCCTCCATCCAGTTCGCAGCCAGATAATGTGCAATTGCTCCCCAGCTCATCGTTCTCCAACTCTCTTCCGCGCATCGGCCCAGTGGCGCAGCGCATCCAGCAACTCTCCGCCGCCCGCGCTGTGGAACCAGCGCGCATGACCCACCAGATAATCGTCAAGCGCCACACGCGCTTTCTCTTCCGAGTGCAACACGCTTAAGAAATAATCCGCCTCAGTGAGCGCGAACTCCGCGTGGCAGAGGGCCGCCATCGGCGCCAGCGCCGCAGCCTCCTCATCGCTGAGCGGCCGCACTGATTCATAGCCATCCAGCAGCGCGAACAGATGATCGAGATGCACGCGCACGTTCTCGGGGTGCGCCGGATCGTTCATCAGCGTAATCCACTCCACGATATTGCGCTCGATGGCCTGCGCCAGATCGTGTACGGCGCTGGTGCGGTCGGCTAGGCCAAAGTCGAAGATCGCCGTGGCCCGCGCTTCGTCGCTCTCGTCGCTCCATAATAAATTCGAAGCATGCAGATCGTTGTGTGTCCACAGCGGCGGCAGCGCCGGCAACAGCGGAAGAAGCTCCGCATGAAACGGCGCAAGCAGTCGCAGAGCCTCGTCGCAGCAGTCGCGTGCGGCGAGGTAATTCATGAGAACAGGCCGCGCGGTTAAATAATGGTTCATCGCCGCGCGCGGATTCTGCGCGGCAAAGATGGTGCAACTGGCTACCAGCGGGCGAGGCTTGCGGCGGGGTGCTCCGAATCCCTCCGACGCACGATGCAGTCGCGCCAGCGCCTGTCCCGCCGAGTATGCGTGGGCCGCAGTGCGAAACGGCGTCCAGGAGAGCGCGTCGCCATAAAGGTCAACGCCCAGCGGCGCTTCATGCACCTCATAGGTCCATTCACCGCACTCGATAGCCGTCTCACCGGATGCGGTCGCAAATACGAGCGGCACAGGTGCCCCATGGGCCAGCAGGTGCGCCATGAAACGATGTTCTTCCAGCAATCCCTTCGCATCGCGCACGGTGCGATGATGCCGCTTGATGAAGACCAGTCCGTCACTCGTCGCCACCACACTGGCCGCCGACAGCGGTCTTGGGCTCACTGACAAAATCTCGATAGGCTCGCTGAAATCAGGATACGAACTCAACAGCGAGCGCACCTCGGCAATCTCCAGCGCCGGCCAGTCGGGTTCGACCAGCGTGCCGTCCATGCCGTGCGCTGTTGCTGTTGCGCTCATTGCGGAGTCATCCTGTCCCTCAGCCGGCGGACTTAGAAAGTGTAATGTGCTGACATCTGCACCGTCGTGGGCGCGCCCAGATGAATGAATGTGTCGCCGTAGCTGGCCCCCGTATCTTTCCAGTAGCGCTTGTCCGCGATGTTAACCGCATAGAGCCGCAGGGTGACGCGGCCGCTCTCACCTCCTGGTGTATAGCGCGCGCCAAGGTTGAAAATGTTATAGCTGGGCACGTTCACCGCATCGTCGCGCGTAGCTTCTTTGCGCCCGGTGTATCCCCAGCC